>Ga0307981_1000051_pt1 | contig 115087 bp, 109 predicted proteins | sample OrgLakmetagen987_FD_201849 | JGI IMG/M metagenome (GOLD analysis project Ga0307981, IMG submission 201849) | Saline water microbial communities from Organic Lake, Antarctica - #987 | ecosystem: Environmental > Aquatic > Non-marine Saline and Alkaline > Saline | place: Antarctica: Organic Lake... | reverse complement strand
CGAGAAGTAAGACGGCGTTGTCGAGTTCTCGCCCTGTCACTTCGAGTGTTTTGTTTGTTTTGAAAAAACAAGCGAAATTTATCGAGAAGTAAGATGAGTTAAGTCGAGTTCTCGATACGATTTCATGAGATTTCTTTCGAATCCCATGAAATCACTCGAACTGACAAAATGATAGATGTCACTTCGAGCCTGCCTGCGTTCCTTGGTAGGCAGGTGATTTTCGATAGAAAATTGTATCGAGAAGTAAGACGGCGTTGTCGAGTTCTCGATACAATGGCTCGGCTGTCGCCTCTCCATCACTCGAACTGACAAAATGATATATGTCACTTCGAGCCTGCCTGCGTTCCTTGGTAGGCAGGTGTTTTTCGATAGAAAATTGTATCGAGAAGTAAAATGAGGTAAGTCGAGTTCTCGATACAATGCCTCGGCTGTCGCCTCTCCATCACTCGAACTGACAAAACCTATAAACTTTCCAACATGCCTTTTAATTTATCATCCAGTTCTTTTATGGCTTTGGCGTATCGATCGTCCCACATTTTTAGGTCTTGAGTGGTTTCAGTTTCGATTTGATACTGGATGCCTGGTAAAATCCAAGAGGCATAACCACTAAATGGATCTGAGGAAGCATAGAGTGATTTATACCAATCGCCGTAAGGCATCCCTTTGGGGTCCAAAAAGCTTTTTTCTAGCGCGAGCAGCTGAGCATTCAGTTGATTCTTTTGGCGTTTGGATATGTTCCCGGTGGAAAGGAGTTTCTCGAGGGCTTTCGCCACTGAGCTAGTGGAGAGTTTTAAGCTGGATATCGCTTGGCTTGAAGCTGTAAACCCAGTAAAATCAGAATAAAAAGACTTTACCTGCTGAGTTGCGTTTTCAAAATGGAGTTCCAAATCTGTGGCATACCGCTCTATATCATAGGGAATAAGCTCGGCATTGGCCAACCTTAAGCTCAAGATACCCATCAGTTTTTCGACCATAGGTCCCATCTGAAATTCGGGATCTACGAAATTCTCATAATAATAAAAGTCATCGTAATTGGTATGGTATAAGGTAGGTCCGCTGGCTCCACCACTTAAAGACGGCACGCCGGCAAACATATAAAAGGCAATATGATCTGAGCCCCCGCCCAGATTTCCAATATTGGGCTCTGGCTTCTCACCCGCCCAATGCTCATAAACACTTTCCTCTGTGTAGGGATAATCTACCGCTTTGGAAGTTTCTAAAATAAGAGTCTTAAGACTTGGTGCTGAAGAGGCTCCAAAATTTTTCCCAGATACAGCTCCATCTAAATTAATATAAGCCACCGCTTTGGCCTTTAGCTCATCCTTCATCTGCTCCACCCATTCGCTAGAACCAATCACCCCATGTTCCTCGGCATCCCAATGGGCAATCATAATCGACCGGTTGGGTCTTTTTCCAGCTTCGGCTAAACGCCCTAGTGATTCTGATAAGCTCAACAGCATGGCAGTTCCCGAATTGGGATCTGTCGCTCCAAAAGCCCAGGCATCGTAATGGCAACCTAGAATCACCCATTCGTCGGGTTGTTCTTTGCCTTTTAAGGTAGCAACAACATTATAAATCTTGGTCATTTTTTTGGGTTGGTCCACTTTGAGTCTCACTTTCAGATCCTTTCCACCGTCTACTCTATAGGTATAAGGCAAACCGCCTTGCCAAGTTTGAGGAACCACCTCGCCTTTCATATATTTAAAAATAGACTCTGCGGCACCATAACCAATAGGCGTGACAGGAATAGTATGCAGTCCTGCATCCTCTGGCGCCAAACGCTCTGGAGTGTCCTTATGGTCTAATGGTAAGGCAGGTTGGTAGGGCGTCAACGGATCTCCAGTCCAGTCGGCGGTGAGCAAAGAGCCACGTTGGATTGCACTAGGGTTGTAATACACGCCTTCGGGGAAGGTTAAGCCTCTGGTAAACCCAGAATCTTTAGGATCTGTGTAGATAATAAGTCCGACTGCTCCATGAGCTTCGGCAAATTTGGCCTTATACCCGCGGAAGTTGCCACCGTATCTAGCAATCACGATCTTACCCTTAACCGATACACCGAGTTCTTCCAGCTTTTCAAAATCGGCTTTGGTGCCATAATTGGCATAGATCACCTCTGCAGTCACGTCTCCACTTCCTGAGTAGGCATTCCAGCCTTTTACAAGAGTGGCGTTTTGCGAATAGGGATCTTCTTTCAAAGCGTCTTCTTTCTGATCGAGTATTTTAGATACTGGCGACACCACTTCTACCAATGAGGTTCCAGGATCGCTACTCATATATACTTCGTAAGGATAGGTGTCTACCGACCAGCCAGCCTTATCCATAGTTGTAACCATATAATCTCTTACCTTTTCGTTGGCGGGCGTCCCAGCGATGTGGGGCTCTTGGGTTAAGGTTTTGAGATGAGTTTTAAAGTCGGCCGGCTTCACCTGATTTAAAAAATCGTTTTCCTGTTGAGCTTGAGTTTCGGCAGAGGCTGGCGTAAAGCCTGTATAGGTTTGTGCACTTAAGCTAGCACTAGCCAATAGAACTATAATAAAATATCGCATGGGTTATGGGGTTTAATAATACTATTGTGAATTTAGATAATTTTTAGACTCTTGATCGGGGTAGAAGTTAAAAATTTGGGAAGAAAATTTTGAGTGATAATTAATAAAATTTGAAGGAGTATAAGTATATCCAAGTAGCGACTTATTATAAGCGTTATAATTGTTTTGTTAAGCTTAAATTATTGCTTAGTTTTAAACTCAGAACTAATCCTATTAATTTTAATGAAATTTAGAGACATTGATTTTCCAAAATCCTTTGAATACCGTTCTGATTCAGATCATATTCCCTTAGAGTTTTATAATGAAGTTTTTCCTTTATCAAAAAAAGTTGACTTATTTCTAGGGTATTTTAATTCTGGAGCTTTTCGTGTTTTGTCTGAAAGCTTTTCTGAATTTATTTACAATGGTGGAAGCATGCGAATGATTACTAATCATTGTTACACTAAATTAGATTATGATAATTTAATTGCTGAGCCTGAATTAGATGATTATGGTGAAGTCTCTAAACTTGTAAAGGACTTACGTAAACTCAAAGATAGTTTGGACGAATATGGGCAATTATTTTTCGATTGCCTTAAATATCTTATCAAAGAAAAAAGGTTAGAAATACAACCCGTTAGTTTTGGGAAACAGAGCCTAAGTCATAGCAAAAAAATGCTATTTTTCGATGGTAAAGACTATATTCTAACTCAAGGAAGTATGAATTTCACCTTAGCAGGAATTGTAAAGAACTCGGAAAGCTTTCAAGTTGAAGTGCCATGGAGTTCTCATGTAAGTCAAGTTAGAATAAAAGAACATAGAGAGCATTTTGAAAGCATTTTTAATAAACAAAACCAAGATTACACTTATTTAGATAAGAACGAAATTGAGCAAATGGTTGATGAATTAGGAAATGAGAAATCAATTACTGACTTGCTTAAAACAAGTGTAAATCTTGGAAGTGAAAATTATAGTAAAAAATTAAAAGAACTCCATGCCGCTAAAAAAGAGAAGTTTGAAAGCATAATTGAAAAAATAGAAAACGAGCCTCGTTTTCCATTTGATGAGCCAAGAGAATACCAAAAAACAAGCGTATTCAAATTGGATAGAAAATGATTACAAAGGGGTTTTTGCAATGGCAACTGGAACAGGAAAGACCATTACTTCTTTAAATTGTGTCTTACAGGAATATCTAAAAAACAAAACTTATAGGTTCATTGTTTTAGTGCCTACCATTTCTTTAGCTGAACAGTGGTATAGCGAAATCGTAAATGAATTTAATTTTCAAAATTGTTTAATCTGTTCAAGTAATGGGAAATGGGAAAATGTTTTAAAACAACACGGTAAAGAAATTATGTTTGGTCTTGATAGTAATTTTAGTGTGATTGCTACTTATGCAACATTTAGAGGTTTAAAATTTCAAAATATTATTAATAAATATTTTGAAGGCAATCTCAACAAATTGACACTTATTGCTGACGAAGCTCACACTTTTGGTTCTGCCAAACTTTTAAAAATTTTACCGACCAAAATAGGTAAAAGAATAGGTCTGTCTGCCACACCTGAAAGGGTTTACGATAAATATGGACAAGATAAGTTATGTGAATTTTTCAATTCATATGCACCTGAATACACTTTTAACTATGATATGCAAAGAGCAATAAGAGAAGGTGTTTTGTGCAAATATTATTATTATCCAAGATTTGTGGAATTGGAAGAAGAAGAACTAATTAATTATAAAAAAATAACTAAAAAACTTTATAAATATATAGATAGTAAAAGTGGAAAGTATAAAGACTTGCCAGAAGTAACTAATTTACTGATAAGAAGAAAAAGCATAATTCACAAAGCCCATAATAAACTTAATTGTTTAAACAATATTACGAAAGAAATTGGCCAACAAAATTTTAAATACACATTCATTTATGTTCCAGAGGGATTTGAAATGGATTATGCTGAAAATGATAATAATATCAATGATGCTGAAAGTATAAAACTTATTGATAATTATGCTGAACTCCTAAATAATGAGTATAATTTAAAATTGAGAAAATATCTAGGTGGCACTAAAGACCGTAAACAAATATTGATGCAATTTCAGCAAGGTAAACTGAACGCTCTACTGGCTATGAAATGTCTTGATGAAGGAATTGACGTACCACGTGCGCAATATGCTATATTCTGTTCTAGTACTGGTAACCCAAGGCAATATGTCCAAAGAAGAGGAAGAATACTGAGAACCCATGAAGATAAAGAATATGCCTTTATATACGATATGGTTGTAAAGCCCCCTGAAGAAATAACAAGTACAAATACGAAAGCTAAAAATGCTGAAAATAAGATATTTGAAGGAGAACTTAGAAGGCTTGTAAACTTCACATCACTAGCAGAAAACAAAATAGAAATATTAGAACAAATTAATGATTTAGCTAAAAGTTACGACATAGATATTTACGAAATGTTGAATAAAGAACTTGAAAAATATAATGATGAAAACACTAGACGATAGTTTAAGAGAGGAATTTTATCAAATCCTTGAACAGGATGAATTCAAAACTAAAATCGAATTAAGGCAACTTGATATAGATTTAATTAAGACTTCTTTTGAGAGGCTTTTGGAGAATAAATATAAAAACCTCAATGAAGATGAATTAAATGAAAGTAGACAACAGTTTCAAAACTTCATTATTAACCATTTTAAAGAAAACATATGATAATTAAAGATGTCAAAATTAAAAACTTCTTTTGTTATGTGGAAGAAAATAAATTTGAATTTGAGGAAGGCTTAAATATAATATCAGCGAGAAATGGAGGTGGAAAATCACAATTATTTAATGCTTTCTATTGGGTCTTTTTCAATAAAGTTTACACAAATTATGGAGAAAATAACACTAAAAAAAAGTGGAAAAATGCTGACGACATTATACTATGTCCCGATTTTAAAAAATATTCTGTAAATATTGATGATGAAATAGAAACCTCGGTAGAAATTTCAATATTAGCGCCAAATTTTAGAGACGATAATGCAATTGAAGATATTATACCTTATAAGTTTCGAAAGATTATCGTCTATGAAAAAACTAAAGACTTTTTAAAAATATCATATTCTACAGGATTACAGGTAGAATATGTTTTAAATAATGAAACTCATTTTGCTGAAAGTTTCGAAATAGAATCCTTGTTAAATAAAATTTTTCCAACTTCTCTCAGAAAATTCATTTGGTATCAGGGTGAAACAATGGATGACTTATATGACTTCAGCAATGATAGAACTTTAAGAGAAGCAATTAATGGAATTTCCTATTATCCTATTTATGATACTTTAGGTAAAGTTGTTAAGCTTTCAGAAAAAAATGTGAATGATCTAATCTGGAAAAAACAACGTAAAGAGAATAAACTTTCAAAAGAGCAAAATGAAATAATAGATCAAATTCAAAAGACAGAGAGAGATGTTGAGTCAAAGAATAAGCAAAAAACAGCTTATGAAAGTGAAGTTCAAAATATAGAAGAGAAAATAGTCAATATAGAAACAAAACTCCAAGGGTTTGATCATTTTATCAAATTCAAATCTGAAATGATCGAACTTGAAGGAAAACTTGAACAAACTAAAGAAAGATTAGATTTTCTAGAACATTCAACAAAAGACGATTTGATAAAAAAATGGATGCTTAATGATTGTGAGGATTTGATTAATAGCTCACAGAAAAATTTGGAAATTTTAAATAAAGAAATTCAAAAGATTAATGAGAGTGATAACCCTGTTCCTATTACTTTACCAGGCCCTGAATATGTTGAGCAGATGCTAAAAGACAATATGTGTTACATTTGCGAAAGACCAGTTGAAAAAGATTCTAATGCATATGAAGCATTAAAAAGAAGAATGAGTGATTTTGAAATAAATTTGCAAAATAGAATTCTCAATGACAACTATACTGAATTAAACAGATATAGAAGAAGACTAATTTCAGATTTACCAAAAATCAATGAAGAAATAAAAGATGTTGAAAAAAGAAAGCAATTATTAATTAAGAAAAGAAACTTTCTACAAAAGAAGATAAATAATTTATATTCTGAGATTGGCACTGAAAATAAAAATCAATTAGATGATGGTGCCCATACAGCTAAGAACTTAACAAATCAACTCAAAACCTTAAGACAGGAAGTTAAATCTAAAACTCGTTATTTCCAAGATACTTTAAATAATCTTAATAATTTGGAAGGACATTTGAGAAATTTAAAAATTAAAAGTGATTCATTTATAAAATCAACTGATGATTTAAGCACTGCTGAAAATAGGGCTAAAGTATATATAAATCTTTTTGTTGAAACAATTAGTGTACTAAAAGAAAAGGCATATGATAATTTAATAAATGAGCTTGAGAAAGAAAGTAATAGATTGTATTCCTTGTATTTAAATGGCAAAGAACAAGGAAGGATTAAATTTACAAGTATCGGAATCAGAGTCTTAGATAATGTGACAGGTAAGTTCTTAGACAGTCTCAATACGGGCGAAGAAGTAGCTGAAAAATTAGCTGTTGCGAACTCCTTCCTCTCACTTAGTGCGATAAAAATGAATAAATCATATCCTTTGATTGCTGACGCACCTACATCAGACTTAGATGCAGATAATACTTACAACCTTACTTGTAACATTAGCAAATCATTTGATCAAATGATTATCATGTCGAAAGATTATTCACAGTTTGAGGGGGATGAATTAACTGATTTAATTAAGAATGCTAATATTAGTAGTTTTTATGATGTTACAAATGTTTTAATAGATCCAGAAGGTGAAAACACCAGAACAAACAAAAAATCTTTGATTAATAGGATAAAATAGCCGTCATGAAAGAAAAATTTATACCAGAAATAAATAGCAGAGGAGTACATTACGGGTCTTATACCAAGAAAATAATGGATTTGTTTAGTAGACAAGAAGAACGAGGAATTAATGTAACAAAAAAAGATGATCGTTTTTTTTCTATGTTATGGCAAGCTTATGCATGGGCAGCAATAATTGGTTTTAGAGAAAGTAAAAGGATTAAAGATGCTGACCTATCTAATAAAACTTCCTTTAAATATCAAACTATAACAAACTCATCAGAAGATATAGCTCACGCGCTAATATTAATGGCTATTGGAAAAATTGATGCTTCAAAATCTGAAGAAATATTAGACTCTAGAAAAATATTGAATATCATAGGAGAATATGCAGAAGGTGGCGCAAAGCATGTTTTAGAACTAAGACAAACACCAGGCAAGGAGACAATGTTTAACTATTCTGATGATTTCTTTTTAGAGATTTACAAAAGAAAAGCACTTCAACCAATCTAAGTTATTATTTTAAAGTTTTAATGAATGAGTAAAATAAACCAATTTATTTTTATGATTTGAGCATAGTTATATTTATCTCTTTAACAACCACTATTATTAAAAGGTAGGGCTTTTAGGGAGCTTAAGGAAATCAGAGAAAAATTATGAAAAAAAAAGGGAGTTAGAAAGCTCTCATCCCAAGTTTATTGACTTTATAATAATTAAATTATGAGAGTAGATCCAGAATATGCAGGTGTTGGTGAATTTTTCAAGAACCAACCTATGTTTCGTGTACCTAAATATCAAAGAAGTTATGCTTGGGAAGTTGAAGAAATTAATGATTATTTAAAAGATCTTGAAGAATGTTTTCTTTCTAGAAGGTCTGGAAATTCAAAAAACCATTTCTTTGGTGGAGTGGTTAGTGTCGAACAAAGAGTCCCAGGTGTTTTACGTCAATCACAATACGAAATGGTAGACGGGCAACAACGATTTGCAACTTTTGTGTTAACGATTTCGGCTGTATTAAAAATTTACAAAGATGATTTATTAACTGAAACAAACTCTAAAGGAGATACGGTTAATTCAGGAATAATTGAAAAGAGAATTAGTAATCTAACAGAAAGATTTATTGAGTTTGAACAGGAAGTTAATCGACAATCTCAGTTTGTTGATGCACTAATTCTTTCAAAAGCGGATTCAGTTTTTTTCAAAGCCATAATTAGTGGCAATGCCCCTGAACCTAGTCCAGGTTCGCATAATCGTATTAAAACCGCATACAATAGTATTTTAGAAAAACTAAATTCATTTATAGAAGGTCGATCTTTAATAAATAAAATGGATGATCTTGAAAAAATAAAAATTATTATCGATGAAGACTTCTCAATAATTAATATAATAACGCATAGTAATACGGAAGCATATAAATTATTTCAAGTATTAAACGATCGTGGTAAAAGCCTAACAGAAGGAGATTTATTAAGAGCTAAGACATTAGAGCTACTTGAAGGTTTCCGGAGTCAACAAGACTCTACGGAAGTCACATGGGATAAAATTCTTTCGGATACTCCTAAAGTAATAGATAATTATTTAAGATGGATATATTCATCCTATAAGGGAGCTAGAGCAGGAAGAAGTACTTTATTTGATGACTTTTTAAGTAAGTTTTATCCAGATTATAATTTATCACCAGTGACAAACGTAGCTGCTACTAGAATCAAAGATAAAACTGAAAAATTATACAAGGAATTTTTAGTTTGCAAAAAAATATCTGAAGGGAATTGGCCTTTTAACACTTCTAATCGCCCTATTACTGCTTGGGATAGAAATAGGCTTTCATTACTAATAAAAGAACTTGGCTTAACTGTTTCCATTCCAATTTTATTAGCTTCCTATCATTTGGGAGAAAGAAAATTTTCAGAGATAGTTCAAGTACTGGAACTGTTTCTTTTTAGATATAAGATTGTGTCCAATCAGCATATAGAAGCAGCAGTATCTATTTTTCACTCTCAATCGTTAATCATAAGGTCTAATCCTACAGTATACAATGTAAACACATTTAAAACTGCTTTAAGAGTCTTAATAACTTCAAGAGCTGGCAATACACATTTCAGTAATAACATTGATTCAATGTCTTATCGTGATGGCGGAGGAAACAAACCCTTAAAGTATTTATTAATGACGCTCGAGCATTTCAAAAGATGGTATGATTCTGATACTTCTGGAAACCCAATCTGTCAAGATAAGACTCGGATTTATGATTTTTCAAGTACTACAATAGAACATGTATACCCCAAAAATGCCAGTGAAACGTGCATAGTTGAATCAATTGAACCTCGAAAAAATGAATTAGAAAATTTGACATTTATGGGACCAACTGACAACGTTCTTGGTGGAAACGATGATTTCACAACAAAAAAACCAATATTTCAAACTTCGTCAATTGGTTTAAATTTAGATATTGGAAATCTAACACAATGGACTACTTCAGAATTAAATGTCAGAAAAACATCATTGAAAAATATGGCTTGTGCAATTTTCACTATATAATTAGTTACACTAACTTAAAGATTTGTATTAATTAACCATAACAGTCTCAATCTTTTCAACTAAAAAATTAAATCCATCAATATTTGAATTAAGAGAAACTTCTTCATTCAAAAGATTAAGGCCTTCATCTAAGTGTAACTTCACATACTTCCCTAAATCTTGGTTGGTAATATGCAATTGGTAATGCTGTGCCACTAAAGCCAAGTAATATTTATCATAATCTCCAAATAAGACTTTTCGGGAATATTCCTTACCGCCAGAGTCTTGTAAGTTTTTGATATCAAGTTTATTATTACTTTTTAATGAATAAGCTAAAGCAATCCTAGCGATTACATTTTCAGCTCCTAAATTGAGCTTTCTAGTTAGCTTAGAAACTACTTCTTTGTTGTCTTTACTAGTTCTAATGTGTGTAAACATGGTCGTCTTCTTTAAAGGCTTTAAATAGTTGGTTAAGTTTATACTTCTTAAAGGCAGAGTCATTCTCTGTATGTTCAATCATATAAACTTGACTTAAATTAGGTTTCATAAGTTCATATTCTTTTTCTGTCAACTCTTTTTCTAGCAATGGAAACAACACCACTTGGTTAGAAATATTAGGATAAAACTCTTGAATAATATTCCTAGAATGGTCTTTGTCAAATTTTTGCAACGGACTATCTATAAATACTGGGAATTCTATTCCAGATTCATCCACGAGTGCTTTTAAAAGCGCAGTAGCATATAATTGTTGTTCTCCTTTAGATAAGTTGTCTTTGTCTATGTAATTGCCTTTTTGGTCTATTAAATTAATATCCATAACATCATCATAAATATTAACTTCCACATCTTTTACAAAATTTTCTTTGTGCATCAATCGCTTTAAGCCTAAAACTATGGTTTTTTGAAGTGCAAACTTCTTCTCTTCTTTTACCCGTGCTATAACTGTTTTTATCTTTTCGAGCAGTTTCTCAGTAACTCTATATTTTTTTAGATCTTGCTCAATTAAATTGAAGTTTTTTTCAAATTCAGACAATATTTTTTTATGTGATGTATGTTGTCCGTTAAGATCACCAAACTCTTCAATAAGTTTATACTTGTCTTCCTTTAGATTAACTAATTCATCATCAATTTTTTGCTTTTCGTCTCTTAGTTTTTTAGCTAAATAATTATCTTTTCGAGCTTCCCCTTGTTTAATTTTTCGACTCACTCGACTTAAATTAACTCGATTATTTTTCTCTTCTTGCATTAACTGATTAATCTGAGTTTTAAAGCTGGTTTGCAGATGTTTATAGAGAGCTAAAAACTCACGGTGTTCTTCCTCAGTAAAATCTAACAAGACTTTAGATTGGTCGTTTGTATTCGTTTTTACTTCTTTTTTAAATTCATTTTCACAGGTATTTTTGGTGAGTTGTTCAAGCCTAGTGATTAGTTTAGGGTCATTTACAACTTCTCCAAAATCCTTAATAAGTTGGTTGCTAAAGCTTTCTAATTTGGTTTTATAAACATCTAAACTAATATGCTGATTTTGAAATTTACTTTCGTGATCGAGTTGTAATTTTAATTGTTCTACGTGTTCGTTGGCAATTAAAAAAGGAAGTAATTCTAAATGCTTTTTAAGTTTCTGCTTTGTAACATCAATTGCATCTTTAATTCCATCACGCTCTTTTTTATACGCTTTTAAATCTTCAAGGGTCACAGAATTCCCCTCCCGGATGAGTTTTTCTTGAAGTCCATCTGATTTTGCTTTTAAATTAGCTTCTTTAAAATCTAATTCATCTTGCTGCTCTTGGTTGTAATCAGTCAGCTTAATGAGTTCCTCGTCTTTTGCAATTAAATGATGAAGCTTATCTTTTTCCTGCTCCGAAACACCTCGTCTTCTAAGATTTGACAACAGTATTTCTAGGTTTCTTCTAAGTTCTTCATATTTTTTTATCCCTAAAACTTCAGAATAAGCTCGGCTTAGACTTCTCAACTCTGCTTTAGACTTAGCTTCGGCAAGAGAGACTATTTTTTCAGCATCAAAAAAGAAAAACTTAGCAATTTCTCTTGGCAATAAAAAATCGTTGATAAAAACTTCATAACCGACATCTTTAGTTAATTCATTTTCGGTCCCATCGATTAGAAGTTGTAGGCTTTCCTCCTTTGTAGTAAAATCATAAGTCCTTTTAATAGTGACTGTTTTACACGGTACAGATGGTATAAGCACATCACTTAAAGTCACCTGAATAGACATTTTTTGATCTGTACCTTCTACCTTAGCATCATTATTAAACTGTGAATCTAAATAATCTACATAACCTCCAGATTTCTTAATGTCTTTTCGGTATTTATCTTCAACTTGTGCAATTAGCTTACCATAAAAAACCCAAACTAGAGAAGTAAGAAAACTTGTTTTACCAAAGCCATTTTTACCAGCAATAAGGTATATGTTTGATTCTTTCTTTTGCTTAAAATCAATTGTATTACTCCCTTTATAAATCCTGAAGTTTTTTATTTCAATCTGGTCAATGCGCATTATAAGTTATCATTTACAAAGTTTTCGATTCTTTTTTCGACATCATTATGGAGTCCATATTTCGTGAGCATTAAAGTTTTAGATTCCTGTAATGAAATTAAGTTATCAATCAAGTGGTAATAATTAGCATCATCTTCACATACCTCTTTTAAAATTCGTCGCTCTGTATCGTCTAAAGATTTAATGTTGTTTGTACTAATTGCTTTACCATATACATCTTTATAGAGCTCACTTACGCTATAATCAAAAATCATATCTCTATTCCAGATGACTTGTATCGCAATCAATTCTTGATTATTAATTAAGGTAATGTGCGGCCTATCCTTTTGAACCTCTTTTTGAGTCACTAATAATTCTTTTAAAGTATCTGCTCTGTATTTTGGGGCATATGAACCTTGATGATGTCCATTTTCATCAACAGCTTCTTGTCCATTTCTTCGAACTGGCATCCTGTTTTTGCTGATATTCCTATTATCTACAAGATTATTTCTAAATTTTAGCAAAGGAGCCATCCATTCTTGACCATTTTCAATTAATGCAGACATAGATTTATCTTGTTTCACTACAGTACATGTCCAGCAACCAAAACGTGATTGACCACAAGAAGAATGTTTTTTATTTGTTACAACTGTAGGACATTCGTAATCATCGGCACTGGCATCTGAGTAAATCTGAAATAAGATAGAGTTATCAAATCCCCATGGAGATGGAACAGCATTAATGATGTACCAAACTTCTTCTAACATTAAATCCTTAATCGGTGAATAAACATAGGTATTAGGGGTTGTCCCATGCTTAGATAAACGACTACCTTCAATTTCATGTTTTCTCATTGAGCGTTCACGAGTTGCACTTTCTTCATACCGTGTCCCTAGCAAAACAATAGCCTCTCCCATTTTATCAATCTGCTCTAGTAAAAAATTAGAAGTTGGCTTAATTTTCAAACGATCCGTACACCACCTAAATGTGTTATTTGGAACAGGATAACCTTTACCTAGGACATTGATCCAAAAAGAATCCTCAAGCTTAGGAGTTGTTTTCTGGACAAAAATCGGTAAACCTTGATCCCTAGCTTCCTTATCGATTTTAGACAAAACATCATCTACGTAATTTGAAATGATTGGATTCTCTACCATTGTATCATTACAGACAACATATACTGGCCTCTTTAACTGAAAAGGCATAGGTACTTGCTCCTTAAATCGTTTTAGAGCAATCCAAACTAAAGTTAATAAAACAGTAGAATCCTTACCCCCACTAAAACCAATGATCCAAGGGCGGTTTGAATCTCCTTCATAAGCATACTGATCAATTAATTCATCAATAATTAATTCAGCTTTTTTCAATTTAATTTTTGACATACTATTTTATAATATTTGGTAGTAAATAATTCAGAGGTTAATTACTTCAATTTACTTTCCAAGAATTTTACCTTTTCTTCTAAGCTTTCTATAGTTTTTTTTTGCAATTCAATGATATAATCTTTGTCGTTATTTTCTTTTTGCATTTTATCTTCTTCGTTTCTGATCATACCCCCTTCTCCTCGAAATAACCAATCCGCTGATAAATCTTTATAAGTATTTATCAATTTTGATATATTACTTCCAGAAAGAGATCCTCTTTTTCTAGCTTTCCCAAGCAAACCATTTGCAATACCAGTCTCAATAGATAATCTATGATCATTTAATCCTTTGTAATCCATATAGATATCAAGTCTTTTAAAAAAATATATCATATTTAATAAAAATATTTTGATTATATATCAATAATGATATATATTTGTGCTTATACTTAACAAAAGTGATTAGGACACTTTTAAGATTTATGCTTTAAGTCTTAAAAATTCTAACTAGACTTTAAAAATACAAAAAATATGGGATTTTTTAGTTGGATTACTCAAGACACAAAAGAAAGCATTCCTAATTACTACTCAAAGAGGTCTGTTTTTACAGTTTCTCTTATAGATAATAAAGGAAACGTTTGGAATGAAAAATGGTATGAAGGTTATGGCGTATTTGGCGGTAAAGATTTCTTTGTATTGGTTGCTGAAATGAATGGTAAAACCTCAAGAGAAGATGGTGTAGAATTATATCATGAAGGAGATGAGACATCTCTTTTATTTCCAAACCTTGTTCAAAATGACTTGGATTGGGAATGGAAAAACAAAAAACCAAAAGAATGTGCGCGCCAAGGGTATTTTTATTAAGACAAAAAAAATAACCTCATCCACTTCATCCAACTCACGCCGACTTCAGGCGAGTTAAAAGATTTTAGAGTTTATAAATATTTAAGAGAACTTCCCCAACAGATCCCAAATCGGAGGTGAACGTGAGTGTTTTAAGCTTATCATCTAAGCGCTTATAAGGTTGTCATGAGCAAAATCAAAAGGAAAAATACGCGTGTCTTTCAATGGCCTTTTCAAAAAATGTAATCTACACTTGGCATTGTCAATTATTAGATGACACTTATAAAGTCATATTGACATAATGTATACTCTTATTGACTTTTACTATAAAAACCAAGAAACAACAGATAAATGAAGAGGATATAGACCCATTTCAAAAGCTCATGACATAACACAGATTGAGAGTAACAGAGGATTGAATTTAAAAGCGCCCCAGACATGGATGCGTCAAGTTAAATCTTGGATAAAAACCCCCTTTTCTTGAATAAGTGATGATAATCTCAATAGATATTTCAGTGAATTTTGTTTTGGAATAGATCGCTCACAAAATAAAGCAACTATATTCAATGATATAATTTTCGAAATCGCGGAGGGAGACAAATTATGTCAATCAGAATTAATGAGTAACTAACTACTGACCTCTAAATTATTATTTAAGTAGATATTGTATAGGTAAAAACGTTTAATTCACCCTAACTCTTACATCAACATCTCTCTGACCTTGATTCATTTTAACAAGCTTGTTGTCGTAAAAGTAGTAGAACATAAGGTTTTGAGCATGATAACCGTAAAAGACTCTGTAAATAGTCCATCCACTCTCCATAGAAACAAGCTCTTCATGTTTTGCCTCTTTAATGAATTCTCTTACAGTCATACCACTCCATATCTGCGGAGCTTTTATAGAAACGCATGAGGTAAAAAGCAATGAAATTAAAGATAGTACAACAAATTTTTGTAGTAAAGTTTTCATAAGTTCCCGACGTTCAAATTATTAAGTTAAGTCAAGTTACTAAAAAATATAGTGCGAACTTCTTAGGCACATTATAGTCATAAAGTCTTCGCTGTTTTTGTTATATAAAGTAGCCAAATAAAGAATCTCCTCCACTAAAAGGATGGCTTGAAGCTAAACTCGGCATTGGTAATGTTGGGGAACAGTGGACTAGCGAGGCAAGACTTTAAAACGCCTGTGAATTATCACTAAAAATACTTCCGATGTTTCGGAATAAAACCAATTCACAACCTGTCAATCGCAATAGCTGCTTGCCTATCCCTATGTATCATTAATGAAAATACTTCCGGAGGTGTTAGTGGGGTTATTCCAAGTGAGAAGGAGTATTGAGTTAAAGGTCTATATATAATATTCTTGGTCTAAACCTTTCTTTTCAATATTGATCATTTCAATTAATCCTATAAGTTCAGGCTCATTAATATCCTCTATCCTAAAGTTTGTTTTCTGCTTGTCATATCTCTCTCTATTTCCATTTTCAATTAAATCAAATCGGATGCCTTCTGGTATAAAAAATGAAGCTTTTTCTGAGAAATGCTTTTTATATTCATTCAAATAAATACCAATCCCGGCGATATCAAAGTCGCCAAAATGCAGGTAGTCATTAGAAATTGAATTCATCCACTTTATAAAATCCTTATTTTGGTTTTGTGGATAACGAGACACAAATAATGGAGTAATGTGCTCAAACAAGTATTTCTGCTGTCTGATTTGACTGAAGTTCTTGGAGTTCTCAACTCCTACAATGGTAATATTTTTAGGGATTTTAAAGCTTTCGTAGTCGGAAATAAAAAGAAAGCTGCCTGGACTAGGATTGATGATTAGCTTTTCATTGTTTAGTTCTGCTTTTATAGGGTGATAACTGTTAACTAGAAATCCTTTAAATGCTCTTTCTTTAGAATTTTTAGAATCGGTTGTGATTTTCACAAAATCTCCTCGAGATGATTCTGTGTTTTCTAAAGCTGTGATATAATTGTTCAAATCATTAATTTGCAATTGATTTTCTAAATAAATATGCAAGTCTTTTTCATTGGTTAGCTCCAAAGTCTTTCTGTGTTTTCCTTTGCAAAAAATGATGTTTTCGAATACTAAATCATCAATTAATTTACTTTTTGCTGAACTCGCAGGAATGGAGTCACCTGTAATGAGTTGGACCAATACCTTCGCTATTTTTAATGTCAACTTCATTAATTCAGAACTTTTGAATTGACTTTTACCAATCGGTTTATTTTCGTATTGTATTTCTTGGAATCCAATTTTGATTGCTCTTTGGCTAATTTATAGGTGTATTTGTAATCCGTTGCGTTTTGACTAGTTGGTGAACCGTTAATCAATAAAATGTTTCTTTCATTCGCAAATCTTAAGATTCCTTTTACATTATTGGGATGGAGCCTTCCTATCTCATCCATCATACAATGCAATTTAAAATCTTTGAATTTCTTTGAAGCGCTGTCCTTAAAAACATTGAGAAGCAAAATATTTATCATGGCTTTTACCAAAACGTCTGTTCCTTCACTTCCAACATTTGATAGTTTTTCTACCCAGCCAGAATCGTTATCATTTTCTACAATTTTGAACTGCAAATCGAAAGACTCTGAAAGCGTAAGTGTTGAACTTTTGTATTTCTCAATCGCTTTAACCAGCTCCTTTAGAAGTTCCACTGCTTTTTGATTTTTAGATTCACTGGCATCCGAAGTGAAAAGACTGGCTTCCCCTAAAACCATACTATTCTCATCATTAAACTCCTGGATTTTAATCAATAATCTTACTATCGGATTTGAACTTGCTAAGGTTCTAATTTCCATCTCTTTGATGGCTTCCACAAAGTTTTTACTACTGAAATCATCATTGATTTTTTTAATGATTTTCTCGATATCTCCTTTTTTGGAGTTTAATTCTGTTGTTTCTCGGCCTATCAACTGAATAATATGAGCAAACCGTTCATTTACCCTTTTTTCGAATTCATTAATTTTATCTTCTTCAATAAATTCTTTTAATTCTGATGCGAAATTTAGGAAATCCGCATCACTATTCAAATCAGTTTTAAAATAGAAGGTATTTTCGTTGGTAAAATTGCCGTTGAAAGCATTGACATTTTGTTGCAATCCCTTGAAGTTCTCAATTCCTTTGTAATACTTCCCGTTGATTTCTGAAATAATAGATTTAGCTGTTTTAAGGTCTTTATCTTCTATAACCGACTCAGAAAAATAAGTTTGAATATTTATAAAAGCATCAGATTTCTTGAATTCAATAAACTCTTCTTCGTCTGCCTTGAATTCGTTTATTTTTGATTGAATACCATCAACTATAGCTTTCTGTTCTTGATGTTTTTTTTCAAGTTTGACTACTTCCGTTTTGTGTGTTTCTATAATTAAATTTTGCTTTTTTTCGAAAGTTACTTTCTCCGCTTTTAATTCTGGAACGCGATCAAAAAGCTCTCTTTTATCCTTGTTGTATTCTATAACAAGCGCTTCATTTCTTTTGATGTAATCAATTGCCTTTTCAACATCCATTAATGTGTTTTCAATAACGGAAATTCTATTGGTGTCGGCTCCTTTATTTTCGAGTTTTGAAGTTTCTTCTTTTCTCAACTCCTGAACTCTTTTCTCCGATTCTTCTTTATGATTTGAAATAGAAAGCTGTATTTCATCTATTTTAGTCTTACTTAAGCCTTGCAGCCTTAAAACTTCGGCATTTCTTTCATTTTCTTTTAAAGTTATTTTACGCTTTATCCCTTTCTTAATTCGATCTAGATGTTCCTGCGCTTTTAATTTCTGAACCGTCACTTCATTCAAAGCATTTTCAATCTCTTCTAGAATAGATTTTTTTTCTGATGTAGATTTCTCTAGCCATTCATTTAATTCAACTAGATTTTTCTTTAGCTTTTGATCTGACTGAGCTATAATGTATTCGTTTTCTGCAATAGCTTCCTTAAAAGTTTTCAACTTTTTCTTAAACTTCACTTTAAGCTTTTGTAAGAAATCTTTCTTTTCTTCATTTAATTGAAGAAGTGATTTTTTAAGTTTATCTATTTCTGTTTTATAACCTCCAATTTCATTACTGTATTCTTCAACAGTTTTAATGCGATTACTTAACCCGTTTAAATTTAACTCTACCCCAAAGAAAGTATCTGAATTTGTGTTGACCAATTTAGGATTCAATTGAGAATTAAAAAGAACACTTTCTTCATCAATCACTTTACCAATAGTTTCTTCCCAATTGGGGACGGTATCATTTAACCATCCATAAAATGAAGATTTACTTTGAGCAATTTTATTCTCTATCGACTGGATTTGATTAGAATATTTCTGTTTCTCTTTATTAACCTCATCAACTTTCAATTCTGTTGATCTCTCTATTTCTTTTTCTTCAAATTCCCATTGCTTTCTCAAGGTATTTACTTCATTCTTTGAGTTAAGAATAATGCTATTTGAGTTTGAAATTTCATTTTCAATAGCTTTTTGATCTTCTTTAGACTTTTCAATTTCAGCCGTATAAAAAACTTGGTGTTTTAACTCTGATTTCTTTCTTTTAAGAGCGTTTATCTTTTCAATTATTCCATTTACGTCATTAACAGCATTTTCTTTTTCTAATTGATTGTCACTTTTAACTTTATCAATTAACTTTTCGTGGGTTTGAAAAATGTCATCTTTACGATCTCCAGTTTCACTCTTAATCCTATTAATTTCTGCATTTTGATAATTCGTTAGTTCTAGATGTTGATTTTGAACTTGTGAAATTAACGCTTCATATTTTTGACTGATTTGACCAAAAGCAGATTTCAGCAAACTCTTTTCTTCTCCCAAATTTTTAAGTTCTCTTTCTAAGGCTTCTCTTTCAGCGACTTTTTGAATTAGTTCATGGATATTTCGATTGCTATATTCAGTTTGTTTTTTTGCTGCTTTGGAGAGTTCTTTCTTTACATAATCAATATCAGAAATTAATTTCTGTTCTCTTTTTAAATGAAGATCTTTTAAGTTCTCCTTCTTTTTATAAAGCTCTGTAAAAGCATTATTTTCCTTTGAAAAATTAGAAATTAGCAATGGTTTTTCTTTTTCTATAAAATCCATTCTAGACCTTAATCCATAAGCCAGTTGTTTCTTCTCTCTATTCAAATAACTATACGTACGGTATTTTTCAATAACCCTATCTGCTTGATGACGAACAATTATCTGACCTTTTTTATTTTTCTTGAACCAGATTCTGATATCATTAATTTCATTTTCAAACTTCCTTAAATGTCCTTTGGAATAATTTTCAATATCAATCGTGAATTCATCTTCACTCAAAGAATTGATGATCGTATCTTTAATAAACTTTGCCTCCAAATTTGAGTTTAAAAGAACGTTTTGAATGGTTCTGGGAATATTCTGGTATTGTTTACTCTCTATAAGTGCATATTTTCTAAAATCAGGTTTTAAACCTTTATTGTCCCCATAAATAATCCTACGGAATTCTTCATAGCTGGATACAATAGAAGTGTAATGAATCCCTTTCCCTAAAGCACTCCGAATTTTATCCCAACTTTCAAATGCTCGGTTGCTTTCATCAATAAACAATTCTCTTTTATAGCTGGAATTAAAAAATCGAAAAGCTACTTTACCATTCACTTTGTAAGCCAATACACAAAAAGGGACTGCGTCTTTTTCAACTTCATAAATGATGTATGAGTTTTGATATGGAAAGTAATAATCGTCAAATCCTTTCTTCTCTCTTGGAATTCCTAATTTGGATTTATTTGCATTGTAAAAGAATAAAATAGCGCGCAACAAAGTACTTTTCCCAACTCCTTGCGTCCCTATCAAATGAACATTTCCATCCAATTCAATCTCAGCATATTGAACTGTTGCACTATTTATAAATACAATTTTATTTAGGTATCTCATTTTCTATTTCTTCTGGAATATTAATGGCCGTAATAATGTCTTTTAGGTAATTGAAAGAAGTCAGCACTTTGTAAGTTTCGGATATTTCATCTTGTAGCGTGATAAAATTATCCCTTTCTAACCTTTCAATAATTTTTTTGATTCTGTCTGAATGACTCTTTTTATCTCCAGTTATTTTTTTGAGACTATCGAGTTTTAACGCTAAATCTGCATTGTTTTTTAGCTGATTGCTAATGTCCGAAGGTGTAAACCTAAAACCTACATCAAAAGACGAATCAAATGTTTTAAAGAAATCCAAAATATCAATCCAAGTAAATGCTTTTTCTAGCTTCCTATCTAAATCCACATTTTTTTCTTCCCTACTAAAATAGAAATACTCGTTCCCATGTTCCAGTATGTAATTGATTTCAAAAAAATAGGCATACAAATCTTCAAAGGTATTGTCATCTTCTAAAACCCTGTAAAGTGTTTGTATTTCTTCATTTGGACTATTGGAACAAATGAACTGACCTCTGCGTAGGACATCAAAAATTTCTGAAGTGTATTTTGTTATCATAAGTCTTATTTGGGGTAAACTAGGGCAAATTCGACACCATTAGTTATTTGAAAATCTTCTTCTACTCTTAACTCTCGTTCGTATTGCGAGGTGATTTGACAAAAGATGGTGACTCGCTCATCAAAGTCGACCGTTTTCAAAAAATCATAATTCATGATGAAGTTGAATAAATTATCGCTTGTTGCTAAGAATTGATTTCTCACCTCCTCTAAGTTAATCATTACCTCTTCTTCAATATTGTTTTCTAGATATTCTGAAGAAATTTGACTTGCTATTTCTGGTTGAAACCGTGTTCTGTCTTTGTGTGTTCTTGCAATTCTTTTAATCACTTCAAACACTTTTTCATTTTCTCTTATAAATTCAAGCGACAAATTCAAAGGTTCAGGTATTCTCTTTTCAAGAATGACCTGATTTTTATGAGCAATCAATTGTTTAATATCTGTTTCTGCTTCAATCGTAAAGTGATCTTTTAAGTACTTTAATTTTCTCAGTTTTTCTATGAATTTTCCTTGGTGCTTGATTTGGTTAAGATAATCAATTATCTGTTTTTCTATTTCAATTAAGTTGTGTGAACATTCTCTAAGCTGAAATTTCATATCAACAATTACTCTCTTTAATTCTTCATCTAAAGCTCTATTGAAAAAAGTAAGTTCTTCTTGATCAATCAAAAGCAATGTTTGGATAATCAGTTTTTCAACTAAATTTCTTTTTTGATCTAGATTTTCAAGTTTTAGTTGCTTGTTCTTATAGTTCGCTTCATTTTTGAAAGTATTCTCAATATTTCTTCGAATATCTACCACACTTCTGAGGGTTATAATTCCAATTTTTCTGAATGTTTTTTTGATAAACTTTAAATAACTGTACCTTCTGGTTTCATTATTCTCATTCAGAAAGTAACCGATATTTTCTTTGATGTTCTTGATATTCTCATCGATGTAGGAAAGGTTTATTTCTTCGTTTACATCCAATATCTGTTCAAAAAAATCTAAGAATTGGTCATCAAGTTCCAAACAGCCACTATTTTCTCTTATGACTGTTCTTTCTATCAAGAAATCAATTCGATTTTCGTCATTATCCACCAACTCAATAGCATCGCTATACTTATAATCAATAGCTTTTCTTTTGCTAAACATTTCAGCAATTAATTTTTCCTCTCTTTTTAGAGTGGAAACTAATTCTTTTATGTCATTGAAAGTGTTCATCTTTTTATTTTACTAGAGTAGCCGAAAAACTGCTCTTTTGGATTTTAAAGTGCTGTTTTTCCTTTTGGAAAAACAAAATGTGATGTTTGAAAGTCTTAAATTTAGAAATAATCACTCCTTTTTTCAATTTTAAAAATACATTTTAATTTGAAAAAGACATGAACGCCACAACAAAAAAATCTGTTTTTGCTATTTCTGTTATAAAAAATAAAGTTAGGGTTTTGGAACATGAATGGTACAGTGTTAATGGTCTGTTTTTACAGTTTCTCTTATAGATGATAAAGGAAACGTTTGGAATGAAAAATGGTATGAAGGTTATGGCGCATTTGGCGGTAAAGATTTCTTTGAATTGGTTGCTGAAATGAATGGCAAAACCTCAAGAGAAGATGGTGTAGAATTATATCATGAAGGAGATGAGACATCTCTTTTATTTCCAAACCTTGTTCAAAATGACTTGGATTGGGAATGGAAAAACAAAAAACCAAAAGAGTGTGCGCACCAAGGGCATTTTTATGAAGACAAAAAATAACCTCATCCACTTCATCCAACTCCCGCCGACTTCAGGCGAGTTAAAAGGGTTTAGAGTTAATAAAAATTCAAAATAACTTCCCCAACAGATCCCAAATTTTAGGTGAACGTGAGTGTTTTAGGCTTATAATCTAAGTACTTTTAGGGTTGGCGTGAGCAAAATCAAAAGAGAAAATACGTATGCCTTGCAATGGCCTTTTCAAAAAAATGTAAAATAAACTTGACATTTTCAATTATTAGATTACATTTGTAAAGTCTTATTGACATAATGTAAACTTTTAATGACTTTTTCTATGAAAACCAAGAAACAACAGATTTTAAATTTAGCGGGCTGGACGTGGTCCTGGATCGCTACGCTAGCTCTAGCCACATTTGGTCCTCAATTTATTTGGGACGACCACCAACTGCTCACCATTCTCTTTGTGGGGTTGAACTTTGCCAATGGTATTGCCATGGTTATTGCGAACCGCCATTTCTTTAATAGCCTAGACGAGCTGCAACGTAAAATACAACTTGAGGCTTTGGGGATTACTTTAGGCTTAACCGTTATTATCGGGATTACCTATTCGTTGCTAGACACGACCAATCTGATTGGTGCAGATGCTGAAATTGGTTTTCTTGTGGGCATGATTGGTATTATTTATTTGGTGAGTACGCTCATTATTGGAAGACGCTACGCATGAAAAACAAACTCAAAGTATTACGCGCAGAACATAACCTTACCCAGGAGCAGCTGGCAAAAGCGGTGGAGGTGTCCCGACAAACCATAAATGCGATTGAAAAGGAAAAATTTGATCCCAGTTTGATGCTGGCCATCAAGCTGGCGAGGCTCTTTAAAACTGAGATCGAGTCTATTTTTATCTATGCTAAGGATTAAGATTCTCTCCTCTAGCCTTTTCCCGAATTTTGTGTTAGTTGCTTTTTAAGCTTACTAATCGTCATAAAATAGAACCCTAACTAGTGCAATGCTTATATTTTTTTCCTCAATTAAGTAAAAAACCTGTTTATTCCTACGACTTTATAAATTTAATTTGATGTAAGTAAACAGGTCTAAGCCTATTTTAAGATCAATTTTTTTGAAATACTTGTGTTACCTTGTTTTACTTTAACTATATAAACACCAGATTGAGTATGACTTAAGTCTATTGCTTTTTCAAAGTTAGTCTGGCTATTGTTTTGGGTCTCTTGGTAAACAAGTCTTCCTGTAATATCAAAAACTTCAACTTGAACTTTTTCAGTAGTTGTTGTGTTAAATTTTAAAGTAAACTCTCCACTACTGGGATTCGGATAAATACTAAAATTATCAAAAGCCACAAAACCTTCAGTGGACATCGTATTTGGAATAGCTTGTATACTACATATGGATAGTGTAATAGAGTTTAGAGTAGACACATTACCATCAACAATTATATCACCTCCAAACAATATCCAGTTTCCATTAGGATTTTGGCCATCTGCCTGTGAAAGCGGTTCCAAGGGAAGTACACGGTCTCCATTATTTATGGTATTACAGTTTAATGCAGAGCCTTCATCATCGAAGGTCAGTTTCATTCCTGTGGTTCTTGGGCAAGGATAAGTCACGAGACTGTAAACATTTTGTGTGTCAAACGGTGGGCTTAAGAAAAAAAATAGTGAACTGTTATCCGCATTACCACTTACATCTATACTCACATTTAAATCTGATATTTCTAAATTTTCATCGATTTGGAATGGAAAATTCACAGCATCATTTGGATTTTCTGGTATTTGAACATTAAAATTCACAGCGATATCTTGACAGTCTTCTTGGTAAGAATAATCACCGATAGCAAAGAAAGCCGCGTTGATATTAAAAAATATATTATTTGTTGATTCTACCATCAATCTACATTTTGGCTCGTCAATATCAGGGACAACGAGATCATAGGAGCCATCATTTGGAACATTTGCCGCTAAAACAGTTTCATAAGTAAGTCCTTCATCTGTAGAAAGCAAAATAGTTACATTTGCTTCATTAATGCCGTTTGCAGTAGTGCCAGCAACATCCCAAGTGATGGTTTCTGTTGTTCCAGGCGTCCAAATAATCTGATTTGGTGTATTTTGAGAAGTCACTACAAAAGGCCCTGCTGCTGTTGTTACCGTTGCAAGCATATCGTCAGAATCTGTTTGCCCCCCTCTTAAGTCATTATCTCTTACCGTTAATCTAAAGTTTATATCCCGGTCTACATTCACTAATTTTTCCCAGTCTGATGATCCTTGAACATATAAAAGATCCAATAAGTTTGGTAAATATCTAGTAGGATTATTGGTTCCTTGAAAAGATCTCACTAAAGGGCCTGCTAGGGTTGTCTCTGTAGGAGCTCCTGCTGGACCAAGATCATTTTGTTCCCATGTAAATGTATGTGTCTCAACACCATCTGTATCTGTTGAATTGCCATTCAATTTATAAGGTGTTCCTTGTGGTATTAAATAATCATTTCCAGCGTCTGCAACGGGAGCATTGTTTCCTGTTGTAGTTTGCAAAATAGGGCATTCTCCAGAATTAGTAATGTGATTCCACATAGTAAATAAACTAATCTGGTTGTAATATAAATCACCTTGAATTTGAACATTTTGACTATTGCATAGACCGGGGTAAGACATAAGTGTAGAACCACTTCCGGGTTCTACTGCTGTAACTTCTGAAATATTGGGAGCACACGATCCCTCATCACCATTAAATGTATGTGGTGACCCAAATTGATGACCTAACTCATGTAAAAACACAAAAATAAAGCGTTGCCCGTCTGGGTTTGAACTCCCTGTTACGCCCCAAGCCTTAAAACCAGATAAACAACTTGTTAGTAAGCCTGCAACTCCTCCACCAGCTGTATTAAAAACATGGCCAATATCGTAATTATCGTCACCAACAGTAGCATCGATTAATACTTGGTTTTGATTTAATAAAGCAATATTATCAAAGTTATCGAAGGGATCTATATCAGGGTCAAAAAATATTAAAGATGTATTATCAACTAGCGTTAGGGTAACAGATAAATCTCTTTCCAAAACTGCATTTGCATTGGATACTGCAATGCTCATAGCGGTAATAACATCCTCTAAATTACTATTGTAAAAAGCACTAAATTCTCCTGTAGATGATAAAGCAAGCCTATAGTTTCTTAAAATACCATCATTGGCATTTAATGAACTATTGCCTAGGTTGTCCATAGAAGAATTCCCCACTTCTATGAGTTCACATCCAAAAGTATCATCATCGAGACTTACATCTTTATTGAGAAAAGACGTGTATAAATTTCTGGATAAATCATAGGGTTTTATGTGTTGTGTTCCGTTTGGTGTTCCTAAAATTATAGCTTGAAAACCTTTTGGGGTTATAGTAAACCTCAAGGTTTCTTGGGGATTTGTTACACCTTGACCAGCGTAAGACTTTATAGTGGGATAATTTTCTTGAAATTTGGGCTCCAAAACAGGAGCTTCAAATATTTTATATTTTTTGAAATTTCCATTTTCATCTGGCAAGCTTAGTATTTTATATGTTGAATTTAGTCTATCTCCACTATCAACTAAATAGAGTTTAAGAGCGCTTATATCCAAATTTAAAAAAGTCTCTTTAAGTGGACTATCCAAACGTTTATCATTATTTATTTCTATAGTGATGGCTGTATTTTTTGTAAAAAAAGAAGTCTGAGCATAACTAGTTAAACTGAAAAATAAGACTATTGGGATAATATATTTTAACATTTCTTTGTTTTTAAGACGTTAATTAAGTGTGAATCAAACAATTTCTAATGTGCTATAATAATTTTAAATTAACCGAATTTTATTTAAATTTCACAGCTAGACTTTTACTAAAGTTTGTTAATTTTTTATGATTAAACTATAAAATAATAATACAAATGTATGTCCGTTTTTTATCCTAATGTAGAAACCTTACACTTATTGCGACCCAATTTTTATTGCCCCTGCCCTAAAGGGTGCAAAAATTCTAAATTAGTTAAAGATTTTAGAATATCGGCACCCTTTAGTCCCGATAGCTGTCGGGAGGGGAAAAGCGATATTCGGATTCAATATAAAGTTTAGGTGTGTTAACGGATATACAATAATACAACACTAAAATAGAGGACTAAAAGCATCTTACCCATAGAATAGTTGTTAACTTTAATCGATACTTGAAAAGTAAAAATTAGGTTTGTACTCTAAAGCTTCACTATGGATTTTTCTAATATTAAACTTATTGTTACTGATATGGACGGTACGCTCTTAAATGAAAAAAATGAGGTAAGCCCTCGATTTTTTCGACAATTTGAGGAGCTTAAAAAACATGATATTCATTTTGTAGCAGCAAGTGGTAGGCAGTACCAAAGTATTTTAAGCAAACTCGAGCCCATTAAAAATGAGATTAGCATTATTGGTGAAAACGGAGGCATCATGCAACATGCCAATGAAACTAAAGTTTTACTAAAGCTAACTGATAGCGATGTGCAACACTGCATCACTCTCCTTAGACTTGTAAAAGATTGCTTTATTGTACTCTGTGGTAGAAAAAGCGCCTATATTGAAACTTCTAGCACCAAGTTTATGACTCAACTTAAAACCTATTATAGCGAAGTTGAAAAGGTTGATGATTTGACCCAGGTTACAGACGACGATTTTGTAAAAATAGCTGTGTATCATTTTGAATCTTCAGAAGCTTATATCTATCCACAGGTTCAAAATCTAATAGATAGCTATCAAGTCGTTGTTTCAGGGCAGAATTGGCTGGATATATCTCATATTAAATCCAATAAAGCGTATGCCTTAAAAATGATACAACACGACTTGGGCGTTACTCTAAATGAAACCATGGTGTTTGGAGATTATAATAACGATATTGGTATGTTAAAATTGGCACGTCTCAGTTTTGCTATGAAAAATGCCCATCCCAACGTCATAAAAATGGCCAATTATCAAACCAAAAGTAACACAGAAGAAGGTGTTGAAGATATTCTGGAGAAATTACTGAAGTCTAAACTACCGAATTCATAAGGTTGGAAATTATAAATTAGGGTAACCTATTGTTTAATAAGAAAACGATTTTTATATTCCCATCCTTAAACAATTTCAGAATTAAGATTTCTTTTAATCAACTTTTTTTTACTTTTGTTCTGATTATGATTTTAAATTATTATGGTTCCGGGTGAACTCCTTAAACTCCTTGTAGACTATTTGAAGATACTGTGCGAGTTTGCTGAAGTGCTAGTTGCAACTCGTTTCCTGTTCACCTAAGGGGTTTTGGATAGCTGGCTTGGCAACTTTTAATTTTGATTTAGTTTTACTCCCTATAGCGATCGAGACTCAGAAAAGAGTTTTATTAAAAATTAAAAGCTTAAAACTACGCATGGTTAAATAATTTTAAAAAAATAACAGCAAAAAAATAAAGATTAGTGTAAATTGCCTTTTTAAAATTTAAATTGCTTTTTTAAAATAAATTTAGAATTATTAAATTCTATTCGCTAGCCAAATGAAAATTCTACTAAAACTATTCATAGTAATGCTTATATCTTCTGGATTTACTTTCGGAAGAACACCGCCTGAAACCACTAATGATAGTTACACCACTTACATAGATGAGACTTTGGAAGTCGATGCTGCCAACGGATTGTTACAAAATGATGCTGATGCTGATGGGGATAGTTTAGCCATCATAAGTTTCAAAATAAACAATCTTGAGTATTCAGCTGGACAAACAGCGACAATACCAGAGGGAAGTATAAGTATTAATACAGATGGTAGCCTATCTTACAACCCCGCCCCCGAGTTTGAAGATAGTGTGCCTGTTATTGTCTATACGATATCAGATGGGACGTCTTCGGCTATGGGGAATTTGTTTTTATCGATAGCTCCTGTTGCTCGAAACGATTTCTATACTGCAAATATCAATACCCCTTTAATTGTACCCGCCCCAGGTGTTTTAGGAAATGACACTTCTGAAAGTGAAAACCCATTAACCGTTATTTTGTTTACTATTAATGGCTTCGATTATAATGTTGGGGAGATAGCAAATTTAACTCAAGGTAATTTTACACTAAATTATGATGGTAGTTTTACATTTGAACCATCTCCTGGTTACACGGGGCGTGTTTCACCTATAACGTATACTGTTTCTGATGGACCAGATGAAACAACTGCAATCCTTTTTATAACTGTAGAAGACCCTGAAGATTTAATAGAGTTTTTAGGTCTTGAGTCTTGTAACCAAGGGTTTAGTGCAGATGGGGATTACAAAATACAATACAGTTTTAGTTTTAGAAATAAAAGCTTTAGTAGAAACTATAACGAAACTAGTTTTATTAGAAATATTGATCTAATGAAAGATTTTGATGCAATTTACGGTTCAGATTGTGTAACATCAGTTGATAATGTAACTATAGCAACTTTTAATCCTGAAAATTTTGCAAACCCTCCTTATCCAATAGAGTTTGATAACACTAGCTTAAACCCAAATTTTGAGAGCGCTACCTCGGTTAACTTATTCAATACGATATCAATAAATGATGCCATATTATATCCAAGGCAAACTGTAACTGTTTCTTATTGTGTCTCTGTAAATCCATCTTGTGGTGGCAGGACAACTCCTACACCTTCAGGTTCTGAGATTGACTTTGAAGCTGTTTTAAACCTTACATCTTCAGCTGGTAGTGATGATACTTTGTTAAACTTAACAGATTTTCATACCACCGAAGCCATTATCACGGCAGAAGTAAACATTCCAGTAATTAGACCAAGCGTTAACCCAGACGGCACTTATGATTTCACAAATACAGTTACCATAACCAACAATGGAACCGAGACGGCTAGTAATGTCAACTTTAATATGGGTCTGGGTAGCTTTTTAGAGAATGGATTAGCGTTTAACACCCTTACTGTGAACCAGGTTTCAGGACCACCAGGGACTGTAAATTCAAATTATGACGGTGACACAAACACCAGCTTACTAGAGCCTAACAATACCCTAGCACCTGGAGAATCTATAGGTTTAGAAATATTTCATTTAATAGCACCTGTCAATAATTCTACAAATAATAATTTTAACCAGATTTCAAGTTCCCAGACGCAGGGCCCTTTAGATGGTTTTGATGAGGATACTCCAGAAAATAGAAGGTTTTACTCTTTTGTGACTTGGGAAGATGGATTAGGAAAGCATCTTGACAGGTATTATGATTCAAACTCAACATCGGTGCCCGAAATTGATAACCAGTGCAGTTGTGTTACTCTTGGGATGTCTTTTTCATTTTTATCATCAGCGTCTAGCGAAAAAGTAATTACTGAAACCAATCCTGCACCAAACGGAATTTTGGAACATGAAGAATTTACATTTCAATTATCTGTTACAAATACGAGCCCAGTGGTGGACTTAGTGGACTTACAATTGGAAGAGGATCTCTTTGGTATATGTGGAAAAACCCCTATATCATTCACTCCCCCTATAATAGTTGAAAGTGAAAGTAATGCTACCACTAATCCTGATTTAAATTCGAGCTTCGATGGTGTTACAGATATTAATATTTTTGATGGAGATTCTGGACTTTTACAGGCAGGTCAAACTATAACTATTGAAATTACCGTTGTTTTAAATGAAGATTGTATTGGAGAAAATATGATAAACTTTTCTGGTACAGCCCCAATAGGTGATGTTGGAAGTACGGCAAGCGTAGAGATTAATGCTTCAACAGATACAGATAATGACGGTATTTCTAACCCATTTGATATTGATGATGACAACGATACTATTTTAGATGTAAAGGAGTCCAACGGAGCTGACCCATTGGATGATGATGACGCTGATTCTTTACCAAATTATAGAGACACAGATTTTGGATCAGATGCTAATAATGATGGAATTGTTGATAGTTTTGATTTTGATGGTGACGGTGTGCCCAATCATTTCGATTTAGACTCCGATAACGATGGTATTTTTGACATCTTCGAAGTTGGCAATTCTGCTAATGATACTGATAGTGATGGACAAACCAATAATTCCGTTGGCCTAAATGGATTAGACGATACTGTAGAGACCGATGATAGCCCTAATGCATCTGTCACTTACCAGATTGCAAATACGGATACGGATGCAAATCCAAATTATTTGGATATAGACTCCGATGCTGATGGTATTGTAGATAATATAGAAGCACAACCAACAGATAATTATATTCCACCCAATACTATATTTACAGAAAATGGCGTAGATACAGCTTATACTAGTGGCTTAAGCCCAATAAATACAGATAGTGACTTTGCTTTTGATTATATAGATACCAATTCTGATAATGATATAAGAGAGGATTCTATTGAAGGCTGGGACTTTAATGACGATGGTATTGCAGAAACTATAGCTTCAGGTGGAGATGCAGATAATGATGGTTTGGATGACGGCTATGACAATGATAACAGCAGAGTAAATCCAACAAACGGACAACTACCTACAGATTTTCCAAATGTTGACTATGCTTCTACTCCAGAAAGGGACTGGCGAGAGATCATGGCCGTTGTAGTCTTATTAGATAACGTTACTGTCGTTGAGGGAAATGACTTACAATTTACTTTTTCTTTGGTTAGATTTAATGACAATACCATTCCAATACAATCTACAACTCCAGTGGAAATAGACCTTTTCACAACAGACGGAACAGATACAACCACTATATATAATGTTGCCGTTTCGCCTTTTGATTATAATGCAGTCGACGATAACGATAATCAAATTGTGATTCCTGCTTTTACTGAAACTTTTGAATTTACCATCACTTCCAATGAAGATGAAATTTCTGAATTAGATGAATTATTTACCTTAAATGCTGCTATCACATCTGGCAACACTATAAATACAGAAGCAACTGGTATAGGCACTCTTCTAGATAACGATCCGCTGCCAGATATAACTATGAATGATGCCATTGAATTTGAGGGGGAAGATTTACTTTATACTATTAGCTTAAGCAACCCGAGCTCTAGACCTACAGATATTGATATAGTAAGCGAGGATAATACGGCACTATCTCCAGAGGATTATATAGGCATATCATCGTCACTTAGCATAGATGGTACCTTAGATCCAGATAATTCCAATCTTAGTGTTTCTTTTAATATCACCACACTCTTAGATAATCTAAATGAAGCAGACGAAGAGTACCTAAATGTATTTGGAAACGTTATATCAAATAATATAGGTAATGAAGATTTGACAAAGACAGGGACAATTTTGGACATCGACCCAATTCCCTTTATGGTTATAACAAATCCAACGGTTATAGAAGGTAACCCATTGGTGTTTATCATAACGCTTATTAATGAGACAACTGGTGAAGCCATGAGTAATTTTTTACCAATAAATTTCAATCTTGAAACCGTGGATATTACAACAACCATTGACAGAGATTATCTTTCCTTTTTTGCAAATAGGTCCATACCCGCATTAGAAAATTCTTTTACTCAGGATATAATAACGATAGATGATAATTTGGATGAAGAAACCGAAACCATGAACTTAACTGCTGAGATAACATCGGGTGAGGTATCTAATTCAGCATCAGGAATCAGAGGCTTAGGAACAATAAAAGATAATGATTTCCCAAATTTATTTTCACCAAACGATGATGGCCGCAGTGACGTTTTTGAAATTGATGGTTTAGTAGATTTCCCAAACTTTAAGTTGGATATTTTTGATAGATGGGGAAGTGAAATATATACTTATAGTAATAATGCTAGTTTAAGTCCTATCTGGTGGGATGGAACCCATAATGGAAAACCGGTTGTTGAAGGTGTTTACTTTTACTCAATAGATTATAATGACGGCGTTACCAAACCTAAAACTGGATTTATCCAACTTATAAGATGACAAAAGTTATAATCACACACATAAAATTTACAAATAAATTGAAGATTGGATTTTTTTGCTTTCTCTTGCTAAATGTGGTATTTGTGAATGCCCAACAGGCACCACACTACGCACAATACTTTTATAACATGCAAGTTTTGAACCCGGCATTTGTCGGGTCCAAATCAGATTTTAATGCGGCATTACTTACACGAAGACAATGGATTAATGTGGAAGGCGCGCCAGAAACAAGCACATTTTCGGTAAATACTAGGATTAATTCAGGTTTTGGTTTTGGAGCTACGGTTATAAGTGATAAAATAGGTTTGGTAGATAACACCAACCTCAATTTTGATGTTTCCTACACGGTACCTACATCGGAGTTTGGACGCTTGTCTTTTGGAGTAAAAAGTGGTATATCTTTTTTTAATAATGATTTGGCAAGTGGCATCACAGTAGATAACGAAGTATATGCTTCCACAACAGGACAATATGGGAATTTGGGGCTTGGATTTTTATACAGTTCAAAAGATTTTTATGTGGGCTTATCCTCACAAAATTTATTTAAATCACCAGTTTTTAGATTACAAGAGGATATCCAGACCGTTAGAGGCTTAGAACGCGGTAATTATTTTCTTACAGGAGGCATGTCTATAGAGCTTTCAAAATTTAGTGATGTAGTTTTTAGACCTTCTACAATGATTAAATACACTCCCACTTTGCCTTTATCAGTCGATATAAACGCAAATTTTATTTTCAATAGCAAATATGAGATAGGCGCGTCTTATCGCCATCAAAATTCACTAAGTGCAATGGTATCTCTACTTATAGACGAAAAATTTAGGATTGGTTATGCTTATGAAAATTATCTCACTAGCATTGGTCAAAACCTAAACTCTCATGAGCTGATTTTAAGAATTGATTTAGAATTAAACCGTGATAAAAGGTGGCTTTTTCTAAATTGTTGCAATTTTTAACAGATACTTTTTATATCACAAAACAATAGTGTTCAATAAAAAAGCTTCGGTTTTTGAAGTCTTTTTTTATACATGAAAAAAATAATATCTGTCCAAAATTTAATTATTAGAACAATGCCAAATTAAATTTGCAGTGTCGCAACACCAAATTAAATTTATGGAAGGCAGTAGTTAAAGACATATAATTTTAGATAGATATATGTTTTCTAACTCGACCATTCTTATTTTTGCGTTTGTATCAATGTGTTTATCAAATAGTGTTTTTAATTCCCCGAGACTTGCCTCTTGTAAAGTGTGATAAAAGAAACTTACCGATTGTTCCTTGTGTTTTGTGGGACGTTTCTAACGTGACAAAGGTTTTGGTATTCACCTTGTCATTGCGCAGGAATCCCTGCATTGTGTGACACACATTCAGCGTGACAAATGTAGTGGAATTTGCAACTTTTAAAAAAAACGCAAACCGCTCCAACGGAATTGGTTTTTTCTTCAATCTCAATTTAATTTATCACAAAATCAGATTAGCTGATGTACTTAATTTTTGTCCTATCTCCTTTAAAGCATTAGACAATATTTGAACCTCGCTCACTGTAAAACGTGCTTCTTTGCCATTTACCAAATTTCCGTTTAATCGCTGGTAGAACCACTGTGGCGTTTTTTTGAAATAATTTTTAGATAAGTAGGATACTGATATTATGGGTAGTATTTTTTCTAATTTATCTTTCAAAATTAATTTATCAAGTGCAACACTCGTTTGGTTTGCTGCGGCTAACATTGCTTCTGAAAACGCTTTAGGGTTTTCAAGAGCCAGACGATCCATTTCTAAATCAATGGCTTCGAGTTCTTTTCGGTTAGCTGTTCTTGCTCTTATTTTCAAGGCTTTTATTGTATCAATCATACTATTCTATTTTTTAATGTCCCGTAAAATGGGGAGGTGAGGTTTTACATTTCTTTTAACTTTTCTACAATTCTTTGGATAATCGAATCAAATTTGTCTCGTGAATCTGTTGCTATTTTTTTATATACCGTAAGTAGAAAATTAAATCTTTTTCTAAATCTTTTCGCTCTTTAGATATTTTCATGTCCCTTCTATTTCGGAAAATCAAAGATAATAACAAAAATGTTATTTTTTGGTTAGTCTTATATTTTATTGTATAAGTGTGGCATATTAGTAAATTTTAAAACCGTTAAAACGGTTATGTTTTCCTTGCGTTCTTCCAGCCCACGGTTTAAACCGTGGGCTATGTGTGGGACGCTTCCAGCGTGACAAATGTGGTGGATAAACGAATACCTGCAAGGTTGAAAAAAACCTTGCAGGATTGCACGTAAGAAATATAATGCCAGAATAAAATACATCTTTTTTTAAAAACCCACGGTTTTAAAAAAAAATGTAGCTTCCCTTAGCAGTACGTAAACACCCTTTGCCTGCGGCATTTCCCTCAAGGGAAAAATCTTGATTCTATGCACTCATATAGAGCATTTGCAGTTTTATATTTCTTCGGCTTTATTTTACCAAGGTTAAACAGTTGCAAAAGTTCCACAACGGCAACTGAACTAACGTACAGTTGATTATTGTAATCGTTTAAAATTTCTTTTGTTTTGTTGGTTAAATTATCAAAGTCGCTTGTGATAAAAAAAGCAATAATATTAGTATCTAATAAATATCTAGCCATAAGACTATTTCAAAACCGCTTTCATATCCATTTCCAGCCTACGCTTCCAGCGTGACAAATGTGGTGGATAAACGAATACCTACAAGGTTGAAAAAAACCTTGCAGGATTGCACGTAAGAAATATAATGCCAGAATAAAATACATCTTTTTTTAAAAACCCAAGGTTTAAACCGTGGGCTAGGTGTAGGCCCGAAATTGAATCGTTAAAACGATTATGGCCAAGGTTAAAACCGTGTAGAATACATGGAAGCCCAACGTTAAAACACCTATAACCCACGGTTTTAACCGTGGGTTATAGGTGTTTTAACGTTGGTCCTTGTTTTTGCTTGGCCTAGGGTATCTGCCGGTTACCCCCTTAGGCTTACCTCGTGTTGGTTTACAAAAATACAAGTATTTTTTTTTGCGGTATTATAAAAACCATAGCGCCCTGCGGGACGCTATGGTAAAGTGTCAAATAAATCAAATGCATCAAAGTATCAATCATTAATGCAACGAACAGAGAAACCGAATGCTCGATCGTTCGGGCCCATGACGGCATTGCTACTACTGAAGGACAGGCGGCTAGCGCTAGCGCCACTTACCGCACTGGACCAATAGCTGCCGAGGCTGCCCACAAGGCCGAGCGATCCATTACTGCTGCTGCGGAGGCCGGCCACCGGCAATTTAAGCGGTGAGGCAAAAGCCCCTGCGGCGTTTTGAGTTGAGAATTCTAGTCTTTCGGCGTTAAGCTCTGCTTCAGTGGGTATTCTATAGCCTGCTGGGCAAGGGTTGTTAGTTCCGCTTTCGCCCTGCCATAAAGCATCATTTTGTGTTGTACGCCAGTCAGAACTACCACCGAGCGCTATTTTCAATTACTTTAAAGACAAAATGCGCTTTAGCATTCTTGCCAGTGCGAATAATATAAATAGTCCTGGGTTTACTTTTGATGAAGTTTTTGATGCCATTGGAAGTACGGCTTCTCTATCAGGAGGTTTCTTTGGGGCTAATAATGGCATTCTAACTTCAGAAAACTTGGGCGGAAATTATGTGAATGAATGGGATGATGGAAAGTATGACCTCGCCACAGATTATTTCTACGGTGCAACAAATCGCCAAACTAGAACATCTACACTTAGAGAAAACATTTTACCAGACAGAAGCTTTTTTACGGAATCTGAAAATGTGGGGAATAGTGCAAATGAATCTCATCGTTTTTCTGGACGTTTCGATATAAAGCCAGATACACTTACTCGAATTTCATTTAATCCTAACCTAAATATAAACATAGGAACTAACGACGACCAAAGTTCCAGTATTTCTTCAGATGAAAATAGTACTATAATTAATTCTGCTGAAACCAATAGCTTTAGCGAAAACACCTCAGCAAATTTTAGAAATGAACTAGTCGTAACTAGAAAACTAGACACGATAGGATCCTATTTAAGTGCCAGTTTCAATAATAACCACAACCGAAGCGATAGTGAAAACTTTTTTAATTCAGAACGAATTATAAATTCAACCAACGACACGCAAATTCAAAATCAACGTATAGATCAAGAAAATAATGTAGATTCTTATACAGGAAGATTCACCTACCGCCGATCTTTAGCAAAGCAGTTGTTTCTGGATTTGACATACTCTTATGAAGCAAATATCACTACCAATAGTAGAAATGTATTCGATTTTGATGAAAACACAGGAGGATTTACAAATGCTAATGCAGATCTTTCAAATGAATTTAAAGCACGTTCACAAATTAACCGACCTAGTCTTGGAATGCGCTATGAAACTGAAAAAATAAGAAGTGGTGGAAGTCTAGGTTTGCTGAATACCACCTTAGGAACGGAAAATTTTTCACAAAACATCAACTTTTCAAATACGTTCAACAACTTGTTTGCTAATCTTTTTATTCGATACCAATTTAGCCGCTCAAAAAGTATGCGTTTCAGTTACCGAAACGATGTAGATATTCCAAGTATTCAACAACTACAACCAGTAGAAATTGTAACCAACCCACTAAATATACGAGTAGGAAACCCAGATTTGAACCCTTCATTAGAACAAAGTTTTAGATTAAATTATAGGAACTTTGATTATAAAACTCGCTCGGGGTATGGAATTTTTGCAAATTATTCAAACACAAATAATGAAGTAGTCCCGGTGTTAACAACAGATGAAGATTTAGTGAGAACTACTTCTTACACCAACGTAGATGGAGTTCAAAGTGCAAGGGTTTATTTGTTTTATAGCAAAACTGTTCAAACAGAAGGCACAACCGTAATTCGGTACAATTTGAACCTGTCTAATAATTACAATCGAAATATAGGATTTAGTAACGGACAGCAATTTAATTCAGATTTATACACCATTTCTCCAGGTTTTCGATTTACTTATGAAATTCCAGATTTAATTAGTTTACAACCGAGTGCAAGGTTGAACTACAATAATACGATCTATGATATATTTACAGATAGAAATGAGAATTTTACCAATACAGAGTTGGGTTTAGAAACCACTATATTTTGGCCAAAAAATTTCATTTTTGGTAGTGATTTTACGTATTTCAATTATGGAAATGTGTCAGAAGCTTTTGACTCTACCTCCTTCTTTTGGAATTTAAGCTTAGGCTATCAGTTTTTAGATGAAAGAGCCACTATAAAAATAAAAGTCTATGATGTTTTGGACCAGAATATTTCTACGAGAAGAACCACGGGAGACGATTTCATTCAAGATACAGACCAATTGATTTTACAACGGTATGCCATGTTGAGTTTTACCTTTAAACTGGATAAGTTTGGCGGAAAAAAACCACCTTCGCGAGGTAGAAGAAGATATAGAAGGTAGCTTCCACTTTTTTTTGCAATCTTTATAGCCTAATCGTATATGAGCCTATTTTGAATTAAAAATTAAAATTTATACCAAGATTTTTTAGAATCTATTAGTTGAACTTCAAATCAACATAGTTGATCTTACGCACCTAAGGTTAAAACCTCAGTAAATAAGAGTAAATCTCAACGTTTTTCAGTCAATATGTTTTAGATAGCTACAAATTAAGGTCAAGTGAGATTGATCTTATATGTAGGAAGTATTAATACTGATAGATGTATTGAAGTCATGTTAAGACTCAGAAAAAACGACAAGAAAACGTAGAAGACGATATGAACAGACTAACTCACTAAAGTGAAGGAGTAAAAATATATACCATCAAGATATCACATGTGCCGCATAACTAAGTTACTGTCTATTTCTGATAGGTTAATAATGAATAGATAAGTGTTGTAAGTAGACCTGTTAAAGTTGATAGATTTAGGTTTATACATTGTATCGGATATACCTCTATAAACTAGATAAAAATGTGCTACAATTAAAATGCATCAACAGTTACAGTTACATCCAAGGTAACAATTACATCGAAAGTAACAGGTGAAGAGTCTACTGTTCCAGTCATTGTTGCAGTGATTGACGTGTTGTTTTGTAAAATAGCAGCAATATCGTTTAGTAAGCTGCTGTCAGTTAGTGTATAGACAGTGTTGTCAAGGTCTGATTGTTGCAAATCAATATCAGCAACAGATACCATAATTCCTGAGAAATTGATGGATGCTTCTGTTACAGTTGTACCTTCCATACCATCAAAATTAGAAATTTCGTAGGTCAGTGAGTTCAACATCACATCTTCAATTAAGCTAATGTTGTCTTGGATGTCTTGATTTGACGCTAAATCAATGGTAATTGATTCAGTAAAACTCTGCGGCATATCTTCAGAATCTTCTGAAACAGAAATAGTAAATGTTTCTGTAATATCATCTGTGATGTCAAATTCAGTTAGTTCATCGATTTCGTCACAAGCAACAGCAGTTAGCATCACTGCACATAGTAGAATAATTTTTCTGGTAACTTTCATAATAAATAATGTTTAAGTTTTTAGTTAGTGTTTGTAATATCTTAAATGTTAACATACCAATAGACTAATATACATCATTTTTGAGTAGTGAATAGCAATGTGGTGTGATTAAGTTTGTTAAGTGGAATTATATTTTTACAAACAAATATACAAATAGCTAAATACCTCATTACAATGCTGCAGTTTTTGGGTTTTACAACAGCAAATTATCATCGGTACATACCATATATTTTTCAGAGGTGTGTATTTATCTATAGTAAATTAGCGATACCATTATTTAAGAAGCAATACCGTAATATAAACTATTTGCTGCACCTGTAATTGACTGTGCAACTGCTACTTTTGTAAGTGAGTTTTTGCGCTTGAAATCGATATATTAAATATCTTTAATTAAATCTCAGGAAGTGTTGTCATTTAGATCTCAAAGACAACAGTAATCTTTAGCTTATTATCCATCTATAAAACTTTTTTTTTCTGCAGTATCGTAAATACGATTTGTTTGATTTAGGTTGACAAATGAAGTGCAAATTATCAAAAATGACTATGGTATTTCTTATGATCGCTCCCCATTTTAAAGTTATTTAAGATTTTAAAATATTAAAGCAGAATTCCAAGTAGATTTTGTATTGGTTTTATAGTGATTATTCATATTGTTCTATATGGGGTATCCATTCAAGACCCGTGATTTTCTTCAACAACTTTTTTGAAGGATATAGGCTGGTTTTTAACCCCTTGTTCTAGCAACCTGAAAAAAAGAAGCCCTCTACTCTTAGAAGTTCTCCTGTTGTAGCGGAACACATATTCGTCTAAATAATATCCCAATTTGTTCTTGTTTAAATAGCTTTGATGTGTTCCCAAGAGCCACCTTTTTAGCAACGAGGCAATTCGGTGTACATTGGGTAGTATTTCCTCATCCTCATCCACCACATTTGATGCTTGTACTTTATGTATATAGCCCAAATCAGTCAACCTTGAATAACTTGGCCAACCATCAGTGATTATCGTAGTTCCTTTTTCAATATTTTCTTGAATAAATTGCTCCAAACTTTCAGATGATGCGTTTGGTATCCTAGAAATCCTTGTCCTTCCAGTTTTTCGACCCAGAACCTCAACAGCCACCACAATTAAGCTTTTGCCTTCTGCACCGCGATCCCTTTTTCCTGATTTTTTACCACCAATCAATACCTCATCTACCTCTACCACGCCCTTTAGCTTACTTCTGCTAGTCATAACCATGAGCCTTCTGAACTTGTGTAACCATAACCAAGCGGTTTGATAGCTTCCAAGACCAAGTATTTTTTGCAGGCCTTTTGCGCTTACTCCATTCTTTTGAGCAATCATCCACCAAATTGCTTTGAACCAAATCGAGAGCGGTTTAGTGGACTTATGAAAGATTGTTCCACTGGTAATACTAGTTTCTTTGTGGCAACCTCTACACTCATAACGACCCTTATTCTTTTTCCAGAATAACACCGACCCACAATTTTGACATTCAAATCCATTTGGCCATCTTATCTCAAACAGGTAATCGATGCAATCCTGTTCAGATTTGAATAATTTATCAAACGCTATTTGATCCCTCGGATAGTCCATTCAGCAAAGATATAATATTACGGGAGATGAATGGATACCCCATTTAAAATATAATGAATTAAAAATTATTAATTAATAATTAACAATTAAGAATTATTGTCTTAATATCCTTGCATTTTTATAGCCCACGGTTTTAACCGTGGGTTATATATGGATCATAAAGACACATCAACGCCTAAAGAAATGTATCTATTAGCTTTCAGATTTACAAAGGCAAAATCAGAATAAATTATTTTTGTATTCTTATAGCCCACGGTTTTAACCGTGGGCTATATATGGAAAATATAGATTTAATGGTTTTAACCATTTTATATCCTATCCTAAAAATTCATCTTTTTTTAAAAACCCACGGTTTAAACCGTGGGTTATGCGTGGGACGCTTCCAGCGTGACAAATGTGGTGGATAAACGAATACCTACAAGGTTGAAAAAAACCTTGAAGATTGCACGTAAGAAATATAATGCCAGAATAAAATTACATCTTTTTTTAAAAACCCAAGGTTTTAAAAAAAAATGTAGCTTCCATTAGAAGTACGTAAACACCCTTCGCCTGCGGCATTTCCCTCAAGGGAAAATTCTTGATTCTAAACTAAAAGGTTTAATCTGAAAAAAAAATATCCTCTTCCCTTGAGGGAAGATAAGAGATGGGTGTAACACAGCTATAAGAGGGAAGATAAGAAATGGGTGTTTCTCGCTACTAAGAAAAAATTCGTTTTCAACTAGAAGTTTACTTACTAAAAAAAAATGTAGCTTCCCTTAGCAGTACGTAAACACCCTTTGCCTGCGGCATTTCCCTCAAGGGAAAAATCTGTTTCTATGCACTCATATAGAGCATTTGCAGTTTTATATTTCTTCGGCTTTATTTTACCAAGGTTAAACAGTTGCAAAAGTTCCACAACGGCAACTGAACTAACGTACAGTTGATTATTGTAATCGTTTAAAATTTCTTTTGTTTTGTTGGTTAAATTATCAAAGTCGCTTGTAATAAAAAAAGCAATAATATTAGTATCTAATAAATATCTAGCCATAAGACTATTTCAAAACCGCTTTCATATCCATTTCCAGCCTACGCTTCCAGCGTGACAAATGTGGTGGATAAACGGATACCTACAAGGTTGAAAAAAACCTTGCAGGATTGCACGTAAGAAATATAATGCCAGAATAAAATACATCTTTTTTTTAAAAACCCACGGTTTAAACCGTGGGCTATGTGTAGGCCCGAAATTGAATCGTAAAAATGATTATAACCAAAGGTTAAAACCGTGTAGAATACATGGAAGATCACCGTTAAAACACCTATAGCCCACGGTTTTAACCGTGGGTTATATGTGTTTTTATAAGTTGGTCCTTGTTTTTGCTTGGCCTAGGGTATCTGCCGGTTACCCCCTTAGGCTTACCACGTGTTGGTTTACAAAAATACAAGTATTTTTTTTTGCGCTACTGTTATAAAAACCATAGCGCCCTGCGGGACGCTATGGTAAAGTGTCAAATAAATCAAATACATCAAAGTATCAATCCTTAAGGCAACGAATAGAGAAACCGAAGGCTCGATTGAACGCGTTCATGCTGGCAAAGCTACTATTGAAGCGCAGGAGGCGAGCGTTAGTGCCACTTACCGAACTGGACCAATAGAAGCCGTAGCTGCCCACAATGCTGAGCGATCCATTACTGAAGCTGCGGAAGCCGGCCACCGGCAATTTAAGTGGTGAGGCAAAAGCCCCTGCGGCGTTTGGAGTTGAGAATTCTAGTCTTTCGGCGTTAAGCTCTGCTTCAGTGGGTATTCTATAGCCTGCTGGGCAAGGGTTGTTAGTTCCGCTTTCGCCCTGCCATAAGTTATCGTTTTGTGGCGAACGCCAGTCAGAACTACCAATTATAAACAAACTGTTTTCTGGGACATTAGTAGGGCTTTTGATACCTGTTGTTCCATTTACAGCAGCACCACTGGTCCGGTTTATTAATTCATGTCCATCTGTCAACCGCCCCCACTGGTATAGAGATCCATAAGCGTTAGCATCACTAGGAGAGGTAGCTTGTTGGGTTAAATTAAAAGCAGCCTTGTTTAAATTTGCATAATCTGCTCCTAGGTTATTGTTTAACCAGACTCGGCCGTTCGCACTAGTCACTGGAAGATATAGTAAATCATTATCTCCATTACCAAAGGCTCTGTCTGGGATACCGGGTACTGCCCGTGCGTTAAAACTTTCTGTATCGGCTGTAGCATTTGTTACATAAGTGAAGCTACCAAGTAGTATACCGAGATTATCCTGTCCTAAACCTACATTAAGATCTAGTTTCTTGATATCTAAAGCATTACCACCCTCTGCAAATAATTGGGCATTTATAAATTTATTAGCGCCTTGTGTAAGATTAGTCTGCGCCGGGATACGAAAAGTAATATCAGAAGCGAAGCCTAATTGGGTAAAGTCCGCTGGTACCGTTACCGTCTGGCTAAATAAGGGCAAATCTATAGACCCTGCACCTGTTACGGTATAGGGTATTCTTATTACCACAGGTGTAGCTTCAGGTGGTATGGAGCCTTGTATGTCTAAAGGTGGTTCATTTGGCGGTGTTGCTGTGTTATTATCTGCATCTAATGTTCCTGTTTGAGCTGTAGTCGGTTGGGTGCTCTGGTCATAAGGCAAATAGTCGTTGTCAAGAACAGAGGCTACAAAAAAATCGCTTCGCGGACCTAGTTGTATGTTGGTAGGTAAGGGTGCTAGTGTTGGTATACCTAAACATACCCAATTTGGACTAGCAATGTCGCTACTAGTGTTTACCTGTAAACAGTCCGCTGTGGTATTGTAGATTATTAATGCTTCTACAGGGTCTTGTATGGCATCGCGCTCGGCTGTAGTCATTCGGGGAAAACCTACCCCTTGCGAGGTACTGCTCACTTCTAGAATGGCGTTTTCATTAGGAGTTATGGTGCCTATGCCCACTTGTGCTTGGGTGATGCTGCAGCTTATTAAACCTAGCAGCAAGTATATATATTTTCATAATTTTTATGTTTAGTAACTGTTTTTCTAATTTATTAAATCGAACCATTCCATTCCGTTAGACCCTCTTAATTTTCTGGTATCAAGATTGAAATATATCATGCCTTCTACTACCAGAGGTTCTTCAGAGGTAGGATTACGATTGACTCTTACACCTTTTCTGGGTGTAGTAGTACTCACCAAGTCTAGAGCTGTATTTAAATCTGGGTCGGTTGTACCTATTGCTACTTTACTGGTATTTGAGTTTTCACCTGTCCCTGCAGCAAAGGTAGTAGAATCGCTAATGTTGAACCATAATCCAGCATTGTTACTTACTTGAAAGCTCCCCGCCTGTGTATTGTAAATTAAAATACCTGCTTTTGGGCTTTTCATTTCTGCTCTTTGATCATCTGTGAGTCGAGGAACTATAAGACCTTTTCTCACGCCGTCCAACTGTAAAAGAATAGAGGGTCCTACTTCTGTGCCCCCTATATTTACTTGGGCATAGGACATAAAACTGGTTGCAATTAATGCAACACTAAATAGTAATTTTTTCATGTTTTTTGTTTTTAATGGGATTCCCTGTTGTTCCCCTCTTAATCTCCCCAAGGTGATAGGAACTCTTCTCTTTTAGTCACCCGAAGTGGGAGGAACTGTTTTTTTTTGCCTTTGGCTAAGTGAAGTGTTATGCTGGGGGTGGTGGTAGAGAATAATAGCTGCTGAGTAGCGCTATCTTGTGGTGTGGGGTACAATATGGATAGACAAGCGATACGCCTTTAGTAACTAAAGTAGCGTAGACGAAGTCCTCTGCTTTAGCATAGGTATATTTTTGAAAATAAAAAGATGGCTTGCTTATTTTATAGGTGCTCGTAGTTGGAGTCGCCATACGATTGTAAGTGTAAAAAAATACTGCTCCTTGCAAAGGAAAATTACCCAAGGCTGCTACTAATTGATTAACTAGAGGTGGTTGCTCTTTGACTTTTACTTTTTTACTGGCAATGGTAAAAAGAAGTATTTCACCCTCTTGCAGTGTAGGGGTAGTCGAAAAATACACCACATTTGAAGTAATAGCCTTTTTGCCTGCATAAAAAACGACATTTTTTTTGACGTAAATAATCCCTGAAAAAGCCGGTGTAGGGGGAGTAATAAAAACATTGTCTAGACCACTAACTTTTAAATGATCTGTCATAAATAAGACATCGCTATCTTTTGAAAACATAGCAAATGTAACTAGCATCGCTGTAAGGGTGAAGACTAATTTCCTATAAGTTTGCAAAAATGGACTAAGTTGTGGATGCAGCATACTCATTTCTATTTCAAAATAGTTAATATCACAGTAGGTTTGTTAAAAAAATTATACATTATAAATATAGAAAAAAAAACGTTAATTAAAATATAATGAATTCTTAATTATTAATTTTTAATTAATAATTAAGAATTCATATCCTTGCATTTTTATAGCCCACGGTTTTAACCGTGGGTTATATATGGATCATAAAGACACAACAAGGCCTAAAGAAATGTATCTATTAGCTTTCAGATTTACAAAGGCAAAATCAGAATAAATTATTTTTGTATTTTTATAGCCCACGGTTTTAACCGTGGGCTATAGGTGGTACGTGTGCATTTAATGGTTTTAACCATTTAGGTCAAGGAAAAAATCAAGAAAACACCTGAAAAAAGCCTGTGCCGAATTAGTATTGGTAAAACGATTTATGGCGACATTATAGGTTTAAATTGGTATAATAGATTATTAGAATTACAAAAGAGAATAAATAAAATAAGCGAATAATAAAAATAGTTCCTAACGGCTCATCTCTATAAATCTAAGATCGAGTCTGTTTGAAACTCTACCAAAAATTGATGATTCCCCCTAGCTTTATCTTTAATTTGGTATCAGTTGCTTTTTAAGCTTAAGTGCCAAATTGACCAGCAACAAACACATAAAACCTACGACCAAGCCGATTAACAGTTCCGTTACCAAGGAGGGCAAGAAAGGAATAAGATTATGAAAAAAATCTATATTGTGTGCAAAAATACCTCCAGACACCAGCAATAAGGCTATGGTGCCAACCACCGATAAGCTTTTGATGACTTTGGGCAAGGCCGTTACTAAAACGCCACCGAGTTTTGCTTTAAAGCTTTTTTCGTCTGTGCTGTTTTCTATGAGTTTATACCCAGCATCGTCCATCCGAATTATAAGGGTAACGATGCCGTAAACGCCAACAGTTGCGACAAGAGCTATTATTGTCACTACAGGAATTTGTATGCTTAAGTCTTGATTAGATACTGTCCCCAGAGCAATAATGATGATTTCTATCGAGAGAATAAAGTCGGTTACAATCGCCGATTTGATGCGCTCCTTTTCCAAGGCCATGATCTCACTTTTAGTTTTGGCGCTTTTGAGTTCTTCTTTTTTGGAGTGCGGATGTGGAACTATAAAGTGATAGATTTTCTCTGCGCCTTCATAAGCCAAATACAAACCTCCCAACAGGAGAGCAATCGTAATCGCTATAGGCAAAAATGCACTCAGTAAAAAAGCAACAGGTAGGATAATCACTTTATTGAGTAAAGAGCCTTTGGTAATAGACCATAAGACGGGGATCTCCCGTGAGGAGACAAAACCGGAGGCTTTTTCTGCATTTACGGCGAGGTCGTCACCCAAAATTCCAGCTGTTTTTTTGGCAGCCACTTTACTCATGACGGCCACATCGTCCATGAGCGCAGCAATATCATCTAAAATGGCAAAGAATCCGGAAGCCATAAACTGTTTTATTTAAATAATTAGGTGTGTCTAAATTAGTTTTTTTAAAAAGTTCCTAACTCTATTTTGAAAAAAAAGTTAAGATCGACTTGGAAAAAAAAAGACCTCTTTTTTATCTAAAGTTAAAGCTTTTGATCAAAAGACATTGGTAAATCAACAAAAGAGCTAGCATTCATACTACACTCTGTGGATAAAGTCCACAGGTTTAGGTCTTGGCTGTATCCAAACTAGCTGAAAACCCTACAAACTTAGACACGGTATATAAATTGGGTATAGATGATAAAATTATTAGTCATGGACGCAGATTTAAACATTGCCCAAACCTCATCGAGACCTTCATTTTCAAAATTATTTTCGATAAAATCACTCTCCTCCAGAGATATCCTCATTTTTACAGCAACATTTATAGTGCTTGTAGGTGCTTTGATTACAGTTATTCAATTGCAACCTGCCTTTGAACAACTTCACCTAGAGAGAATCAATACGTTTTGGGGAAGACTTCTTGTTTACGTATCCATTGCATTACTTGCTTTTAAGATTAGTTTTTTGGGCTTTATCTTTTTTCTGCGTTTAAAGTACCGCCCGGTTCAATCTGTATCCAATGAAAAATTGCCAGTGCTTACGGTCATTGTCCCAGCTTATAACGAAGGCAAGTTGGTTTGGAAAACCCTGCACAGCTTGGCAGGTAGTCACTATCCTGAACATAAAGTACAGATCATCTCTATAGATGACGGGAGTAAAGACGATACCTGGGCTTGGATGCAAAAGGCAAAACGCGAACTTGGGGATCGCTTATCGATTTTTCAACAGCCCAAAAACAGGGGTAAACGTCATGCCTTATACCGAGGCTTTAAGCTAGGTACAGGAGATGTATTTGTTACCGTCGATAGTGATTCTATCGTGAAAACGGATACGCTTCGAAATTTGGTTTCTCCATTTACGGTAGATTCCAAATGTGGCGCGGTAGCGGGTAATGTGCGAGTCCTTAACAATGAGAAAGCGATGATCCCTCGGATGCTAAACGTGAGTTTTGCCTTTAGTTTTGAATTTATCCGTTCAGCACAAAGTCAGCTGGGGTCTGTCCTTTGTACGCCAGGAGCTTTAGCGGCGTATAGAAGAGATGCTGTGCTTAATTGCTTGGAAGATTGGATGCACCAAACCTTTATGGGTAAAACAACCGATATTGGGGAAGATAGAGCGATGACCAATATGATATTAAAACAAGGCATGCACGTTCGTTTCCAGAGTAATGCCGTTGTCCTTACAAATATCCCAGAGCGGTATAAAAACCTATATAAGATGTTTATCCGTTGGGAGCGAAGTAACGTGAGAGAAAATATTAAGATGAGCAAATTCGCTTTTACCAATTACAGAGAAGAATCGAAGGTAGGACCACGAATTTTATTGTTGAACCAGTGGATCAAAGTGGTTTTTGCTTATCCGTTTATGATTTTGATGCTCATTTTTATAGTGCTGTATCCGGTTCTGTTTATCAGTTCAACCTTGGTAAGTATTCTTGTCTTCTCTAGTATCCCAGCCTTGTTTTATGCAAAATCTTATAATGTTGGAGAGTCGCTGTGGATGTATTGCTATAGCTTATTTTATACTTTTAGTTTGTTTTGGATTACCCCTTATGCGATTGCAACTGCCAGTCGACGAGGTTGGTTGACCCGAGATTTACCTAAAAAAGTTTAATTTTTTTTACTGAATTTAATACAGTTCGCTTATCAGTTTAACCATCACATATTAACACAATCTAACTTGAATACTCCACGTGGGTATTCAAGTTTTTTTTATTGAAGGGGACTCTTTTTGTCATTCCGACAAGCAAAGATTCTTCAGTCGCGAAAAGCTCCTTCAGAATGACAGTGGCGTTTTGTCATTCCGACAGAGAAAGTTTCTTCAGTCGCGAAAAGCTCCTTCAGAATGACAGTGGCGTATTGTCATTCCGACAGAGAAAGTTTCTTCAGTCGCGAAAAGCTCTTTCAGAATGACAGTGGCGTATTGTCATTCCGACAGAGAAGCTTTTTTTGCTTCGACGAGGAATCTTTTTGTCATTCCGACAGGCAAAGATTCTTCAGTCGCGAAAAGCTCTTTCAGAATGACAGTGGCGTATTGTCATTCCGACAGAGAAAGTTTCTTCAGTCGCGAAAAGCTCTTTCAGAATGACAGTGGGCTATTGTCATTCCGACAGAGAAAGTTTCTTCAGTCGCGAAAAGCTCCTTCAGAATGACAGTGGCGTTTTGTCATTCCGTGCAAGCAAAGATTCTTCAGTCACAAAAAGCTCCTTCAGAATGACAGTGGCCTATTGTCATTCCGACAGAGAAAGTTTCTTCAGTCGCGAAAAGCTCCTTCAGAATGACAGTGGCGTTTTGTCATTCCGTGCAAGCAAAGATTCTTCAGTCACGAAAAGCTCCTTCAGAATGACAGTGGCTTGTTGTCATTCCGACAGAGAAGCTGTTTTGGCTTCGACGAGGAATCTCTTTGTCATTACTACAAGCAAAGATTCTTCAGTCGCGAAAAGCTCCTTCAGAATGACATTGGGCTATTGTTATTCCGACAGGCAAAGATTCTTCAGTCGCGAAAAGCTCCTTCAGAATGACAGTGGCCTATTGTCATTCCGACAGGCAAAGATTCTTCAGTCGCGAAAAGCTTCTTCAGAATGACAGTGGCGTATTGTCATTCCGACAGAGAAGCTGTTTTTGCTTCGACGAGGAATCTACTTGTCATTCCGACAGGCAAAGATTCTTCAGTCGCGAAAAGCTCCTTCAGAATGACAGTGGCCTATTGTCATTCCGACAGGCAAAGATTCTTCAGTCGCGAAAAGCTCCTTCAGAATGACAGTGGCGTTTTGTCATTCCGACGCTAGGAGGAATCTTTTTATTACTTTTGATAAATTTGTTTTTATAAGCCAGTTAGATGAAAACACCTAGAACGCACAATTATTACATTTATATCCTTACAAATAAAAATAAAAGTGTGCTTTATACGGGGGTTACAAACGACTTGCAAGCAAGGCTTTACTACCATAGAAATCCAAGAGCACTTTCAAAAGCATTTACTACCAAATACAAATGTTATTTTTTGATTTATTATGAACACTTTTATGATATTAATCAAGCAATTGCTCGGGAAAAGCAAATTAAAGGGTATCGTAGATCAAAAAAAGAAACATTAATTAATAATATTAATCCAGAGTGGGAGTTTTTAAACGATAAGATTTGATCCCCTTTCAAAAAGCAAAGATTCTTCAGTCACAAAAAGCTCCTTCAGAATGACAGTGGCTTGTTGTCATTCCGACAGAGAAGCTGTTTTTGCTTCGACGAGGAATCTACTTGTCATTCCGACAGGCAAAGATTCTTCAGTCGCGAAAAGCTCCTTCAGAATGACATTGGGCTATTGTCATTCCGACAGGCAAAGATTCTTCAGTCGCGAAAAGCTCCTTCAGAATGACATTGGGCTATTGTTATTCCGACAGGCAAAGTTTCTTCAGTCGCGAAAAGCTCCTTCAGAATGACAGTGGCGTTTTGTCATTCCGACAGGCAAAGATTCTTCAGTCGCGAAAAGCTCCTTCAGAATGACAGTGGCCTATTGTCATTCCGACAGGCAAAGATTCTTCAGTCGCGAAAAGCTTCTTCAGAATGACAGTGGCGTTTTGTCATTCCGACAGAGAAAGATTCTTCAGTCACAAAAAGCTCCTTCAGAATGACAGTGGCCTATTGTCATTCCGACAGAGAAGCTGTTTTTGCTTCGATAAACTATAAATTAAATCTAATCCACTAAATATCAGATCAGTTACTCTCGACTATGTAACAATCTTTGACCTTTCACGTCTTACTAAAAACTATCCAAATGAAACTCATTTTAAATTCTGCCCTACTCCTACTGATTTTTAATGTTCAACTTTCTGCACAAAGTCTTCGAGGTCGTGTTATTGAAGCTAATACTCAAAATGGAATTCCCTACGTTAATGTACAATTGGGCAATCGCTATGGAGTCATTTCCAATGAGGAGGGTTATTTTGTTCTACAACCTAAATCTGTAGGTGATAATACAGCCATAATGTTTTCATCAATGGGTTTTGAAACTCTTGAAATTCCATTAATCGATTTTGAAAACGACCAAGTCATTCCTTTGAAGCCTGCTACCTATCAACTGGATGAAGTTTTTCTATCTGATAAACAACTAACTGCTGAAGAAATCCTAGAAAAATTTAAAGCTGGAATTAAAGAAAATCATGTTCTCAGTGCTGCTCAGGTTCAAATCTTTACCCGTGTTAATGACAATTATAAAGCTGAAACTTTTGGGATAGATGTAAAAAAGGCTTCCTTTATGAGCAAAGCTGAACGAAGGGAAATGAATGAAAATATGAAAAATCTTGGAAAAAAGATTACAGAAAACTCCTCTATATCTTATCAGGAAAGGCTTTCGGATGTCTTCATATTTGAGGACACCCTTATGACTAAACATCAAAAAGCGCTGAAACTGATTAATAGAGATAAAACCTTTAAAACGGATGATATCCAAGACCAGGTTTTTTTCGAATTGCTAAAAACTTTAAAATCTCCTCATTCTTTCAAAGTTAGAACTGGTATCATACCCATCGATAAAGACGTTTCGTTGAATGAGATGATAGAAGATTTAGAAAAGAATCAAGAGAAAGTCCCAGATACCTTGTATACCAAATCCAATTGGCAAGGTAAGAGCTATAAAAAATTCGCCACCAAATTTACCAACGATTTTTTTACTAGCCCTAAATATTACACCTATAAGCTTATAGGAGTTACTACTGTCTATGGTGAACCTTGTTATCATATTCAATTTACACCAGATCGAAGAAAAGGAAAATATGCGGGAGACCTTTACATACATACTCGTGATTTTGGGATGGTGAGTTATAAATACGATCTAGAAGAAGGCAGAAAAGCCATGAACGTCAATTTAAAATTTGTCTTAGGAATCAAGGTCAACATTTATAAAGATAGCGGATTTTACGTATTTTCTAAAACCAATGAAGACAGTTACTACCCTAAATACATCAAACAAGTTGATGGCAATTACGCCTACATCAACCGAAGCCTAGCTTTTAAAGAAAACAACCCTAAAAGAAGTGAACGCAAGAAGCTGAATATTGAATTTGAGTTGGAATATAACACGATAGAAACCATAGAATACGTTGGAGTTCAGTATCAAAGCATTTCTCCAGAATTAGCCTCCACACTCAAATTTGAGGATTATATCCTCATCGATGAAGTAGACCAATACGATCTCAATTATTGGAAAGATTATAATATTATAGAAGCTACAGAGGCGATTAAGACTTACAACTAGACTATTTTTTAGCTTTTTTATACCCCCTTGCAGACCAAAAGTGATCTAAAGGAAATAAGGGTACTATAAGTAACCATCGTAAAAATGACATGCATTTAAAACGTTTATCTTTGATCATAAAATAATACTATGAAATCTCTTATAATAAGCTTAGGCATATTGATTAGTTTCCAATGTTTTTCGCAAACTCCTCGAGAAGTTGTACAACTTCAGTTAGACGCCTATAACAAAGGAGATATAAAAGCTTTTTTAGACGTGTTTGCAGAAGACGCTGAAGCCTATAATTATGGCGATGCTGAACCTTTTATTAAAGGAAAAACCAATTTTAAAACGACCTACGGAAAATTATTTCAATCGTCTCCAAACCTTCATAGCCTTGTAACGTCTCGACAAGTCCTAGGGCAAACCGTAATCGATTACGAATATATCAGTGGACGATCCAACAGTGAAAAACCCGTTTTAATAATAGCCATTTATAAAATAGAGAATCACAAAATTGTAAGATGTGATTTTATAAGAGAGTAAAAGTTTTATTTGTGTAAGAACTTCAACATCCTGTAGAAGATTAAAGCATATTTAATTCAACTAAACCTCATAGTTAAGAGGCTTTTAGACATTAGATATAGCTAACCATTAACGTATTACTAACAAAAGTGAAGCATTCCTCTTAAATTTCACGTAAAGATAGTAGGAACAGATAGGAATGGAATTATTTTTGTATAAGTTTTTAAAAATAAGGACATGGAAGAGACAATTGAAATAATTTACGAATCAGCTAACTTTACTAGCGCAGGCACCTCTCAATTGTCTGTAAAGACATCTTCTGGAATAGAACAAGCTTCAGTAGAAAATTTATCAGAATTGGATTCTGATTATGACCACACAGATCTTGGTAGACTTTTTAAAGAAAGCCCTGAGAATTTTGCGAAGATGCAAAAAATAATATTTCGAAATCAATTCTTTTTCAGTTGTTGTTTCAGCTCTGGAGATGTCATGGATAAACTAAAATTTGATGCTGAAGGAACTTTAATGGACAATAGTGACTTCTAGACCTAAAAGTTAAATATATCTTTGGTATGAATTTCATCATTAAATTCTACACACTTTAATATCAGTTATCATGAACAGCGAATCAAAGCTAATTTCGGCTTTAGCTGTCGTAGGATTATTTATGCTAACAACTTAAACTCAAGCCAGCACAAACAACTTAATGTTGCAGGTCTTTGTTTAAAAATTCAAAACAAAAAGCCCAAAGACTTTAAACTTTTGAGGAGCTTATAGGGTTTCCAATACCAAAATGAGACAGATTCTGGGTAGCTTGAGACTTTATGATGGATTCTAATGCCTTCAGCTAGGACGGGTAACCAAGTCAATGTTTTAATGTTATGAATATCCTCCTTTGGGAATGTATATTTATTTTGAAAGATCGTCTTAAGAATAAGTTTAGACTCAGAAGCAGTTAAAATAACCAGTGGCCAAGTGTAATTTACACCTCCAAGTCTAGCACCTCCTATAAATTTGATTTTTCTCATACTATTATTTTTCTCTAAATAGTGCTTCATACAAATCCGAAAAAGTAGGATCTGACGGATCCTTTTCGTCTGGATCAGGAAGCCTGAAAATTAGAGTGTCTTCTTTCTTAACTAATTTTATCCTCCAAGAATTACTTTCTTTTATAAGTAGGTATGGAGCATTGATGTCTGCTATATTGAGTTTGAACTTGGAAGCTTTTTGATAAGAAAAACTATCATCTTTTACACCCTCTTCAAGCTTAGTATAAGAAGGAAGCATGAAACTATCATTTAAGATAATTATGCTTCTATCTACATATGCTTTATCAACTTGAATATCAACCTCTTAAAATTTAGTAATCATCGATATGTGGTCATACTTTTTTGAATCCTTATAATTAGTATAAACCATAACTATAAGCATAATAGGTATAATAGTAATTATATACTATTTTCTCCAGCCTTTTATTTTCTTAAATCCTTTCATGATAATATTTACTTAATTACTTTTAAAAAACCTTCTGAAAATACTTCTATTTCACCGTCTTCATATAACTTATTGAATTCGGACAAGTTTATTAACTTCCTTTCTTGTATTTCATATCTCAAAGAGATTAATTGAAATTTAAAATACCACTCCGAACTTAATGGGGGCTAAACTACATAGCAAACTACTCAAAACACCTCTCCCAAGGTCAACTCATCCCCCCTATTTTACAACTCATCGATTTTTTAGGTTTATTTGTATCTTGACCATCTACTTTTGAATTCAGAAAAAGTTCACTTATGCAAACGAAACCTTTACAGCAGCTCTTAAAATTTTTATGGATCTCGGCAGTAATTGCTATTGTTATCCAATTCATCAACTATATGGGCGGTGGTTATGATTATAATCGGCTCTTAGACTATAAATCTCTTATTGTCAATTTCTCTTATGCCTTTATTATAGGAACCTTCAACATTGTTTTTTTTACATTGATTGGGCGCAAATTTTCATGGAGCAAACACCCAAAAATACTCACTGCTTTAGGAATTCCTGGTTCGGTTATTGTATCGGTTTTGGGATTTTTGACAGCTCGACTCTTACATAGCGTTTGGATTTATGGGAATACCTTCGAAGATTTTTTATCTAATCTAGGTTTTTGGGATTTTCTATTTCCAGTATTTATTGCTCTCATTGTTACTCTTGCTTTTCACGCCTATTACTTTTATAAATTTGGTGTAGAGGCTGAATTAAAAGTCCAACGTGAAATCAATGAAAACACCAAAGCCCAACACAGAGCCTTGAAAGACCAGCTCGACCCTCACTTTTTATTCAATAGTCTTAATGTACTCTCGGCACTTATTGAAGAAGATCCCAAAAAAGCTTCAGAATTCACCAACGCTATGTCCAAAGTCTACCGGTATGTTCTAGACCAACGCCAAGAAGATTTGGTTTCTTTAGAGTCTGAAATTAGATTTGCAAAAACTTACCTCAACTTATTGATGATGCGGTTTGAAGATAGTCTGCTTTTTAAAATTTCCATTCCAGATAATCACTATCAAATTATCCCACTTTCTCTTCAGCTTTTATTAGAAAATGCCATAAAACATAATAAAGTGACTGAGCACCAACCCTTACAAATACTAATTTATATAGACGATGAATACTTAGTGGTAGAAAACACATTAAACCTTAAACCCAACACTTCCAATAGGAAGGGCATTGGTCTAGATAATATTACAAAGCGTTTTGCAGTCTTTACCGATAAAGAAATTTTATTAGAAGAGAATTTGACTCACTTTAAAGTAAAACTTCCTCTAATTCAACCTCAAAACTTACGAGCTCAAGCCTAGGAAACTGACAAAAAGCAAAAGACTACTTTAACTAAAGAATTAAAAACTAATAGTATAACCTAATTTTATTGACATGAAAACCTTTGTAATCATAGAAGACGAAAAACCAGCCGCTAGACGTTTAGAACGCATCATTAATGACTTGGGTTATGAGGTTCACCAAAAGTTACATTCGGTTGAAGAGTCTATTGAGTGGTTTCGACAACAACCTAAAGTGGATTTGATTTTTCTCGACATCCAATTGAGCGATGGATTATCTTTTGAAATTTTTGAGAAGGTAAAAGTCGAAGCTGATATTATTTTTACAACTGCCTACGATGAATATGCGCTAAAGGCTTTTAAGTTGAACAGTATCGATTACCTCCTAAAACCCATAGATGTCGAAGAGCTTTCGCGGGCCCTCCAAAAATTCGAAAAAAGACATACTCCCAAACTCATCGATCCAGAGGCTTTGAGGCGTTTGATGCAAGAGCAGACCTCGGCATCTTCTTTTAAAACCAGGTTTTCAGTCAAAGTAGGAGACCACCTCAAAACCTATGCGATAGACGAGATTGCCTGTTTTTATAGCGAATACAAAGCGACTTCCCTCGTTACATTTGAAGGTAAGAGTTATGTTATCGATGATTCTTTGAACACCTTAGAACAGCAATTGCCAACTACCGATTTTTTTAGGATTAATAGAAGCCATTTTATTAATTATAAAGCCATAGAAGACCTGGTGAGCTACTCTACAAGTCGGATCAAAGTGAATCTTAAGGGAATGAAGGAACCAGCCATAGTGAGTAGGGAGCGTGTGTCTGACTTTAAAAAATGGATTGGATAATATGGAGTAAACATCTTCTAAGTCAGTCAAATAGAGATCCTATAAATTCTAAAGCCATCTTTAAAATATAGTGAGACTTTTTGAATTTTAGTTAAATATATTTTAACGAATCAAGCCAATTAGTAATTATAGTTTAAATTTATGTTATAATTTAAGATATGAGACTTATCTATTTCATCCTAGCTTTATCGCTATTCACATTCCAAGTGGATGATTATACGATCGATGTAACCGAGGTAAATTTTACTATTGAGATTGAGGAAAGAAAGACGTTGTATGAGGAAAATATGTTATCACATTCATTTCTAAACCCCGATTTTAAACTCCTTTTTGAAAAAAATAGTAAGTTTAAATTTTGCATACTCACTTTTGATCAAATTCATTTAGAATTAGAACTGATTCCCCCAGACGTATTGAGTTAACAGAACAAAAGCTTCTTTTTAACTTAAATACGATTCAATGAAAATTTATTTTATTTTAATAGGATTTTTCCTATCCTATAACTCCTTTGCCCAAGTTGAAGAATCTAAACTTGGTGCATGGTACATGTATTTTTACAACGTCAATTTGAACGAAAGTGCTTGGGGCATTCAAGGTGACTTTCAATACCGTCAATGGAATACCATTGGTGATCTCGAACAATTATTATTGAGATCTGGGGTAACTTATACACCCAAAAACACCTCTGCTGTTTTTACAGTAGGTTACGCCAATATTACAACTGGCACACCAGGTGAAAGCAATAATACCTTTGGCGAAAAAAGAATTTATCAAGAAGCACTGATACCTCAAAAAATCGCCAAACGCTTTTTTTTAACGCATCGCTTTAGGTACGAGCAACGCTGGGTAGAAAACCAAGACTTTAGAACACGTTTGCGTTACAATTTATTCTTGAACATCACATTAAATGGTACAGAATTAAAAAAAGGAGTGTTTTACGCCGCATTTTATAACGAACTGTTTATGAATGGTGAGCGCTCAAATGGTGTATCCGATCTTGAATTATTTGACCGTAACAGGACCTATTTTGGTTTGGGTTATGCCCTAAGCTCTAGTTCCCGTATTCAAGTAGGTTGTTTGCGTCAAGAAACCGAAAATTGGACCAAAGGTCAACTCCAATTTAGTTTACATCAAAACTTAAACTTTTAAAACCAAAAACTATGAAACGATTATTTTTTACTATCACAATAATCTCAGCTTTAGGTCTACTGAGTTGTACAAATACAACCACAACACCTGCAGAGAAGAAAGGGCAAGAAACCTCAAAAGAAGAAAAAGCACTATTATATTCAGACGAATGTATTTCTGAATTAGAAGTGGTAAAAGCCCAAAAAGAATGGGGTGATGGCATTGTGCGGATTGGTAATGTCTATACTGAAGGTGGCGACTACTCCAATGAAGCGGCCGAATTCATACAAGATAAGTACGGCTACGATTTAGGCAGTGTATTATTTAAACCAACATTAGCCTCCGAGCGTCAGTTTAGACCAAGTTTTGATGCAGCGCTCTCCTATTTTGTAGGCGATAACGATGCTTACCCAGAAGATAACGGCTTCGCCATTAAACCGTATAGCAATGTTAAGTTTGAAAATATTGGTATTATCAACAATAATTGTCGAGTGGCAATAGCTATGGGAAACTATTATTTTACGATGGATGATGGTAGCGATGTAAAAGTCGAATATACCTTCGCCTATGTTAAAGATAAAAATGGGAAACTAAGAATAGCAGCTCACCAATCGTCTTTACCTTATTCGCCAAATTAGTATCAACAACAGCTTAATGATTAAAAACTATCTAGAAAGGACAAATTTTAATCATTAAGCTATAAAAAAAACAACAAATAATACCAAATTATATTTATAATGCCGTATGAATAAATTGAATTATACTACGACGTAGCTCAGCACAGGTATTTTGATTGATTGAAATCAAAAATAACTAGCATAGCCTTAGCTACGGTAATTATTTTTGATGAAAAGCAGGCGAAAAAGAAACGATTTATTGCGTCATTATAGGTCTAATTTGGTATAATAGAAGCTTAAGCAAAAAAACTATTTAAATCTGAGTGCAAATAAGCATTTAGCCTTCAAAGAGGAATTAAAACTTATAAAACTGACATTTCTCATTAAATGCTTAATGTTTGGTTTTATGGTCCACAATAATTAAATGATTAAGAGTGAAAAATCAGCCTTACATTAACAAATAAAGCTGCTACGAATCCTAACCTTTAAAAAATAAGATTATTAATAATGAATTCAATCAAACTCAAAAACTAAATATGATGAAAAACCCATTTAAAATTGCAATAGTTACATTTACTTTTTTGTCTTTATTGGCCTGCAATCAGGAGAAAAAGACAAATTTGGAAGAATCAAATTCAGAAGCGAAAACCCAATCTGAAGCCCTAGTTGAAAAAGTATTATCCAAGGAAGAGCAAGACGCTTTAACTCCAGACCAGGTCATTAAATCACTTAAAGAAGGAAATGTTCGTTTTACAAATAATGATCTTACCAAAAGAGACCATTCCAAACAGGTAAGAAACAGCACGCTTTCGCAGTTTCCTAAAGCAATAGTGCTATCCTGTGTAGACAGCAGAGTGCCTGTTGAAGATGTTTTTGACCGAGGAATTGGCGACCTATTCGTTGCTAGAGTAGCTGGTAACTTTGTGAATGTAGATATCTTGGGTAGCATGGAATTTGCTTGTAAAGTTTCCGGTTCAAAACTTATTTTAGTAATGGGTCACGAACACTGCGGTGCCATAAAAGCAGCCATAGATGATGTGAAATTAGGAAACATAACTTCTATGCTAGGAAATATAAAGCCCGCTGTGGAAAGCATCGAATATAATGGAGAAAGAACTTCTAAGAATAAAGAATTTGTACATATGGTCTGCGAAAGCAACGTAAAAAATACTATAGACCAAATTAGAATAAACAGTCCTATTCTAAAAGAAATGGAAGCTAACGGAGAAATAAAAATTATAGGTTCCGTTTATGATATGGATAATGGGAAGGTTGTTTGGTTAGAATAAAGTCATACCTAAACAAAATGCCTATAATATAAAGTCCCTAAGTGCTATTTCAAAAATTTGAAACTTATACCATTTAGATCTACATTAATTTTAAATCAAAAAACCCTGTTTAATTTCTCAAACAGGGTTTTAGTGATATTGACGGTCATATCGTCAGATCTAGAATTTTCACCAATCACTTGACCTTCGTAAATTTCTTCACCGGGTGTGACAAAAAACTTCCTCTGTCTTGAAGCTTATCTATAGAATAGGGAATAGCTTTTCCTTTTTCCATAGACACCAACGAACCATTTTGACGTTGTGGAATATCGCCTTTAAGGGGTTGAAATTCTTTAAAACGGTGAGCCATAATAGCTTTACCAGCAGTAGCTGTCATCAATTGATTTATTAAACCAATGATGCCACGTGAAGGGATTAAAAACTGAATAGTCATTCGGTTTCCTTTACCTTCCAAAAAATAAAAAAGCTCAAGAAATAAATCTTGAGCTTTTTTACTATTTATACTTTTGAAAATTATCCTTTAAAGACAATTTTACGCATTCTTAAACTTTTTGGAGTTACTTCTAAGTACTCATCAGTCTTAATATATTCCATATTTTCCTCCAAAGAGAAATCTACTTTCGGTGCAATTTTCATAGCTTCATCTGTACCAGATTTACGCATATTTGTCAATTGCTTCCCTTTAATTAAGTTTACAGCCATCTCATCAGATTTACTGTTTTCGCCAATTACTTGACCAATATAAATCTCTTCATTTACATCAATAAAGAAACGACCTCTATCTTGCAAACGGTTTAATGCATACCCTGTTGCTTTACCAGCAGCAGAAGAGATGATAGCTCCTTTTACTTCCTCAGTAAAATCTCCTTTATAAGGAGCATATTCACTAAATCTGTGGTTAATAATTGCTGAACCAGCTGTTGCTGTTAAAATTCTATTTCTTAGACCGATCAAACCTCTAGAAGGAATTGAAAATTCTAAGTGTTGTAAATCTCCTTTAGGTTCCATGATTAACATGTCTCCTTTTCTAAGTGATACTAAATTAATAGCTCTAGAAGCCATTTCTTCAGGAAGATCTATAGACAATGTTTCCATTGGCTCGTGTTTCTTACCGTCAATCATTTTAATAATGACTTGTGGTCTTCCCACTTGTAATTCGTACCCTTCTCTACGCATTGTTTCAATTAAAACAGACAAGTGTAAAACTCCACGTCCAAAAACGTTAAATTTATCTTCACTATCAGTGGTTTCAACTTTTAATGCTAAGTTTTTTTCTAATTCTTTGAACAGACGATCACGAATGTGACGCGAAGTAACAAATTTTCCTTCTTTACCGAAGAAAGGAGAATTGTTAATGGTGAACAACATACTCATTGTTGGTTGGTCTATTTCTGTTCTTGGTAATGCTTCTGGGTTTTCTAGATCTGCAATGGTATCACCAATTTCAAATCCATCAAGACCCGTAATTGCACATATATCTCCACAGGGTACTTTTTCCACTTGTATTTTGCCCAAACCTTCGAATACGTGTAATTCTTTAATTCTTACTTTTTTAGTAACACCATCAGCTTTACATAATGTGTAATCTTTACCCGCTTCTAAATCTCCACGAAATACACGTCCAATAGCAATTCTACCTGTAAAAGAAGAAAAATCTAAAGAAGTAATTTGCATTTGTGGTGTTCCTTCGTTGTATTTAGTTGCTGGAATAGATTCTAAAACGGCATCTAACAAAGGAATGATGTTATCCGTTTCATTTTTCCAATCTGTACTCATCCAATTATTCTTTGCAGAACCATAAATGGTTGCAAAATCTAATTGTTCTTCCGTTGCATCTAATGCAAACATTAAATCAAAAACTTTTTCGTGAACGATGTCCGGAGTACAGTTGTCTTTGTCTACTTTATTTACAACAACAATGGGAGTTAAACCTAAGTCTAAGGCTTTACTTAATACAAAACGAGTCTGTGGCATTGGCCCTTCAAATGCATCAACTAATAATAAAACACCATCGGCCATTTTTAATACACGCTCTACTTCTCCACCGAAATCGGCGTGACCAGGTGTATCAATAACATTGATTTTTGTTCCCTTATACATTATAGAAACGTTCTTAGAAAGAATTGTTATTCCTCTTTCACGTTCTAAGTCGTTATTATCCAACAATAAATCTTTACGCTCTTTACGATCGTCTAATATTTTTGCTTGATCTATAATCTTGTCTACTAAGGTTGTTTTTCCATGATCGACATGGGCTATAATAGCAATATTTCTAATTTGATGCATGCGAATTTCTTAAATTTGTTGCAAAACTACTTATTTCTAAGCAATTTATACAAATTCTAAGTGTTTATTTTTCATCATTGCAGCTTGACATCTTATTATTTCTTGTTTAATTGCTACCAATACACTAAAATGTTGCACTATTTTTAAAAACTAAAACTATTTAATGCAATCACTCTTTTACAATTTTCGTAAAATTCTATTGAAAACAACCTCCTTTTAAATTTACTAGCGTGGTTGTAAAGTTATTTTGAATTAGAATATCAATAGCTCGTGCACTGCGAACTCCAGTCTTACAATACACGACTAATACCCTGTCGGTATAAATTTCACGCACTCTTAAGAGTAACTCTGCAATAGGGATATGTTGCCCTCCAATATTAAATTTATCTCTTTCCCAATCTTCACGGACCTCTAATAAATTATATTTTTCTTTATGGATTGAAAATCCTTCAAAAGAAGCTTCCTTTTTTATTGCTACACCACAGAAAAAATCATGATCCTGCTCTATAACTACCATATTATTTCTGAAATCCTTTTCGAAATTCAACACTATTTGATGCATTGTTAAAGCATTATACTTCAGTAATTTATTGATTAATACGGTTACTATTCCACAAATTATTTTGATCGTTTCATTGGCTTGTAAACCCCCTATAATTCCTGGTAAAACGACTAAAACGCCTATTTGCGAGCAATTGGGCGGGTCTTCTGGCTTTGGAGGCGACGGATACAAGCAACGTAAGGTGGCGCTATTTTGATAATTGAACACACTTACTTGGCCATCAAATTTAAAAATGCATCGCATACGAGTGGTTTTTTAGCAAGCACAGTGGCATCATTCGTCAAATAACGCGTTGAAAAATTATCACTTCCATCCACAATAATGTCATAGCATCGAAATAATGAGAACGCATTTTCTCGTGTTAACTTTTCATTGTACACGTTAAATGTAATGAACGGATTTAATGATTTAATAAACTCAGGATATGATTTTCCAACTTAGGATCATTTAGATTCAAAGAATTATCTGTGATTGTAAAAGATTGATCAACAACATATACTTTATCGAGATAATTTCTAAAAAAAGAGTACTTACTAAAGGGAGCATCAGAGATGATTTGAAACTCAGTGTTATATTTAAAATCAAGTTGTTTTAACGCATTTTGCCAAAGAGCTCCGTTTTGAAAATCTAGGTTTATGCTTAGAAATTTAACTTTAGGGTATCTATCTCTCAACTCATCTATTTTTTTCAAATTGCTTTTTTTGGTCTCTAAAGATAAGGCGGACCATGTATACAAAACCACAGGTTGTCCTTGAGCAAGAGATTTAAAACTTAGAGTATCTAAACTGGTGGATTTAAATCTTGCCTCTTTCAGGCTACTCCCTATTAAATATTGGCTTTGAATAGCTGTTAATTGATGTAATTCTTCCTCATCCAATGTAGGGCGATCAAATTTCTGAATGATGGATAAGGTTTCTTCTAGCTGAGCTTTAGTTTGAGAAAAAACAATTTCACGCCGAATTAGTCGATTAAAAAAGTTGGTCTTTAAGTAGTCATTTTCAAATAACTCATGAACCAAATTCAATCGTCGCTTCAAGTTTTTATGGTCATTCAAATCGAAGCATTCTCTGTTGGAGGGATCGCAAACTTCTATTGAATAATTTTTAAGATAGTTATCCAAAAAACGCATATAACTAAAGTTGGAAACTAAATCGGAGTCATTAAAATTCACATCTTCTCGATAGCTAAAATAATCTTTTGGAAATTCTTTAAATTTTGCTGGGATATATTTCCTTATGAGGAATGCGTAGCGTTCTCGCATATCATAATGTTCGTAATTAATAGTACTTAAGGCGATATTCTTAAAATAAGGACTAAAATTCGATTTACTCTCGAGAGTGTTGAATTTTGCCAATCTTAAAGCTCTCAAAGAGTCTGTTTTTTTGGTAAAGGCGTTTGGAGATATTTTATAATAGGAAAGAATTAAATCGTTATCCTCTTCATTAAGAAGAAACATGTTGATCAAAAAATTATTTTCTTCAGAGGAGTCTCCATCAAAAGTTAAGGATTCGTCAAAGGCCATTGTATTAACCCTTAATACTGAACTATCTCCAGGCTTCAAATACATCGACTGACTTTCTGGATGATGTGTAAAAGTATAAACAGATTCTTTATCTATAGAAAATCTGAAGCCGAAGTTATTGTTGGAATCTAAAGCAATGGTATCAATAATATCATCATTATGCTTTAGAGTGACATAATTGGTATTTGGGTTAACAATTCTACCACCGACATAAGTTTCCTTATCTTCAGTATGATTTGTACAAGACAAAAAACTTAATATTAGTAAAAGGTAAGTATATCTCATAAAACTAAACAATCCACACAAATCTAACTTTACCAAATCGTTGAATATGTTAACTCACAGTTAAAAAAGCAGTTTTATTAATCCTTTATGGATTGTCATAAATTGAGTACTTTTGCAGAAAATTTAGTTTTATTATGCTTTCAGTTTCAAATCTTTCTGTGCAATTTGGTAAACGTATTCTTTTTGACGAAGTCAATACAACCTTTACTACTGGGAATTGCTATGGTATTATTGGTGCCAACGGTGCTGGGAAATCAACGTTCCTAAATATCATTTCGAGCAAAATGGATCCCACTTCTGGCCGTATCTCATTAGAATCTGGCAAACGGATGTCTGTCTTAGAACAAGATCACTCCATGTATGATGATTATAATGTCCTAGAGACAGTCGTGATCGGAAATGAGCCGCTTTACAAGATAAAAAAAGAAATGGATGAGATCTATGCCAAAGAAGATTTTAACGATGCTGATGGTGAACGCGTTGGAGTCCTTCAAGTTGAGTTTGAAGAAATGGACGGTTGGAATGCCGAGAGCAATGCCGCAGCCCTACTTTCTAATTTAGGTATAGAGTCAAACTCCCACTACACATTGGTTAAGGACTTAGATGGACAACAAAAAGTAAGAGTGCTTTTAGCTAAGGCTATTTTTGGAAATCCTGATGTATTAATTATGGATGAGCCTACCAACGATTTAGATTATGAAACTATAACTTGGTTGGAAAATTTCTTAGCAAACTTCGATAATACAGTAATTGTCGTTTCTCACGACCGTCACTTCTTAGATGCGGTTTGTACTCATATCTCTGATATAGATTTTGGAAAAATCACTCATTATAGCGGTAACTATACCTTTTGGTATGAATCGTCTCAACTCGCGGCCAAGCAACGTGCACAGCAAAACAAAAAGTCTGAAGAAAAGAAAAAAGAACTTCAACAATTTATTGAGCGTTTTAGTGCCAACGTCTCTAAGTCAAAGCAAGCGACGTCAAGAAAGAAGATGTTGGACAAATTGGACTTCCAAAATATCAAACCTTCGAATAGAAGATATCCTGCTATTATTTTTGAAAAAGAAAGAGAAGCTGGTGATCAAATTTTACATGCTGAAAACCTATCGGCTAGCATAGACGGTGAAGTCATTTTTAAGAATGTTCACATCAATTTAAACAAAAGCGATAAGGTGATCTTTTATTCAAAAGATTCTCGAGCTACCACTGCTTTATATGAAATCATCAATGGCAAAGCAGAACCAGACACAGGCTCTTACAAATGGGGAGTCACGACCAATCAATCTTACTTACCTAATGACAATAGTGAGTATTTCGAAAGTAAACTTTCTCTTGTAGATTGGCTAAGACAATGGGCTAAAACTGAAGAAGAGAGAGAGGAAGTTCACATCCGTGGGTTTTTAGGTAAAATGCTTTTCAGTGGCGATGAAGCACTAAAGACTTGTAATGTACTTTCAGGAGGTGAAAAAGTAAGATGTATGGTCAGTAGAATGATGATGACTAGAGCCAATGTTTTGATTTTAGATGAACCTACCAATCACTTAGATCTTGAAACCATTACTGCTTTCAATAATTCTTTAAAGAATTTCAAAGGAAATATTTTACTTACTACTCATGACCATCAATTTGCACAAACTGTTGGAAATAGAGTGATTGAACTAACACCTAATGGCATTATTGACAAATTTTCAACGTTCGATGAATACATGTCGGATCCCAAAATCAAAGAACAACGTGAAAAAATGTATGCCGTAGAAGCCTAAAAGCCAATACATCATAAACTAAAAAAGACTTCGAAATTCGAGGTCTTTTTTAGTTGGTAAGGGAAATTAAATTTTATCTATAAATCTTTTGCTCGTTCACCCAGTTTTGATACATCCGCGCATTGCGGTTATGCTGTGCTAAAGTTTTAGCAAATTTATGATACCCCATATTTTCTGTATCAGCAACAAAATATAAATAGTCATGAGATTCTGCATTCAACACAGCGTCTATGGAAGACACATCCGGCATAGCGATAAGCCCTGGAGGCAATCCCTTGTTCTTGTAAGTGTTATAGGGAGAGTCCAATTCTAAATCCTTATACAAAACACGTTTAATTGGAGTTACAAAATCTTGATTTTGGTTTTGGATGGCAAAAATTACCGTAGGGTCTGCTTGTAACTTCATTCCTCTGCGAAGTCTATTTAAATAAACTCCAGCAACCTTAGGTCGCTCCTCTACTTTAGCGGTTTCTTTTTGAACTATAGCCGCTAGAGACATGACTTCTGCAGGTGTCAAATTAAGAGCCTTAGCCTTTTTGGTTCGGCTTGTATTCCAAAATTCAGTATAATAATTAACCATTCTATCCCGAAATTCTTCCCCAGAGGTATTCCAGTAAAATTCGTAGGTATTTGGAATATAAAATTTTAGGCTTTCCAGAGCTGTTAGTCGTAGAGAGTCCAAAAAAGTACTATCCACCATAGCAGATAATAAAGTTATGCTGTCGGCTTCAATTTGTTCTGCAATACGTCCAGAAAGTTCTTCTAGCCTATGTTGGTTGTTAAAGCTGACTTGTATAGGAACATTCCTAGATCGCAAAGTGTTCACAATTTTATTATTATTCATTCCTTTTTCCAACACAAAGTGACCAGCTCTTATAGAATTTTGATAGCCTTTCTTTTCTGCTACAGTAATAAAATCTTCTGTATTTCTAAGTAAAGGATGAATTTGATCAACAACCTGTTGAAGACTACTCCCTGTTGAAATGTAGACCGATTGCTTTTCGGTCTGGAAAGTGGTATTTGGTGAGAAAATAGTTGCATAAATAGTATAACTTATAACACCTAGAATAACCAGACCTATCGCAGAAACTGCGATTAATATTTTTTTAATGTACATGCTTTATTTTTTGAAGTAAATATTCACTCTGAAATTTACCAGCATTAAACCTCCAGTCTTTCTTAAGACCAATTTCTTCAAATCCAAAGCTTTTAAAAAGCCTTAAGCTATTTTTGTTATTTTCTATAATTGAAGCAAATATTTGATGCAAATCCAAGACATCGAAAGTGTAATCTAACATCAATTTCAAAGCTTCTGTACCATAGCCTTTCGCTTGGTAATCCTTAAGAATTAGAATACCAAGACGAGCTCGCTTATTCTTAGGATCGAAATCATAAAGATCTATAAATCCAATAGGTTGCTTGTTGTGCAAGGCAATAACTAGCCGCATTTGCTTAACTTCATAAATATCTCTGTAAGCGTTTTGTAAATATTCTTTTAAGACCGATCTGGAGAAGGGCTGAACTGTATCACTTAAATACCAAAAGTGTTCATCATTTTCCACCAGCTCAAGAAAATCCAGATCTTCTGGGATCAAGGCTCTTAGTAAAATATGTGAACTTTTAAGTTTTATCATTATAATCTCCTTCAAATACGAATGTAGCAGGTCCCTTAAGCCAAATGTTTTTAGCTGCATTTAAACCCTCAATTTCAAAATCAACTTCTAAAGGTCCGCCTTTAGTAATGACCTTCACCGGCAAATCTTCAACTTTATTGGCCATTTTTGCTGTTATAGCTGCAGCAGTAACTCCGGTGCCACAAGAATAGGTTTCATCTTCCACTCCCCTTTCGTAGGTTCTTACATGGACATCTCCGTCAATAACTTGAATAAAGTTAACATTGGTTCCACCTACAGTCTCATAGTTGGGAAGATTTCTGATTCTGCGACCCTGTGCAAAAACATCGAAATCTTTCACATTGTCTACAAAAGCTACGTGGTGTGGAGAACCTGTATTCATAAAAGAAGCTTCTCTACTTAAATTTACAGTAGGAACATCTATCATTTTTAGACTGACTGTTTCCCCTTTAATTATAGCAGAATGTAAGCCATCTACGGCTTCAAAAGTCGTTTCAGAATTGATAATGCCAAGCTGTTTTGCAAAAGCAACTATGCATCTCCCGCCATTTCCACACATGCTGCCTTCTTTGCCGTCTGCATTAAAATAAATCATTTTGAAATCTGAAATAGCATCAGAAGGATTTTCTAGTAAAATAAGACCATCTGCTCCTACACCAAATCGTCTATCACACAAGCATTTAATGAATTTGGCATTGTTTTTGAAAGTTGAGATCCTGTTATCAATAAGTACAAAATCGTTTCCCGTTCCCTGATATTTAAAGAAATGTAAGTCCATTAGTAGTAATTGTAACTTGCAAATATAAGATAATAATAAGGGAAACGCTTGGGTTAAAAATGGGTTAAATTCATTCTTAATCTGAAGACATAAAGTAATTTTAAATTAAAATAGTATTAGTCATGAAAAAAAACATTAAATTTTTTGCTCTAGCCCTAATGGTCAGCTTTCTTAGCGTTGGTGTATATAAAATCTTTTTTGAGGCACCACCCTTAAATTCAGAATCTTACCAAGTATCCTGGCAACAAGACAGTATGGATGCAACAACGCAACTTACTTCAGCTCTGGAAGAAACGTCTGAATTAAATTTCACTGAAGCTGCAGAAAGAACTGTAAACGCCGTTGTTCACGTAAAAAATGTAGCCACTACAACACAACCTAGAAGTTTATTTGACTACTACTACGGAAGCGGAGAAACTCAAAAAGCAATAAGAGGTGCTGGATCCGGAGTAATCTTGAGTCCCGATGGATTAATAGTAACCAATAATCATGTAATTAAAGGAGCCTCTGAACTCCAAGTTACCTTAAATAATAACAAAACCTATTTAGCAGAAGTCATTGGTACTTCGTCTCAAAACGACATTGCTTTATTAAAAATAGACGCGACAAATTTGGATTATCTCCCTTTTGGAGATTCCGATCAAATTAAGGTTGGCGAGTGGGTCTTAGCCGTTGGTAATCCATTTAATCTCACCTCTACAGTAACTGCGGGTATTGTAAGTGCAAAGGCTAGAGATTTGAGTGGAAGTGATGATCAATTTCAGTCTTTTATACAAACAGACGCTGCAGTAAATCCTGGAAATAGCGGTGGTGCTTTGGTAAACACAAGAGGAGAACTCATCGGCATAAACACCGCTATCACTTCTCAAACCGGCTCCTTTGTGGGTTATTCTTTTGCTATTCCAAGTAACAATGCCAAAAAAATGGTTGAGGATTTAATTGAATTTGGTAATGTAAGAAAAGCAATATTAGGTGTTAGAGGAACCGACCTGAATAGCGAGACAGCAAAACAACTGAAAATCGATATATCACAAGGTTTTTATATCAACGGGGTGGATCCTAAAAGTGGTGCCTATGAAGCAGGTCTTAAAAAAGGTGATATTATTAAATCTATCGATAATATTAAAATCAGGAAATTTGCAGATATGACAGGCTACTTAAGTTCAAAAAATCCAGGAGAAACTGTCACTATTACTTACTTAAGAAATAATAACGAACGTGAGTCTAAAGTAACCTTGGATATCTTTAAAGTCTACCAGATTGAAGATATCGGTTTAGAAGTATCGGAGATTTCAGAAGATCAACTTCAAAAATATGGTGCGTCTTCGGGCGTTGTCATCAGTAAAGTTTTACCAAATAGTTTTACTAAAAACGATATCACGGGAGTATTGATTACCAAAATTAATGATAAAGAGGTTTACACAATTGAAGACGTAAAGTCTATCATAAAAAATAAAAATCCGGAAGAACCTATGCTAGTGACCTTTCTAACTCCAAAAGGACAAGAAAAAACTTATGTATTTAGGTAAAAGAAATTAGTTTCTTCATTTCAAAATAGAACTCTCAATCTCATAGATTGGGAGTTTTTTAATTTTACTTTCCTATTCACTGAGTTGTACCCATTAATAAATTATGAATTCCTATATTTGCGCTTTTATTAAATTAAACAAGATGATTAAACTTCACGATTTAGAATTCGAACCCTATCTAGGTCCTGAAAGGATACAAGACGTTGTAAAGCAACTCGCTGAAGAACTTTCTAAAGACTACTCTTCAAAAACTCCTATTTTCCTCGGAATTTTAAACGGTGCCTTTATGTTTTTATCCGATTTGTTGAAATATTACAAAGGAGATTGCGAAGTTAGTTTCACCAAACTAGCCTCATACAAAGGAACTTCTTCTACGGGTGAAGTTAGCACATTGCTTGGAGCGGGAAACTTAATGGACAGAGACGTTATTGTAATTGAAGATATTGTAGATACAGGACTTACACTAGAACATATTGTTAGCCAATTAAAAAAAGAAGGGGTCGCTTCCTTCAAAATAGCAAGCCTATTTTTTAAGCCAGAAGCTTATAAGAAATCCCTTCCCATAGATTATGTTGGACTGGAAATTCCAAATAAGTTTATCGTAGGTTATGGATTGGATTATAATGGATTAGGAAGAAATTTGCCAGAAATATATCAACTTAAATCAAATATAGATGATTAACATCGTGTTATTTGGCCCTCCAGGCGCAGGAAAAGGAACACAAGCAGAACACCTTAAGGAGAAATATGGACTTGTACATATTTCAACAGGAGATTTGTTTAGGTTCAATATCAAAAATGAAACTGAACTTGGAAATCTAGCTAAATCTTATATAAATAAAGGTGCTTTAGTTCCCGATGAAGTCACTATCGAAATGCTCAATGCCAAAGTTGAAGACCATCTCGATAGCAAAGGTTTTATCTTTGATGGATTTCCAAGAACTCAATCTCAAGCTAAGTCTTTAAACGAATTGATGATTTCAAAAAACTCTCAAATTAACTCTATGGTCGCTTTAGAAGTTGCAGATAAGGTTATTGTTGAACGATTATTGGAACGAGGTAAAACCTCGGGACGAAAAGACGATGCCAGCGAAGAAGTGATTCGAAATAGAATAAAAGTATATTATAACGAAACGGAAATTCTTAAGGAATTTTACAAAAAAGAAGATAAATACTATGGTGTGGACGGTGTAGGCTCAATTTCTGAGATTACTCAACGCATCAGTAAAGTCATTGACTTTTTATAAAAACCAAGCATTTAGCTTACTATTATGACAGAAGGTAACTTTGTAGACTATATCAAAATACACTTAAAATCTGGAAACGGAGGAAAAGGCTCCACGCATCTAAGACGGGAAAAATATATCCCAAAAGGTGGTCCAGACGGTGGTGATGGTGGTCGTGGTGGTCATATCATTTTTAAAGCTAATAAAGATCTTTGGACCTTGTTTCATCTTAAGTTTAAAAGGCACATTAGAGCTACACATGGAGAACACGGTGGCAAGCAAACCAGTACTGGTGCAGGAGGTGAGGATCAGTACATAGAAATCCCACTGGGAACGGTTATTCGTGATACCGTAACCAATGAGGTGATTAAGGAAATGACGGAGCATGAAGAGGAATATATCGTTGCACAAGGTGGACTGGGTGGTAAAGGTAATTCTTATTTTAAAAGTTCTACCAACCAAACTCCACGCTATGTTCAACCTGGTATTCTTGGTCAAGAATTAGATATTACTTTGGAGCTCAAACTACTTGCAGATGTTGGATTGGTTGGATTTCCAAATGCAGGTAAATCCACTTTACTTTCAGTCATAACCGCTGCAAAACCAAAAATTGCAAATTACGAATTCACCACGCTAAAGCCCAATTTAGGTATTGTAGAATACAGAGACTACAAAACTTTTGTAGTAGCAGACATTCCTGGAATAATTGAAGGAGCTGCAGAAGGAAAAGGATTAGGATATAGGTTTTTGAGACATATTGAAAGAAATTCAACCTTATTATTTCTTATTCCGTCGGATGCTGGTAGCGTTAAAGAACAATATGAGATCTTACTAGATGAACTTAGGCGTTATAACCCTGAACTATTGGACAAGTCTAGAGTTATTGCGATTACCAAGTCCGATCTTTTGGATGATGAGCTAAAAACTGAATTGGCTGAAGAAATTGAACATGCGTTTGATACTATTCCGCACGTCTTTATCTCATCTATCGCACAACAAGGATTACAACCTCTAAAAGATTTGTTATGGAAAACATTGAACGAAGATAAGATTCCTAAAGCTTAGGTAGTCTTATTTCAAAGGTAGTCCCCTTCTCTGCAGAACTGGTTAAAACCCGAATTTTACCATAATGATAATCTTCTATAATTCGTTTAGAAAGTGAGAGTCCAAGACCCCACCCTCTCTTTTTTGTGGAATAGCCTGGCTGAAAAATAGTTTTAAATTTTGAGGCTGGAATTCCTTTTCCAGTATCCTTGAGATGGATTTTAAATCCATTCTTATCTTCAAATAACAAAAGACTTAGTTCCCCCCTACCCTTCATAGCATCGATAGCATTTTTGGTGAGATTTTCTATCGTCCAACTTAAAAGTACTGGATTCAATTTACAAGTTAGTTCCTTATCTGGTAGCTCAACAGAAAACTCAATCAATTTAGAACTCCTATCTCTTAGGTAGTTAAAAGAATGCTCCACTACTGAATTCAGACTGGAAGATTCTAAAGTGAGCTTTGAGCCTACTTTAGAAAAACGTTCTGTAATTGTTCTTAAGCGATCTATATCTTTTTCAATTTCCTTGATATAGTCTGGATTGACATTTTCTGATCTTAAAATTTCCATCCAACCCACAAGTGAAGATAGTGGTGTGCCTATTTGATGTGCAGTTTCTTTGGCCATCCCTGCCCAAAGTTTATTCTTCTCACTATTTTTTGCAGTGATATAATACAGGTAAATTAAGCCTAGCAAAAGAAAAATAATAAGCAAAAGGATGAAGGGATAATACTTGATTTTAGTAAGTACAGTAGAATCACTATAATATAAATATTGCTTACCAACCTTATCTAAATCAATAACTATAGGTTGATTTTGAGCTTTAATAGATTCAAAATATTGCCGAAGTTTTGTAGAGTCTTTTGAAATGCTTTCTGGAATATTATTAACTTCCTTAAATTGATTGGACTCATCAACAATAAACATAGGAATATCATTATTGGCATTCAATATCTCCAGTTCAAGATTCAAATCTTGCTCTTCTCCTGCTTTATTTATCGATTCTTGGGCGGAAGACCATATCCTCATTTTTTCACGCTCTTCTTGTTTCACACCCTCATAAAACACAGAAATATTCCAGACTACAATCCCAATGACAACAAAAGAAGTAATTAGAATAAAAAGTCTAGCATAGACGGTGTTTTCAAAAAATTTCATGGATTTATTATTTACACAATAATAACGAAAAGCAGTATAATGTAGTATACTTCTTTTAAAAATGAAATTTTTTAGAAAAGCACTCACCACAGTAAGTAATTCTCTTATTTTTGTGTCATGACACATTACTTCTCATCCGACTTTAAACTTGGCATTTTAGGTGGAGGACAGCTAGGTAAAATGATGCTGTACGACACTAGAAAATTTGATATCCAAACCTATGTTATGGATCCAAACCCAGAGGCGCCTTCAAAAATTGCTTGTAACCATTTTGAGACAGGAGATCTTATGGATTACGATCGCGTCATGGAATTTGGAAAACAAGTTGATCTACTGACTTTTGAAATTGAATCTGTAAATGTTAAAGCCTTGGAAGACCTTGAAGCTTATGGGGTAAAAGTCTACCCCTCTGCTGCTACTCTAAATAAAATTCAAAACAAATCTGTACAAAAGGAATTTTATAAAGCCAACCAAATACCTACAGCAGATTTTATGACTTATCCATCTCTAGACGCTTTGAAGAAAGATGTTTCCAAAGGGAAAGTCAACTTCCCCTTTGTTTGGAAAAGTAGTACAGGAGGTTATGATGGAAAAGGAGTGAGCGTTATTAAATCTAAAAAAAATCTAGAGGCTTTACCCGATGGAGATTGTCTTGTTGAAGAGTTGATAGATTTCAAAACCGAAATCGCAGTTATCGTAGCAAGAAATGTGTCTGGAAATATCAAAACTTATCCAGTGGTAGAGATGGAATTTCACCCCGAAGCCAACCAAGTGGAATATGTGCTTTGCCCAGCAAGAATAGAGCCCTCTATTGCTGAGAAAGCAAGAAATTTAGCACAATTAGTATCCAATAGTTTTGAACATGTAGGCTTATTGGCTATAGAAATGTTTCTAACCCAAGACGATAATATCATTGTTAACGAAGTTGCTCCAAGACCACACAATAGTGGTCATTTTAGCATTGAAGGCAGTTATACAAATCAATTTGAACAACACTTAAGAGCAATCCTCGATTTACCATTAGGAGAGACTTTAAGCAAAACCAATTCGGTTATGGTCAATTTAGTTGGTGACAAAAATCACACTGGAGATGTGGTTTACCAGGGCATCCAAACCATTATGGATATGCCAGGGGTAATTCCTCATATTTATGGAAAAAAACAGACACACCCTTTCCGAAAAATGGGACATGTCAACATTATCCATAGTGATATAAAAGAAGCTCGAAAAATTGCCGAACACGTAAAATCCACAATTAAAGTTATTTCTAAACACTAAAGCTATGGGCAAAGTTGCTATTATCATGGGAAGTAAAAGTGATCTCCCTGTTATGCAGGAAGCTATTGATATTTTAAAAGACTTTAAGATTGAAGTAGAAGTCGATATCATATCCGCTCACCGGACACCAGAACTTATGATGGAATTTGGAAAACAAGCTCACCATAGAGGAATAGATGTTATTATCGCCGGGGCCGGTGGCGCTGCTCATTTACCAGGCATGGTCGCTTCCTTAACGCCGCTTCCCGTAATAGGTGTGCCTGTAAAATCGAGCAACTCCATAGATGGGTGGGACTCTATCCTTTCCATTTTGCAAATGCCTAGTGGCGTTCCTGTGGCAACAGTCGCGCTTAACGGGGCAAAAAATGCTGGTATATTAGCCGCTCAAATCCTAGGAGTGAAGGATCAAAGTATCCAAGAAAAAATATTGAATTATATGAATCAACTCACTGTAAAGGTTCAGAAAATGAGAGATGATCTTTAATATTTAGGTAAAAAGAGGTCGGTTAATAAACAAAATTCAAAAATATTTAAAAATATGAGAGTCAGCTTTAGCCTATTATTAATTATACTTTTAGTGATTTCGTGTAGCACACCAAAGGTATTTACCGACTATGCAGCAGAAACCAATTTTGGAGAATACAAAAGTTTTAATTTTTATGCTATAGAAAATTCTGGTCTATCGCCTTTAGATGAAGACCGGGTTTACGCCACTCTAGTAGACAGCCTAATTGCTAAGGGTTTTGAAGAAAAGCTCATTCCAGATTTCAAAATCAACTTCTTTGCTGAAGTATTTGATCAAACTTCAAATAGCAATTTCGGGATAGGCATTGGTGGTTATGCAGGTGGAATAGGAACTACGGTCTCTCCACAAAGCTCTAGGAGAACCATTGCTCTAACTGTAGAATTTGCAGATGGATTAACCAATAGTTTGTTTTGGCAAGGTGTTGTAGAAGCACGCTTTAAGGAAAATTTGAAAGGTAAAGCTAGGGAGGAATTTATTCAAAACCTTGTTAGCGAAATACTTCAAAAGTATCCACCAGAACCGAAAAAATAATTTATCAATTCATAGAGATTTAAGTTAACTCTATAATGACCCCGATTATTTTTTGTATTGGACTCATACCAAATTGTCCTTGATATGTTGCATTTTGTATGTTTCGCTTTATTCCGAGGCTTCGGAACTCATCTTTAAAAACAATAGGCTTAAGACTTTGAGTTGTTATACAAAGATTTGATAATTCCATCGACTAGACCAATCTTAGGCACATGTATAGATTTAGATCTACTCCATTTCATTGCTGATAAATAAATCTTTGCCGCAGGTATAATAACATCTGCTCGATCTTCATTTAAGCTCAATTCCGAAATTCGCTCTTCATACGTCAAGGAATTTAATAATTGGTAGTAAGAACTTAAGTAGAGATAAGACAATGGTTTTCCTAGCTTTTTATTGCTGGATTTAAAAATGTTATTGATATTTCCACCAGACCCCACCATTTCAATTATGGAATACGGTTTGGTTACAGACTTTACCCAAGTCTTCGCTTCCTGCCAGACATCATTATTTATCGTATTGTTCAAAATACGGACTGTCCCTAGTTTAAATGACCTTGAACCGATAGTTTTCCCGTGAGAAAACAAAGTAAATTCTGTACTTCCCCCACCCACATCAACATACAGATAAGTTTTACTGTCATCTACTAAAGTATGCAAGTCTGTGGCCGCAATAATGAAGGCTTCATCACTTCCATCAATTATTTCAATATCGATGTTGGCTTCTTTAGAGATTAACTTTACCATAGCATCTCCATTTTTCGCATCTCTCATTGCCGAAGTTGCGCAAGCCCTATAGGCTTCAATTTTATGAGATTTCATTAATAAACCAAAAGCTTTCATGGTATCCACTACCCGTTGACTGTTTTCATCTGAGATATAGGCTTTTGTAAACACATCTTGACCAAGCCTTATAGGCACTCTCACTAAAGATGTTTTTTTGAAAGTTACTGGTTTATTATCTGGTTCGGTAATGGTAGAAATTAAAAGCCTAACGGCATTAGACCCAATGTCGATGGCTGCAAATTTTTTTATCGAAAGCATAAATATTGCTATTTAGATTCTGCGGCTTGCAGCTTGTTTTTATAATACGTGTAAGTTTCAAATTGACTTCTAAAATCTGGTCCAGACTTTAGCCTGTAGGCGTTATCTTTATTAGAAGAAAAATCCCTTGCTTTTACATTATCCTTCCAACAAATATTAAAGGTTTCTATCAGTTCTTGTTTAATGTCGTTATCGTAAATAGGGCAAGTCACCTCGACTCTATGGTCTATGTTTCTAGTCATCCAGTCTGCAGAAGAAATGAATACCCGTGGGTTATTATCATTCTCAAAAATATAAAGTCTAGGATGTTCCAAAAATTTATCAACGATACTTATAGATTCAATATTATCGCTCATACCTGGCACCTGAGGAATAAGACAATTTATACCTCTTATAATTAATTTGATTTTGACACCAGCTTTACTAGCCTCATAAAGTTTATCGATCATCCCATAATCCGATAGACTATTCATTTTTATAGAAATTCCAGATTTTTTTCCTTCTTGTTGATTTTGAATTTCTTGATCAATCAAATTTGAAAACTCTGTCCTCGTGTAGTGAGGCGAAACAATAAGGTGCTTGTATTTTTTGATTTTATAATTCACTTCAAAGAAATCGAAAACCTTGTTGATATCTTTTAAAATACCTTGATGTGCCGTAAACAAGGTATAATCTGTATAAAGCTTTGCTGTCTTCTCATTGAAATTCCCCGTGCTTATGAAACCATAATATTTTATTTTCTGATTTTCTAGGCGTTCAATAATACAGGTTTTGCAATGTACTTTAAGACCCGTTACCCCAAAGATGAGCTTTACGCCTTCTCTTTCCATTTTCTCTGCATACTTTATGTTATTGGCTTCATCGAAACGGGCTTGAAGCTCGATTGAAACGGTAACTCGTTTTCCGTTTTTAACGGCATTTATCAAGGAACTCGCTATATGCGAAACAGATGCCAAACGATAAATTGTAATCTTTATCGATTTTACTTTGGGATCTAATGCGGCCTCTCTTAAAAATTTGACCGTATAAGAAAAGGTTTGATATGGCGTGTATTGCAAGAAATCCTTTTTAGAAATCTTTTCCAATATACTCCCCTCGATTTCAAGTCCAGGGATTGGAAGAGGTTCTATTCTACTGTACAATAAATGTGTTGCACCAAGGTCTGGAAAATTTATGTAATCTCTACGATTATGGTACTTTCCTCCTGGAATTAGACTATCGGTAGTGTCGATTTCCATTTTATTCAATAAAAAATCTAAAGTATCTTGTTTAATTTCTTTGTCATACACAAATCGAACCGGGTCGCCCTTTAGCCTATCCTTTATGCTATCACTAAGCTTTTCTATATAGCTTTTGCTCAAATCCCCTTCAAGATCCAACTCAGCATCTCTTGTGATTTTTACCATATGTGCAGAGATACTGTTATAATCGAAAATATTGAAAATGACATTGAAATTAAATCGAATTAAATCGTCCAAAAGAATAACATACTTTTTACCGTCGCTAGAAGGAATTACAACAAAGCGTTCTACACTCGATGGAATCTCTATTAAAATATACCTGTTGGACAATCGGTCTTTTTCAAACTGAACCATTTTCACAGCTAAATAAGCTTTTAAATCTGTCAAATTTGGAACTTTATCAATATCATTCAGCATTATTGTGACTAGGGCTGGACTCACTTTTTGCAAGAAAAATTCTCTTAAAAATTCAGCTTGTTTCTGTGTGACTTCTGTTTCGTCGATGATAAAGATATCATGGTCCTGAAGCTGACGGTGAATTGAGGCCAAAATGTCTAAGCTTTCTGCTTGATTTTTGATCACAACTTGTGTAATCTCCTTTAGCAGTCTACCAGCATTAAAGCCACCCAAAACTTTCTTACCTGATTTACCAGCTAGATCTATTCGCTTTACAGTAGCATAACGTACTTTAAAAAATTCATCTAGATTATTAGAGAAAATCCCAATAAACCGAAGTCGTTCAATTAAGGGAACGGATGGATCTGCTGCTTCTTGTAACACTCGTTGGTTGAATTTCAACCAACTTAATTCTCTATTATCGTAACTATTGTGATGCATTATCTCAAATGTTTTGGAAATAAGTATAAATTGGTTTGTCCTAGCTGGACTTTATTCCATGAGTCAATCTCAAAAAGGATACTTACAAGCCCCGTTGTAGGCAAGTTTTGTATAGGTAAACTTCCCAATGTATTAACAAGCTCGGTATAGGCTGGATTATGGCCAAAGAGCATTATAGTTTCAACTTCATCACTTATCTTACTTATAAACTTTAAAACATCGTTAGCAGTGAAAGTGTAGAGCTCTGTCTTGATATGAAAATGGTTATCTGTTATGTCTAACTCTTTTTTAAAGAGTTCAGCAGTAATTAATGCTCTTTTAGCATCACTTGTAAAGACCTCCACTGGAAAATCTTTATAACTTTTAAAAGCAGATATAACATGTTCTGCATCTTTATATGCACGGCTTGATAAAGGCCTTTGCCTATCATCAACTGGAGAATCCCAAGAAGACTTTCCGTGCCTTACAAAAATTATTCGTTTCATATTACGGAGCTAAACGTTCAATCTTCCAATCTAAATCATCAATAAGAGTAAATCTAAATCTGTCGTGAAGTCGATTAGGTCGACCTTGCCAAAACTCCATACTCTGTGGTCTCACTAAAAAGCCACCCCAGCTTTTTGGCCTTGGGATTTCTTTATTTTGGTATTTGTCTTCAAGAAATTTTAGTTCATTTTCCAAAACTTCTCTATTTTCAATCACCTCACTTTGATTGGAAACCAAAGCACCGAGTTGACTCCCTTTAGGTCTTGATGCAAAATAATTGTCTGAAACATTGTCTGGAAGCTTTTCCGCCAAACCTTTTATGATGACTTGTCGTTCTGTATTTGGCCAAAAAAAAGATAAGCAAGTTTTAGGATTCTTGACCAAGTCTCTGCCCTTTTCACTCTCGTAATTAGTATAGAATACAAAGCCATTTTCATCATAAAACTTTAAAAGCACGATTCGATTTTTCGGAAAATCGTCTGCTCCAATTGTAGAAACTGTCATAGCATTTGTCTCATCTAAACCGCCTGATTTTTCGACATCGTTGAACCATGACCTAAACTGTTGTAGTGGATTTTGATTTAAATTCTCTATATCCAAACTCGATTTTTCGTAAGATTTTCTGTAATCGTGTAAATTATTGTCCATGGAAGCAAATTAGAAAATTAATGAATGAGAAACAATGTAATTAATGTAAATTCATGCTAAATGTACCTGAATATTTTTCCAGTTTCTGCGTTTTCGGCATTATCAAAAACCACTTTAGCCTCTTTTTCAAAGAGAGAGAGATCTTTATAACGTGCCGAAAAATGACCTAAAATTAATTTGTGAACTTGTGCTTTTTGGGCAATAATCCCCGCTTGTTTTGCAGTGGAGTGTTTGGTTTTGTTGCACAAGTGTTCCTGCTCCTCAAGAAAAGTAGATTCATGATATAGCAAGCTCACACCTGTAATTTGAGGAACTATATTTGGCTTAAAAGCCGTATCGCTACAAAATGCGTAGCTAAGCGCAGGTTTGGGATCTTCAGTTATATCTTTATTGTTTATCAACTCTCCATCTTTGGTTTCAACATCTTTACCCTTGACGATACTTTTGTAATAAGCCTTATCGATATTTAGATCAAGAACTTTGTCGATAAGAAGTTTACGGTCGCCAGCTTTAGCCTTAAATAGAAATCCGTTGGTATAAATTCTATGGTCTAATGGAATGGTTTCTACTGTCAATTTCTCATTATCCAAAATCATTTCAGACTTTGAAGATGCTAGAGTATGGAAAATTAGGGGATAAGACGTATAAGAATGACTGACTTTAAACTGTAGCTTTATAATCTCCTCCAAACCTTTGGGAGCGTGAATATGGAGTTCTGCAGTTCTACTTAACAAACTGAAAGTGGAAAGCAATCCAATAAGACCAAAATAATGATCCCCATGTAAATGAGAGATAAAAATATGGCTTAAGCGAGAAAATTTCACTTTTTGCTTACGGAGTTGAACTTGAGTCCCTTCCCCACAATCAATGAGCATAAGTTCACCATTTATGTCAAGGATTTGAGCTGTGGGATGAGCATTTGCTCTAGGCGAAGCAGAATGGCAACCTAAAATTGTAAGTTGCATCATCTTAAAAGCCTAAATCTCTTTCGAACTCCTCTAAACCAATGAGGTCTTCGGCTTCTTGTAGAGTAGGAACAACATGCATCTCCTCTGGAACTGAATCTATGTTGATGGTGTCATTAACAATCACTAAGGATTTTTTTCCTTTTCGATGAGTAATCGATAATTTTAAAAACATGAGAAGCTCTTCTAAAGTGAGCTCACCATACTTGATAATGTCGATAACGATGTTTTTATCTTTGAACCGATCTTGTGTTCGAGTTAAGAACTCTGCAAAGTCATTGGCATCTTCTTTTTCGTCTCTAAATATGATATAATTATCTTTATCTTCAGTTTTCATACTGCTTAATTTTTGAAGCTAATAGATACATGACTGCCATCCGAATAGCTACACCGTTTTCTACTTGATTAAGGATTATGGAATGTTCAGAATCGGCTACATCACTAGTAATCTCAACGCCTCTATTAATAGGACCAGGATGCATAATCGTGATAGGTTTACTAAGGGTATCGAGAAGAGCTTTGTTAACTCCATATTGCTGAACATATTCTCTAGTACTAGGAAAATAAGAATGTTCCATTCGTTCATGCTGTACTCTAAGCATATTAGCGATTTCACACCACTCTAGAGCAGCTGTAAGATTGTGTTCAACCTCAACCCCTAAACTTTCAATATGTTTTGGAATAAGCGAATTAGGACCGCAAACTTTTACTTTAGCTCCCAATTTTTTTAAAGCAAATATATTGCTCAAGGCGACTCGAGAATGCATGATATCTCCAATAATTACAATTTTCTTTCCGTTTACATCACCGTATTTTTCTCGAATCGAATAAACGTCTAAAAGAGCTTGTGTAGGATGCTCATGAGCTCCATCACCTGCATTGATAATACTAGCCCCTATATGTTTTGAAAGGAAAACTCCAGCTCCAGGATTAGGATGACGCATGACGACCATATCTACCTTCATAGCCAAAATATTATTGACTGTATCGACCAAGGTTTCCCCTTTTGTCACTGAGGAAGAGGAGGCAGAAAAGTTAATAATGTCTGCACTCAAACGCTTTTCGGCCAATTCAAAAGACAAGCGCGTACGGGTACTATTTTCAAAAAAAAGATTGGCAATTGTGATATCTCTTAAACTCGGAACTTTTTTAATGGGTCTATTGATAACTTCTTTAAACTGATCTGCAGTTTCAAAAATAAGGTGAAGATCTTCGGTGGTGAGATATTTTATTCCTAGTAAATTTGAAACACTAAGTTCTTTCATAATTGGCTTTAGTTATTCATAAGATAAATGGCATCTTCTCCGTCATTTTCTTTCCAACACACTTTCACGTGTTCATCGTTAATGGCGTCTACCTTTCTACCATTATAATCTGGCTGAATGGGGAGGTGCCGACTAAATCGTCTATCGATAAGAGTAAGCAATTCAATTTTGGAAGGTCTACCAAAAGATTGTAGTGCAGTTAAAGCAGAGCGAATACTTCGTCCTGTAAAAAGAACATCATCTATCAAGACGACATTTTTATTTTCTACAATAAAATCAATTTCAGTTTCATTAGCTTTTAGCATCTTATCGCCTCTTCTAAAATCGTCTCTATAAAAGGTAATATCGAGTTTACCAACTTTTAAGGCGTTCAATCCATAATCTTTATCTAGGATATGATATAATCGCTGTGCTAAAAAACTTCCTCTAGGCTGAATACCTATGAGGGCTGAATTTTTAAAATCTTTATGGTTTTCGACTAACTGACAAGCTAAGCGTTGAAGAATAATATTGATTTCTTTTGCGCTAAGAAGCAATTTTTGGCTCATCTTGGTATTGTTTAGTGGCACAAAAGTAATTAAATAAGCTGTAATGATAAAAAGTAATTTCACTTTATGATTTAACTAATGAAATTGTGACATTTTGAAAAAATAGTAATAAGATTGTCAAATATTTAGTACTCTATTTGAAAGCTCTATTTAAATACATCGGACCAGGTTTTTTATTGGCAGGCGCAGCTATTGGGGTTTCACATTTGGTTCAAGCTACAAGAGCAGGTGCTGATTATGGTGTAGTTTTAATTTTCGCAATTTTGATTGCTTGTCTTACCAAATATCCTTTTTTGGAATTTGGATCAAGATATGCCTCATCCACTGGAAAAAATTTGATAGAGGGCTACAGAACTCTTGGGCGAATTTACGTCGTTACTTTTGCGTTAATCACCATTTCTACTATGTTTATTATCCAAGCCGCTGTAACGATTGTTTCTGCCGGTTTAGCTGAATATTTGTTTGATTTTGGTTGGTCAAATTTTACTTGGTGTCTAGTATTGTTGATATTCTGCATTCTGATTCTACTTATAGGAAAATATGAGAAATTGGATTTATTGATGAAAATTGTCATAAGTCTTTTAACCATTTCAACGCTTTTTTCTGTAATCATTGCTGGCTTTCAAGTTGATTTTTCGACCATCAGTTTCAATAAATCTTCAGAATTGTGGACCCTTAGTGGTATTGGTTTCATCATTGCATTAATGGGATGGATGCCAATTCCTATAGATGCAGCGGTGTGGCATTCCTTATGGGCAAGAGAAAAAACCCTTCAAACCAAATACCAGCCAAATTCTAGAGAAGCGAATTTAGATTTTAATATTGGTTATTTGTCAGCAACTTTTCTAGGTGTCTTATTTTTTATGATGGGACTTTTGTTAATGAACAGCAGCGACATAAAATTTGCTTCTGCTAGTGTGGCTTTTTCGGCACAATTAATAGAAATGTATACTCAAACCTTAGGAGAATGGAGTAGAATTTTAATTGCATTTATTGCTTTTATCACCATGTTCAGTACCACCTTAACCGTAACCGATGCTTTTCCAAGAGTGATGTCAAAATTGGTGCAAAGCGAAAAACAAACTCAGAAAAAATTCAATGCCTATCATGTCTTCATAGTCATCATACCAATGATAGCACTTTTAATTCTTTATTTTTTGAATAGTACTTTTACAGTTTTGGTAGATTTTGCGGCCGGATTATCATTTTTAGCTTCTCCAGTTTTAGCTTGGTTTAATTTAAAATTGATTATTCAGAATAAAAATAAAAATCTTATTAAAATTAGCCCTAACTATATACTGTTTTCAAGGATTTGCTTGTTCTTTTTGGTTTGTTTTGGCTTAGGATATCTAATCTTTAAATTTTTATCATAAAAAAACCGCTCAAAATTGAGCGGTTTTAATACCATTAATGTGAATCTATTTTATTTAACTTCTTCGAAATCTACATCTTCAACATCACTGTCTTCACTGTCTTTGGTTTTTTTGTCATCACCAGCATCTTGATCTGGTTGTTGAGCTCCTCCACCTTTTTGAGAATCAGCTTGTGCTTTATACATTTCTTCGGAAGCTGTTTTCCAAGCTTCATTTAATTTATCTAAAGCTGGAGTAATTGTCTCTAGTTCTTTAGTTTCATAAGCTGCCTTTAACTCTTCTAAAGCATCTTCGACAGGCTTTTTATTATCGGCTGAAATTTTATCTCCAAATTCACTCATTTGGCTTTCAGTTTGGAAAATCATAGCATCAGCTTCATTCAGCTTATCTACTTTTTCTTTAGTCTTCTTATCTGCTTCAGCATTAACTTCTGCTTCTTGCTTCATTTTTTTGATTTCCTCTTCAGTCAATCCAGAAGACGCTTCAATTCTAATGTCTTGAGACTTACCAGTTGCTTTGTCTGTAGCACTTACTTTAATAATACCATTGGCATCTATATCAAAAGTAACTTCAATTTGAGGAGTTCCTCGTTTTGCTGGTGGTATACCGTCTAAGTGAAATCTACCAATAGTGTTGTTATCTTGTGCCATTGGACGCTCACCCTGTAAAGCGTGTATTTCTACACTTGGCTGATTGTCTTGAGCAGTAGAGAAAACTTGAGATTTTTTTGAAGGAATCGTTGTATTAGATTCAATTAATTTGGTCATCACACCACCCATAGTTTCAATACCTAAAGATAATGGAGTCACATCCAATAGCAATACATCTTTTACATCTCCTGTTAACACACCACCTTGGATTCCTGCACCAATAGCAACAACCTCATCTGGATTTACACCTTTACTTGGTTTCTTACCAAAAAAGTCTTCAACAGCTTTTTGAACAGCAGGAATACGAGTAGAACCACCAACTAAGATGATTTCGTCGATATCACTTTTGTTTAGACCTGCAGCTTTAAGCGCTTTTTCACATGGAGTAATGGTTCTTTTAACCAAACCAGAAATCAATTGCTCAAATTTTGATCTAGAAAAAGTTCTTACCAAGTGTTTTGGTCCGCTTTGAGTAGCAGTGACATAAGGAAGATTAATTTCAGTTGAACTAGAAGAAGACAATTCAATTTTAGCTTTCTCTGCAGCTTCTTTCAATCTCTGTAAAGCCATAGCATCATTTCTAAGATCTATGTTTTCATCTTTGATGAACTCTTCAGCTAACCAATCAATAATCACTTCATCTACATCATCACCACCTAAATGGGTGTCACCATCTGTTGCTAATACTTCAAAAACACCATCTCCTAACTCAAGGACAGAAACATCATGTGTACCTCCACCAAAGTCAAATACTGCAATTTTTTGATCTTTATCCTTTTTATCCAAACCGTAAGCCAAAGCTGCAGCTGTAGGCTCGTTTATAATTCTGCTTACTTTTAACCCAGCAATCTCTCCAGCTTCTTTAGTCGCTTGTCTTTGAGAATCGTTGAAATAAGCAGGAACTGTAATGACAGCTTCGGTAACTTCATGACCTAAATAGTCTTCAGCAGTTTTCTTCATTTTTTGAAGAATCATTGCAGAAAGCTCCTGAGGTGTATACATTCTAACGTCGATATCTACACGAGCAGTATCATTTTCACCCTTCACCACTTTGTAAGGGACTCTTTTTATTTCTTTTGTAGATTCTGAGAATTTGTTTCCCATAAATCTTTTAATAGAAGCTATCGTTTTTTCTGGGTTTGTGACTGCCTGTCGTTTTGCAGGATCACCAACCTTAATTTCACCACCTTCTACAAAAGCAATTACAGATGGGGTTGTTCTTTTACCTTCAGCATTAGGAATAACAGTTGGCTCATTACCTTCCATTACGGAAACACATGAGTTGGTTGTTCCTAAATCTATTCCTATAATCTTACTCATAATTAAATATTTTAATATTCTTAAAAATTGATTTCCATAACAAAAAGTCAATCATTATGCCATCAAAACACCTATGCCATACTGTCATATTAAAGTCAGCTTATCTTTCTATACATTTTGAAGAATTATGAATTTAATCTCGAAAAAAACTTGAATATTTGTATATCTATAAACAAAGCTTAAAAGAAATGAAGAAAATTGAATGCATTAGTGTTTTTGATATGTTGAAAATTGGCATTGGACCCTCAAGTTCTCATACACTTGGACCGTGGCGCGCCTCTCAACGATGGATAGATGAATTGAAAAAGGATGGGCTTATAGATGAAATTGAAAAAATAGAAATTCACTTATATGGTTCTCTGTCCTTAACTGGCAAAGGTCATGCTACAGATATTGCCGCCACACTTGGCCTTTGTGGTCATGATCCTGTGACTATGGATATCAGACAGATAGACGTTGAAATTGACAGAGTAAAGAAGGATGGAAATTTAAATTTGAACAAAACGCGCTTTATCAAATTCGATTTCGATAACGATATAGTGTTCTTAAAATCATTTAAAGAATTTCATCCTAATGGAATTACATACCTAGGAACTTTAAAAAATGGTAAAACTGTCGAATCCACGTTTTACTCGATTGGTGGTGGCTTTGTTGTAAAGGAAAATAGAGAAAATGCAAAGCAAAAGAACGAAGAACTCAAAAATTTCCCCTTCCAAATTGATTCTGCATTAAAGCTTTTGGAATATTGTAAGGCTGAGAAAAAAATCATTTCTGAAATTGTTCTAGAAAATGAAAAGTCTTTGAGAAGTGAACTCGAAATAGACTCTGGTCTTCAGAAGATATGGGAAACCATGCTGGAATCGATGTACATAGGTTGTCATACAGAAGGGACTTTGCCTGGAGGACTAAATGTAAATCGAAGAGCTGCTAAGATGAACAAGAATTTGTTAGCAGATAAGTTTGAAACTTACAGCACTCCACAAGAATGGCTGGAGACTATTCGAACTAAAGAAGTCAAATTTAGGCAAATCCTACAATGGGTTAGTTGTTTTGCTATTTCCGTAAACGAAGTCAATGCTTCTTTGGGAAGAGTTGTGACAGCGCCAACCAACGGCAGTTCTGGAACAATGCCTGCCGTTATGATGTATTACATGGTTATCGAAAACCACGATGCTACTTTTGAAGACCTCAAACGCTTTATGCTTGTTGCAGGCGAAATAGGTAGTTTATTCAAAAAAGGAGCCACTATTTCTGCGGCTATGGGTGGTTGCCAAGCAGAAATTGGTGTGTCTTCCTCTATGGCTGCTGGAGCCCTTACAGAGTTGATGGGCGGATCTCCAGAACAAGTTCTTATGGCTGCTGAAATCGCTATGGAACATCACTTGGGTATGACATGTGATCCTATTGCTGGACTCGTTCAAATCCCATGTATCGAACGCAACGCCATGGGAGCTATTAAAGCGATCAACGCTGCAGAAATCGCCATGGAATCTGATGCGACTAAAGCTAAAGTTCCTATGGACAAAGTCATTGCAACTATGTGGGAGACCGCTCAAGATATGACCACCAAATACAAAGAAACCTCGGAAGGTGGATTGGCTATACAAGTAAATATGAGTGATTGCTAATAAAAAATCCCTTTTGAATTGAGATTCAAAAGGGATTTTTAGTTTATGAGTATCTATTATTAGGAGTTGACCTTCATCAATTCCAAGTCGAAAATCAAGATAGAATTAGCCGGAATGACTCCTCCTACTTCCTGGTCACCGTAGGCCAAGTTTGGTGGTATTACGAATTGAGCTTTCGTTCCTTCTTTCAGCAACAATAAACCTTCATCCCATCCTTCGATAACATGCCCCGCTCCTACTGGAAACTCAATTGGCTCTTTTCTCTTATAAGAAGAATCAAACACATTACCATTGACCAAGCTTCCTTTGTAATGAACACTTATGTTTTGACCTTTTTTAGGGTGTGGGCCACTTCCTTCATTGATAATTTGGTAACGCAAACCGCTTTTAGTCTTTTGAAATCCCTTTGAAATAGTTTCTAATTGTTCTTCATGCTCGGCGCTTTGCTTAGCTTCTTTTACATCTTTTGAATCCTTAAAATTTTCAAAACTTTCTACAGCATCAAAAGCTTTGGCTTCATCACCAACGCGTTCTATCTCTACAGAGTTTAAAGCATCCTTCATCTCTATGCTATCCACAACATCTTGCCCCTCTAGCACATAGCCAAAAACAGTATGCTTACCATCTAACCAACACGTAGGACCATGAGTAATAAAAAACTGACTCCCATTGGTTCCGGGACCTGCGTTTGCCATAGACAAAACGCCAGCTCGGTCGTGTTTTAATTCGGGATGAATTTCATCATCAAATTGATAACCTGGACCTCCAGTACCGTTGCCCATAGGATCCCCACCTTGTACCATAAAATTATCTATGACTCTATGAAACTTCAAATCGTTGTAATAAGGGGTTCCTAAGTCTTTTGCTGTATTTTTTATTTTTCCTTCTGCTAATCCTATAAAATTCCCGACGGTGCCAGGGGTTTTTTCAAAGGTCAACTGAACTATAATTTTACCTTTGCTCGTATTAAAATGAGCATATATTCCATTTTCCATAACTTACTTTTTTTGCAAATTTAAGATTAAATCTTATTTACCTGTTGAGTCTATCAATTTTTAAACCTGAATTATTTAAATTTTATTGATTATAAATAAAAATCTCAGTAGCTCCTAAACCGTATTTTTGGTAATCTGCGTCGTAAAATTCAACTTGGTCATACCGTCTAAAAAGAGTGTGTAATTCTGCTTTCAAAACACCTTGCCCAACGCCATGAATAAAAACAATGCGTTTGATTCTCTTTTCGATAGCAAATTCGATTTTCTTTCGAGTGTGTTCTAGTTGAATATTAAGCATTTCAAAATTAGAAAGGTGTCCAGATCTATCGACCAAGTTATGAATATGAAGATCTACTTCCATCGCTGGCTGTTGTCTTTTAGGCTTTTGAGAGGGTTGCTTTGGTTTTCGGTTGAGATCAGCATTCAGTTTTTGAATTAAACTATCGTCTCCCATATCAATATCCAAGTCACCTTCAATCTTTATCACTAACGAAAATGGAACTTTCATTTCAAAACCATCATAGGTTTCAAAAGTAACTTCATGGCCTTCTACTTTTATAACAATACCAGACACGTTATCGTCGAGAAGTTCTACCTTATCTCCTATCCTAAAATTTCTATTGCTCATCTTCAGAAGATTCTTCATTATCTTTAGGGTTGTCTTTTGCCCACTGCTTAGTTGAATTATACAAACCCACCATGAGAATAACCAAGCCTCCTATTTTTATAAATACATTATCATCAGTATCGATAAGATCGAAGATGAGAAGACCAGCTCCAATAATAATAAAAGCTGTGTAAATAGCTTGTCTTTTAGTATTGATCATGTTTAAAGATTTTTAAAAAATCAAAGATAAGTTCAATTTCTGTTTAGAGACAACAATTCCTCCAGGTATTGCCGATCGTTGGATAATCTCGGAATTTTATGCTGGCCTCCCAATTTATTATTTTGCTTTAACCAATGCTGAAATAGCTTAGGTCTAGCTTCATGAAGCGTCAATAGATCTAGAGTCAGATTATTATAGCGCTTAGCTTCATAGTCACTGTTGATGTCTTGCAGATTTTGATCTAAACATTTTCTGAAATCGTTTAAGCAGCAAGGGGGTGTCCTAAATTCAATAATCCATTCATGCGCACCTTTCTTTTTACCTTCCATAAATATAGGAGCCGCTGTATATTCTATAACCTCGCAATCAAATTCGCAAGCGGTTTTCTTAATTGCAGCTTCTGCATTTTCAATAATAAGCTCTTCACCAAAGACATTAATGTGGTGTTTGGTCCTCCCTGTGACTCTTATTCTAAATGGATCCAAACACGTAAACCGGATTGTATCTCCAATTTTATAACGCCATAATCCCGCATTGGTTGTAATCACTAATGCATAATTTTCATTTAGTTCCACTTCACTCAAGGGAATTACTTTTTCATGAGGAGTGCCGTGAGTAAACATGGGGATGAATTCAAAGAAAATCCCATAATCCAACATCAAAAGCAAGTCACTGGAATCATTTAGGTCTTGAGCGGCAAAAAAGCCTTCTGAAGCATTGTAGATTTCATAATACTTCATTTTAGAGCTTTTAATAAGTTTGTCATATTGATTTCTATAGGGTTCAAAACTTACACCTCCATGAAAATAAACTTCAAGATCTGGCCACACTTCATCAATAGAAGATTTTCCAGTTGTTTTGAGCACATCGTTCATTAGCACTAACATCCAAGAAGGTACACCAGCAAGACTTGTCACTCGCTCTTTTATAGTTTCGTCTACTATGGCTTGCATCTTTGTTTCCCAATTGCTCATTAAAGAAACATCACTGCCAGGAGTACTACTGAAACTTGCCCAAAAAGGCATATTATGAATAAGCAAGGCAGAAAGATCTCCATAGGAGGTTCCATTGTTTTGATAAATTTCTTTACTTCCACCAAGTCTTAGGCTTTTACCTGTAAATAGTTTGGAATCGGGATTATTATTGAGATAAATACAAAGCAAGTCTTTGCTTGCGGCATAATGGCAGTCTTCGAGAGACTCTTGGCTCACAGGTATAAATTTGCTTTTGGCACTAGTGGTCCCACTAGATTTGGCAAACATTGTAATAGGTGTAGGCCAAATAAGATTACTTTCACCACGTCTGCTTCGCTCAAAAGTAGGCTCTAAGTCTTCATAAACTTGAATAGGAAGCCTCTCTTTAAAAGTATCGTAATTTTTTATGTCATGAAACCTATATTTTTTTCCAAATTCCGTATTTTGGGCTTTATAAACCAAATCCATAAGTAATTCGTTTTGGACTTCATTAGGATGTTTTTTAAACAATTCCATATGATGAATGCGCTTCTTCAAAATCCAAGAAGCTATAGAATTTACAATCGGTATGGCCATACAATCAATTTATTTAAATTCTGAGTTCTTAACTTAGTTTACTGTTAACAATTCATCAAACTTAATAAAAAATGCAATATAGAGGAGTCTTAAGAAAAATGAAAACTGAGAATAATGAAGAAGTTGATTATTTTCTAGAATTTGAAAATGATATTGTTCACATCAATCAATTACTAGATAAGGAAGTAGCGATTTATTTTGTAGAATATGAGTGTTTAAACTGCGGAAAAAACAAAAAAATATTTAGACAGGGTTTTTGTTATGACTGTTTTCAAGAAATTCCTAGTGCAGGAGATTGGATTATGCGTCCAGAATTAAGCAAAGCTCATTTAGGGGAAGAGGATAGAGATTTGGAGTACGAGAAAAAGGTACAATTACAACCTCATATTGTTTATCTAGCTAATTCTAGTAATGTAAAGGTAGGAGTAACTCGCAAAAGTCAAATTCCGACACGTTGGATAGATCAAGGCGCTCATGAAGCGATTGTTATCCTTGAAACTCCAAATCGATATCTAGCCGGCATAACTGAGGTAGCCCTAAAAAAACATGTCGCCGATAAAACCAATTGGCGAACCATGTTAAAAAATGAAATCGAGGACAAAAACTTAGCAGAAGAACGCGATAAGCTCAAAGAATTTATACCCGATGAAGCTAAAGAGTATTATCTTGGAGACAGACAGGAACTCACTATCAATTTCCCCGTCATAGAGTACCCTAAAAAATTAAAAAGCTTAAACTTAGAAAAGAATAACACCTATAAAGGAAAACTAAAAGGGATAAAAGGGCAGTATTTGATTTTTGAAAATGATGTAGTCTTCAATGTTCGCAATAGTGAAGGCTATGTTGTGGATTTTGAAATATTATCTTAAACAGCAATACCCTGTGATTAGAAATCACAGGGTATATATATCCATGTAAAAAAAACTACATATTATCCTTCTCTCTAAGAGTCTGGATATATTGAGCTTTTTTGAGGTTTTGTCTATTTTGAACAGATTTTTTCGTGAATTGTTTCTTATCACGTAGAGTTTGAAGAACTTTTGTATCTCTAAACTTTCGCTTAAGACGCTTTAATGCTCTTTCAATTTTCTCACCATCTTTAACTTTAACTACTAACATATAATGATTAATTATTTACAGTTGACATAAATTTTCGAATTGCAAATATATATAATTCAAACTTTCCAACCTTCTATAAATTGATAATTTTTAATATTTAATTTGAATTTCTTTTATGTCAAAAGAATCTATTCTATCCTCCTCAAATTCAACAATTAACCGACCATAATTATCGACCCCCCTAAGTAGTCCTTGTATAAGACTCCCATCCGGATATTGATACATACCAACTTTATTGTACTTAAAAAGATGGGAATAATACAACTCCAATACATCATGATAGCTAAGAGTATTAAATTTTAAAGGGATGTTTTCAATTTCAATGAGTAAATCCTTCAAGAGGATTTCCAAATCGAAAGTGCTTCGAGTCATAGATTTCAAAGAAGACGCTTTAGGCAGTCCTGGAAATTCATTTTGATTAACATTGAGACCGATACCAATTACGCTAGCTCCAGCTCGATTTTGATTGAACATATTTTCTATTAATATTCCTCCTATTTTAAATTGACGTGACAGGATGTCGTTAGGCCATTTTATTGACAACTTAGGAATGTCATACTTTTCTAAAGCCGCTATAAGCGCCAAAGCAACCAATGCACTAAGCTTAAAAGTTTGTTTATGTATATCATTTAGACGAGGGAGATAGACACTGAAAGTTAGATTCTTACCTGCCTGGCTTTGCCAAGTGGTTCCACGTTGTCCGCGACCAGAGATTTGGTTGTCTGACACCAAACAACAAGGTACTTTTATAGAATTCAACTTTACATAGTCCTTTAAAGAAGTATTTGTTGAACTTGTGGCATCAACTTTGACAAGTTTCATAGAGAGCTTAGATATCGAATAATCTTTTGTTAACTGTGGCAAAAAAAGGGATTAAAAACCTATTTTTGCGTTAAAAATCAAGGAATTTTAATGGGTACGAAAAAAGAAAACTTAGACCAGCTAATTACACATATTATACAAGGTATAGAAGAAGTTAAAGGAAATGATATAGAAATTATAGATTTGAGAGAACTTGAAAACACGGTTTGTGATTATTTCATAGTTTGCTCTGGTAACTCCAACACACAAGTAGATGCTATTGAGAGTTCTGTAAGAAAAGCAGTAAGCAAAGCATTACACGACAAGCCATGGCACGTTGAAGGACTTGAAAATTCCAAGTGGGTATTAATGGATTACGTAAATGTCGTTGTTCATATTTTCCAAACACAAGTTAGAGAATATTACGACATAGAAAGCTTATGGGGAGATGCGAAAATAACCTCTATCCAATCTAATTACTAAATAAGAGAGAGACATAATGGCTAAAAAAGCAACACAAAAGAAAACAACAAATAAAGAACCAAAGAAACCTAAATTCAACTCATATTGGATATACATCGGCATTATAGTCATTTTCTTGGGAGTTCAATTTTTTGGAGGAAGCGGTTTTAGTGAACCCAATAAAACCAGTTTAGCTCAATTCGAAAATTTTCTTATAGACGGGGATGTTGAAAAAGTAAACATTGTCAAAAATTCTAGAATTGCAGAAGTTTTTTTAACGACTGAAGCAAAAGCTAAACCTAAACACAAAGGGACTGGCGAAGATCCAGTTTTTGCATCTTCTGGCAATCCTGATTATTCTTTTGAATTTGGTGATTTACAAAACTTTGAAAACACCATTGAAAAAATCAAACAGGAACAGAATATCAACACTAGCGTTTATTATGAAACGCGTTCCAATTATTTCAGTGAAATCCTCATAGGCTTACTTCCTATTATTTTAATAGTCGGTATCTGGATCTTTATCATGAAACGCATGAGTAAAGGTGGCGGAGGTGGCCCAGGTGGTCAACTTTTTAATATTGGTAAATCCAAGGCAAAACTTTTCGATGAAAAGAAAGATATTAAAACATCTTTTAAAGACGTCGCTGGCCTTGAAGGTGCAAAAGATGAAGTGCAAGAAATCGTAGATTTTCTAAAACACCCTGATAAATACACTAATTTGGGTGGTAAAATACCTAAAGGAGCCTTATTGGTAGGTCCTCCAGGAACTGGTAAAACACTTCTTGCGAAAGCTGTTGCAGGTGAAGCAGGTGTCCCATTCTTCTCTTTATCTGGGTCTGATTTTGTTGAAATGTTTGTGGGTGTTGGGGCTTCAAGAGTAAGAGACCTTTTCAAACAAGCTAAAGAAAAATCACCTTCGATTATTTTTATAGATGAGATCGATGCCATTGGCCGCTCTAGAGGTAAAGGAAATATGTCAGGTTCAAATGATGAGCGTGAAAATACCTTGAATCAACTCTTAACAGAAATGGATGGGTTTGGAACCAATACCAATGTTATTGTCATTGCAGCTACAAACCGTGCGGATGTTTTAGATAAAGCCCTCATGAGAGCAGGTCGATTTGATAGACAGATTTATGTAGATCTTCCAGACGTTAAGGAAAGAGAAGAGATATTTGAAGTGCATTTAAAGCCACTCAAAAAAGTAGACAATGAGCTTGACACTGTATTTTTAGCCAAACAAACTCCAGGATTTTCTGGAGCGGATATAGCTAACCTATGTAACGAAGCTGCATTAATTGCCGCAAGAAATAACAGCAAAGCTGTTGGTAAACAAGATTTCTTAGATGCTGTAGATAGAATTGTAGGAGGACTAGAGAAGAAAAACAAAATCATGTCCAAAGATGAAAAGAAAGCTATTGCTTTTCATGAGGCTGGACACGCCACTGTAAGTTGGATGCTGGAATATGCAGCCCCTTTGGTAAAAGTTACTATTGTACCGCGTGGACGATCTCTAGGAGCAGCTTGGTACCTTCCTGAAGAAAGACATATTGTACGTACGGAGCAACTCTTGGATGAAATGTGTGCTACAATGGGTGGCCGTGCCGCTGAGAAAGTGATTTTTAATAAAATCTCGACTGGAGCTTTAAGCGATTTAGAAAAAGTAACAAAGCAAGCTAAAGCAATGGTAACCGTCTATGGTCTGAGTGAAAAAATAGGAAATCTTACCTATTACGATTCCTCAGGTCAATCGGATTATAATTTCACGAAGCCTTACAGTGATAAAACTTCAGAATTAATTGATGAAGAAATTTCTAAAATTATTGAAGAGCAATACAAAAGAGCGATTGGTATTTTAGAAAATCATAAAGGTCAATTGAACGAGCTTGCCGATTTATTATTGGAAAAAGAGGTGATATTTAAAGATGATTTAGTGAAAATCTTTGGAGAAAGACCTTTTATAAAGCCAGAAATGATCGATAATACTGAAAGACAGAAAAAGAAATCGGACGAGAGAGAAGCAAACCAAAGAGCTTCAGAAGAAAGAAATAAGCAGCAAAAAGAATCCGAAGACAAAACTGACGGAGATAATAATGATGATCCTAAAAAGGATGACAAAGTGGAAAGCAATTAAGTAACATTAAAAAACCTTTATAAATTTATTAAAAACCTGATTTAGACTTTGTCAATATCAGGTTTTTTTTATATTTGATTAAAATGTATATTTGAATAAAATTTATGCAATTTTTATGAACTTTATAAAACGCCTTTTAGGCCTCGAGACAAAAGAAGATACCGACAAGTATGGTAACGAGATAGGCAAATTCATGCCTCAGCCTGAAGTGGCTGTTGATGAAGAGTTCATGATAAATTTCAAAAAAAATGGTGGTAAGTTTTTATACTGTGAAAACGAAAATGAATTAAGGCTTAATTTTTTTGAAATCATAAAAGAAAACCACTGGGAAGAATGTGAAGCTTATTGTAGCAATTTAGAACTTGCAAAAACTTTTGAACACACAAAATTAAAATTCAATAAGAACTTGAGTGCTTGCCTCTTCTTGTCTGACTGTGAATTTTTAATTTCAAATACAGGAGCAATTCTAGTGAGTTCTTGCCAAATGGGAGATAAAAAATTAGCAGATCTTCCTCTTAATTTCATAATGGTTGCTAAAACTAGTCAGATGATTAAAACCATAGGCGAAGGACTGCAAAAAATAAATAAAAAGTACGATAGAAAACTACCTACCAACATCACAACTATTAAAACTTTTGAAGAAAAGGAAGATTCTGATTTTATGAGCTACGGAAGTACTCCAAAAAATTTATATTTGCTTCTTTTAGAAGATCTATAACGAATGACTGAAATTCTCAAAAGAAGCATTACTGGTGCTTTATATATTATCATTATTGTATCTACTGCTTTTTTAAGTCACTATTTACTTCTTGTATTTTTTACAGTGGCGGGTTTTATTTGTTTAAGAGAATTTCAAACTCTCTTACACTTTAAAAATGTAATGTCGTACTTTTCCCTAGTAGTCCTTCTGTATTACTTCAATTTTACAGAGATCTACTTACCGGTTCTAATAGCTTATTTGGCTATGACCTTGGTCGTAAAACTATTCCTTTTAAAAGATTTATATACACTAAACGACATTCCAATTTTTGATGGGAGGAAGCATCTACTTACTTTATTTTATATCGTTCCCTCTATTATTTTTTTAACTATGATTCCTGTTTATAAGGAAAATTATGAATATGTGCTCGTAGGAACTTTTGTGCTGATATGGACGAATGATTCTTTCGCCTATCTTGTGGGTAAGAACTTTGGAAAACATAAGTTATTCGAAAGAATTTCACCAAAGAAAACAATTGAAGGTTTTATTGGAGGAGCAGTTTTCACAATAGCTATGAGCTACTTAATATTTACCTACATAGAAATATTGCCTTGGTGGGCTTGGATTATTTTAGCCCTTATTGTAAGTGTTTTTGGAACACTTGGGGATTTGGTACAATCCAAATTTAAAAGAAAAGCTGATGTAAAGGATAGTGGAAAAATAATGCCAGGTCACGGCGGTATATTTGATAGGATGGATAGCATGCTTTTTTCTAGTACTTTTGTTTTTATTTTTATTTTATTCGTTGATTATGTTTCATAAAGAAGGTTATAAAATTTTAGTTTCAAGTTTGATTGGGTTGATCGTCATTAATCTTTTGTCAAATTTGCTTATAGACAAACAGTGGATTGTGACCACTATTTTCTTGGTCACACTTGTTATGTTTATTCTCATCGCACAATTTTTCAGAAATCCAAAGCGGCGTGTTGAAAAAAATGAAAAAAATATCTTATCTCCTGTTGATGGTGAAGTTGTAGCTATAGAAAAAGTATTTGAACCAGAATTTGTAAATGAAGAGCGCTTACAAGTCTCTATTTTTATGTCTCCGATAAATGTTCACGTCACCAGATATCCCATTGGTGGTAAAATTTTATATACCAAATACCACCCTGGTAAATTTCTTGTCGCTTGGCACCCAAAGTCTAGTGCAGAAAACGAGAGAACTACTGTTGTTGTAGAGACACGAAATTTTGGAAATATTTTATTTAGACAAATAGCTGGTGCTGTGGCAAGACGAATTGTAAACTATGCTAAGCAAGACAGAATAGCAGTTCAGGGTGAGGATTCTGGGTTTATCAAATTTGGATCGAGGGTTGATTTATTTTTACCTGTTGATTCGGAAATCTCTGTGTCTATAAACGATAAAGTTATAGGCGGAAAATCTATCATTTTAAAAGCCAAGTAAAATGGATTTAGAAAAGCTTACAGAGCAAGAAGTTGAAAAGCTTTTTGAACATGCTTATCAAAAGGTGAGTGAAACTAAAAAAAAATTTCCTCAAGATGTTCTTTTGTACTTTTATGCCTATTATAAACATGCTAAGAACGAATCCGATTTAAAAGTCACTCAAAACCCCATTGATGGGGAAGAACTAGTGAATGCTTTTAAGGCTAATGCCATGTTTCAGGTGAAAACATTTTCTATACAAGAATCTAAATTAAAGTATATCCGACTTGCCAAACTTCATCTCGGAGACGAATTTGATCCTCAATAAAAAAGGTCAATTTTAGTAAAAATTGACCTTTTTGTTACATCATTTTACTAAAAAAGCTATAAGTTCTCCAAACTTGCTGTAATGGTTTGAATTTGAGCTAGGGCATCAGCTTTCTTTTGCTTCTCAAGATTAACAACTTGTTCTGGAGCATTATTAACAAACCTCTCATTGGCTAACTTTTTATCCACAGATATCAAGAAACCTTCGTAATACTTAAGTTCCTCTTTTAACTTTACCCTCTCTGCTTCTACATCAATAGCTCCTTCTACAGGAATAAAGTACTCGTTAGATTTAACTCTAAATGTAAGACTACCTTCGATTGCTGAATCTACATAAGTAAGGTTTTGGAGATTACCCATTTTTGTGATAACAGTATCAAAGTCTTTTGATGCTGACTCGTTGTTGATAATCAGGAGGTCAATTTTATTCTTGAAAGCTATATTTTTTTCTTTACGTATGGTCCTTATCCCTGAAATGACTTCAACAGTGAAAGCAAATTTAGAAATAATAGAAGAATTATATTTCCTTTGCTCTGGCCATAAGGATACGGTTAAAGCCTCTGAGGGCTTTCTTTCAGTAATTTGATGCCATATTTCTTCTGTTACAAATGGCATAAAGGGATGTAATATTTTGAGATTATCTTCAAATAAGGCAATAGCAGATTCTAGTGTTTTTTTATCAATAGGCTGTTCGTAACCTGGCTTTATGATTTCTAAAAACCAAGAACAGAAATCGTCCCAAACCAGTTTATAACTTGTCATCAAGGCATCAGAAATTCTATATTTTAGATAATGATCCTCTAGCTCACGTAATTTATCTTGAAATACAGCTTCATACCATTGTATTGCAATTTTAGAAGATTCTGGCTGCTCTATAGTTTCGCTTACTTCCCAAGAAGTAATCAATTTAAAAGCATTCCAGACTTTATTACTAAAGCCTTTACCCTGTTGGCATAAGGCTTCATCAAACAAAAGATCATTCCCAGCAGCATTGCTCAATAATAAGCCTACTCTTACGCCATCTGCACTATAATTGTCAATCAATTCTAAAGCATCTGGAGAATTTCCCAAAGATTTAGACATTTTTTTCCTTTGCTTATCTCTTACTAAGCCTGTGAGATAAACATTTTCAAAAGGCTTCTGACCTGTATATTCATATCCTGCCATAATCATACGGGCTACCCAGAAAAATAAAATATCTGGACCAGTCACCAAGTCGTTGGTTGGATAATAGTATTGGAATTCTTTATTTTCTGGATTTCTTATCCCATCGAAAACACTCATAGGCCATAACCAAGAAGAAAACCAGGTATCCAGAACGTCACTATCTTGGGTTAAATCTGATAGTGATAATAATTTTCCTGACTTTTCTTGTGCTAAGTGTAAAGCGTCTTCTTTTGTCTTTGCAACTACGTAGTCATTTTCACCATCCCCAAAATAATAAGCTGGAATTTGATGTCCCCACCAAAGCTGTCTCGATATATTCCAATCACGTATATTTTCCATCCAGTGTCGGTATGTATTTTCAAACTTCTTGGGGTAAAGGTTAATTTCGTCTGACTCCAAGACAGCTGTAATCGCAGGTTTTGCTAAATCTTTCATCTTCAAAAACCACTGATCTGATAATCTTGGCTCTATCACGGCTTTCGTTCTTTCCGAGGTCCCCACTTTGTTGGTATAATTTTCGGTTTTAAGCAAGAAGCCATTTTTTTCTAGTGCTTTAACAAAGTTTGTCCTTGCTACGAAGCGATCTTGACCTTCATAATCTAGTCCGAAACTATTTAAGGTGGCATCCTCATTGAAAATATCGTAGACCTCTAGGTTGTGTTTTTCCCCTAGTACTTTATCATTTTCATCATGTGCCGGGGTCACTTTAAGGCAACCCGTCCCAAACTCCATATCCACATACTCGTCTTCAATAATTGGGATATGTCTTCCCACGATTGGAACAATAACCTTTTTACCACTAAGATGAGAAAATCTAGTATCATTGGGATTAATACAAATAGCAGAATCCCCGAAAATAGTTTCTGGCCTTGTGGTTGCTATGGTCAATTTTTCTTCAGAATCTACTAGTTGATAAGACACGAAATAGAGTTTACCTTGTTTTTCTTCATAAATCACTTCTTCATCAGACAAGGTGGTCTTAGCTTCTGGATCCCAATTCACCATGCGATAGCCTCGATAGACCAAGCCTTTATTATGCAAGTCTATAAAGGACTGCACAACCGACTCGTACATATCATCGTCCAATGTGAATTTGGTACGCTCCCAATCACAAGAGGCTCCTAGCTTTTTTAGTTGATTCAAAATTCTGCCGCCGTAGTCATCGGTCCATTCCCAAGCGTGTTTTAAAAAATCTTCTCGGCTCATGTCCGCTTTAGAAATTCCAGCTGCTTTAAGCTTAGCGACTACTTTAGCTTCCGTAGCAATAGAAGCATGATCTGTTCCGGGTACCCAACAGGCGTTTTTACCAAGTAATCTAGCTCTTCTTACAAGAACATCTTGGATAGTATTATTAAGCATGTGGCCCATGTGTAAAACTCCAGTAACATTTGGTGGAGGAATAACTATGGAATAAGGTTCTCTTTCATCCACCTCAGAGTGAAAAAAATTATGCTTTTCCCAATAGGAATACCATTTTTGCTCTGCTTCTTTGGAATTATACTTAAGTGTACTTGACATGTTGACTGAATATTTGAACCCGCAAAATTAATGATAAGTCCACAAACTAAAAAAATTAAGAATTGAATTATCTGAAGAATTTTAAGATTAGATATTCTTGACTATATTTACTCTATGAAAAACTTTACATTCCTATGTTTTCTATGGTTTCATTTCATCACGTTTGGGCAAAACCCTGAAGGTTTAAGCTTCCAAGCTACAACTTATGATTTTGGAACTATAGAGTCAAAAACCAACGCAAAAGCAGTATTTAAGTTTGAGAATATCTCAAATTCTGCTATTGAAATTTTAAAAATACATGGCCAAGGCCATTGTATAGAAATCGACTCTTCTAGTTTAAGAACTTATGCCCCAAAAGAGAGAGGTGAAATTTTAATTTCTTATAACATTAGCTGCAAGGGTCCTATCCGAAGAACGGTAAGCGTATTTACATCTCAAAAAGAGAATACCATTACTTTAAAACTTATCGGGAAGGTCTCTGAATAAAATTTATTTAATTAAGCTGGGATCTCAAAATGATAGTTCTTTTTAAGGTGACATCTCCCCTTTTCAAGATGATCTTAACGCGTTCTCCCTCATCACCACTTAGCAATTGATTAATTTTATCAAGACCTAAAGATGTGATTGATTTACCATTTATTTTTAAGATCCTATCCCCTATTTGAATATCAATTTCTGAAGATGGGGAATTAGGTCTTATATTAGCTACGTTTAGAATTTTTGAAATTTGCAATCTAATACTAAATTGATCTGCTAAATTCGTTTTGGCGTGAATCCGCGTTGCTCCTTCGTCTACTCTAACTCTTAACGGTGTTTTGATGGTATTAATTTCTTCTCCTGTATATTGTAGAAATAATCCACTCCTATCATAATTAAAATTATCGTTGAAATTACTATTGGGTTTCAAATAGATATTTTGATTTTTATAGTCAAAAAAAGTTAAAAATCGTCTTAAAACTTCAGCACCCAAAATACCATCCTTATACCGATCTGCGGTAAACAATTCAGCTGAGACCGAGTCTAAATATGCTGTTCTAGGTTCATTTAATTTATGGTCGCCTAGTTGAACTGACTTAGCTTTAGACCTCATCCCTTCAATCGCACTTTCTAGACCATAGCCTATATAATCAAAAAATGAATTTTCAGGTGCGCTGATGCCTTTATTTTCAAAAATCCAAAATGCATCACTAGAACCCGTATCAATTAAGAAAACTAATTCTTTTTCTGTACCATCTTTAAATTCTATTGGGATTTTAATGTGAGGCTTTTTTCTTATAAACCGGAAATCAATTTTATCGAAAGCATTAAGTTTTCTTTTGAATTTATCGTGTTGATATAGACGAAGATTATTTCGGTTATAATTTAACCTTAGAATAAAATCTTTTAGAAATTCGTACCCTATGATACCTTGAACATTTATACCTAGTTTACTAGAAAGATCGAATCTAGGGTCAGTAATAAAGTAAACTTCCTGTTTTTCTGCGCGTACGGGTCCAAAATCTATGATATTATTTGTCGTTCTAAAAGCTTTTACTGGCTCTGAACTTCCTAAGCTCCTTAACGAAATATATTCTGCCTCTACTAAAAATAAAGAATCCTTGACTTGACCAAATACCTTCGTCTTATTGACACCCGTATCCAGTAAAAAATTAACTAATTCTCCATTAAGCAACGCTGATAAAATGATAAGATTGTTAACTGATCTGAACTTTAAATTCACAGCTCTATCGCCTTCATCTTTAAATTTGAATTGATTTTGAGTAAAGCAATAGTGATGATAAAATAGACTGCAGAAAACAACACTCCAAAACCATTTATTTTTCTTCATAAATTAAAATTCAAAACATTTAAAATACAATAAAATATTAGCTTTAATTTTAATATGCTTTTAAAGCTTTTCACATGGATTTGAAGATTGTGGATCTTGCAATTACTAATTAAAATCACGACATTTGTACAAAAATTAAACTATGCCTAAAATATCTTCTAAGGGGCTTAATATGCCTCAATCTCCAATACGTAAGTTAGCTCCTTTTGCAGATAGAGCAATAGAGGAAGGGAAAAAAATATTTTTCCTAAATATTGGACAACCAGATATTTCAACTCCAAAGGTAGCCTTGGATGCTGTTAAGAATAATGACCTTGATATTTTATCATACAGCCCCTCATCGGGATTTGATTCTTACAAGAAGAAGTTAGCAAAGTATTATGTAGAAAATGGTATTGATATTGATGCAGATGATCTTATTGTTACTACAGGAGGGTCGGAAGCACTTCTTTTTACTATGGGAAGCATCACAGACCCAGGAGACGAAGTTATAATACCTGAGCCTTTTTATGCAAATTATAATGGCTTTGCAGTAGCCTCTGATGTTGTTGTAAAACCAGTAGAGTCCAAATTTGAAGATAATTTTGCCTTACCTTCAATAAGCGAATTTGAAAACCAGATTACAGAAAAAACCAAAGCTATAGTTATTTGTAATCCAGGAAATCCTACAGGATATTTATACACAAAAGACGAGATTCAAAAACTTGCAGATCTTGCTTTAAAACATGATCTTTTTATAGTAGCCGACGAAGTTTACAGAGAGTTTGTCTACGATGGTGAAGAACACCATTCCATTATGAGTTTGCCAGCGTTGAAAAATCATGCGATTATGGTAGATTCTGTCTCTAAGCGATATAGTATGTGCGGAGCAAGAATAGGATGTATGGTTTCTAAAAATAAAGAGTTAATAGCTACAGCTCTAAAGTTTGCTCAAGCCAGATTGAGCCCACCTACCTTTGCTCAAATTGCCAGTGAAGCTGCCCTAGACACTAAGAAAGATTACTTTATTGAAGTAAATAAAGAATATACGAGCAGAAGAGATACCCTCATCGAAGCGCTTGAGGATATTAAAGGTGTAAAAGTCGCTAAACCCAAAGGAGCCTTTTACTGTGTTGCAGAATTACCCGTAGAAGATGCCGAAGATTTTGCTAAGTGGATGCTATCTGAATTTGATGTGAATGGTGAAACGGTTATGGTGGCTCCAGCAGCAGGCTTCTACTCCACTCCCCATACGGGAATGAATCAAATTAGAATTGCTTATGTTATTGAAAAACAAAACCTACTTAAAGCAGTAGCCATTTTGAAAATGGCCTTACAAGCCTACGCAAAAAGATAAATGAAGTTGAAAAAAAATATTTCTTTAAAGCCCTATAACACCTTCGGGATAGATATAAAAGCTCATCAATTCATCTCCGTAAAACACGAAGATGAATTGATTGGAATATTGAAACGATTTTATGCTTCAGAATTGTTTGTCTTAGGCGGCGGAAGTAACATGCTTCTCACTAAAGATATTACAGATACCGTTCTCCATATTAACTTAAAAGGTATTGAAGTTATAGAGGAAACAGACTCTCATGTTTTAGTGAAAGCTGCAGCAGGTGAAGACTGGCATGACTTTGTTATCTATTGTCTTGAAAAAGACTATGGTGGCCTTGAAAACCTTTCACTTATCCCTGGAAATGTAGGGACCTCTCCTGTTCAAAACATCGGAGCTTACGGAGTTGAACTAAAAGATGTAATGTCTTACTGTGAGACTGTAAACAGACAGACTTTAGCTAAAAAAAGATTTAATACGGAAGACTGTAAATTTGAATATAGGAATTCCATATTCAAGTCAAAACTTAAAAATCAATTTATAATCACAAGTGTAGTTTTCAAATTAACCAAAAACAACCATCATCTTAAATTGGATTATGGCTCATTAAAAGCCGAACTTGAGTCTCAAAATATTACTCAACCAAGCATAAAAGATATTTCTAAGGCTATTGTGTCCATTCGCCAATCAAAGTTACCAGATCCTAAAGAGATAGGAAATAGCGGGAGTTTCTTTAAAAACCCTATTGTAAACGAAGAAACTTTCAATAAAATTCAGGATGAATTTCCAAATTTACCTCACTATAAAATAGATACTAAATCTATTAAAATCCCTGCAGGTTGGCTTATAGAAAATGTTGGTCTAAAAGGCTATCGAAAAGGAGATGCTGGAGTTCATAAAAAGCAAGCCTTGGTATTGGTAAATTACGGGGAAGCAAGTGGAAAAGATATTCATGCAGTTTCCAAACTGGTTCAAAAAGAAGTACAAAAGAAATTTAATATCTACCTTGAAAGTGAAGTCAATATTTACGAGTAAGAAAATAAAGGTTCGTTAAAAATTCGAGATAAATTTCTATTTCCTTAAAGATGATATGAACTTTTCTTAAATTTGAATTATGAAATTATTATTGATCACAATTGTACTTTTAGGATTAGCAGTTGCAGGAATTGCTATAAAAATTTGGGGAAAGAAAGAAGGTAAATTCGCTGGCACCTGTGCAAGTCAAAGTCCATTTTTAAACAAAAATGGAGATGCTTGTAATTTTTGTGGTAAAATGCCAGATGAGCAAACCGATTGTAACGGTGGTGAGAAAAGAAAGTAACCCTCTTAATACTTAAGATTGAGATTTATACTACTTCTATTTATAATTTCAATTCTAATTTCTGTAGTCTTTCAATTCAAATATTCTAAACGAATTTCAAATTATAAGAAAACTTCCTCCAAACCTAATCAAGATAAACTTCCAGTTAGCATAATTATTTGTGCTAAAAATGAAGAGGTGAATCTATCTTTGAATTTAGAATTTATTCTGAATCAATACTATCCAACCTTTGAAGTAGTTGTAGTAGATGATTGTTCTACCGATTTAACCTTAGAAGTTATTAAAATATTTCAAAACAACTATCCGAACCTAAGGCTGGTACAATCTCAAGAAAAGGACTCAAAATCAAAACGCAAAGCATTAAAACTTGGTGTCCTTAAAGCTAAATATGATAGAATCTTACTTACAGATGCAGATTGTAAGCCGGTATCTAAATTTTGGATACAAGAAATGAATTCTTGTTTAACTAAAAAGTTCAATTGTGTTTTAGGCTATTCGCCTTATGAATACAATCCCACATTTTTAAATAAAATTATTCAATGGGAAACTCTACAAACGGGAATTCTCTATATGTATCGTGCTATAGAAGGTAAAGCTTATATGTCTGTAGGCAGGAATGTTATGTATGAGAAATCAATTTTTTTAGAAAGTGAAGATTTTGAAAATGAAATAGACCTTACGTCAGGTGATGATGATTTACTAATTCAGAATATTAAAGACAAGTCTAAAATAAACCTGTGCCTAAATCCAGAACGCTTTGTTTTAAGCCAGCCAAAAACGACTTGGAAATCATGGTGGAAACAAAAGCAAAGACATTATTCAACCTCTCCATCTTACGATAAATCAAGTCAACTATTTCTTGGAGGATATTATTTTTATCAGTTTTTATTTTGGTCAACATTTTTTATACTTTGTTTGAGCAAAGAGCGGCTCCTAGCGCTATTTATATTTGGAATAGTAATTGTTGCCAAATCCTTAATAACAGTTCAATTTGAAAAGCTTTTTAAAGTTCCAAGGGCTGTTTTATTGATATGGCCTAACTTAGGGGCGAGTTTACTCATTTTACAAATAGGAACAGAAATAAGCGGAATTTTTCAAAAACAAAAATCTTGGCAGTAAAACTAAATATTTCAAACCTTATCGAAAAAGCAAAGTATGGAGATCAAAATGCATTTAGATCTTTATTGAATCACTATTGGGAGGACGTCTATAGGTTTCAACTCAAAAGAACTAAAGATGCTTATGAAGCCGAAGAAATTACAGTACAAACCTTTGCTAGAGCTTTCGACAGGATTGAAACTTACGAAAGTGCTTTCAAATTTAAGACTTGGCTCATCACTATCTCTAAGAATATACATATTGACCTCACTAGAAAACAGAAACTAAAAACCTCTGAGATCGACACTAAAAGAGTTTCGCAAATCGCTGATCTTGAACCTACTGTTGAGGATAAAATCATCAAAGAACAAAATTTAAGCAATTTATTAAGGCAAATAAAAGAACTTCAACCTCATTATCAAGAAGTTATTGAATTAAGATTTTTTAAAGAAATGAGCTATAAAGAAATAGCTGAGCGAATAGACCAGCCCATCACAAACGTGAAGGTGAAATTGTTGAGAGCTAAAAAATTATTAGCTGAAATTATTAACCAAAAGCCAGACGATAGATGAAACTTTTTATATGTATTATACTCTTTAATCTTATGATGCCATCTCAAGGATTTAACGACAAACGTATTCTAGTTTTAACCGCTAAAGAAATGACTCCTGAAGTCGTAGAACAACTAAATAGGTTACAAAAGAATTCTCTGGAAGTCGAAAAACGTAGGCTTGCAGTTTTTACACTTATAAACGGAGAGGTAAAAGTTATTATCAATTCTAGCGATAAGAGCCTTGATTTTGTTACTAAAAACAAAGACAACTATACAGAGACCTCAACTCTAACCCTCTATTTGATAGGTTTAGATCAAGGTTTAAAAAAAACCTTTAAAGGATTAGTAAATCCTCTACAGATTTTTAACCAAATCGATAGCATGCCGATGCGACAAGCCGAAATGATAAGAAACAGAGAATAATTACTTATTTAGGTAAGTTTCTATATTGGTTAAGATTCTAGCTTCAATATCTTCAACTTTGGCTTTGCGAAAAGTTTTTCCTGTAATTTTCTCATACAGCTCAATATACCTCTCGCTAATAGAATCCACAACTTGTGGTGTAAGTTCTGGTATCTTCTGACCTTTTTTTCCCTGAAATCCATTTTCCATCAACCATTCTCTCACGAATTCCTTAGACAGTTGTTTTTGCTTTTCGCCTTTAGCTTGTCTTTCTTTATAGCCTTCTTTATAGAAATATCTAGAAGAATCTGGAGTGTGAATTTCGTCGATCACTACAATTTTACCATCAGGAGTTTTACCAAACTCATATTTGGTATCCACTAAAAGCAACCCTCGTTTATCAGCAAGTTGGGATCCACGTTCAAAAAGTTTTAAGGCATAATCCTCTAGAACTTTATAGTCTGAAGGACTGACAATTCCTTGGGCTAAAATTTCATTTTTTGATATGTCTTGATCGTGATCACCTTGCTCTGCTTTAGTGGTAGGTGTTATTATTGGAGAATCAAACTTGTCATTGACTTTCAAACCCTCTTTCAACTTTACTCCACAGAGCTTTCTATTGCCAGCACTATATTCTCTTGCGGCATGACCTACGAGATAGCTTCTCACAACCATTTCTACTTTAAAAGTTTCACATTTTACACCTATACTTACGTTAGGATCGGGAACAGCCTCTAGCCAATTAGGAACTATATCTTCTGTAGCCTTCAACATTTCTGAAGCAATTTCATTCAAAATTTGACCTTTATAAGGGATTCCTTGAGGTAAAACGACATCAAAGGCGCTTAGACGATCTGTAGCTACAATCACTATATTTTGGTTGGCAAGCGTATAGACTTCTCTCACTTTTCCTTTATAGTAATCGATTTGTCCTGGTAAATTGAATTGGGTTGATAAAAGGGTTGAGCTCATGCTTTAGTCTTGATTTTCTATGGCTTTGTAGGCGGAAATTACTTTTTTAACAAGTCGGTGACGGAGAACATCTTTATCATCGAGATAAATCATTCCTATCCCTTTGACATCTTTTAAGACCAAAAGAGCCTCTTTAAGTCCAGAAATAGAGCGTTTTGGCAGATCCACTTGACCTGGATCACCTGTGATCATAAATTTAGCGTTCTTACCCATACGTGTCAGAAACATCTTCATCTGAGGATGGGTGGTGTTTTGAGCTTCGTCCAATATTACAAATGCATTGTCCAAGGTTCGTCCTCTCATAAATGCCAAAGGTGCAATTTGAATAGTTCCCTTTTCAATATAGCTTTCAAGCTTTTCTGGAGCAATCATGTCCCTTAATGCATCGTAAAGCGGTTGCATATATGGATCGAGTTTCTCCCTTAAATCCCCAGGTAAAAACCCTAGCTTTTCTCCAGCTTCAACTGCTGGGCGTGTTAAAATAATTCTTCGAACTTGTTTATTTTTAAGTGCTTGAACCGCTAGTGCAACTCCTGTATAAGTTTTACCAGTACCCGCTGGACCTACTGCAAACACCATATCATTGGTATTCATCAACTCTACCAGTTTTCTTTGATTGGCGGTTTGAGCTTTTATAAGTCGACCACCAATACCATGAACAAGAACAGCTCCGGAAGTTATAGGGGCATCATAATCTGCTTTAGATTGACTTGTCAAAATACTTTCGATAGCATTTTCATCTAAGGAATTAAATTTTGAAAAGTGATCAATCAACATTTCAAAACGCTGTTCGAATTCTTCTAAACGCTCGTCTTCACCAAAGACTTTTATTTTATTACCCCGCGCTACAAATTTAAGCTGAGGGTAATATTTTTTAATCAGTTCAATATTCGAATTGTGATGTCCAAAAAATTCTCTTGGATTAATTTCTGAGAGTTCTAAAATTAGTTCATTCAAAAGCGGTGATTTTTGGTTAAAAATAATAAATTCGCAAAACAAATTTACACATTTTTTTGACGAAATTTAGCTTCAAAATATTAACTGTCTATTAAATGCCCATTATAACTTTAACAACCGATTTTGGCTTAAAAGATCATTCAGTGGCTGCTGTTAAAGGTGCCCTGCTATGCGAATTGAAACAACCTCAAATCGTAGATATCTCACATGACATTTCTCCTTTTAATTATACTGAAGCAGCTTACATTATCAAAAATGCTTATCATAATTTTCCAGAAAACACCATCCATATCATCGGAGTAGATTCAGAATTGACTCCAGAAAATAAACATCTCGCTATTTATTTAGATGGTCATTATTTTATTTGTGCTAATAACGGAATTCTATCCTTGATTTCTTCGGAAATTAAGCCTGACAAAATTGTAGAAATTAATATTCATGATACCCTAGAAAAGAAATTTAGTGTTTTAGATGTTTTTGTAAGTGTTGCAGCTCATATTTGTAGAGGTGGGAATTTGGATGTGATTGGTAAACCTATCCTAAGTATGCATGAACTTACTTATGTAAAGCCCTCCGTGAATCAACAAGAGAACCAAATCATAGGCCATGTAATTTATATTGATAATTTCGGAAATGTAGTCTCCAACATAAGCCAAAAGTTATTCAATACAGTTGGCAAAGAAAGAGAGTTCGTCATTTCTGCAAGGTCTACAAAATTCCGTAAGGTTTATAAGAATTACTCTGAGGCAATTAATTATGATATCCCTAAAGAAAAAAGAGAAATGGAGGGAAAAAAATTAGCTTTGTTCAATTCATCAGCCTTTTTGGAATTAGCAATTTATAAGAGTAACCCATTAAGTGTGGGTTCTGCTGCAAGTTTATTTGGTTTAAAATATTTGGATACCCTCACCGTTAAATTTTTATAAGATGCTCGTAAGAATTGTGAAGATGAAATTTAAGGAAGGGGCTGTTGAAAACTTTCAGGAGTTATTTCAAAATAGCAAAGAAAAAATCCGCAAGTTTGAAGGTTGTCAACGTTTAGAACTTTACCAAGATCAAAAAGACAGTTCTCAATTTTTTACCTATAGTTATTGGGTATCTGAAGAGCATCTAAACAAGTACCGCAACTCCGCTTTATTTGCTGAAGTATGGAAAGCGACTAAAGTTGGATTTTCTGAAAAAGCACAAGCTTGGAGCTTGGATAAACTCGTAGAATTAGACTGATATGATAGCCATTTTTCTTAAAGAATTTAATAGTTTTTTTTCCACAGCTATAGGCTTTGTTGTAGGTGGACTATTTCTTCTAACGACCGGAGTTTTGGTTTGGGTCTTGCCTGGAAGTTTTAATATTTTTGACCAAGGTTATGCTAATCTTACCCCTTTTTTTGAAGTCTTACCTTGGATTTTCAGTGTGTTGGTTCCTGCCATTTGTATGCGGAGTTTTGCTGAAGAAAAAAAACAGGGCACTTTAGAGCTTTTGCTGACCAAACCTATTTCTATAAATCAACTTATTGCTGGTAAATTTGCCGGAAGCCTCTCGTTGAGTGTGATTGCTTTACTTCCAACTGTATTCTACATCATAAGCATTTCAGTATTATCAGCTGAAGGAGTTCAGGTGGATTATGGTGTCATTTTTAGTTCTTATGTTGGGGTTTTGCTCCTCATGTCTTGTTTTACGTCCATAGGAATTTTTGCGTCTTGCCTCACCGATAACCCATTGATTGCTTTTGTTATCGGTACATTTTTAAGCGTGTTGTTGTATTTCGGATTGGAGGGCGTGAGCTCAAGTCCACTTTGGGATTCTCAATTATATACGTTAGAATATTTTAGTCTAGGCCATCATTTCCAAAGCATTTCAAGAGGCATTTTGGATAGTCGAGATCTCGTTTATTTCTTAAGTATTAGTCTTTTCTTCTTGGTGCTTACCCACTTACAACTAAAATCTAATTTGAAATGAAGTTAAACGCCAGCCACAAAAAAGCTTTAGGAATTATTGTTCTGCTTGTGTTTATCAATCTGGTAGCCACTCAATTTTTTAAACGTATAGATTTCACTTCAGATGGTCGCTATACCTTAGCGAAATCTTCTCTTGATTTGGTTAAAACCATAGATAAGCCTTTAGTTATCAAAGTCTTTCTAACGGGTGATCTCCCTTCAGAATTCAACAGACTCCAAACTGAAGCTCGCTATATCCTGGAGGAATTTAAAGCTTATAATACCAATATAAAATTTGAATTTGTCGATCCGCTTGAAGGTGACGTAGATGCTATGGAAGTGGCTAATCAATTTTATGAAAATGGTATGTCGCCAGAGTCTCTCAATATTCGTGAAAATGGAAAATTGACTGAACGCCTTATCTTTCCATGGGCAATGGCAGATTATGGAGGTAAACAAATTCCAATACAACTCTTACAAAAAACACTCACGAAAAGCAATTCTGAAATGATCCAAAGGTCAGTTCAGAATTTAGAATATGCCTTTGTAGATGGAATAACCAAGTTGAGTAGAGTGCGAACCAAGAAAATAGCGATCATAAAAGGACAGGGTGAGCTTGAAGATAGGTATCTAGCAGATTTTCTATCCACACTTAAAGACTATTACCTTATAGCACCATTCACTTTGGATTCTGTAAACACCTCCCCACAGAAAACATTGGACGTTCTCAATACTTACGATTTAATTATTGATGCTAAGCCTACCAAAGCATTTACAGACGAGAAGAATTACGTCTTAGATCAATACCTCATGAATGGAGGAAAAGCTATATGGCTTACAGAACAAGTCATTGCAGAAAAAGATAGTCTTTACAAAGCTTCCAAAAAGACATTAGCATTTCCTAGAAATTTAAACTTGAACAGTTTATTTTTTAGATATGGGGTACGCATCAATCCACAACTGGTCAACGACCTCAACTCTGCCCCTATTGTTTTAGCGTCTGGCAGAGGTAACTCTACACAACTGTCAAGGTTTCCTTGGTTTTATGATCCTTTAGGCAAACCTGCTGAAGACCATCCTATTACAGAGAATTTAAGTCCTGTGAAATTTGAATTTGCAAACCCAATAGACACTTTAGAGTCTGTTCTCAATAAAACAATCTTACTGGAAAGTTCAAATCTATCGCGGGTGATTGGAACTCCCTTTGAAGTTACTTTGGATGAGATTACTAAAGAACCTGACCCAAGATTATACACCACAGGTCATTTTCCACTAGCCGTGCTTGTAGAAGGTGAATTCAACTCTGCTTTTAAGTCTAAACTAAAACCTCTCACTCTTCAATCTCCTAAAGACAAAAGTCCACAGACTCAGCAAGTGTTTATTTCTGATGGAGATCTTATTAAAAATCAGTTGGAGTCTGGAAAACCTTTAGAATTAGGCTTCGACAGATATACTGGACTCACTTACGGAAACAAAACCTTTCTACTCAATGTGGTTAATTATCTATTGGGAGATGAAAGTTTAGTAGAAACACGAAGTAAGTCTATAAGCCTAGATGAAATGGATCTTGAAGAATTGGAGTCTACTAAATTGAAATGGCAGCTTTTTAATGTGATAGTCCCTATTTTAAGTATTACTGCTTTTGGACTGATTGTATTGTATTTGAGAAAAAAGAAATATAAAAGCCATTAAGGCTTGAATTTATCTTTGCTTCTGTTAAGTATTAAATAAATTACTGGAAGAATTCCCAAAGAATTGACTAGGGCTAAGGCAATAAACCAAGCGATTTGTTTTCGTCTTGAAGACTGCCATAAAGCAATGAGTTTTAAGACGGCATCAACAACTACGAAAAAAAGAACTAGTCCTATTAAGAATGCATAATCGTCTAGATAAGATTGAAAGTCGGGGGAAGTTGTGTTCATGTAAATAGATTTTAAGAATATATTATACCAATTTAAACCTATAATATCGAAATAAACCGATTTACCGATACAAATTCGGCACAGGCTTTTTTAGCCTGCTTTTTATCAAAAATGATTACCGTAACTAAGGCTATGCTAATTATTTTAACTTCAACCAATCAAAAAACCTGTGCTGAGCTAAGTCGTAGTATAATTCAATTTATTCATGCTACATTATAAATTTAATTTGGTATTAGTAAGTCAAAGCTCTTCTTAGAACTGTTTTTTAATTTTTGTATTCCAGTTTATCCTTTATAATTTTTTTATAATCCTTGGGCGGTCCTCGACTGTCAAAGGTGAAAAGTGTGATCAAGGTTTCCTTTTTACAACTCGGACAACAGCGATGCAAGGACTTCTCTTGTGTGGCAAAGGTTATTATGTGTACCAAGTTTTTATCTCTTAACTGCAGTTGTAATAGCGGCAACTTCTCTTTTTTCCAAATGCTGCTCAAAAACCCATAATGCCTTATTCGAGTAAAGCCTTTGGAAAGAATATGGAGTTGTAAATGCCGTATAAATTCTTTAGTAAAGAGTGTTAGTGTGTGTTTTTTTAATAATCTTACAGTAATCATTACTCGACGGACTACTAAGCAAATTTTGCATTTATTTTTACAACATCTCAACGAGGACATAACTTTAAGCTATCCGTTCTTAACGGTTAAATACCTTTAAATGATTAAAAAAGTAGTTTTTTAAAGTCTGTTTTAACTAATTTAGGTGACCAAGACATAATTAATCTTTGACTAAAAATAACAAAAAAACTAAAGATCAAGGTATATCGCAAAGCTTTAAAAGCTCCAACGTTAAGCCTTGGAGCATCCCAAACACTTTACGTCATAGTTTTTCCACATCCCTATGGAACGGGGAACAAGCTTAAGACATATCCAGGCTGCTTTAGTTCATAATAGCTCCAAAGCGGCAGAAATTTACACTCGAGTTTTAGCGATTAATACAAAGTCTTTTGGATACTATGTATGAAAGTGCTAGCTTAGATGAAAATAAAACAACGTCCTAAAGAGATATATACCCTATAATGAAGATTTGAATAGGGTTTATACGGATGTTAGCTTTCATTAAGACCAAACAAATGAAGAAATTCTTAAACAAATTATTCGGTGCTAATTCAGAACAAGATGAAGTAAAAATTAAGAGTCTTGACGAAATCTTGAAACAGGAAGATGAAACGGATATCGTAATTGAAATAGGACAAAAACTTTGGGGTAAATCAAAAGATGATAAAGACTTTGAATCACTGAATTCAATTGAAAAAAATATTCTTTATATAGAAATGCTCGAAGGACAAGTAAATAATGGTGGATTTGACCAATACTTTTTCAATAGCTCCGGTGAATATGCTCACGAAACTTTAGTTGCCCTAAAGGAAATAAATGCACCACAAATGGCTGAAATATTAAATCGTGCAATTAAGGTTTTTCCAACTTTACCAATTCCAAAGGATACTGAACAAAGAAGAAAGAATATGGAAGATGTTCCAGAAAATATTTCAGAAACTTGGGGCAAATTGGACGATGAATTTTACAAATATCCTGAGAATTTAGCAGGATTAGTAATTGAATACGTGAAAGTGAATAAAGAAGAACTTGAATAAGAAAAACGAAAAGCTAACACTGTATATGAAATCATAGCCGCCTATCGGCAGGCTACGCTTCATATACTAAACGTTGTGCTTCATTAAAACCAATCGCTAACCAATGATAAAATTCTTTAGAAAAATTCGCCAAAAAACTCTGACTGAAAATAAGTTCGGAAAATATATAACTTATGGAATCGGAGAAATTTTTCTTGTAGTAATCGGAATCTATCTTGCAATTCAATTTAACAACTGGAATGTAGAAAACCAAAACAAAGATATTGCGTCAAATAATATCGAATTACTTATAACAAGTTTAGAAAAAGATAGTATTGCTTTTAACCAATTGCAAATTTCTATTGAAAAAGATAAAGCCAGATTAAGCAATTTTGGATTTCGCTTAAGTCAACCTTCTTCAAATCTCGACACACTAATAAAAATAGTTCGTTATGATTATAAGCCTTTCATTACTGGATTAAACTTTGATAATGATAACACTTACGATGCGCTTGTGCAATCTGGAGAAATCAATCTGCTAAACCGCGAATTAAAAAACGAATTGTTTACGCTATATAGTTTACATAAAAGTGCGGAAGAAACAAACAATACACATTTCAAATTATACCTTGATTGGTTTACTCGTCTCACCTCTAAATACCCTGCTAATTTAGCAACATATGGTGAAGGTCCAATAAGCGAATCCATTTGGAAAAATGCAACCCTTATCGAACTTGCAAATGCTTTTAACCCAGTAATTATTTCTAAAAAAAATCACTACCGACTTATAGGCTCTGACTTAAATAAACTTATCATTGAGACAAATAATGTACTTGGAAAACTAAAAGGAGCAATAAAAGTAAATGAATAAAAATAACGAAAGCACAACAAAGTACTGTGGCTAAAAACAAGTAAAAACTCATTTATTTCTCACTAGAGTACTTTTATATTCTTTATCATATATCAACCCTGATTTTGCGATGGCAAAGGCTTGTTTTAAGAGCTT
>Ga0307981_1000046_pt1 | contig 124429 bp, 115 predicted proteins | sample OrgLakmetagen987_FD_201849 | JGI IMG/M metagenome (GOLD analysis project Ga0307981, IMG submission 201849) | Saline water microbial communities from Organic Lake, Antarctica - #987 | ecosystem: Environmental > Aquatic > Non-marine Saline and Alkaline > Saline | place: Antarctica: Organic Lake... | reverse complement strand
ATCAACCGCATCGAGGGCAATGCCGACGAGCTGATCGCGCGCATGCAGGCGGAGGGGGCCAATTCGCCCGCGGACATCCTGCTCACCGTCGATACCTCGCGCCTTCAACGCGCCAAGGACGCAGGCGTGCTGCAAACGGTCGACAGTGATGTGCTCGAAGCGCGGATCCCCGCCAATCTGCAAGACAGCGATAACCAGTGGTTCGGCTTCTCCCAGCGCGCCCGCATCATCTTCTACGACAAGTCCGACGTGACCGAGCCACCGATGGATTACCTCTCCCTCGCCGATCCCAGATACAAGGGCATGGTCTGTCACCGCTCCTCCTCCAACGTCTACTCCCAGACTTTGCTTGCCTCCGTCATCGAGAACCACGGCGAAGAGGCCGCGACCGCGTGGGCGCAAGGCGTCGTCGATAATTTCGCGCGCGATCCGCAGGGGGGCGATACCGACCAGCTCGCGGCGATCATCTCCGGCGAATGTGATATATCGGTTGCGAACACCTATTATTTCGCCCGCGCCCTGCGGACCGACGTAACGGGGGTAAGCGAGAAGATCGACCAGATCGGCTGGCTGTTTCCGGCGCAAGAGGCCGAGGGCGCGCATATGAACCTGTCGGGCGGCGGCGTTGCAGCCTTCGCGCCCAACCGCGAGAATGCCGTGGCCTTTCTCGAATATCTCTCCTCTGATCAGGCGCAGCAGTACTTCTCAGCCGGGAATGACGAGTTTCCGGCAGTCGAGGGCGTCGCACTTAGCGAGAGCGTAGCAAAACTGGGCACGTTCAAAGCGGACGATGTAAACCTCTCCGCCGTGGCGCAAAACCTGCCCGCCGCGCAGCGGATCTTCAACGCGGTCGGCTGGAAGTAACCGACCACATATCCTACCCGACCTGCGGCTGTACATCTTTGTTGTGCGGCCGCAGTTCATCGTGGCAAAGGTTCGTGTACAGTCGCGCCACACAGTGCCCCGCACGCCAAAAAAGGAGCCCGCCATGTTTCTGGCAATGAATCGCTTTACCGTCACCACCGAAAATGCCGAAGCCTTTGAGGCGCTCTGGCTCAACCGTGACAGCAATCTCAAGCAGATGGAGGGATTTGTAGAATTCCATATGCTCAAAGGACCCGTGATGGACGGCAAGATCATCTATGCCTCCCACACCGTTTGGGCCTCGGAAGAAGCCTTTCGTGGCTGGACCAAAAGCGATGCATTCCGCGCGTCTCACAAGGGTGCGAAAGACACCGCGACACTGCACGAGGGCACGCCAATTTTCGAAAGCTTCACCGCGATACAGCACATCGCTTGACGCGGTGCCCGCCGCTTGTCCGACAAATCTGACTTAAATCGGTTCAATACCTCCCCGCCCGCGCCATATTTCGGTTTCATTCTTGCTGTAGGATTTGTGCAACCTAGTAAGATGGAAGCGTGGCATGAGTACATTATCCAGAACCGGCCTTGGCGGGAAGGCCAGCACCGATCCTGAGATGACCATTGCCCACGTGCGGGATTATGCCGAGCGGGGCTTGGCGCTCGGTGCGCAGCGGCTCCTGATCTACGCGGCGGCTCTGGTGCTACAAGCCTTCTATATCCCTGTCGAATACGTTGCGATCTCAATTGTTCTAATCGTGATCGGCGAAGTTTTCGAAGCACGCAGCTTTGCGCAGGCTCGCAGCTTGCGCTCGGGAGATCTGGCGGCCCTTCGGGCCGTGCTGCGCAGGCTGAATATGGGGGCAGCCTATGGCGGTGCCGTGATCAGCTATCTGGCGCTATCCATCGCACTCGGCCAGACCGGCGCAAACTTCTTCATTCCGATGTTCTTTCTGCTGGCGGCGGCCGTGTTTGCGGCGATGAACAATCATCAGCTCGTCTCCGCTTTGGTCATCCGACTGGCCCTCTATGGTGCGACATTCCTCACCATCCCCCTGCTTGGCGTTCTGGCAACACAGGGCCAGCTGGGATACGAGGCTTGGCTAAACTTCTTTACCAGCCTCTTCGTGCTCTATTTTATCGTAGATTGCTCGTTCATCGGGATACAATATTACCGCACGAACAAGCGGCAACTGGCGCAGCTTCGCGCAGAGAACGCCCGTGCCAACCTAGCGCTTGATGCAAAGACAGAGTTCCTGTCCACCGTCAGCCACGAATTGCGCACCCCGCTCACGTCGATCAGGGCCTCCCTCGATATGACCCTTGCCGGTGCATTCGGCCCGATGCCCGATAGATCTGCACAGGTTCTCAGCATCGCCCAGCGCAACACAGTCCGCCTCAGTGTACTGATCGACGAGCTGCTGGATCTGCAGAAAATCGAAGTTGGCAAGATGAAGTTCGATTTCTGCACAGTACAGCTTGCAGGACTTATCTCGGATGCGGTCACAGATAATCGCGCCTACGCCACGGAGCTCGATGTGACGCTGAAAATGCTGCCCGTCGACACCGATCTTTGCGTGCGCGCCGATCCGATGCGGCTCGAACAGGTCATTACCAATCTGCTGTCGAACGCCACCAAATTCTCCGAAGCGGGCAGCGAGGTCGCGGTCGGTGTGACCGCGACAGGCGATCAGGTGCGCATCAGCGTGACCGATCGCGGCGCTGGCGTTGATCCAGCAGACCGTGCCCGCATCTTCGACAGCTTCAGCCAGCTCGAGAATACGGGCATCCGCAAAGTGAGCGGGACCGGGCTCGGCCTGAGTATCTCGAAGCGAATCGTGGAAGCCCACGGGGGTCTGATCAACTTCGAGCCCAACCCCGGCGGCGGGACGATATTTTACGTGGAACTCGCGCGCATCGCCGCACAGGAGGCAATACCTTTGCTCAGGGCAGTAAAATAACCCGTTCCCTTTGCCCCAATCGCTGCAAGTCAGCTTCTCCCGCGCCCTCTACCACTTGGGGCGGCGTGAAAGTTTGCGAATGGATCTGTATTTACAACGCGAGGGATCGCGCTGATGATTTCATCCTGTCCCCTGCTTCGGAATCGAGTACCGCGCCGTGACAGACCACATCTCCCTTGCACCCGCATCAGACCCAAGACATGCCATCGCAGATACGCTCGAGATGGATATCATCTTTGGTCGGCTGCCCCCCGACCAACGCCTGATCGAGGACGATCTGATGGCGCGCTTCACCGCATCCCGCCACAAGGTTCGTTGCGCGATCGATACCCTGGCCCTACGCGGGCTCGTGGTGCGAGAGACGAACAAGGGTGCCCATGTCTGCGGGTACAGCGGCGCCGAAATCCTTCAGATCTACGAGCTGCGCGGCATCCTTCAGGATGCCGCTATCCGGCGGATACACTTTCCGGTCGATCCGCAGACCATCGAGGCGTTGCGCCAGATCGACGCGGCGCATGTCAAAGCCGCGCATGTCGAGAACTACGCAGAGGTATTTCACCTCAACAACCTGTTTCACCGGACGATTTTCGCCTGCTGCAAAAGCCGGGTCCTTGCGGAGGCAATAGAGCTTCAGGCCCATCGCACCTACCCTGTACGCACCAATAGTTTCATGCAATCAGGCTATCTGTCACTTGCCCAGCGCGAGCATAGAAAGATGATCGACGCATTGGAGCATGGGAATGCGGAAGCGCTGATCCTGCTCACCCGCACGCATATGATACGGCCTATGCGAGACTATCTCGCGCAGTATAACCTCACGCCCTGAGCAAAGCCTGACCGCGGGCTGACTGAGGCCTTTAGATCAGTCTCGATTTGGCTTTGGCGCGCTGCGCACGCAAACGGCCTATGTCTCGAGCGCGGTGCACGGGTCTCCTTGAACTACCATCTCTTGGCTGCGGAATCGTCCTAATTTCGCCACCATTAGCCGCCACCTTTGCATCTATTAGTTGTGTTAAGCCACATATTGCGCGGAGTACCCTGAGATGAAAATTCTCGCGACAGATGATGATCCGATAATCTTGGAGCTTCTCTCCGAGTTTCTGGACACCATCGGCACACATGACCTTACGGCCGCCACCTGTGCACAGGATGCCATCGCCTTGCTTGATGCGGCAGATGATGAGCCTTTCGATTGCTTCCTGCTCGACATTCAAATGCCAGGCATTGATGGAACGGCCCTCGCGCGTCACATCCGCCAAGTGCATACCTACGCCACAGCCCCGATCATCATGCTTACGGCAATGTCCGAGAAGCGCTACATCGATACCGCTTTTGCGGCGGGTGCCACGGATTACGTCACCAAGCCTTTCGATCTGACCGAGTTGCGCGCCCGGATCAACTTGGCCGAACACCAAGTGCTGAGCCGCCGATCCGACCATGGCAGAGCCTTTGTCTCGCCTGCGGCGCAGGATGCTTCAGCAGTCTTGGATACCATTGATCTGCACGCACCACTCGACCTGCATGACATCGATAACGTCATCAGCTGCACAGCCATGGAAAACTACGTGGCTCAACTGTCGCGCAGTTCGCTTTTTGGCTCCACCGTGTTCGCTTTTGCCCTGCGAAAACCGGAGACATATTGCGAAACCCTCTCGCCCGCCGAGTTCAAATTCCTCATCGAGGACGTTGCAGAGGTCATCTCCGACAGCCTCGATGGCCACCAGTTCCTGATGACCTATGCGGGCAGCGGCACCTATCTGTGCATCACCGAAAGCGGCTGGCGCCCCGAAATGCCGCGCTTGATGGATGCCGTAAACTTGCGCCTGAGCCGTGCGCAGATCAGATCCAACAGTGGTCAGGAGCTCTATCCTAGGGTCAGCGCGGGGGCTGCGATCCGTCTGGTATGGAAATCGGGGGATCAGATCCTGAACACCCTCAATACCGCACAGGCTTCTGCCGAAGAAGCAGCCATCGAGTTCGAACGCCTCAAGACCGACTTTTTTCAAATTGGGAGATCCGCATGAACGCCCTCGCCTTTGCACCGCTTGCCAATGAGTTGCCGGGCCTCGATCGGATCCGCCTGCGGTTTATCGAACTGTTGGGCGTCCGCAAAGGCGAGATTGCGCAATATGCTCTCGCCGCCTGGGACGGCGAAACCGCCGAACAAATCAACCAGAACCTCAAAGCGGCCTGCAGTATTCTCCATCAGATATCCGGCACTGCCGGCACTGTGGGATATCCTGATCTGGGCCTTACCGCGCAACAATGCGAAGCCCAGATCATCGCACATCTTGAAGGGGATTACGCCGATCTGGCGATTTGCCCCGGAGAGATTGTCTGGTTTATAGATACTTTCGTCGAAGCCTGCACCGCACTGACAGAACAAGGCTGAGCGCTTCTGTCCCGCGCGGATCACCAGCCCCAATTCTCACCGCATCGCTTCCTTGATCTGATCGCCGAGTGCCATCGGATCAAAAGGCTTCCTGATTACCTCCGCCGCACCGACAGCGCGCAGTTCCTCAAGCTGGGCGAGTTGCGCGCGCGCTGTCATGAAAACAGCTGGGATCCGGGCGAATTTCTCAATGGCGCGGATCCGCGTCAGCGTCTCCTTGCCGGTCATACCCGGCATCATCATATCGAGCAGCAAAACATCGGGGCTGAACCGATCCAGCATCGCAATCGCGTCGGCGCCGCTGGCGCATTGCACGACTTCGAAGTCCCCAGAGAGCTCAAGCGCCAGCCGGGCAATTTCCCTGATATCCGTATCGTCTTCGACATGCAGCAGTCTGATCATCCGCGGCCTCAATTATCGACTTCGGCAAACGCATCGCAAGCGCTCAAGCTCTGCGCCCGCCCGAAAAGCACAACAGGACTGCGCATCGCTCCGTCCATTTCGATGTGTGCCGTGCTAACCCTATCCGCGAAGGCATGAATATTCGCTTTACGAGCCAGGGTGTTTTGCAACCACTGGTGGGCGACACGCAGCCCCCACGCACGCACTGCAGAAATTACTGTCCGGCCTGATGTCATGGGCCCCGACATCTAACTCCAAACGGGATCTGCTCAATGAATTGAATCGCTTCCCATGGCACAAATCGCCCTCAAAATCGCGCCGCCGCGAGAAAGTGGTGCCTCAGCGTGATCCTGCCCTCAGGATTTGCACTTTCAGCCTTCCCCAGCAGTCGCGCATCATGTTGAGAGGCCGAATACTCCCATCTGCTTTCGAAAGAGGCACGCTGCAAGACCCAGGCCACATTGATTGAGTATCCTAAAGGCACGCGTTGTCCCCACGATGAACTCCCGACTATCCGGCAGCGTTCTGGACCTGCACGATGTCGCACTCATGCGAAGTGGCGATCGGGCAGGTAAACCAGAACACCGTGCGCCGTCCGGCAAATTGCTCAAATCCGATCTCGCCGCCGAGGCGGATCACTATCTGGCGCGCGATATTGAGTCCAAGGCCGGTGCCACCCTTGATGCGCGTGTCCGATCCATCCACCTGCGTGAATGCCCCGAATATCTCCTTATGAAAACTCTCGGGAACCGGTGTGCCAATGTTCTCCACATACACCACGACCTCCTCGTCACGCCGGTCGTGGCGGATAACAATCGGCGTATCGGGGTCCGAAAACTTGCAGGCATTACTAAGAAGATTGAGTAATACCTGCCGCAAACGCGCCGCGTCTGCCAACACGCACAGCCCGTTCCTGGGGATTGTCATGTTCACTGTATTGTTATGCGCATCCGCAAATGACGCAAGCTCCGCTGACACCTGCGCAGCGAGGTCGTGAAGATCAAGGTTCTCCAACTCAAACACCACCTCCCCGGACGCAATACGCTCCAGATCGAGGATGTCGTTCACCATTTCCGTGAGTCGCTCAACGTTAGTAGTCGCTATATCCAGAAGGCGGCGCGCCTTGTCGGACAAGACACTCCGCGCCGTCCCATTCAGCAAGCTGAGCGCCCCCTTTATCGAGGTCAGCGGCGTTCGCAGCTCGTGGCTGACAGTCGCGACAAACTCGCTTTTCATCTGCTCGACCCGCTTTTGATCGGTGATATCGATGATCTGTGCGATATAGACATATTCAGCCCTGTTCTTGTCGAACGTCCAGCTGACATTGAAAAGGCCCCAGCGCTTCTCACCGCTCCGAGTGCACAGCCGAAACTGGTTTTGGTAAGTTTTCGATTGATCCGACTTGAGCAAACCGCGCACATCCCGCGACAATGTCACAAAATCCTTGCGAGACAGAAGATGGCTCAATCGCATCTTCTTGTCCAAGACATCAACCTCATAGCCACTCAGTGTAGACAGCGCACTGTTCACGGTGATGAAAGTGCCCGCCTCGTCCATCACCGCCATCCCGACAGGGGCATCCTCCAGAACCATGCGAAAGCGGGCCTCACTCAACTCCAGCGCATTGCGCGCGTGGCGCAGGGAGGTGATATCCGATTGGGTGCCAATCAACCCTGTCGCACGCCCCTCACCGTTTTGGGCGCTGGGGACGGCATCGGAATACATCCAGCGCCAGGTGTCACCGAATCTGAAACGGTATTCCGCCACGCTCCGGGGCGCTTCCCCGTTGATGCAGCGGCGATCAGCCTCGATCAGTCCAGCCAAGTCGTCCGGGTGCACCCGCGCCAAAAAATGTGCACGGTGGTCAAACGCCTCGCCTAATCCATCCGTGCCCATAATTCTGTGCCAGGTTTCCGACATCTCGGCTTCGCCCGTCACAAGATCGATCTCAAAGATACCAATATTCGCTCCGTTCAGCGCGATATCATAGCGCCGGTGCAGTCTCTCGATCGCCCGACGGCCGTTGATCTGCTCTGTCACATCCCGGATTAGGACAGCGGTCTGAACTTTATCGTCCGCAGCATTCCATGTATTTATCTGCACATCGAGCATCAGCCGCGCACCAGATGCAAGGATGCCTTCGGCGTTGGAAATCGTGCCGTTTTGCGCCCCTCTGCGCAGCTTCACGAACTTGTCGAAGGAACATCCCTTGAAGGCAGCGCGCGGCAGACCGAACAGCGCCGCCGCCGCCTCATTTGCAAAGACAATCCGCGCATCGCCGTCGAGCACCATCACAACCGAGCTGTTCGTCCCAACCTGGGCTTGGGTCTCCTGCGCACCCGCGCTTGGCTGCTGCATCAGCAACTGCGCCAGCGCCATCCGTCTGCTCTGCCGCGAAGCCATGGATCGCCGCGCCCACCAGACCAGCACCGCAAAAAATACACCCAGTGCAAACAGCGCATATGGGAACGATCTGATATAGCTCGCTTCGAAGGTCGGTGTGCCCAAACCAGCGAGGAGCCATGCGCTTTCGTTTTGCGCGCTGGTGTAGAACGGCGTGAAAGCTCCAGCCTCGGCCGCAGCTATGGTACTGGAAAACAAGACGCCGTCCGGATCGGCCTCTCTGCGCTTTGCAACCGTTCCAGATCCGCCCGCTTGCGGGAAGAATCCCACCTTTACAGCAAAAAAGCCAGCCGCCTCCGTCCCAGCATCTTTCCTGGGGAAACTTTGCACGATCACAGTCTCGGGGCTGCTTCGCGCCAGCGCGAAGGCCGGTCGCTTTGTGTCAACCGCGGCCAAGTCCATGCCTGCGTTCAGGACGCCTGCAGAACGGAAAGCTAAACACGGAAAAATCATCCGCTCAGATCGCTCGTGCGCATGCCCCTTCTCGCGCGCGGTTGGGCGCCCGACTGATGCATCACCCTTCGCATCCACCAGACGGACAAATCCGATTCCCTTTATCTTTGGCGCGCTGCCCTTGGAATCCCACCCTTCGACATAGGCCTCGAACTCGAGCGAGCCGAGACCGGGCCGGATATGCGCTCCGGCCCCCATACACAAACTGACGCTTCCCAAAGTATGCGTCGCCAGATCGAGAAACTTCGAATGTGCGTGTCGTTTCTCGGATATCTGGGCGTAGTTGAACGCCGTTATCGCGACAAGGATGCAGACGATTAGGAGCAGGCCGCTGCCACGATACGATGTGAGAAGCCACCGCAGAACTCCCGCGCTGTGCGGCTGGGGCACAGCTGCATGCGGCACATCCCCAGGATAACCGGAGACCGTCGCACGCCACTTCTCAAGAAACGCAGTCGGGGTCAAAAATTCAAGCTCCACAGCGTAGGATTGCGTGAACACCTAGGCGGTAAAGATTAACAGGGGCTGACGCCGCGCGCAGCCGGGTGCCTGAATTTAGACTAAATTGCGCGGATCAAAAGGGCCCCGGACAGGCACACCACGACCAGCCCCGCCGCCACTTCAAGCATCGGCATCACCCAGGCCAGCATGCCTGCGCTCGCCAAACTGCGTATCATCCCGCCGCGAAATCCGGCAGCAGCGACGCCCACCGCGACCGTGACGGAAGCCGTACCCAGCGCCATGGCAAAGGCACCCGCAATTCCCGCGGCAGCGATCCCCATCTGCCATGTGATGATCAGTACGAAAAGCGCACCGGTGCAGGGCCGCATCGCAATCCCGCCAATCAGCAAGAGAGCATCGCGCAGGCTATGGGCTTGCTCGGCCTCCGCAATCGAGGGGCCGTGCCTGTGGCCGCAGCTGCCGCAGATATCACCATGGCCCTCGTGCGTGTGGCCTTGCGTTTTTTGTGCCCCCCGCAGCTGAATGAACCCGCGCGCCAAAAGCCAAAAGCCGATCGCAGCGATCATGGCATAGCTCATCGGCGCCAGCCAATTCTCGGCAGCCCCCACCATCCGCTCGCGCGTCAGGCCCAACAACCACAGGCCCCCATAGGCGAGTAAAATAGCCGTAACCGCCTGACCAAGGCTCGACAGCAATGCGATCAGCGACAGACGCACCATCGGCACCGACCGTGCCAAACCGTAGCCGCCCACCAGAAGCTTGCCGTGGCCCGGACCGATCGCATGGAAAAATCCGTAGGCAAAACAGCTGCCCATCAGAAGCGCATAAGCTCCTGCCTCGCCACCGCGCAGGGCCCGCAGCGTCCGCGCGATGCCGTTTTGAAAGTCACGTTGCTCGCCCGCTGCCCAGCTGGCCAGCCCGGTGAACCCCCCACTCAGCCACAGCCACGCCAAGAACAACGCAGCTATCGCAAGGGCAAGTGCTAGAGCGCGGCGCATGTCACCTCGATCCGGGTCGCAAATTGTGCGCCAATATCGCCGAGGCCCGCAGCCTCCATATCGTAATCCTCGGGCATCGCCGCGATCTCGGCCTGCATCATCGCCAGCGCGCCCCTGATATCGGGCACATCGAGCGTCACATCACATCCCTCCCGGCCCTGTACCTGCACGGGCAGCTCTACATCATAGGCGGTGTAATAGGTGGCGTCATAGGGGGTGAACACCAGCGGTCCGGTGATCTGAGGCGCGCCCTCAATGGCGCGCAAATGCGTCGTCACGATCTTGCCATCGCGCATCGCGGCCGTTGGCGCCGAAGGCTTTGACAGGACCAGCGGTGCTCCGTCCAGAGTGCCCATAAGATCCCCGTTATACCCCGGAATCCACTGCATATCGAAGCCTGTCAGCAGCGCCAGATCTTCAGGTGTCAAAACCTCGTCATAATCGCTGTCCACGCCCATATCCTCGGTCACCAGCAGCGAATAGAGTTCATCGTATTCCCATGTCACCTGCACATGGGTGAGCCGGTTTTGCCCGTCGACAAGCATCACCAGACCGGTGTTCACGAAGATATGCGGATGCGCGGCCAGCGGCGGCGCGAACAGGGAGAGGCAGAGCGTGGCGATTGTTTTCATGCGTTCCAATCTACGCCTGCGTCAAGCGGTGTACAATCACACAAACGCCTAGAGGGCGGCAGTAATCAGCCGCCCCAGCCGTGCGATGCCCTCGTCGATCTGCGCTTGTGCCGTGCGGCTGAAACTCAGGCGGATGGTATTGCTGCCGCTGCCATCGGCGAAAAAAGCATGGCCGGGGACAAAGGCAACCCTTTCAGATTTGAGGGACTGCGCCAGCAGGTCCGCGCCGCTCAGATGTTTTGGCAGATCGAGCCAGATGAACATGCCGCCTTCGGGCCGCGTCCACGTCACACCTGCAGGCATATGCGCCTGCAAGGCGGCGAGCATAGCGTCCCGCCGCGCGCTGTAGGCCGCTTTGATCTTGCCCACATGGCTGTCGAACTGGGCGCGCGCCACAGTGGCGATCGCCATCTGGTTGATGGTGGAGCTGTGCAGATCGGCGGCTTGCTTGAGCAGCACCAATTGGCTGATCACGTCATGCGCACCGCAGACCCAACCCACGCGCAAACCCGGCGCCAGCGTCTTGGAAAAACTCCCGCAATAGAGCGTGCGGCAGTCGTCGATATCACCTTTGCGCTCAATCTCGCGCGCCAGAACGGGGGCCAGTGCCTCCCCTTCATAGCGCAGCGATTGATAGGCAGCATCCTCGATCACTGCGATATCGAGCGCGTCGGCCAGATCAATCACCCGCTCGCGCATGCCCGCATCAAGCGTCTTGCCCGTCGGATTGGCGAAATCCACCGACATATAGGCAAATTTAACCCGGCCTTCCCCAGCAGCCTCTGCATAGTCGGACGCTGAGCGGTTCGTTTCAGGGTCCAGCCGATCGTAGCGCGGCTCGTAGGCGTTGAACGCGCCCAGTGCACCCAAATAGGTGGGCCAGCCCACGAGTGCGGTATCACCGGGGCTCAGCAGCAATTTGCCCAAGTAATCCAACGCCTGCTGCGAACCGGACGTGATGAGAATATTGTCGCGCGTACACGGGATGCCCAGCCGCGCCATTTCTTCCACGATCCAATCGCGCAAGGGTGCGTATCCTTCGGAGACGGAATACTGCAGCGCGGTCGCCTGGTTGGCGGGGCTCAGCGCATCGGCGAATGCTGCGGCAAACGCGTCCGCTGGAAACAGGTCAGGATCAGGGATGCCGCCTGCAAAAGAGATTATGTCGGGCTGGTCGAGCAGCTTGAGAAGCTCGCGGATCTCGCTCGCTTTCATGCGGTCATTGCGTGTCGCGAAAATCTGGTGCCAGTCCATGTGTCCCTCCCCGAACGATGGTGTTCGAGCACAGAACAGGGATTCGCAATTTAGGTCAATAAGTATGTCCTATGTGACCGAAGCGGCCCTATCGGCGCTCACCGCTTAAGATAGCCGAGCAGGCGGTTTTCGGACGCGCGCAGGCCCGATTTAGCCGCATCGTACCGGACCGGTTCGTGCCCCGCCAGATCGATGATATCGGGATGGATGTAGCTTTTGCGCGCTACGGTGGGCGTGTTCGACAGTCGCGCGGCGGCAGCCTGCGCCATCTGCTTGATCGTGGCCTCTCCCCGCTCCGCTACCTCATAGGCGGCAACGCTCCCTGCCCACGTACGAAACGTCTTGGCGGTGACCGCCTCATCCCCTGCCGCATCAGCGATGTAACCGTTGAGCGCTTGAGACGATATTGTGTGTGTATCTCCATCCTCGTTTAGCCACGTCAACACTTCGGCACCGGGCAGATCGTCGATTTTGTTCAGAGCCCGGCTCAGCGTGCGGTCCTTGAGCAATCTGCACACGCGTTTGCCACCCTTTGCGGTATAGCGAAGACGAAGTCCGCCATCCTCCAGTGCGATGTGCTTGTTACGCAGCGTGAGCGCGCCATAGCTGCCGTTTTGCGCAGTATAGTCGGGATTGCCGATCCGCAGCGCAGCACGGTCGATCAAAGTCACGGCGCAGGCCAGCGCGAACTCGCGCGCGCCCGCCTCTTCCTTCAGATCCCGGCCGAGCCGAGCGCGCAGCCGCGGCAGAGCCTGCCCGAAATCCACAAGCTTGTCGAATTTGTTCCGGGCCTGAACCTGTGACCATTTCTCATGGTATCTATATTGCTTGCGCAAACGCGCATCGCGGCCCGTGGCCTGCAAATGCCCATTGGGCAACGGGCATATCCAGACATCCTCATAAGCGGGCGGCACGGCAAGTGCGGCCAGTCGGGCGCGCTCGGTAGCGTCGGCAATGCGTGTGCCATCCGGCGCGAGATAGCTGAAGCCCCGGCCGCGCCGCATGCGCCGGATACCCGGCTGGTCATCGCTGTAGTAGACCAGCGCATCGCTCATGCCTTGCGCACTTCCGAGGCAAGCTTGAGCACTGCATCGCCATCGTCTTGCTTGATGTAAAGCGCGGGATCATCCTGCGTTCCGTTCCGGGTCACTTTGGTGCCCTTGATCGTACGGGTGGTCCGTTCCGGGAAGATACTTTGCACTTTGCCGCTGGCCGTGCCATCGCCCCAGTCCCACTCGACTGCGTTGCCTTCGGAATATGCCATGATTGTCTCCCTTGATTGTCTATTGATCAACCAAGGGGCGGGCCGGTTGGTTCCGTCAGACCCGCCAGCGCAGCAGCCGCCGCTCCAGCACACCGATCGCCCAAGACAGGGCCACACCCAACACAGACAGAATAACCACGCCGGCAAACAAGCGCTCCAGATCGTAAAGGCTCCCTGCCTCTAAGATATACGCTCCCACCCCGTATTGCGCGCCCAGCATCTCGGCGGCGACAAGGAGGATGATCGCGATGGTAAGCGAGATCCGCAGCCCCGAGAGTATTCCCGGCATCGCCCCCGGCATCACGATCTTGCGCACGATCGACCACCACGAGAGGCCAAAACTCTGCCCCATGCGGATCAGCGTGCGGTCCACGTTATCCACCGCCGCGTAGGTCGCCACGACTGTGGGCGTGAAGGTGCCAAATGCGATGAGCGCGTATTTGCTGGCCTCGTCAATGCCGAACCAGATCACGAACAGCGGCAGTAGCGCGATCTTGGGGATCGGGAAAATCGCCGCAACCAGCGGCACCAATCCTGCACGCGCGTAGGCGAACAGCCCAATCATCACCCCCACCGAAATGCCCAGCGCCGCCCCTATGGACGCACCAACGGCAAGACGGCTCAGCGAGGGCAGCAAATGCTTGAACAGCATCCCGCTCTGCCACAGCTCGACAAATGTGGCCAGCACATCGGAGGGCCGCGGCAACGTCAGCGCAGAGATAAAGCCGGTCCGCGTGCCCCATTCCGCCAGCGCGATCAGTACCACGAAAACCGCAAGCCCAAGCCCGCGCACGTGAACGGGCGCAAAGCCGCCGCCGCGAAAGGGCACTCTGTCAGACACAGGCGGGGCATTGCCGGGCCGCGCTGGCGCAGCGCCACCGGAGGAGATCGACTGATCAGACATGAAGCAACTCCGCATCCGCCGCCGCAGCCTCATCACGCATCAGATCCCAGAGGTGTTTTTGCTGCGCATCGAGCGTTGGATCACCGTGAGCGCGCTCTGTCAGCGGTGTATCAATCTCGACAATCTCGCAGACCTCTCCGGGCCTGCGCGACAACACCACGATTCTGTGGCCGAGCCGCACCGCCTCCGCCAGATTATGAGTGACGTAGACGGCGGTGAACGGCTGCTTGGTCCACAGCCCCACCAGATCATCCATCAGCAGTTCCCGCGTCTGGCTGTCGAGCGCACTCAGCGGCTCGTCCATCAGCATTACCGCAGGGTTGACGGCAAGCGCGCGCGCGATCGCCACCCGCTGTTTCATCCCACCCGAAAGCTGCTTGGGCAGCGCGCCAGCGAAATCCGTCAGGCGCGTGCGCGCCAGCACATCGGCGATGATCGCTTCGCGGTCTGCCAGCTTGTGATCCTCGAGCACCAGCGCCACATTCCCCTCGACCGTGCGCCACGGCAGCAGCGCAAAATCCTGAAAAATGTAGGTCAGCGCATTGAGGCAACCGGCGGGCGGCGCGCCCACTTGCCGCACGGCGCCCTCGCTCGGCTGCTCAAGCCCGCCCAGAAGGCGCAGCAGCGTAGACTTGCCACAGCCCGACGGCCCCACGATGCAAGTGATCCGTTCCGATGGAATCTCCAGCGATATATCGCGCAACACGACTGTATCACTGTAGCGGTGCGTCACCGCGTCGAGCTTCAGTTCCATCCCGTCCTCCAATAAAAAGACCGGACCAAACGGCCCGGTCTCCAGTACTCTGCCGTTGGCTTATGCGCCGACAGTTTCCACAAAAGAAGTGTCGATCAAAGCATCAAGCGGGATATCCTTGCCCACAAGATCTTCCGCCTGGAACCATTCGAGCTGGTCGCGGACGGACGCCACGTTGAGCGCCGCGCCCTCGTTCAAACGCATCGTGCCGTTGATGATCGACGGTGCCGCCTTCTCGCGCGGCTGGTCGGTATAGACATACTGGTGCAGCAAATCGACCATCGCCGCCTCGCCCTCGTCGCCACCGGAGCGTGCGATCATCGCGGCGTTGTAATCCGCCACGCCACGCGAATACGCAGCGAGGTAATCGCGCGTCATCTGCTGCTCTTCGCCAGCGTTCTTGGTCGAGGTGAAAACGGTCGTGACTTGATAATCGGGGAGATAGTCCGAGACATCGCCCACGATATGCACCGCGCCGGACGCAGCCAGCGGTTTGGCGATATGCGGCACGATGCACCAGCCGTCGATCTGCCCACTTTTTAGCGCGCCAATGATCGCGCCCACTTTTTGCAGCGGCTTATACGTGAGGCTGATCCCCTCGGCCGCGGCCATTTTCGCGCCCATATAGTGGAACGACGATCCTGCCGTGCTCATCCCGAAGGATTTGCCATTTAGCATGGCCGGCGCGGTGACACCGGCCTGCAACGCGGCATCCGACACGATAAACTTCTGGCCGTCGATCCCCGGCTCTTCCTGCAATGCGCCACCAATAACCTTGATCGCGCCCTTGTCGGCCAGCGAGACGAGCCCACCCGAGATCGCCGTTACGGCATAGTCCAGATCGCCGCTCGCGATCGCCACGGCCATAGGCTGGGCGGCGTCGAAAAAGCGGATCTCGACGTCAAGGCCGGCCTCCTTGAAATACTCCTTCTGAGCCGCAACGAAAGTGCCTGCGTGGCTGGTGAACGGCAGTGCGCCGAGCATGATTTTGCGACCCTGCGCGATGGCGGGTGCGGCAAGCGTCAGTGCGGCAGTCGAGGCGGCGAGCCCGCCCAAAGTCTGGCGACGTGTCAGAATGGTCATATGTAGTCCTCCCGGATGCTTTTTTTCGTACAGTGACCCCGCAACTCGGGGCGAGTCAAGCAATCTGAGTGGCCCGATTGATCCGGCAGCCTGCACAAGGTAAGAGGTGTTGACTCTCCCCCCTGCAAAGGCCGCCGCTCATGTCCTTCGACCGCTCCATCAAGATCGCCCCCTCCATTCTCGCCTCCGATTTCGCCAATTTTGGCGCGGAGTGTGCCGCCGTGGAAGCGCAGGGCGCGGACTGGATCCATGTGGATGTGATGGACGGGCATTTTGTACCCAATATCACGTTTGGCGCCGCGACCTGCGCCGCCATCCGGCCGCACATCAAGGGGATCATGGACGTGCATTTGATGATCTCGCCGGTGGATGCCTATATAGAAGACTTCGCCCGTGCCGGTGCCGACATCATCACTGCCCATGTCGAAGCCGGTCCGCACATCCACCGCACGTTGCAGGCGATCCGTGCGAACGGTGCCAAAGCGGGCGTCGCCCTCAATCCCGGCACCCCGGCCTCAGCGGTGGCCGAGCTTCTGGACCTTGCCGATCTGGTCTGCGTGATGACCGTGAACCCCGGCTTCGGCGGCCAGAAATTCATCGACATGAGCAAGAAGATCATGAGCTTGCGCGAGATGATCGGGGATCGCCCCATTCATATCGAAATCGACGGTGGTGTGGATCCTGTTACGGCGCCGCTGGTCGCGCGCGCGGGAGCGGATGTGCTGGTCGCGGGCTCTGCGGTTTTCCGCGGCGGCTCCGTCTCGGATCCGGCACCCTACGGTAAAAACATCCGGGCCATCCGCGAGGCGACAGCCGGGACATACGTTTAACGCACCGTTAATAGAGCAGAAAAACTGACCTATTGTCTCGGGTTCGAAACAAGCTCTAGGGCAGATCGCCGCCCAGAACCTCGATCATCTTGTGCTTTAGCAGCTTTCCGGTGGGTGCGGCGGGCAGCGCCGTCGTCAGAATGATATGCTTGGGCCGCTTGTAGCCCGCAAGCCGCTCCTTCACGAAGGCGCGCAGATCCTCGATCTCGGGCCGGTCCGTATCGGATACTTGAACGAAGGCGAGTACTTCCTCGTCGCCGTCCTTAACGCGCCCGACCACAGCTGACTGGATCACCTGTGGATGATCGTTCAGCGCGGCCTCCACCTCGGGCGGATAGACATTGAAGCCACCGTGAATGATCAGCTCTTTGGAGCGGCCCAGAATATGCAGGCGGTTGTGTTCATCCATCTTGCCCAGATCGCCCGTGCGCAGCCAACCACCTTCCAACAGTGCGCCCGCCGTTGCCGCCTCGTTGCGGTAGTAGCCCTTCATCACATGCGGGCCGCGCACCAGCACTTCGCCGTTCTCCTTGCCGTCCCCGCCGGGCGCCTGCGCGTCGATGCGCACTTCCGTACCCGGCGTGATCGGCCCAACCGACACATCGGGCGAACCGATGGGGTTATCCGTGGCCGACGCCCCAGAGGAAGTCTCCGTCATGCCGAAACCGTTTTGCAAGGGTAGCTCGTAGAACGCCTCCGCCTTGCGCTTCCATGCAGGATCGAGCGGTGCGCCGCCCGAGGAGACATAGCGCAGTTTCGGTGCGCCCAGCCGCTCCATCCCCTGCTCTTTAGTATATTGCATCACCATCGCGTGCATCTGCGGCACAGCGGGGATGATCGTGATCCCGTCCATTGCCGCCGCGTGCAGCTTTGCCGCGGAAAACCGCGCCTCGATGCGCACATGCGCGCCGGTACAGCAGGCCCCAGTCAGCACGGAGACAAGCCCGAACACATGGCTCATGGGCAACACGCCGTAGACGACATCCTCTGGCGTCATCTTGCGCAGCGCGCTCGACGCCTTGCCCCCAAAGCGGATATTATCGTGGGTCAGCATGACCCCTTTTGGATCACCAGTCGTGCCGGTTGTGTAGAGCAGCACGGCCACGTCCTCAAGATCCGGGTCGGGATCGGATTTCAGCGGAGCCAGCAAGAGCGTCCCGAAAGCACCCGAAACCTCGCTCGCCCCCATCCGGGCGCCATGTACCTCGGCATCAGGTGAGACATGAGCCGTCATCAGCACCGCTGCAGGCGTGGCGTGTTTAAGAACCTTGTCCACCTCCCCTTCGGTCTGACGGGCATTAAACGGGATGATCACCGCGCCAACTTTCCACGCCGCATGAAGCGCTGCAACCGCCGCCGCACAATTCTCGACCAGCAGCAACACGCGGTCCGTCGGCTGGACACCCGCCGCACGTAGCGCCTCCGCCAGATCGTCGCTCGCGCGGTCGAATTCGGCGTAGCTCCAGTGCACCCCGCTGGAATCGCTCAGCGCGGGGCTATCGGGGGCCACCGCCACGCGGTCTGTCAGAAAGTCTTGAACCCGTGCCATGCGGTGCGCTCCTTATCAGCCGTAATTCGGGCTGCGTTTTTCCAAAAATGCGGCGATGCCTTCGGCGGCTTCCGGCGCCCCCGTGGCATGGCCCATCGCGTCGCGCTCGTGGTCAAGCTGTTCGGCCTCCGTGGCGTCGTAGGCCGCCGCAACCATTGTGCGGATCGCCGCCTGAGCATCGCGCGGACCTGCCGCGAAGCGATCGGCATAGGCGCGCGCAGCGTCCATCGTGCCGCCCACTTCAGTCAGCGTATTTACGACCCCAAGGGCCTGCATCCGCTCGGCCAATACCGGCTGTGCAAGCAGGCACATCTCCATGGAGAGCTGACGCGGCAGCGCGCGGGACAGATGCGCCGTGAGCCCCCCATCTGGCACCAGCCCTGCCTTGACATAGGCAGCGACGAATTTGGCACCCTGCGCGGCCACGATGATATCGCAGGCCAGCGCAAAGCTAAGCCCCGCCCCCGCCGCACCGCCTTCGACGGCGGCGATGATCGGAACAGGACAGGCCCGCATGGCCCGGATCACGTCGTGCAATCCGTCGATCCGTGCGGTGCGCTGATCGGCCGGCATGCCCTGGCTTTTAATGAGTTGGTTGAGGTCGCCACCCGCACAAAAAAACGGACCCTCCGAGGTCAGGATGATCGAGCGGATGCGCCGCTCCGAGGCCATCGCACATGCCTCCATGATGCGGGCATAAAGCTCGGGCGAGAGCGCGCCGCGCTTGTCGGTGTTGCCGTTCCAAATGATCAGGCGATCGCCTGCGTCTTCGAGCCGTGCGCTCATGTCATGTCTCCCGTCATGTCAGTTTATCTTGTGGCACGCGTTTGAACACCCCTGTGGAGTTTGCCACCAGTGTGCCGTCCTCGTGGCGTAATTCAGCGGCGATGAACAGCAGGCTGCGCCCACCTCCCGTAACGGTGCCTGTCGCGATCATGCGGCCTCGTCTGCCCGATCCGACGAATTGCGTATTCATGGAGACGGTCAGGAACGGTGCCTTGCCCGTGGCATCCACCGTGAGCGATCCGGTGCTGCCAGAGGCGTTGTCCAAGAGCGTGACAGCGATCCCCCCATGCAGCGCACCATGGCGGTTGAGGTGGTCATCGGTCACATCGAGGATACAGCGCCCGTGGGATGGGTCGCGAACATCGACGATATATCCGATAAGGCGTTGTGTGCCGGTCTCACCATGGATGAAACCGGCCTCTTCCTTCAAAGCTTCTTCAGGCTGCGGCGAGGGCAATAAACCGCTCCAGATGATGGTCCACATCGCCGAAACGGTGGTCTGCCATAATGATCCGCTTGGCGATATGGGCAAGCTCGTATTCCTGCGTCATCGCGATTCCGCCGTGCAGCTGGATCGATTCTTCGCCCACCAGACGGCCAACCCGGCCGATCAGGTTTTTCGTGGCAGAAATGTTGCGCTCGCGTACGCCGCGCGCCTCGCCCAGATTGCCCGCCGCCAAGATGACCGCAGAGCGCGCCTGCTCCATCTCGATCAGCAGATCCGCCATGCGGTGCGCAAGCGCCTGAAACGTGCCGATGGGACGACCGAACTGCTTGCGCTGGCCCAGATAATCTTTGGTCAGGCGGCAGGCCGTTTCCATCGCACCCAGCGTCTCGGCGGTTTGCGCCACGTTCGCAGCAGCGATCCGCGCTTCGATCGCGGCGGACGCTTTGCCAGCCTCACCCAACCGTGCGGAGGCGGGCAGCACCACATCTTCCAGCGTGACCTCGGCCGCGCGGCCACCGGCCAAAAGCGCGTAGCCTTGAACCGTGAGCCCTTTGGCATCTTTTGGAACCATGAAAAGCGATATCCCGCTCTCATCATCCTGCTCGCCACTTTCGCGGGCCGAGACGATCAGCACATCGGCGGCCTCCGCATTCACCACCACGGCCTTGCGGCCGTTGAGGATGATCTCATCGCCCTTCTCGGTCGCGCTGGTGCTCACTCGCGTCAGATCATAGCGGCTGGAAGGCTCGCCATGCGCGAAGGCCAATTGCAGCGTGCCTGCGATGATTTCCTCGATATGCGCCTGCTGATCCTCGTTGCCCAGATCGGCGATGAGGCCGCCTGCAAGAACGGCGGTATCAAGGAATGGCTCGACCACACCCGCGCGGCCAAGTTCCTCGAACACAACGGCGATGTCGAAGCCTTTGCCGCCAAAACCGCCCTGCTCTTCGGTGAAGAGCGCGCCGATCACGCCCAACTCCGCCAGTTCGGCCCAGATCTCCGACGACATGCCGCTGTCGCTCTCGAGAATCTTGTTGCGCGTCGCCGTATCGTAGCGGTCGCGCAGGAACCGGCGCAGCGTGTCTTGCAGCATTTGCCGCTCTTCGGTCAGATCAAAATTCATGTGATCAGCTTCCCATCGTTACTTTTGCAATGATCCCGCGCTGGATCTCGTTTGATCCACCGAAGATCGAAAGCTTGCGGTTGTTGAAGTATTTCGCAGCGACCGGCCCTGCGCCCAGCGGATCGGGAATCATGGCGTTGCTGCCCTCGACGGCCTCGGATGCAAAGGGCATCGCGTAGACACCTGCCGCACGGCGCGCCAGATCATTGATCTCCTGACGGATGATCGTGCCTTTGACTTTGAGCATGGACGACTCGACGCCCGGCGCCTGACCTGCCGCCGCCTTGGAGACGATGCGCATGTTAGTCGTGGACATCGCCATCAGATCGATCTCGACCTGCGCCACACGCGCGGCGAAATGCGGGTTCTCGATGAGGGGTTTACCGCCCGCCATCTCGGACCGCGCCAGCCGCTTGACCGACGCCAGACCGGCCTGGGAGAAACCGACGCCTGCGATGTTCGTCCGCTCGTGGGTCAGCAGGAACTTGGCATAGGTCCAGCCTTTGTTCTCCTCACCCACAAGGTTTTCGACGGGCACTTCGACATCCGTAAACCATACTTCGTTCACCTCGGGCGTGCCATCGAGAAGGACGATTGGGCGGACTTCGATGCCCGGTGTGTCCATGTCGATGAGCAGGAAGGAGATACCCTCCTGCTGCTTCACATCCTTGTCGGTGCGCACGAGGCAGAAGATCATGTTGGCGTGCTGGCCCAAAGTGGTCCACGTCTTTTGGCCATTCACGATGTAATGAGTGCCCGCCTCGTTCTTGACGGCGGAAGTTTTCAGCGAGGCCAGATCGGAGCCTGCACCCGGCTCGGAATAGCCCTGACACCACCAGTCCTCACCTGAGAGGATACGCGGCAGCCAATAATCGTTCTGCTCCTGAGAGCCGAAATTCTGGAGCACAGGCGCCAGCATGCCCAGACCGAAGGGGACGATCCGCGGCGCAGAGCGCGCAGCCGCTTCTTCCTCGAAAATGTGCTTTTGTACGGCGTTCCACTCGGCGCCACCGAATTTCTTGGGCCAGTTGGGCGCCAGCCAGCCTTTTTCGTTCAGGATCGCATGCCAGTTTTCCATGTCGGCTTTGGTCAACTCGGCCTTGCCGCGCACTTTTTCCTGCATCTCCGGAGTAACCTTCTCGTCCAGAAAGGCGCGCACTTCGTCTCGGAAATCAATCTCTTCGGGGGAATAGCTCAGGTCCATGGTTGGTTCCTCTTCGTCTGTTATCGGTTGCCCTACGCAACGCTACTTAGCGCCCGCGCGGTTCAGGTCATCAAAGCTGCGGCCGTCGGCCACAAGGGTCTCGAGCAGGGGGGCGGGCTTCCAGAACCATGCGTCGTCTCTCGCATAACGCTCGATATCGGCCAGCACATCCCCCAGCCCCTGCAAATCGGCCCATTTTAGCGGCCCGCCCCAAAAGCGCGGGAAGCCGTAGCCGAACAGCAGTACCATATCAACGTCCGCCGGGCGTCGGGCGATCCCCTCCTCCACAACTTTCGCCGCTTCGTTCACCATCGCACACATATAGCGCCTGACAATCTCCTCATCGCTAAAATCACGCGGCGTAATTTTCAATTCCTGCTGCTCAGCGGCAATCAGCTCGGGGATTTTGGGGTTCGGTACGCTCGCGCGCTGGCCTTTTTCGTAGAGATAATATCCCTCGCCCGTTTTCTGGCCGAAGTGCCCCTGCTCGCACAGCTTGTCGATATAGGTCGGAACGCGCTCTTGAGGGTGGCGGTCGGGTGCCTTGCGCTTGCGGGTCATCCAGCCGATGTCGAGGCCCGCCAGATCAGCCACGGCGAAGGGGCCCATGGCAAAGCCGAAATTCGTGAGCGCGCGGTCGATCTGGTAGGGGGACGCGCCGTCGAGCACCATATGATCCGCCGCTGTGCGATAATGCGCCAGAATGCGGTTGCCGATGAAACCGTCACAGACCCCTGCCCGCACGGAAATCTTGCCCAACTGCTTGCCCAGATCGAAGCCTGTCGCCACCACATCGGGGGCAGTCTTGTCGGCCACTACCACTTCGAGCAGCTTCATCACATGGGCGGGAGAGAAGAAATGGAGCCCGATCACATCCGCAGGGCGCGACGTTGCAGCGGCGATTTCATCGATGTCCAGGTAGGATGTATTGGTAGCAAGGATCGCGCCGGGCTTGCAGGCCGCATCGAGCTTGCCGAAGACCTCCTTCTTGACGTCCATATTCTCGAATACCGCTTCGATCACCAGATCGATGTCGCTCAATGTGGCGTAGTCGGTTGCAACGGTGAGAGCCTCGGTCGTGAGCCTGTCAAACTGCTCCTGCGAGATCTTGCCACGCTTGAGCGCACCTTGCAGATTGCCCTCGATGCGGCCACGCGCGGCGGCCGCCTGCTCCTCTCCCGTCTCGATCAGCACCACTTTCATTTTTGCCAGAAGCGCGGCAGTGGCGATGCCTGCGCCCATCGTACCGCCGCCTATGACGCCGATAGCCTCCAGCGGGCGCGGGGCCACACCCTTCAGTTCGGGCAGATTGCTCACAGCACGCTCGTTGAAGAATGCGTGGATCATTCCCTTGCTCTGATCGCTGGCCAGCATCTGAGAGAACAGTTCCCGCTCGCGCTTCATACCAGCTTCAAAAGACAGTTCGCTGGCGGCCTGCACCGCGCGCACGGCGGCGCCTCCGCTGATCTGCCCGCGCCCCTTTTGCATGACGCCCTCGTAGGCCGCATCCCAGTCAATCGGTTCCGCCACAGGCAAGTCCGAGACCGGACGGCGCGGAGCACCGGTTTTGAGCAACTCTTCCGCATAAGAAAGCCCCACCTCCTGTGGATCACCGCTTGCGATTGTGTCGATGATCCCGAGCGAGAGTGCCTCCTCCGCTTTGATCTGGCGGCCCGACGTGACGATCTCGATCGCACGGTCCGCACCGGTCAGACGCGGCAGGCGCTGGGTGCCGCCCGCTCCCGGTAAAAGCCCCAGATGGACCTCCGGCAGACCCACGCGCGCATCCGGCTGCGCCGTGCGGTAATGCGCCGACAGCGCCACCTCCAGCCCGCCCCCCAGCGAAACACCGTGCATGGATGCCACCACGAACAGCGGTGAGGATTCGATCCGGTTGCATAGATCGGGCAGAAAAGGCGCGACCGGCGGCTTGCCGAATTCGGTGATGTCCGCCCCGGCGATGAACGCGCGCCCGTCACCTACGATCACCACCGCTTCAATCCCTGTCTCCGCCTCCGCGCGGTCCATTCCCTCGCTCAGCCCCTGCCGCACGGCCTGCGAGAGCGCATTTACGGGCGGGTTCTGAAGGCGTAGGACGGCCACTGGGCCATGGGATGTGTAGGAGACGGGATCGGACATATTTGGTTCCTTCAATTGACGTGGTCCCGGCGGCCTCAAATGCAGAGCCTGCTCCGCTCAGGAGAAGCAGGAGTGTGCAGCCGCCGGGCGCTCAGATCAACAGGGATTGCTGTTGGGGTAAAGCCCCCAGTGACGTCACTCCCTCGTTCGACTAAGCGCCCCAACTCCACGAGGGCGTCCTGGCAGACGCTGCAGGCAAAACACTGCGGCGCGCAGCACCTGATCACTTGGTCGAAAAGCTAAGGAGGGCACGAGAGGCAGAGCCCTTCATATTGGCCGGAGGGATTCGAGGCCCGTCCGGCCTGTCTGCGCGGGTCAGGACGGGCGCAGGCCCAGCATCTGGCGCGCTTGGACCGGGGTCGCGACCGCACGCTCGTATTTCTCGCACAGATCTACGGCCCGCTTTATCAGGGCCGCGTTGGACGGGGCGAGCCTATCTTTATCGAGGCGGACGTTATCTTCCAGTCCGGCGCGCGCGTGGCCGCCTGCGGCGATGGCCCAGTCGTTCAGCGTGATCTGATGGGGGCCAATTCCAGCCGCGCACCAAAGTGCATCGGGGATCAGGCGCTCGACGGTTTTGATATAGAAGTCAAATGTTTCTCGGTCGACGGGCATCGCATTTTTAACCCCCATGACGAACTGGACGTAGAGGGGGCCGGGGATGCGGCCGTCGCGGTTCATTTCGGCGGCTTTGTGGATGTGGCTGAGATCGAAGGCTTCGATTTCGGGCTTCACCTCGTGTTTGACCATCTCGGACGCGAGCCAATCGACCAGCTGTGGCGGGTTCTCGTAGACGCGGGTGGGGAAGTTGTTGGAGCCGACGGAGAGGCTCGCCATGTCGGGTCTAAGATGCAGCATGCCGCCGCGCGCCTCGCCCGCACCGGAGCGACCGCCCGTCGAGAATTGTATAATCATATCGGGGCAGTGCTTGTGCAGTCCCTCTTGCAACGCAGCGAATTTATCGGGGTCGGAGCTTGGCGTCTCATCCTCGTTACGGACATGCGCATGGCAGATGGCGGCGCCTGCTTCATAGGCCTCGTGGGTGCTCTCGATCTGTTCGGAAACGGTGATGGGTACCGCAGGATTGGCGGCTTTGGTCGGCACGGAGCCGGTGATGGCGACGCAGAGGATGCAGGGGGTCATGATGGTCTCCGTTGACGAAAATTGCGTGTTACGCTTTCTATACCTCCCGTACAGCCCCCGTACAGCCCCGGGTGTGGTTGTAAACATACCGAAAAGCATCGAAGAGGCCTCGGAACCAACGGGCTGTTCGCGCATTGGGGTGGGAACAAAAGGAGAATATCATGGAAAACCCAAAGTCAGAACCCACTGGAAACGCCGTCAAGGATCCCGAGGACTGGGTCACCGGTGACGAGCCGATGACGGGCGCGCAGGCGAGCTATCTCAAGACGCTGTGCGAGGAGATCGGCGACGACTTCGACGGCGATCTGACGAAGGCCGCCGCATCGGAGCGGATCGAGGCGCTCAAAGAGAAAGCCGGACACTGAGGAACCGGGCTGCGTCTCGTGGCGTTGGTGGGTATGACCTTATGTCGAGGAGACAGCACCATGTTCAAGATCACCGTATTGGTTGCAGCGCTGCTGGCACTTGCCGCTTGTGAAACCGCCGAAGGCTTCGGGCAGGACGTCCAGAACGTCGGTTCGGAAATCGAGGAAGCTGCCGAATAGGCATTTCCCGACAGTTGACCTGAAAAGCCGCCCGCGCCGTTGCGTTGGCGGCTTTTTTCATAGGCTCGTTCGCTACCGCTTTTTCACGAACTCGGTCAGGATCACGATACGCTGGCCCTCGACGCGACCTTCGATGTGGGCGTCATTGTCGGGGACGAGAGCGATCTTGTGAACGGCGGTGCCGCGCTTGGCGGTGAAGCCCGCGCCTTTTACGTTGAGATCCTTGACAAGCACGACAGTATCGCCGGAATTGAGCGGCTGCCCATTGGCGTCCTTGTGACCAGAGGCGAGCGGGACGTTATCGGCCCAAGCCTGGGTTTCGTCATCCAGATAGAGCAGCTCCAGAAGATCCCCTGCCCAATCCGTGCCAAGCTTGGGGAGAATGCGCGCGGCGAGGACCTGAATGGCAGGATCGTCGGACCACATGGTGGAGGCGAGCGCGCGGAAATGATCGGGATTGGGCGCGCCATTGGTCAGGTGATCGGCGCAGACGCCGCATATCTCGACAGAGGCGTTATCGGGGCCGCCGGGGACGGGGACGGTGGTCAGCGGCGTGTCGGGCGTGGCGCAGAGGGGGCAGGTCATGGGGCAGCCTTCGGATCAGGGGGTTTTAGCGGATGTACCACCGATCAGGCTTGGCTGCATGTCGTTTGTCGGGTTCGGACCAGTCCATTTGTTTCAGGACGGCGTAGGTTATCGGGAGGGAGAGAAGCCCGCCTGCGATCATGGAAGTGATCATGGTGGGCCATGAGAAGTAGCCGGCGACGATAACGGCCACGACGAAGGTGCCGGAGAGGGTGCTGAAGACGATGGAGTAGATGGCGAAGGCGAAGTGGATCATGAACGGGCCTCTTTGAATTGTTTCATAGTGAACTCAAATTTTCCAAGTAGCTAATCTCCCTCAATAATATAGACAAAACCCAACCCTACATTGTAATAAATATAGGTGAAACATAGGGAACATAACATGGTAAAAATAAACATTAACTTATCAAAAGGCATAATTGACCTCGATGCCGAAGCTGATGAAGTAGAAGCTGCAACCGAACAAGCATTGCGGCTAATGGAAAAGTTGCAAGATATCGGTAGGTTTGCACCAAAGCAAAACAACTCATATTCAGGCGAACAAAGTGGCAATACTATCGATGAGACGCAAGTATTCGAGAAAAATCTCGCGCCCAAAGATAACAGTGAAAAACCGAAGCGAAAAAGGGGTAATAGCAAATCAAGAGACTGGCAGTTCAACCCTCGGCTGTTGCAAGATGAAGAATGGGCAGGTTTGAAAGAGTTTTTTGACTCGAAGAACCCGAACACTCAGAACGAAAAAGTTGCAGCACTCTGTTATGCTCTCAACATTCCAACTGGCCGACCAGCTTTTGACGGTAATGAAATTCATTCTGCCTTCCGCACCCTAGGCGAGAAAACGCCCGCAAATTTGACTGGTGTCTTGGGGAACATGGCAACATTAGGATTAGGCCATTCCAGTGATGGAAAATTCACATTAGGATTTAAAGGCAAACAATTAGTTGAACACGAACTTCCGAAAGAAAAGAGCACAGCTAAGTGAAGGTAGATTTCGAAAGGCTCAGATCAGCACCCAAGTTTCGTGAAAGCACCCGCGCCAAGCAATCAGAAATTTTGCTTTGGGCAATGAACTTAGAAACAAGCGAGCATGTCTCTCATAAAGATGTCGCTGAAATGCTGTTCGCTCTTGGCTTTCCAAAAGCGAACTTGACGAGAATAAAGGACCAATTTCGAAAATCAAAAGGGATTAGGGCTGCTGGAAAAGAGCTTTTCCTTCCCGCGATCTCATTCTCTGATCACTGCCAGGAAGTGTTTGGTGATCTATTTGAGGAAATTGTGGTTTTTTCCCACGAACGCCTACAGAAATCTAGATACTTGCACAGTCATGCTGCCGAAGGGCTGCACTCGATGACCGAGTTTTATTGTATCCTATACCTGATTGAAAACTCAATTAGAGGACATATTGAAGAAACGCTCTCTAAATCCATCGGACAAAATTGGTGGGATACTGTCGCATCGGCTGCTATGAAACGAAAGCACGATGACCGTACACAGAAAGAAGCAAAGAATAAGTGGGCTCCAGTAAGATCAGAATTCGGTCCATTGTACTCTATTGACTGGCCTGATCTTATTACAATAATTCGAAAAGAGCATGATCACTTTAGAAACTCTATTCCAGACATTTCATTTATGCATCGATTTGAAGACCTATCAAGCTACCGGAATATTGTAGCTCATAATGGTGTGCTAAACGATGAAACTGCGCTTCCAAGGCTGAAAATTTACTACAGTGACTGGCTCAAGCAAGTAAATTAGCATGAACTTTGAAACACCCTGAGCTCTTAACCCGCACCCAGTGGGAACGCGCATTGCTTTGCAATACGCTGCCTCCCACCGTCGCTAAAAATGATCGGCTTTTAGCCGTCCATTTTTAGCGCTGAAATAAACGCCTCCTGCGGAATATTCACGCTCCCGAACTGACGCATCTTCTTCTTACCCGCCTTCTGCTTATCCAGCAGCTTGCGTTTACGCGACGCGTCGCCGCCGTAGCATTTGGCCGTCACGTCCTTACGCATGGCGGACAGCGTCTCGCGGGCAATCACCTTGCCGCCAATCGCCGCCTGGATCGGGATTTTGAACATGTGGCGGGGGATGAGGTCTTTCAGTTTTTCGACCATGGCGCGGCCGCGCATTTCGGCGCGGTCGCGGTGGACCATCGTGCTCAGCGCGTCCACAGGCTCGTCGTTGACGAGGATGGACATTTTGACCAGCGCGTCCTCGCGGTAGCCGATCATCTGGTAGTCGAAGCTGGCGTAGCCCTTGGTCACCGATTTGAGGCGGTCGTAGAAGTCGAACACCACTTCGTTCAGCGGCAGGTCGTAGACGACCATCGCGCGGGATCCTGCGTAGGTGAGGTCCATCTGGATGCCGCGGCGGTCCTGGCAGAGTTTGAGCACGTCGCCGAGGTATTCGTCCGGCACGAGGATTGTCGCCTTGATCCGCGGCTCTTCGAGGTGGTCGACGAAGGTGAGGTCGGGCATGTCGGCGGGGTTGTGCAATTGCTGCGTGGTGCCGTCCTTCATGTGGATATCGTAAATGACGGAAGGCGCGGTGGTGATCAGGTCGATATCATACTCGCGCTCGATCCGGTCGCGGATGACCTCGAGGTGCAGCAGGCCCAGAAAGCCGCAGCGGAATCCGAAGCCCAAGGCCGCGCTGGTTTCCATCTCGTAGCTGAAGGAGGCGTCGTTGAGAGCGAGCTTCTCGATGCTGTCGCGCAGGTCCTCGAACTCGGCCGCGTCCACGGGGAAAAGGCCGCAGAAGACCACGGGCTGTGAGGGCTTGAAGCCCGGCAGCGCCTTGGCGCAGGGTTTCTTCTCATGCGTGATCGTGTCGCCCACGCGGGTGTCGCGGACCTGTTTGATCGAGGCGGTGAGGAAGCCGATATCGCCGGGGCACAGCTCGTCGATCTCGGTCATGGCGGGACGGAAGACGCCGATACGGTCGACATGGTGGACGGAGCCGTTTTGCATCATCGTAATGCGGTCGCCCTTTTTGAGCTTTCCGTCCATGATGCGGACGAGGACGATCACGCCAAGATAGCTGTCGTACCAGCTGTCAACGAGCATCGCCTTGAGCGGCGCGTCGAGCGTGCCTTTGGGCGCGGGAAGGTGGTGGACGATGGCCTCGAGCGTCTCGACGATGCCCTCACCTGTCTTTGCGGAGACGCGGATGGCACCGGAGGCGTCGATGCCGATGACATCTTCGATCTGTGCGGCGACGCGGTCGCAATCGGTGGCGGGCAGGTCGATCTTGTTGAGCACGGGTACGATTTCATGATCAGCGTCGATGGCGTGGTAGACGTTCGCGAGAGTCTGCGCTTCAACGCCCTGCGTGCTGTCCACCACCAGCAGAGAACCTTCAACCGCGCGCATGGAGCGGGAGACCTCATAGGCGAAATCGACGTGGCCGGGGGTGTCGATCAGATTGAGGACGTAATCCTCACCGTTTTTGGCGGTGTAGTTGATCCGCACGGTCTGGGCCTTGATCGTGATTCCCCGCTCGCGCTCGATGTCCATGCTGTCGAGCATCTGCGCCTTCATATCGCGCAGGGACACTGTGTTCGTCTCTTGGATGAGGCGATCAGCGAGGGTGGATTTACCATGGTCGATGTGGGCGACGATGGAGAAATTGCGGATGTGTGAAAGTGGTGTCATAGCATGGATATGGTGGGGTTTTGAGGGGCGGTCAAGGTGGATGATGTCGCGGGGGGTGGTGGTTTGGCTGGTGCCGATTTCTCGGATCGAAAAAAGGCGGAAGCTTGGCTGGAAAAGCAAAGTATTGAGGTGTGCTGTGCCTTGGCCAGTCGCGCCGCATTGAGGGTATGTGCAAATCTTTGCATTGAAGATGAGCCAAACTTTCCATTGCTTGCCCTCCCTTACTTCAGAGCGATGCTCACATCTACAGTTCGCGGATTGGGGCGAACCTCAGATGCGGATTGGCTGCGCTCAGCATCCGTCCTTGCGCACACTGCGGCCGACCCCCCTTCTTCCCCTTTATCCACCCATCCTGCTGCCTACTCCGGTGACTCGATCAGTTCAGCAGCGTACGTCGCCGCCGCTGATAACTCCACCGACTCCGCCTCAGCCGCAGCCTCCGCCCTCTTCAGCTCAGCCAGCGCCGCCTCCGCCGCTGACCTCGTCGCATCCGGCCAATCGGGCCACGCCGCCGCCTTCGGATCCGGCCACCCCGCCGCCAAGTGGGCCGCGTTCAAAGATTCAACTCGCACGGACATCACGGATTATTTGATTAAGCTCTGGCATGATATTGAGGTGCCGAGGGGCATTGCTGAAAACCATGATACGTTTTTAGCAATCCTCAAGTCGGACGCCACGAAGTGGGTCTTTTGGCATGACTGGTATCTTGGCATGTGGGAGGGGCGGTTTACGGATTGGGATCTGGCCATCGATGTGGCGAAGATACCAGATGATGTTTGGGAGGAGGGAGCGAAGGCAGTAGCAAAAGCCATCCACGAGATTGAAGCGCGTCAGGAAACTGACCTGCCGCGTCCTGACAATGTCCCCGAATTAGATCGCAGCAAGCTACTAAATTATGTCCAGAAACTGCTCGCCAATCCTGATATGACCGCGCTGGCAGCTGAGGGCGCTGCGCAGACGCTGCGGCAGGCGATTGCGACCTATCTGAGAGACGCGCCTGCCAATACCTTGCCGGACGCGTTGGCGCATCTGGAGGGGTTGCCCACGCTGCTTGACGGAATCGCGACGCTGGCGAAATCTGGTGGGAGATCAGAGGCGAAGGTACGCCAGATGGCGGACCTTATTGAAGCGTTGAATGCGAAGGTTGCGCAATTGGAAGCGCAATTGAAAGAGGCGCGGACCAAGACCGTGAACGGTCTGTTTACGCAGAATATGTTGCGGGCTGCTGGTACGGCCTTTGGCGCTGGTGCTGTTGCGACTTTGGGCCTGTCGGTCAGGCACTTCTTCGGGGAATGGCCCGACGAGTTCACCTTGGAGAATTTGCGCGGCTTCCTAATCGACTTAGAGACCGCTACTCCAATAGAAAGCACTAACTCCTCACTGCCGCCAGCGACTGACGTTTAAGCCAACTCCCCATTTGCGCCAAAACGCGAATCCGTGCATACTGCTGCGCAGAGCAGATAACGCCGCGCTTAATGGGGACAACCTCAACTGCGGCATGAGACAAAGGCAGAGATGATGAAATCAACGGTTTTGGCGCTGATTGCGCTGTCTACGCTTGCGGCCTGTGGCGGCGGCGCTACGAATTACACGACTCGGGGCGCCTTTGCGCCGCAGGTGCTTTATGCGACCGGGCCGATACAGCGCGCCTGTATGTCGCAGGGTCGCCGCGATGCGAGCTCGGCGCGGTGTGGCTGTGTTCAAGCGGTGGCGGACCGCGAATTGTCCGGCTCCGAGCAACGGCGCGGCCTCAAGGTGTTCAAGGATCCACATAGATTACAGGTCTGGCGCCAGTCCGACAATGCATCCGACAATGCGTTCTGGAGCACGTGGAAGTCCTTTGGCGAGAGCGCCGAGCGGTTTTGCTCTGCCGTTTGACATCCAAGATTTCACAGCAAAGGAATGAGAGCCGACAAGCGCGCTTCGGGCGGGCTTGTCCCTCAGATCTGCGCGCGCGTGGGCGGCCCGAAGCGCTCGCGCAGGCGGCCTGAGATCTGATCACGGGCGGCGCGGAACTGAGCAAGTGTGGCCTCGCGGCCCTCACCCAGTCCCGTGGGATCAAGGATGGGCCAATACTCGACATCGAGATGGAAAAAACGGGTCAACTCCAGCGCGCGGCGCTGGGAGGCAGGCGACAGCGCGATGACCAGATCGAAGGAGCTCAGATCGTCACCCCAATCCTCCATCTCGTCGAAGCTACGGGAGCGGTGGCGCGAGAGCTCGACCCCGATTTCTTGGCACACTGCGATGGAGAAACCATCAATCTCAAGATCGTTTTTAACACCGACCGACTGCACGTAGACTTCCATACCATAGAGCTGTTTCATCAGCCCTTCGGCCATCGGCGAGCGGACGGCATTGTGATCGCAGCAAAAGAGGACCGACTGGGGCAGCTCCTGCGTCACCCCTCAACCTCCGAAATGCAGAACGCAGATGAGGGTGAACAGGCGGCGCGCGGTGTCGATGTCGATCTCCGCTTTGCCCTCCAGACGCTCCTGAAGCACGCGGGATCCCTCCATGTGGATACCGCGGCGTGCCATGTCGATCGTCTCGATTTGGGCTGGGGGCAGCTTTTTGACGGCATCGAAGTAGCTCTCGCAGATCTGAAAATAATCCTTCACAACCTGACGGAAGGGCCCAAGCGAGAGGTGGAACTCCGCCGCCTTTTCGGCGCTTTCTGTGGCGACATCAAACACAAGCCGTTTGTCGCGGATCGACAGGCCGAGATGGTACGGTCCCGTGGGGGCGGGCCGATCGTTGCGTGCTGGCAGCACGAAAGTGTTGTCCTCCAGCAGATCGAACATGGCAACGCGGCGTTCCTGCTCGATCTCGGCGGTTGGCGGCGGCAGATTGGCGTCATCGAGGACGATATGGGTGATGCGCGACATGGCAGGCGGCTCCGGCGGATAGATTCTGCACGTGTTTAGAGCAGCGCGCCGCCCGGAGCAACGCTCACCCGTTGAGCTTGCGCAGACGGGCGGTGACGGAAAGGCCGTGCGCTTCGAGGCTTTCGGAGGCGGCGAGGCGTTCAGCGGCAAGGCCAATGGCCCGCAAGGCTTCGGGCGTCATGTGGGCCAGCGTGGTCCGTTTCATGAAATCAAGTACCGACAGGCCGGAGGAAAAGCGCGCGGAACGTGCCGTGGGCAGCACGTGGTTAGGGCCACCCACGTAGTCACCGATGGCCTCTGGCGTCCACTGTCCGAGGAAAATGGCGCCCGCGTGGGTGATCTGCGCACTTAGGGCGTGCGGATCAGCAACGCAAAGTTCAAGATGCTCGGGAGCGATGCGGTCTGTAAGCTTTGCTGCGACATCAAGATCGGGAACCGTGATGATCGCGCCGAAGTCGCGCCACGAGGGGCCGGCGATATGCGCGCGCTGGAGGGTCTCGAGACGTTTTTCCACAGCCTGCGCCACGGAGCGGCCAAAGCTCGCATCGGTGGTGATGAGAATGGATTGCGCACTCTCGTCATGCTCGGCCTGGCTGAGCAGATCGAGCGCAATCCAGTCAGGATCGTTGTCGCCGTCGGCGACAATGAGGATCTCGGAAGGGCCCGCGATCATGTCGATGCCCACTTTGCCGAATACCCGGCGTTTGGCGGCAGCGACGAAGGCATTGCCGGGGCCCGTGATCTTGTCCACGGGCGCGATGGTATCGGTACCGTAGGCAAGCGCCGCCACCGCCTGTGCACCGCCGATGCGGTAGATCTCGTCCACCCCGGAGATATGCGCGGCCATCAGCACCAGCGGGTTGAGGATGCCATCTGGCGTGGGCACGACCATGGCGAGGCGCTTCACGCCCGCGACCTTGGCCGGGATCGCGTTCATCAGCACCGAGCTGGGATAGCTGGCCAGACCGCCGGGCACATAGAGCCCCGCGGCGGAGACGGCCGACCAGCGCCAGCCCAGAGTGGCGCCAGTCTCGTCGGTCCACTCCTCGTTATGCGGCAGCTGGCGTTCGTGGTAGGCGCGGATGCGGGCGGCGGCGAGTTCCAGTGCGTCGCGGTCCTGCGGAGGAACTTCTCCAACCGCCCGCGCAATCTCATCTGCCGTGATGCGCATCGTATCCGGCGTGAGAGTGATGCGGTCAAATTTCGCCGTAAGATCAATGACAGCTGTATCGCCGCGCGCGCGCACGTCCGCGATGATTGCGGCCACCGTTGCGTCCACATCGGGGCTGTCCTCGCGCTTGGCGTTCAGGAGCGCCGTGAAGGCGGCCTCGAAATCGGGGGCGGTCGCGTCGAGGAAAACGGGCATGTCGGGGGCTCCTGTATTGAAGCACGGAGGTAGCGGGGTTTTGCGTTGCACTCAAGAGGGGTGCGGCAGGATGCGCACCGGGTGCCGGACGATACGTGAATGGGCAAAATCGAGCGATGGACCCGCTCAATCAGGATGGGCGGGCCGCTTTTTCGATGGGGCGGTATAGGGGCGGGTCACATCCTTGAGCGTCACATCGAGCGCTTCGACGGAGAGACGGATCGCACCGTCACCGGCGAGCGTGAGGGTGATGTGGCCCGAGGGCGCATCCGTGGGCTCGAAACCTATGTGCAGCAGCGACAGCACCGTATCGGCATCGCCCTTTGGTACACCCTGGGAGGCGACGGATTGGACCGTGTTGAACATCAGCACGGATTGCACCCGCTCCGGGGCATGGCGCCCTGCCCCTTTATCCTCCCACCGCATTCTGTTGAGCAGGAGAGCGAAGCGGCCATCGCGCCGGTGCCAGCGCATCTCGGACGCGGGGAACACGGCATCCTGCGCCAGTGAGGAGAGAACGGTGAGATCCTCCACATCCAGAGCGCCGAGATTGAGCGGCGCCTCTGCACCGTCTTCGAATTTTGCATCTTCGGTCATTCGTCTTTAATCCGTTCAATATCGGCGCCCACGCCGCGCAGCTTTGCGACCACATGCTCATAGCCACGATCCAGATGATAGACGCGGGCGACCTTCGTTTCGCCCTCAGCCGCCATGCCAGCGAGAATGAGCGAGACGGAGGCGCGCAGATCGGTCGCCATGACCGGAGCACCTTTGAGTTTCTCAACGCCCGTGACGACGGCCTTGCCGCCGTGCACATCGATGCGCGCGCCCATTCGGATCAGCTCCGGAGCATGCATGAAGCGGTTCTCGAAGATCTTTTCTTCCAGCGTCGAAGTACCTGTGGCGGTACACATCAGCGCCATCATCTGGGCCTGAAGATCGGTGGGGAAGCCCGGGAACGGCTCTGTCGTGACATCGACTGCACTCACACGGTCATCGCGGCGCCTGACGCGCAGGCCGCCTTCGGTCTGGGTGACATCGATGCCTGCGGCGTCGAGCTTTTCACAAAACGCGCCGATAAGATCGAGACGTCCGCCGAGCAACTCGACCTCACCGCCGCAGATGGCTGGCGCGAGCATATAGGTGCCAAGCTCGATCCGGTCGGTTACCACGGGATGGGTGGCCGCACCGAGACGGTCAACGCCCTGAATGGTGATGGTGGAGCTGCCATCGCCCTCGATCTGGGCGCCCATGCGGCGCAGGCAATCGGCAAGGTCGACGATCTCGGGCTCGCGCGCGGCATTGTTGATGACCGTGGTGCCCTTGGCCAGCGTTGCGGCCATCATGATGTTTTCGGTGGCACCAACGGAGGCGAAGGGGAAATCGATGACGGCGCCCTTTAGACGGCCTCCAGCAGCCTTGGCGTAGAGGTAGCCCTCGCGCAGGTCGATGGTCGCTCCCATTTTCTCCAATCCGGTGGTGTGGATGTCCATGGGGCGGGCACCGATGGCGCAACCGCCCGGCAGCGAGACTTCCGCGTAGCCCTCGCGCGCCAGAAGCGGCCCGAGCACCAGATTGGAGGCGCGCATCTTGCGGACGATATCATATTCCGCACGCGTATTTATCGTGCCGTGGCTCGACATGGAGATCACACGGCCCTGCTGGAGCGTCGTGATCTCAGCACCCAGCGATTGTAGCAGCTGTGTCATAGTGCGGATGTCGCTGAGGCGCGGCGCATTGGTGAGGGTGAGCGGCTCCTCGCTCAGCAGCGTCGCTGGCATGAGCGTAAGGCAGGCGTTTTTTGCACCCGCGATGGGGATCGAGCCCTTGAGCGGCCCGCCGCCCCGTACCAGAATTGCGTCCATGCCTTAGTCTTCCTTGTCCTGCGCGCCTTGCGCTGTGCCTGTGGTGGTGCCATCAGCTGCGCGGGCACGTGCCTGCCCCTTGCGCCGCGCCATGTTGGCCTTGAGCGCTTGCGAAAGCCGCGCCTGTTTTCGCGCGGCGGCCTGCGCTTTGGCGGTTTGGGCCGATGCCGGGAGCGGTGGTCGAGGGCTGTCTTTGTCTGCCATGGTGCCTGTCTAGCGCAGGTGTCGGACGGGGTCCAGATAGCTGCGAATTTGGGTTGCGCGGCGTGGTTTTTGCCGCTACTCAGCCCGCTATCGGCGCTGTTGTAGCTCAGTGGTAGAGCGCGTCATTGGTAATGACGAGGTCGGGAGTTCAATCCTCCCCAACAGCACCATGATCTCCCGAATGGTTTTTGGCGAAGGCGCGCTTTGAAGCGGTGCCGACTGTGCGCATCTTGCGGATACGCAGAGTACGGGCGTTTAATGCTGCTGAGCCACAGATTGACTTGAAGTGGGCGGAACGGCCGGCGCTATCTGAGCATGGCGAGTAGGGCTTGGGACGGGGTTCCCGTGACCGGCAGGCCTCTGCTTGCCTGATAGGCGCTGATGGCTTTTTCGCTGTTCGGGCCGATGACCCCATCGGCGCCATCCGTGTCAAAGCCGTTTGCGGTCAGGCGTTGCTGTAGAGCGACACGGTCATCTTTCGTCAGGCCATTGGCATCCGGCGGGAAGCTCGCGCGCAGGGGCCCTGCCCCGCCGATGCGGTCCGCGAGGTGGCCCACACCGATCGCGTAGGCATCCGAATTATTGTAGCGCTTGATCACACGGAAATTGCCTGTGACGGCAAAGCGCGGGCCACCGGGCTGGGGCTGTAGGAGGCTGTCTCCCTCAACGCCGATGCCCGCCTCGCTGCCCCACCGCAAACCGCGGGTCCAGCCGTTTCTTTGAAGATAAGCTGCGGTGGAGGCCAGTGAATCCGTTGGATCCTCGGACCAGATGTCGCGGCGGCCATCGCCGGTGAAATCTACGGCAAAGGCCTCGTAGGATGTGGGGATGAATTGGGTGTGGCCCATCGCACCCGCCCAAGAGCCCGTCATGCGGGAGGCGGGAATATCGCCGTTCTGGACGATCCTGAGTGCGGCCAGCAATTGTTTCTCAAAAAATTCCCCGCGTCGCCCGTCGAAGGCAAGGGTCGAGGTTGCGGAGATGACCGGCACATCGCCGCGCCGCTCTCCGAAAAAGCTCTCAAGGCCCCATATCGCGCAGATGATTTCAGCGTCGACGCCGTATTGATTTTCGAGCGTCTGCAGCGTGCTGCCATGTCGTGCGAAGGCGGCGCGACCTTTGGAGATGCGCTCGTCCGAGGCGGCGATGGCGAGGTAATCCTCGAGGCTGCGCTTGAATTCGGTCTGGTTCCGGTCGCGTTTGACACAGCCTGGCAGATAACCGGTACTGCGGAACGCCTCGCCCAAAGTCGATTGAGAGATGCCTCCGGAAGCCGCGCGGCTGCGAAAGCTGTTCACCCAGGCATCATAGGCCGCATTTGGAGTCGGGAGCAGATCGGCGGGCAAACCGCCAGTGCTCGCGGATGACGTAAAGCCGGACGTGGCGACCCGGCCGCACGCCGAAAGAGTGAGAGCGCCTAAGCCCAGGCCGAAATGTCTGCGAGAAAGTGTCATGTGCTGCTGCCCCAGTGTTGCTATGCCTCATCGGGCATATTTTTTTCGACATGCTACCCGATTGGGGAGAAGTGGCAACAGCATTGAAGCCCGCGCGCGGCGCCTTGCCGATGCCGCGCATCGCGCTTCAGGGCTGATAGAGCGGCACGGTGGACATGGACATCTTGGCGGAGCCGTTTTGCACATCGCGGGCATGGCTGATGTAGATGATTGTCTGATTTTTCTCGTCGAATATCCGTTTGACGCGGATGGATTTGAAGATGATCGACGTGCTCCGGCTAAACACATCCTCACCCTCGTCACTGCGGTCGATATCGCCGATCACGATCGGGCCAGTCTGGCGGCAGGAGATCGAGGAATTTGACGGATCCTCGAACCAGTTCCCTTTTTGCAAACGGTCTATGATGCCACGCTCGAAATATGTCACATGACACGTGACGCCCTTGATCTCGGGATCGGCCAGCGCCTCGATGATCAGATCGTTGCCGAGCCAATCGACATCAACGTTGCCGACCTGTTCGGCCTTGAGCACTGCGGGAAGGGCGAATGACAGCGCACAGGCGCAGAGAAAATGTTTGATCATACTCTGCAAACGCCGCAGCAGGTGCGATGTTCCGCCGCAGCGAGAATAAAGTTCAGGGTCGCAAAACACTTGCTCCGCCCGCACAAAGAACATACCAAGAACATTATGGCTAAAATGCAGATCAAAGAGAAGTTGGCGCTGTTGAGCGACGCCGCGAAATACGATGCCTCCTGTGCGTCTTCGGGCACGACCAAGCGCAGCAGTGCGGATGGCACGGGGCTGGGCAGTACGGAGGGTTCGGGCATTTGTCATGCCTATGCACCGGACGGCCGCTGCATCAGCCTTCTCAAGATCCTGATGACGAATTTCTGCATTTACGATTGTGCCTATTGCATCAACCGCGTTTCATCACAGGTGCCGCGGGCGCGCTTCACGGTGGAAGAGGTCGTGCATCTGACGACGGAATTCTATCGGCGCAACTATATCGAAGGGTTGTTCCTGTCATCAGGCATCATCAAAAGCCCCGACGATACGATGTCTGATATGGTACGCATTGCGCGGAGCCTGCGGCACGATCATCATTTCCGCGGCTACATTCATCTCAAGACGATACCCGATGCCTCGCCGGAGCTGATCGAGGAGGCGGGGCTGCTGGCGGACCGCTTGTCGATGAATATCGAATTGCCCACCGATGCGGGCATCAAGGCCTACGCGCCGGAAAAGAACGGTGACGAAATCAGGCGCGCGATGGGGCGGGTGCAGCTGCGCAAGGAGGCCGCCAAGGAGCGGACGCATACCGGGCGGCGGGCGGAGAAATTTGCGCCTGCGGGGCAAAGCACGCAATTGATCGTGGGCGCGGACGGGGCCAATGATGCCACGATTTTGCAAAGCTCGACGCGGCTCTACAGCTCCTACAAACTCAAGCGGGTGTATTATTCCGCCTTCTCGCCGATCCCCGACAGCACGGCGGCCCTGCCCCTGATCAAGCCGCCGCTGGCGCGCGAGCATCGGCTCTATCAAGCGGACTGGCTGCTGCGGTTTTATGGGTATCAGGCGGACGAAATCGCCTCGGCGGCGACGGACGGGATGCTAGATCTGGAAATTGATCCCAAGCTTGCATGGGCTTTGGCCAACCGCGCTTCTTTTCCCGTCGATGTGAACCGGGCGGGGCGTGATATGCTGCTGCGGGTACCGGGGTTCGGGACGAAATCAGTGGCGCGGATCCTGTCGGCGCGGCGCAACGGGACACTGGGCTTCGGGGATCTCAAACGGATCGGGGCGCTGGTGAACAAGGCCAAGCCCTTTATCATCACCCGTGACTGGTCGCCCGGCGGGCTGACCGATGCGGCCAATCTGCGCGCCCGTTTCGCGCCACCGCCCGAGCAACTGAGCCTGCTGTGATCTACGCGCCCCGCCTGCCCCGGCTTGGCGCGTTTGAAGCATGGCGCGATGCAGCGCGGGCACTGGCGAGCAACGATGTGCCTGCCGACGATATTCATTGGGCGATGCAGGGCGACGACGCGGGGCTCTTTGGCGACGGGGCGCCCCTGCCTGCCCCGCGCGAAATGATGGTGCCTGCGGCATTCGTATCGCTTGCGCGTCGGGTCTGCGCGCACCGGGCACCTGGCGCGCATGATCTTTTGTACCGCGTTTTGCTGCGGTGCCGGGGCAATGCGAGGCTGCTCGGCAACCGGGCGGACCCGCAGGTGCAACAGCTTGAAGCCTGGGCCAAAAACATTCGCCGCGACATGCACAAGATGAAAGCGTTTGTGCGGTTTCGCGAGGTCACGCCGCAGGAGGCGAACCGGCGTCAATTTATCAGCTGGTTCGAGCCCGACCACCGGATCGAGGAGCTCATCGCGCCGTTTTTCGCGCGCCGGTTCGGCGATATGGATTGGGTAATCGTGACACCCCAGATCACCACGCGATGTGCGGGTGGCGATGTGAGCCACGAGGCCGTGCAGAGCGCGCGCCTGGATCTGAGCGACGAGACGGAGGAACTGTGGCGCACGTACTATGCCAATATCTTCAATCCTGCGCGCCTCAAGATCAAAGCCATGCAATCGGAGATGCCCAAGAAATACTGGAAGAACCTGCCCGAGGCCGATCTGATCCCCGGCCTCATCGCCGGAGCCGAAGCGCGGATGCGCAAGATGCAGGATGATGCGCCGAGCCTGCCGCCACTGCGCGCAGATCGGATATTGGATCGGCTGCCGATACGCGAAGGATTGGGCGATCTGAATGCCTGCGCACGCTGCCCGATCGGCGCGATGGCGACGCAGGCAGTGGGCGGCGCGGGGCCGATGGGTGCGCCACTGATGATCGTAGGCGAGCAGCCTGGAGACCGCGAGGATCTGGCGGGGATGCCGTTTGTCGGCCCCGCAGGCCAGCTTTTCGATACGCTCGCCGCCGAGGCCGGGCTCGACCGTGATGCGGCATACGTGACCAATGCGGTTAAGCATTTCAAATTCACCCCGCGCGGCAAGCGCCGGATACACCAAAGTCCTCATAAAAGCGAAGTGGAGGCCTGCCGGGTATGGCTGGAGCGCGAGATCACGCAAGTGCAGCCGGTGTTCTTGCTGGCGATGGGAGCGACCGCTGCGCAAACGCTAACCGGCGACGGCAGCGCGCTGATGGCGCGGCGCGGCACGGTCGAACGGGGACGCGAAGGCCTGCCCGTGCTGATCACACTGCATCCTTCCGCAATTTTGCGCAGTGAAGAAAGCGACCGTTTGCGCGCGCTGCTAGTGCAGGATCTGCGGCAGGCAGCTCGGATGCTTGAGGAAATCCGCGCTTTGTGAGCGAGCCAGGCCTACGGCACATGGCGGCCGCACAGAATCGCGGAGAAATACGGGAATGGCCATTCAACCTGCGGGCACATCAGCGCTCTTAGCATTACCTGCGAGTTTCGACACCCTGATCTAAAATACCGTATGTCAATCACGGATGATCACACCGAATGTGCCGAATCCGGGCTCCATGATCTCTAAAAGTGTGGTGCAGGATATTGTGGGACGAAGTGGATCTGCCCTCCATCATGGACAAGATAAGCACGTGACGGCCCGGTATGGGAGCTTCACTTTCGGCAGCGGTGGCAGATTGATGCACAAGTCGACCACGATAGCTTTAACGAACTCCACGCGTGACTCTGCCCGGAAGGCCTAGGCTTAGGCTTAGGAAGCGAGGGAGGCGATCATTCATCATCATCGAGCAGGATACGCGCGGCGTTGCCCTTCTCATCGTCATATTGATCGCTGCGCACGGTCCAGATGAAAGCTGCGAGCCCGACGCCGCCCAGAATGAGCGAGACAGGGATTAGGATGACGAGCACATTCATTTGATAAACCTTACGCGTTGGGAATTGAGCAGCACGGTGATCGAGGACAAGGACATGGCCAAGGCGGCGGCCAGAGGCGTGGCGTAGCCGGCCAGCGCTATGGGAATGGCAATACCGTTGTAGAGTGCTGCGATCGCGAAGTTCTGGCGCGACAGATGGCAGGCCATGCGCGAGATCCGCAGCAGCAGCGGCAGATCCTCGAAGCTGTCTTTGAGGATCACAATATCGGAAGCGCTGCGCGAGGCGTCCAGAGCGGACGCGGGCGCGATGGAGGCATGGGCAGCCGCGAGGGCCGCGGTATCGTTGAGCCCGTCACCGACCATGAGCACACGCGCGCCGTTTTTTGAAAGCTGTTGCAGATAGGCGAGCTTTGCCTCGGGGCGCATATCGGCCTGCACCGGGATGCCTAGATCAGCGGCAAAGCGCTGCGCGGGAGCGGCCGCATCGCCTGTCAAGATTTCGGCGGGCAGATCGAGGGCGGCAAGGGCGCTGCGCACACCGGTGCGAGGTGTTTCGCTTGCGGTGATCCGGCGGGGTGTCTCATCGCCGATTTTGAGGCCCAGATCGTCGAAGTCCGCGCCAAGCCAGGCTCCCCGGCCCAGACGAACTTCCCTGCCCTCCCACGTGGCCACGATGCCCTGCCCTGCAATCTCGGTTATCTGTGCGAGGGGGGCGGCGGCGCTGTCGCCCAGAGCGGCTTCAAGCGCGCGGGAGAGCGGATGATGGGAGGCTTGTGCGAGCGCTGTTGCAACCGCGCGCTCAGATATGCTCAGGTCTGCGGGCGGCGTGACAGAGGGAGTGCTCAGCGTGCCGGTCTTGTCAAACACAGCGTGCGTCACCTCAGCCAGACGCTCCAGCGCGGTGGCGTGCTTGACCAGATAGCCCAGCGAGAAGAGGCGGCTGATTGCGGCGGTGGAGACGGCGGGAACGGCAAGGCCCAGCGCGCAGGGGCATGTGATAATAAGCGTCGCGATTGCCACATTGAGCGCGTGGCGCAGATCACCGTCGTAGGCGGCCCATCCGATGAAGGCTGTGAGAGCCAGCAGATGGACGGCAGGCGCGTAGATCTGTGCGGCGCGGTCCGCAAGAGCGGTGTAGCTGTTGCGGCTATTCTCCGCGGTCTCGACCATGGCGGCCATGCGGCGCAGGGTGGTATCGGCCCCCACAGCGGTTGCGCGCAGGGTGAGCGGCGCTGCGACATTGATCTCGCCCGCTTGCAGCTGCGCATTTTTCGCTAGAGACACGGCTGCGGATTCGCCAGTCAGAAAGGAGCGGTCCATCAGCGCGTTACCCGAGAGCAGCATACCATCGACCGGCACGCGCGCGCCCGTAGGCACTGTGACCAGATCACCGATGGCGAGCGCCGAGACAGCAACGGTTCGCGCAGTGCCATCCTCGATCCGCTGGGCCGTCTGGACCTCGAGCGCGGTCAGCTCCTTTGCAGCAGAGCGTGCGGCACTGCGGGTGCGGTGATCCATGTACCGGCCAATCAGCAAGAAGAACGTGAGCGAGAGAGCAGCATCGAAATAGGCATGGGCGCCGCTGTGGAGCGTCTCGAAGAGCGACATGCCGGCGGCGAGCAGGATCGCCAGCGAAATGGGCACATCCATGTTGAGGCGGCCCACGCGCAGCGCGGTCCAGGCGGTCTGGAAAAACGGCTGGCCCGCGTAGGCGATGACCGGCAGGGCGATTGCGGCGGAGATGAGATGAAAGAGATCGCGGGTCGCGTCCGCAGCGCCGGACCAGACCGCGACCGACAGCAGCATGACGTTCATCATTGCGAAGCCCGCCACGGCCATGCGCGTCAGAAGGGCGCGACCGACAGTATCGCGCGCGCTGGTGAGCGCCTCAAGATCAAGCGGATAGGCCTCATATCCCAGATTGCGCAGGGCAGCCTCGATCCGCGCGGGATCGGCGGGGCCGGTCACCGTGAGGCGCTTGAGCGAGAGATTCACGCGCACCGCCGTGACGCCGGTGATGGAGGCGAGACCGCGCTCGATCTTGCCGATACAGGCGGCGCAATGGATATCAGGTAGCGAGAATTGCAAAGACGGACCGACACCGGGATCCTGTGGCATCACCCCACCGGCGCAGGCTGGACAGGCGGCGGTCACTTCGCATCCCTCAGGATGATGCGCTGTTGGAAGAGCGTGCCATCCTCGGCGCGAGCGCGCAGGCGCAGGTTCCAGTTTCCCGGACCACCGTTTACCTGCGCGACCAGTGCTTCACCGTTGAACGCGAAATCGGGTGTTTCGTCGGCGTGCACGCTGGTGGCGCGACCGAAGGTTGCGCTCTCGATCCGGGGCGCGATGGGCGTGCCGTTCTGGAGCACAACGAGCGAAAGAATGTGGCCCGTCAGCGTAGCCGAGACATTCCAGCCGAGCGCGAGTTGTGCGGCGCGGTCCACATCGAAGGACTGGCTGGCGACATAGGAATTTCGGACTTCAAGGCCGGGGAAGGTTTTCACCGCCTGGAAGGCCAGCGTGAGATTGACGGCGATGATGATGCTGAAGGCACCGGCAAAGCCCGCAAGGACGTGCCATCCTTTGATCTCGCGCTTCGAGGAGGCGGTTGTATCGGTCATTGGACTTCCCTTCCGTTGAAAATGGTCGTCTGGCTGGCGCGGATATCGGTGCCCAGATCCTGCACCCAAAGGCGCAGCGGCGTGCTGGTTTGGCGGGCGGCGGGATCCTGCGGGCGGGCGGTGATGTAGACGCGTTGCAGCACGGTCGTGTCGGCGGGCACTTCGAACGACAGTTGATCTTCGCGGCCTTCCAACTCGATCCGCAGGATCTCGTCACTGGTCAGGCTCAGATGGAACTGCCGGTCCTCGCCCGATTTATTGCGCAGCCGCACATCGTAGATGTTTCGGATCGAGCCGTCCGATTGCAGCACGAAGGTAGGGTTTCGCACGGGGCTTACGGTAAGCTCGATTTCGCTGCGAATGAACAGGGCGTAGACCAGTACCAGCCCGATGGACACCCACATCAGCGTGTAGAGGATGGTGCGCGGGCGCAGGATATGGCGCCAGATCGGCGCGGGGGTTGCCCCTGTCCGTTCCGCTTCCTCGTCCGACAGGGCAAGATAGTCTATGAGGCCGCGCGATTTGCCGATCTTGTCCATCACGTCGTCGCAAGCGTCGATGCACAGCGCGCAGGTAATGCACTCCAACTGCTGACCGTTCCGGATGTCGATCCCCATGGGGCAGACGTTGACGCAGGCCATGCAATCGATGCAATCGCCATGTGTCTCGGTCTGCGCCGTCAGTTTCGGTGTGCCGCCGACCTGTGAGGCCGCCTTGGGATAAGGCGTCGGGCTATAGCGGGCCGCACCAGGGCCAGTCGCCTGCGCTTCGCGCTCGGCCCGCTCCGCAGCGGCGCGGTCGCGCTTGCTGACGTTGCCCTTGCCGCGCGGCTCCCCGCGCCATTCGCGGTAAGCGACGGTGATGGTATCGTTGTCCATCATCGCGGCCTGGATGCGCGGCCAGGGGCAAGCATAGATGCAGATCTGCTCGCGCATGAAACCGCCAAATACAAAAGTCGTCGCCGTCAAGATGGCGATCGTGATGTAGGCGGCAGGATGCGCGTCGAGCGCCAGCAGGTCGCGCAGCAGCGAGGGCGCATCGGCGAAATAGAACACCCAAGCGCCGCCCGTGGCGACAGCGATCAGCAGCCAGACCACCCATTTGGTCAGCCGAAGCCGCCATTTGCGCGCCGTCCATGGTCCGTTCCACAAACGCACGCGGGCGTTGCGGTCCCCTTCGATCCAGCGCTCCACAAGAATGAAAAGGTCTGTCCAGACAGTCTGGGGGCAGGCATAGCCGCACCAGACCCGGCCCAGCGCGGAGGTGAATAGAAACAGACCGAGGCCCGCCATGATCAGCAGGCCCGCCACGAAATAGAATTCATGGCTCCAGATCTCGATCCAGAAAAAGTAGAAGCGCCTGTTGGCCATGTCGATCAAGACGGCCTGATCCGGCAGGTGCGGTCCACGGTCCCATCGGATCCAGGGCGTGAGGTAATAGATGCCCAGCGTTACTGCCAATATCCACCATTTGAACGTGCGGAAAAAGCCCGACACTTTGCGGGGGAAAATAGGTTCTTGCGCCTTGTAGAGGGCGGGAGGGGGTGTGGATGTCATGTCAGTCTTTCCTGTTCGCATCATCACCCTACCGGGCCGTGCGGGCGCACGCCTTGATCTGGGTCAAGGAATCCCGAAACAGTATGTTTTGCGAACAGGACTGTTTCGGGACCAAAAGACCGCCCGTTGCAACGAACAGCTTTTGTCTGATTGGGGCTTACTCGCCGCCCCCTAATGCGTGGACATAGGCCGAGACGGCGCGCACGTCCGCATCGGTCAGCCGCTGGCCCCACGCGGGCATGATCCCGAAGCGTGCGTTCACGATCGTGTCGGTTAGGGTTTCGCGGTCCCCGCCGTAGAGCCAGATCGCATCTGCCAGATTGGGCGCGCCAAGCGCGGGATCCCCGAGGGCCGCCGCTCCGTGGCATGCTGCGCAGTTTTCGGCGAAGATCTGCGATCCGGTCACCGCCTGTGCCGCATCGTGCTCCCCACCCGAAAGCGAGACGACATACTCAACCGTTGCCGCGATCTCCTCCTCGGCCAGGATCTCGCCGAAGGCAGGCATCTGCGACCAGCGGGCATCGCCATCCGTCTCGTTGCGGATGCCGTGAGTGACGGTATAGGCGATATCAGTGATCGTGCCGCCCCAGAGCCAGTCGTTGTCCAGAAGATTGGGATAGCCTTTTGCACCCGCAGCACCCGAGCCGTGGCACTGCGAGCACTGGGCGCGGAACACCGCACCTCCGCGCCCGATGGCGTAGCGGTTGAGATCGGCGTTCTGTGGCAACTCTGTCAGGTCGGCGGCCAACAGGGCGGTCACAAGCGTCTCATTGCGGGCCTCGTGGGCTACAATGTCCTGAGCGACATTGGCACGTGTAGACCAGCCGAGCACGCCGGGCGTGGCACCCGAAATCATTGGCCATGCGGGATAGGCGATGACATAGCCGATGCCCCAGATGATGGTGAGATAGAACGTCCAGAGCCACCAGCGTGGCAGCGGATTGTTCAGCTCCTCAATCCCGTCCCAGCTGTGACCGGTGGTCTCGATGCCGGTTTCCTTGTCAACCTTGCGATCAGCCATTGTGCAGTCCTTTCAACGCGAGGGTGTCGTTGGTGCAGGCGCAGGTGGCGCAGAGGCCCGAGCAGGTTTTGGCGGGAGCCGTATCATTGCGCATCGGGATCATGCTGGCGTCTTCACGGGCCTTGCTCTGGCTGGGCAGGAAGGCCCAGATGGCCGCACCGATGAAATAGGCGAACATTGCCAGCAGTACCCAGCTGTCTGCGATCTCGCGCAGGAGGGAATAAGTGTCCATGTTGTGCCTCCTAGCGGCTTGCGTCTGGGGTGAAGGTCGAGAAATCGACCATGGTGCCGAGCACCTGAAGATAGGAGATGAGCGCGTCCATCTCCGTCAGCGCGGGTTGCGCGTCGAAGTTTGCGATTGCCGCACCCGGATACCGCTCCAGCAGGCCATCGTAGTCGCCTTCGGGGTCGGCCTGCACTTCGAAGTCGAAGCGCGCCTGCTCGATTTGCTCGTCCGAATAGGGCACGCCGACGAAGCGGTGGGTTTCGAGAAGCGCCTCGATGTGCTTCCCGTCGATATCCACATCCGCGAGGAAGGCGTATTTCGGCATGATGCTTTCAGGCACGACCGACTGCGGATTGCTCAAGTGGTCGACATGCCAGGCGTCCGAGTATCTGCCGCCCACGCGGGCCAGATCAGGGCCGGTGCGTTTGGAACCCCACTGGAACGGATGGTCATATTGCGATTCCGCCGCGAGCGAATAGTGGCCATAACGCTCCACCTCGTCACGCATGGGACGGATCATCTGGGAGTGGCAGACATAGCAACCCTCGCGGATGTAGATATCGCGGCCCGTCAGTTCCAAAGGACTGTAGGGGCGCATACCCTCCACAGTCTCGATGGTGTTTTCCAGCCAAAAGAGCGGTGCGATTTCTACGATCCCGCCGATTGTCACGACCAAGAGGGAGAAGGTCAGCAACAGCGTCGGGCTTTTCTCCAGAATGGCGTGCTTGTCCAGAAGTTTTGATTGGTGCGGCATCTCGTTGGGGATCTCATCCGGGAAATCCGACAACTGGCTTACCTTCGGGTCGTCAGCGGGATCTGGTATTTTATCGTTTGTTGACATGATCCGCTCCTTATTCTGCGGGTGTTGCGTTGGGGACGGATGCGGTTGCGGGGGTGGCCCCACGGATGGTCATGAACATGTTCCAGACCATCACCAACGCGCCGCTGAGGAACAGGACCCCGCCCAGCCCGCGCACTACATACATCGGGAATTTGGCGCTCACGGTGTCGGCGAAGGAATTGACGAGGAAGCCCTGATCATCCACTTCGCGCCACATCAGGCCTTCCATGATCCCGGTGACCCACATCGACGCGGCGTAGAGGACGATGCCAAGGGTGGCGAGCCAGAAGTGCCAGTTGATCGCAGACATGGAGTGCATCTGTTTGCGGCCCCAAAGGCGCGGCGTGAGGAAATAGATGCAGGCGAAGGTGATCATGCCGTTCCAGCCCAGCGCGCCGGAGTGGACGTGGCCGATGGTCCAGTCTGTGTAATGCGACAGCGAATTGACCGCGCGGATCGACATCATCGGCCCTTCGAAGGTCGACATGCCGTAGAAACCCAGGGAGAGGACGAACATGCGCATGATCGGATCTGTGCGCAGCTTGTCCCAGGCGCCTTGCAAGGTCATCAGGCCGTTGATCATGCCGCCCCAGGAGGGCATCCACAGGATGATCGAAAAGACCATTCCGAGGGTGGCGGCCCAATCAGGCAGGGCAGTGTAGTGAAGATGGTGTGGGCCTGCCCAGATGTATAGAAAAATAAGCGCCCAGAAGTGTATGATACTCAGTTTATAACTGTAAACTGGGCGCCCCGCCTGCTTCGGAACGAAGTAATACATCATTCCAAGAAAACCGGCGGTCAAGAAAAAGCCTACCGCATTGTGGCCATACCACCACTGCGTCATCGCATCCTGCACGCCCGAAAAGACCTGCACGGATTTGGAGCCCCAGATGCTGACGGGGATCGAGAGATTGTTGACTACATGCAGCATCGCCACGGTAATGATGAACGCCAGGAAGAACCAGTTGGCGACGTAGATGTGCTTTTCCTTACGCTTGAAGATCGTACCGAGGAACACCGCCAGATAGGACAACCAGACGACCGTGAGCCAGATATCGACGTACCATTCGGGCTCCGCATATTCCTTGGACTGGGTGGACCCCAGCAGATAGCCAGTGGCCGCGAGCACGATGAAGAGCTGGTAGCCCCAGAACACGAACCACGCGGTGTTGCCGCCCCACAGGCGCACCGCGCTGGTGCGTTGCACGACGTAAAGCGAAGTCGCGATCAGAGCGTTGCCGCCGAACGCAAAGATCACCGCAGAGGTATGCAGCGGGCGCAGTCGGCCAAAATTGGTGAAGGGCTGGCCCCACTCGAAGTTAAGCTGCGGAAACGCAAGTTGGAATGCGATGAACGTGCCCACCAGAAACCCCGCGATGCCCCAGAACGCCGTGGCGATCACGCCCGCGCGAATGACGCCATCGAAATAGATGCCATCATGTGCCATCGGAACAGATGCAGGCTCGTCGGTGTGCCGCAGCACGTATATGAACATCGCAAAGGCGAGGACCATGATAATGAAAGCATGAACCTGGTAGGCCAGATCATGCGCCCAACTGCTGGCAAGAGCGGCAATCACGGTGATCGCGCCCAAAAGAATGATTTTTACATAGTCCATATAGTGCCCCTCGATAAGACAGAGCACCACTAGACGCTCCTGTTCGCAGTCTTTGGTCTATGGGAGCTTGGGGGCGTGTTCCTTGATCTGAATCAAGTAACGGGTAAAATTGCAGAGCTGGGCCCTAGGACAGCATGCCGCCATCGGCATCGTCGCCAGTGGCATGACGCAGCGCCCCGAGATCGACGACCTCAATGTGTTTGCGCCCCGAGAAGCTGATCACACCTTCTTTTTTCAGCGCGTTGAACTGTCGCGAGACGGTTTCCAGCGTGAGGCCCAGATAATTGGCAATCTGATCGCGGGTCATGGGTATTTCGAGCGTGATGTCAGCGCCGTGGGCGCCTGTGATATTGCGCCTTGCAAGCATGTCGATAAAGGTCGCGATCTTTTCGCGCGCGGTTTTACGGCCCAGCAGCAGCATCCAGTCGCGGGCGGCGTCCAACTCGTCCAGCGCAAGTTCCATCAAGCGCTGCGCCACATGGGGGGTCTCGATCACCAGCCGCTCGAAGGGTTTGCGCTCGAAGCGGCACAGAGTAACGTCGGTGGTCGCGGTCACGTCGAATTCGATCTGGGTGCGGCCCGGACGGCCAATGAAATCAGACGGCAGAAGCAGGCCTACCATCTGCGTGCGCCCGTCCTCCAGCGTCTTGGAGAGGCTCGCGACCCCGTCGACGACGGAGGCCACATGCGACAAAGGCTCGCCCCGCCACATCATTACATCGCCTGCATCGTACTGCTTGTAGGACTTCATGCTTTCCAGCAGCGCCAGCTCATCCCCGTCGCAGCGCGCGCACACGGCGCGGTGGCGGATCGGGCAGTCCCCACAGCGGACTTCCGTCAATTCAGAATTTTTCATGATTTGATCTGCATCAAGGTTTTTTCGCCATGGTTGAATTCTACCAGAACCATGGAAAACTTAGAACCCCTTATCCGGCACGGCCTGTTCGACGCAAGCGCGCCCCGCTACACGAGCTACCCTCCTGCGAACCATTTTCAGAATGCGGTGGGTCAGCGACACCAGCTGGAGTGGCTGGCCTCTGTCGAGGACGGCGCAGAGGTGTCGGTGTATGTCCATATCCCTTTTTGTAAACGCCTGTGCTGGTTTTGCGCCTGCAGGACGCAGGGAACGCAGACGATTCGTCCGGTGGATACCTACATCAGTATAGTCCTGCGAGAGATTGCGGCAGTCAGGCAAATCTTGCCTGCACATGTGAAAATGAAGCGCTTGCATCTGGGCGGGGGCACACCCACGATCTTGCCACCCATCACGATGAACCGCCTGCTGGAGGGGTTATTCGCAGCTTTCACCACAGCCGATGATTTCGAGTTCTCGGTGGAGATCGACCCTACGGACGCCGCCGAGGATCTGCTGGAGACGCTGGCAAGCTTCGGTATGAACCGCGCGAGCATCGGCGTGCAGGATTTCGATCCGCGGGTGCAGGCGGCGATCGGCCGTGCGCAGTCGCTGGAGCAAACGGTAAATGTCGTCCAGTTCCTGCGCGATCGTGGCATCGACGCCATCAACTTCGATCTGCTCTACGGCCTGCCCCACCAGACGACGCAGAGCTTTTCGCGCACGCTTGCCCATGTGGCCGAGATGGCGCCCGACCGCCTCGCGATCTACGGGTATGCCCATGTACCGTGGATGTCGCGGCGCCAGGTGCTGATCAAGGAGGAGACATTACCGGATAGTGTGGAGCGCTTCGCCCTCGCCCAAATGGCCAGGGAAGTCCTGAGCGGTCTGGACTATGCTCCCATCGGGATAGACCATTTCGCCAAACCGACCGACAGCCTGTTTAAGGCGGACAAGAACGGCACTCTGCGCCGGAATTTTCAAGGCTACACCGATGATCCGACGGCGACGCTGATCGGATTTGGTGCCTCGGCGATTTCACGGTTTGCCCAAGGTTATCAGCAGAACGCCTCAGCGACCTCCGCTTATCAGGACCGTATAGACGAGACGGGCTTTGCCGGACACAAGGGGTACGAGTTGTGCGAGGCGGATATGATGATTGCCGCGATCATCGAAGAATTGATGTGCCGCTTCCATTTTCCCATTCACAGGTTGCAGGCGCGCTTTCCGGCACAGGCCGATGTAATTAGACAAACCGCTGTGTCGCTCATGGCGCAATATCCGGATGTGTTCAGGCTCGGCGGTGGAGGGCTCGAGATGCTGCCCTTCGCGCGACCGCTGGTCCGGATCATCGCGGGCTTTGTGGACAGGTTTAACACCGAGGAAGCTGCACACACTGCTGCGATCTAGGCGCCCAACGATCGGACCCCCTAGCCCACCCGCGCGGCTCCCGTGACGAGGACTACCCGGAGACTGTCTTTCGTGCTTACGTCGAGGCGGCGGCGAATGGCGCATCGCTGCGCGAGGCCCCTTGCGCACGCTGTAGGCTTTGTGATCAATTGAAAGGGGGTGCGCATGGCCAACCCGACCTTCCCACGGGACCGATGAACCGACAGGTCCGGCACCAGAACTTTGGAGTATTCCTCATGAAATTCAAACTCTTGTCCGTCCTCGCGTTCGCGCTGCTGCCACTGGTGGCACAGGCTGAAACCCTTCGGCTGTCGGTCACCACCTCGTTTGACAATTCGGGGCTGGCGGACGTGCTGCGTCCCGAGATCAAGAAGGATCTCGACATCGAACTGGAGCTGCTGGTGGTGGGCACCGGGCAGGCACTCAAGCTTGGCGAAGCGGGCGATGTGGATGCGGTGCTGGTCCACGCACGCGCCGCGGAGGAGGCTTTCGTCGCGGCGGGCCACGCAACGCACCGGCGCGAGATTATGTATAATGATTTTGTCATCGTGGGTCCCTCGCAGGACCCTGCGGGCATTGCGAAGGCGAACTCAGCCGCGCAAGCCTTGCAGATGATCGACACAGCGGATGCGGCTTTCGTTTCGCGCGGGGACGATAGTGGGACGCACAAGATGGAACTGGCGCTCTGGGAAGGCGCGGGAATCGCGACCGATACGCTGGGCGCGCCATACCGCTCCGTGGGCGCCGGAATGGGAGCAGCGCTCAATACCGCGAGCGGCCTTGATGCCTATATCCTGACGGACCGGCCCACGTGGCTCACCTTCGGGAACAAGGGCAATCTTGTGATGCTGTTTTCGGGCGATCCGGTACTGTTCAATCCCTATTCCCTTCTTCCGGTCAATCCGGCACGCCACAGCCACGTGAAGGTCGAGGCAGTTGCACGGCTGGAGGATTGGCTGGCCGGACCGCGCGGCAAGGAGGTTATCGAAGGCTATACCCACGAGGGCGAGCCACTCTTCGTTCACAGCGCGGTGGCCGAATAGCAGTTATTCGGCGCGGTCGGTGATCGTGCCGTCGATCCGGTGCTCCAGATCGAGCCCCTCGATGCGCAGTACCATGGTGGCTTGGAAGCTCTTGCCGGCGGTCTTTTCGGGACCTGCCTCGCGCAGCGCTTCCTCGATCGCCTGCTGCGACGTCACGCCGACCTGCTTTAGGAATTTGCGCATCGACATATTGAAATCTTCGCTCATGGTCGTGTCTCCGGGGATCTGGGCCTGCGCCTTCAGCGGGTGGCCGTTTCGAGAAATGTGATCAGCGCGCGGCGGTCTGCGGCGCTCGGTATGCGTTGCTCCGGCATACGGCTGCCGGGCGTGTAGGCGTCGGGTCCCAACTCGAAGAGCTCCGACACGGTCTGTGCGGTCCAGACGATATCGAGTGCGCCGAGAGCCTCAGAATAGGGATAACCCTGCGCGCTGGCGACGGGACGCCCGAAGATCCCGTGCAGCGTGGGCCCTGCGCGAGCGCCATCTTCGGGCGTGAGCGTATGGCAGACCGAACAAGCACGAAACACCTGCGCGCCGCGCGGGCTGACAAGCGTAGGGTCTGTTGTGTCGCCGCCCGTGCCCAGTGGCTTACCTTCCAGCGTCCAACGACGGATCATGCCATCGTTTCCGCCCGTGAGCAAAGCACCCTGCGCGAAAGCGAGCGCCCAGACAGGGCCCTGCCCCGTCTGGATCATCGCCTGCGGCTCAAGCGTGAGCGGATCCAGCAACCAGACCGTCCCATCAATGCTTCCCACGGCGATCCGGCCCTCCACCTGCGCTACAGATAGCAGCGGACGCGTCGAGATTGCGACCTCCCGCAAGGTGGTGCCATCCGGCCCGATCCTGCGAAGCGTGCCCGACGCGGAGGCGAGCAACAGCGCCGTGTCATCGGTGGCCAAGGCTGCGGCGGGCTCGACCAGATCTAGCTGCGAAACCAGTGTACCTTGCGCGTTCCACAGTCGCAGGCGCAGATCGGCACCAACGCTGGCGAGGCCGCCCTGAAATGCGACAAGGCCGGTGATCTGGCCTTCGTGCGCATCGATGTAGCGGGGCGGCGCGCCGCCATCCCACAAGGCGATGCGCCCCTCCCATCCTGCGGAGGCAAGCCCTCCCGCGAAAGGAGCCAGCGCACCGACCGGCAGGGGATGCAGTACCGCAGCGTAGAGGGGCTCGGGGCTCAAACCCCAAATTGCCACGCGCCCGTCCTGCCCGCCTGTCGCGGTGCGGCCTTGCGCAAGCGGCAGCACTGCCGTCACCGCGCCCTCGTGATACCGCATGATCTGGCGGGCGGTAGCGCCATCCCAGACAATGCTGCGGGTATCGAAGGAGCCGGAGATGACGCGGCCCTGCGCATCCGCCGCAAGTGCGCGAACCGGCCCGCCGTGGCCCTCCAGATCCTGCGCTGCAGCAGGCAATGCGGCAACCAAGAGCACCGCGAGCCAGATCGGGATACGCAGGCGCATGGCGATCAGTTGCTGATGAGGTTTTGCTCACCGCCGGAGGGGCGCGCGCCTTCCGTGGTGAAGGCGGCAGTGCTGTCAGTCTGGAACATGCCGTTCAGCACATTGGCCGCGACAATTCCGATGACCACTATGGTGACACAGGCGATAAGAAAAGATTTCATGGTTCAGGCTCCTTGGTGTTGCTGTTTGGCGTTGGTGTGGTGCGGTGCGGCGCTCAGTGCAGACCAGAGTGCGCCCGCCATATCAATGTAGAGGCGCCCGAGCGCGCTGTCGGGATCTCGGGTGACAACCGGCTGGCCGCTGTCGGATGCGACGCGCAGATCGAGGGTGAGAGGGACGGCACCGAGGAAGGGCACGCCCATGCGCGCCGCCTCGGACTGCGCGCCACCGGTCCCGAACAGCGCGTGTTGCGCGCCACATTCCGTACAGGTGAAATGCGCCATATTCTCGATCAAGCCAAGGATCGGCACATCAACCTTTCGAAACATCGCGATGCCGCGACGCGCGTCGATGAGCGCCAGATCCTGCGGCGTCGAGACGATCACTGCACCCGCAAGTGTGGTGCCTTGGGCGATCGCGAGCTGTGCATCGCCCGTGCCGGGAGGCATATCGACGATCAACACGTCGAGCACCCCCCAATCGACCTCCGCCAACATCTGGGTTATCGCCGACATTACCATTGGACCGCGCCAGACCATGGCTGTCTCGGGGTCTACCATCATGCCCATCGACATGGCGGACAGGCCGTTCGATTGCATTGGGAGAAGACGGCGGTCCTTGCCCATGCGGGGCTGCCCGTGCAACGCCAGCAGCGTGGGGATGGAGGGGCCGTGGATATCGGCATCGAGGATCCCAACGCTAAGGCCATGGGCGCGCAGGCCGAGCGCAAGATTGACCGCCGTGGTGGATTTACCAACGCCGCCTTTTCCCGACGCGACAGCCACAACGAAGCGCACCTGCTCCAGGACCTTTGGCGCGGTGGGCGCAGCAGGGGTCAGACGCGGCGGGGCGTTGGTCAGCGTGACGAACGCGCCCTCCGCCCCCGGCACAGCCCGCAAGGCGCTCTCCGCAGTGTTTCTGATCGCGGCGAGCGCGGGTGCCTGATCGGCTGTGGTGGCAAGAGATACGCTGAGCCGACCGCCCGTAACCACCGGACCAGAGACTTCAGGGGCCTCCAGAAACGGTGTGCCATCCGGCATTTTAAGAGGCGCCAGCACCGCGCGAGCGGCCGACAGGATCAGATCATCAGACATGTCTTGCAGTGCTTTCCGGTGCCGGGGCCACCCTGCGGAGCGGCGCCGGCTTTGATGCAGAGGCTATTCCGCAGGCTGCGCGGACTTCGCGGGCGTGATCTTTTCCGCCTGATTGGCCTGCACCTCTTCGACCCAGAGGGAATGATGCTCTTTCGCCCAGTTCAGATCGACATCGCCTTTGCCCATGGCATCGAACGCGCCTTCCATCCCGACCGAGCCGATATAGATGTGCGCAATGATGATGAACGACAGGCCCGCAGCCACAAGGCCGTGGATCAACTGATAGAACTGCCAGTCCGCTTGCGCTCCAGCGATTGCCGGGAAGATGAGCATGAAGCCTGTCACGCTGAGCGCAGTGCCGCCAAGGGTCACAGACCAGAAGATGATCTTCTGGCCCGCATTGAACTTTTTGGCCGGCGGGTGAACACCCTTCTTTACCAGACCGCCGCCCTGCGCCAGCCAGTTTGCATCGACTTTGTCGGGGATGTTGTGCGAGACCCAGACCAGAAACGACAGTACCAGACCCACCATGAACGCGGGGCCTATGTAGTTGTGCGCGAGTTTACCCCAGACGGTCATCGTGGAGAAAGCACCCTCCCCCAGCCACGGCAGGATGAGCATGCGTCCCAGCACGAGATTGAGGCCGGTCAGCGCGAGCACGACGAAAGAGCCCGCCATGAGCCAATGGGCAAAACGCTCCACTGCCGAGAACCGCAGGATACGAACCCCTGACATCTTGCCATCGATCCTGATGCGGCCCCTGATAAGATAGAAGAGCCCCAACACCACCACTGCACCGACGATGGCCGCGATCGTGAGGAAGCGGACCGTGCCTGTGTGCAGGCCCGCCCATGATTTGTTGCCTGGCTTGATCAGGCCGCTGGCGCGCTCATCGGGGATCGATACGCGCCCTGCAACCATCTGATCGCCTTGAAGAGTTTGAAAAAGCTGATCCTCGGTGACCGCTCTTTCGGTCGGATTGACCTGCTGGGCCTGAACCGCCGGGGCGCCAGTGAGTGCGAGGATCGTAACAAGGCCAATGAGTGCCATGAGACGCTGTGCGAGATGTTTCATATGTCTATTCCTGTTTCCCGCTCAAACCGTGATCGCATCGCCATAGGCGGTGCGCCAGCCCCATGCGCCGGAGCCGTAGCCCCGCGTCACGACGCGCTCTTTGTAGATCTCGGCGATGATGTCACCGTCGCCCGCGAGCAGCGCCTTGGTAGAGCACATCTCGGCGCACAGCGGCAGCTTGCCTTCCGCCAGGCGGTTGGAGCCGTATTTGACATACTCGGCCTCGGTCATATCGGCCTCTGGGCCGCCCGCGCAATAGGTACATTTGTCCATCTTGCCGCGAGTTCCGAAATTGCCAACCTTTGGATACTGCGGCGCGCCAAAGGGGCACGCGTAAAAGCAGTAGCCGCAGCCGATGCAGGTGTCCTTGGAGTGCAGGACAACCGCGTCATCGGTGGTGTAGAAGCAATCCACTGGGCACACAGCGGCACAGGGCGCATCGGTGCAGTGCATGCAGGCCATGGAAACTGAACGCTCGCCAGGCAGACCGTCGTTGATGGTGACCACGCGGCGGCGATTGATGCCCCACGGAACCTCATGCTCGTTTTTACAGGCCGTTACGCAGGCGTTACATTCGATGCAGCGGTCCGCGTCACATAGGAATTTCATTCGTGCCATAGTCAGTATCCTCCCTTATGCCGCAGAAATCTGGCAAAGTGTAACTTTGCCTTCGTGCATGCCCGTCACCGGATCATACCCGTAGGATGTGACCGCGTTGACGCTTTCTCCCAGAACGATGGGATCGGTGCCCTCGGGGTATTTGCCCCTCTGGTCCTCCCCCTGATACCACCCCGCGAAGTGGAACGGCATGAAGGCCACGCCAGCCGCCACGCGTTCGGTCACCAAGGCCTTCACGCGCGCTTTGCTCTCGTTTTCCGGGCCATTTACCCAAACCCAGCCGCCATCGGCGATCCCTCGCGCGGAAGCATCAGCGGGATTGATCTCTACGAACATGTCTTGCTGCAATTCAGCCAGCCACGGGTTCGAGCGGGTCTCTTCGCCGCCGCCCTCGTATTCCACGAGCCGCCCGGAGGTGAGCACGATGGGAAAGCTTTCGGAGAGTTTGCGCTCGATCGCGGAGGCCTGCATGGAGAAGCCCACGTTTGGCACGCGGAACTGGCGGCCATCCGCGGCTGTCGGATAATCAGCGACCAGATCGGGGCGCGGAGAATAGATCGGTTCGCGGTGTACCGGGATTGGATCGGGCAGATTCCACGCCACTGCGCGGGCCTTGCCGTTGCCGAAGGGTACACAACCGTGCTCGATCGCAACGCGCTGGATGCCGCCGGACAGATCAAGCGACCAACTGACAGCTGCCATTGCCGCGGGGTCATTTCCACCGATGCTCTGGATCACGGCCAGCTCGTCAGCCGTCAGGTCCGTATCCCACCCGAGCGTTTGGAGGATCCCGTAGGTGAACTGCGGATAGCCGTCCTGAATTTCGGATCCAACGGGATAGCTGCCTTCGGCCAGCAGCGTCTCGCCCTCCCGGTCCACGCCAAAGCGGGGACGGAACGCACCGCCACCGTCTTTTACCGCGACATTAGGATTGTAGAGGATATGCGTACCGGGGTGATTGAACTCCGGCGTCCCCCAACAAGGCCAGGGCAGCCCGTAGAAATCACCGCCAACATCTGCCGCGTCCGCAGGCGCGCGCAGGGTGACCAGATCGAACTTGTCCTGGTTGGCCATATGCGCCTTGAGCCGCTCGGGGCTCTGGCCAGTGTAGCCGGTGGACCAGCCGCCGCGGTTGATCTCGCGCAGGATGGATTCGGGTGTCGGCTCCAAGCCGAACTTACCCTCAACCATCTCATAGGGCTTGAACATTTCGTCCGCAAACCCGAGCTTTTGCGACAAGCGGTAGATCACCGCATAATCGTTATCGCTCTCGAAGATCGGCTCGACCACTTTCTCGCCCCACTGCACGGAGCGATTAGAGGCGGTGCGGCTGCCGGAGCATTCAAACTGTGTCGAGATGGGCAGCAGATAGGTGTTGTCGGGGCGGTCGTGGAGCGCCGCAAAAGTGGTGGGGTGCGGATCGGCGACGACAAGAAGATCGAGCGCGTTCATACCCTTGAGGCTGTCGCCCATGCGCGGCACGGTATTGCCACCATGGCCGAACACGATCATCGCCTTGATGTTGTCGCGCTGGTCGACGTCCTCGGCATCGAGCGTGGTCGCGTCGAACCAACGGGTCGACGGGATGCCCGCCATTTCCATGTTGGCCTTGCGGTCACGCGCATCGCGCCCGCCCTTGGCCGGCACTTCGTCGAAACGCGATTGCAGATAATCGTAGGGCACGTCCCAGACGCGGGACCAATGCTTCCATCCACCTTCTGCCAGGCCGTAATAGCAAGGCAGCGAGCCGATATCGAGACCGAAGTCCGTGGCGCCCTGTACGTTGCAGTGACCGCGGAAAATGTTCGCGCCAGACCCGTTCGAGCCGACGTTGCCGGTCGCCAGCAAAAGATTGCAATAGGTGCGCACGTTGGCGGTGCCCACGGTGTGCTGCGTGCCGCCCATGCACCAAATGAACGTCGAAGGCTTTTGCGTCGCAAAAGTCTGCGCCACGCGCTTGAGCTCCGCCTCACCGATGCCGGTGATCCGCTCGACCTCGTCGGGCGTGTATTTCTTGAGCTCCTCGCGGACCTGGTCCATGCCCCATACGCGCTGGTCGATATAGTCCTGATCCTGCCAGCCATTCTCGAAGATGTGCCACATGATGCCCCAGATGATGGCGATATCTGTGCCGGGACGCATGCGGATATAGTCGGTTGCGTGGGCCGCTGTGCGCGTGAAACGCGGGTCGATCACGATGACGTTTGCGCGGTTCGTCTCCTTGCCCGTCAGGATATGCTGGAGCGAGACAGGGTGCGCTTCGGCTGCGTTCGAGCCCATGAAGATGATAGTCTTGGAATTCCGGATGTCGTTATAGCTGTTGGTCATGGCGCCGTAGCCCCATGTGTTCGCCACGCCCGCCACGGTGGTAGAGTGGCAGATCCGCGCCTGATGGTCGACGTTGTTGGTGCCCCAGAAGGCCGCGAACTTGCGGAAGAGGTAGGCGCCCTCATTCGAGAATTTCGCGGAGCCGAGAAGATAGGCACTGTCCGCGCCATTCTTCTCGCGGATGTCGAGCATCTTGTCGCCGATTTCCTCGATCGCCTGATCCCATGAAATGCGCGTCCACTGACCGCCTTCTTTTTTCATCGGGTATTTCAGGCGGCGGTCGCCGTGTACAATCTCGCGCACCGATGCGCCCTTGGCGCAATGCGTACCGCGATTGATCGGGCTGTTCCATGCAGGCTCCTGGCCCACCCAGACGCCATTCTGGACTTCCGCCTTGACGGTGCAGCCAACCGAGCAGTGGGTGCAGATGTTGGTCTTGACCTCGATCGGCTGGCTGAAATCGGTCGGGCCCGCTTCGGCACGGCGGACGGTGCCTGCACCGATAGCGGAAAAAGCTGCAAGCCCGCCGACCGCGAGGCCGGAGGTGCGCAGGAAGCTGCGACGGTCTACCGGCTTGGCGGAAACATCGCGGGCGAAAGCCGCGAGGCTGCTCCGGCCGGCATCACCTGATCTGCGTTTTACCAGCATGGCTTATGCTCCTTTGTAGTAGCGGTTGGTGCGGTAGTAGGCCTGCACGTGCTCAGTTTCCTGGTACCGCGCCTTGGTGCGTTCGTCGCCCGTCTCGTCCGCGAAAACGGGACGCGCACCGCCCGCGACAACAGCAGTCGTCGCGGTTGCAGCCACTGCGCCGAAGAAGCCGCGCCGCCCGATTGTCTTTTCTTTTTTGATGCTGTCGGCCATGTCATCCTCCCCTATCGTCATTGCGGCCGCCTGGCTTCACGCCTTTGGCTGACCTGTGTGTTGTTATTACGATCCGCTGACCGCGCCACGATGCGCGTTTGCCTCGAGAGCAAAAGCACGTATTTCGATATCGATGAAAATACGCCCGACCTCGGCGACAGTGCGGTAGAACTCCGCACTCGGCGCGACCGCCAGATCATCGAAGAATTGTGCAGCCCAAGGCTGAAGATGGCGCGCGAAAAACCCCGCCTCGCCTGCCGCACCGCAGCCAAGCACGCCTGCGTCAAAATCGCCCAGCGCCAGCCCCGCCATCACTTCCGCGATGCTTGCGATATGGTCCTCGGGCTCGAACCGGCCTTGCGCACGTTCGATCCCCATCAGATGCAAATCACGGCGCAAATCAGCCAGTGGTCGCTCGTTGAGAAAACCGGTCAGGTAGAAGGAGGCATAGGGCAGCAGCTCACCGCGCCCCACACCAACGAAAAGCTCGAAAAACTCTTGCGCAACCGTGTCCGATTCTACGGTGGCGGCCGCGTTCGCCAATGCCCCATAGGCTTGACCCAAAGCAGTCTCATCACCCGTCAGCCCGGCCAATGTGTCGAGCATCTCGTTGTCCGGAGCGCGGGCAAGCAAGGTAGAGATCAGGCGCCACTGCTGGGCCCGCAATTCCTCGTATTCCGATCGGTTTGGCGCGGTTTGCGCCATGCTTGCTGCGGACACTGTCAAATCCTGATTTGGAAAACCAGCGGCGTTACGCGGTCTGGCACACACCATACCACGATTTCGACTGTCTGGCAATCGTTTGTATGCAGTGCCATGCCGCTTAAATGCGACTATTCCGGCAAAGCCCCACCGTGCCGCGGCCCTGCGGCAGGGGGGGAATCCTGCTTCGGCGGCCTGTCATTCAGTGCTTGCTCGACCACTGCTTCCGGCGCCGATACACGGGCTTGCGCGTCCCTCCTGTCAAAGCGGACGGATACGGGTTTTTCCTGCATCAGCGGGTCATGCGCAGGGGCTTCGCCCGGCAGATCAGCGGGATCTGCGCCAGGCCCGTCGGGCGTGCCGCTTGCCTCTTCTGGAGCGGGACGGCTACCGATAAGATCCTTAACCATTTTTGCGACGCTTTGTTCAGACAGGAGGCCGCCGCCCCCCGGAACACCGCCCGGCGCGTTCCAGTCCCATGCATAATCCACCGCCGGATCCGAGTATTGGCTGACAGAGGGGCTGACCGACCAGAGCTTGCGCAGGGCAGCGTTTTTCAAATCTGCGGGGATGCCTTTTGCGAGAAACGGCTTGATATCGAAGCCTGCGGTGATCGCGTCGAGGGAGGGAAGTGCGGCCAGAAGATCAGGATCGGGAATTTCGGGCTCGGAAGCAGCTTCGGTCAGCCCTTCGACCGGGAGGACTGCTATCTCAGGAACGTCACGCGCAACCTCGCTGCGCTTCGCCTCAATCTTTCTGCGAGACCAACCCCGCAGAAAACCATCCTTTTCGCCGTTCTCCCTGTCGCTCATGTCTCCTCCTTGGGCGGCAGACCCGCCTTGCCGCGCGACTGTACCCATTTCTCGTCCGGCGACAGGATGCGCGGGGCACGCGGATCATTTGTAGATGTGGCAGGCACCCGCTTGCGCTTGTAGAACTCTTCCGCGACGTGGTGCTCGGCGATGAACGCCTCGATGGTCCGCCGAACGGCCAGCGGCATGGCCAGCGCTTCGACGATGCGCTCGGGATCGCTTGCCATGGCCTCGCCCTCGTAGGGATCCGCAGTCACCAACTGCACGACGTCCTTATCGCATGACACCCAGAGGGACGGTTTGGCCGCCTGAAGATTATCGATGTAATGCGCGGTCTCGCCGGAGTGGAGAATCAGCGCATGATCGCCCATGTAATAGGTCCTGACCTCACCCTGCTCGGCCATGAGCATGCCGCGCTCGAACGCCGGAATATCGGCCATCACGGCAGCGGGATAGAGACGGCGCTGCGCCCACTTGTTTGCAGGCGGATAGGAGACGCCTGTCACGGCAATGCGGAGCACAGCACGGGGCATTACGCGTGCCCCAGCGCGGCGGGCAGCGTGTCGGCGGGATCTAAGAGCGGCAGACCGGTGATCAGGTTTTGTGGCTTGAACCGGATCACATTCGTGCTGTCGAGACCCACCAGCAAATAGACAGGCTGTTTTCCGATCTGCGGCAAGACCCCCTCTGCACTCTGGAATGTCAGCGCGAAAAGCCCGACCAGCGCCGCGCCGGGCGTCTCGTCGTTCCATAGCGCATTGCCCACTTCCGTGCCCGCCTGATCCAGCCCCACATACCAGGCAAGATCGACATCCTGGACGTCCTTCATCGGGTCTACCGTCACGAGATGACCCAGCAGATGGCGAACGAAATGCTCAATGGCACCAGCCAGCCCTGCGCGGGCCGCGGGGTCCGCCCCGAAAGGCAGCACCATGGTATGGGCGTCCGAGCGGCTCCAATAGGTCCAGCCGTTGGCCTCATTCAGCACATCGAGCTTTTCGACACCGCCCTCCATCATCGCAAACAGCGGATTGGAGTGGACCTCGCTTTCCAGCTCCGTCACTAGCTCCTCATCAGCGAGCATAAGCGCGCCCTCCTGCACGAACGCGCGTTGGGGGCGGAAGAACATCTCGGCGGCGCGCAGCGTATACACATCCTCACAGCCCTCCAGCGCGTTGCGCAAGATGAGCTGTACCAGCTGGTCATAAAACAGATGCGGCAGGCGCACGCGGCCACGCACCAGCGCCAGATAGCCCGCCTCGACCGAACCTTCGGCCAGCAGCGTATCGCGCAGTGTGAGCAGGAACACCCAATTCTCGCGGGCGTCCGCATCCTCCATATTGGCGCGCTCAATCACGCTGACTTTTGCGCGCGGATCGGCCAGCAGCCGGTTATGCAGCGCCCGCTCGGCGGCGCAAGCCTCGGGCGGTGGGACAATCTCGGGGCGGGCAAGCCAGGCGAGGATGAGTGCGTCGGTCACCTGCATCCGGCCTTCGGCATCGAGCGTGGTAAGATGGTGGCCGGAGGCGACCCAGAATTCCCTCATGATCCACTCTTTTCCGAGAAGAGCGCCGCCAGGTCGACGTTCTCTTCCTCATCGGTCTCCACGATGTGAAATGCCCGATCGTGCCCGCCCAGATGGCGCGCGGAAAAGGCCGTGGTGTCGCGCGGCTTGAGGGTGCGGAACTGCTCACGAATGCCGTCCGCCCCATGCGTGCGGTGCAGGCCGATCAGCGTGCCTTCGGCGTGGCCACGGCACAGATCCTCTGCAAGCGCGACTTCCTCCTGCGCAGCAGGTTGTGCGGTTGCGAGATCGGGCGCACCCAGACGTTCCACCAGCTGCTGCGCCAATTGCGCTACCATATCGTCGCGGTCCTGAGGGCGCACTAGTGTGACGCTCACCAGCGTTGACCAGCCAAAGGTGCGCGTCCCCAGAAACCCCGAGCGCAGGGCGATCCGCTCCTTGCGGCTCAGCGCTTCGGGATCAAGCCCCGCAAACAGGAATGTCCCCGACACGGCCCATTCACCGGGCTGCGCCGCGGGCGCGAAGATCACATTGTCGGAGCGGTCGAGCTGAATCGTGCGTGGCAGGCGGATCATAGTGCTGGCCCCGCCGCACCGCGCCATGCGGATTTCGCGAGGGCGTCTCTGAGGGGTTGTATGCCTTCCGCCCCGTTGAAATCTCCGGCATCCGTGACGGTGCCAGCTTTGCTCAACCGGGACGCGAAACGGGCCGCAAGAGGCGCCATGCCGCCATGGGCAAGGCGGTCGAAATTCAACATCAGATAGGCGGCGAAACTCTCGATAATAGCGGCGGGGTCTTCGAAATCTTCTTCTTTCAATGAAACCGACCCCGGCTCGCTGCCCGGTGCGCTCAGATGATCCCTGTCCGCAATCAGCTCTACCCCGAAAACCATCCAATCGGGCACCGCATCCTCGTCCGTTTGCGGCGCCACGGCCAGCCGCGCACCACCGAGCCGACCCGCATCGAGCAAAAGCTCGGAGGGATAGCCAAAGCCTACCGCGCGTTCGGGCGGGCAATGCGCGGCGATGGCATCGCCTAGTGCCAGCATTCCCAGAATGAACGCCCCGCGCGCATCCGCGAGCGGGGTCTCTGGCTCCAGCACCACCGCGAAATCAAGGCGTCCCGCCGCATCCAAGGTTTGGCCCATATGCCAGACTAACGTGCCAGCCCCTTGTTCTGGGGCAAGCGCACCGGCCTGCACGAACGCATCTCCACGCGCCAGCCAGTGCGCCGTGTAGGGCGGTGGCAGCACGAGGGCGCGGGGCTGAGAAAGGTCGCAGCGCACGTCAGCTTGTCCTTGCAAGATATAAGTATCCGGCAGATTGTACCGCACTCACCGCCCGTCGCAAGGGCGGTTATCCATAATGTAGACTACATAGATCGGACGAGCGAGAAGATGCCCCAAGCACCCTCAAACCAGACCATTCTGACCTGCACCTGCGAGGGCACCATGGCGCCTGACGAGTGCGCGCTCGGGAAAGCAGGCTGCGGCGGTGATCCGTCCGTGAGCCAGCTGTGCCGCGCCAATCTTTCGCATTTTCACGCGGCCCTGGAAAAGGGGCTGCCAGTCACGGTGGCCTGTACGCAGGAAGCCCCTCTCTTCTCCGAGATCGCGGCACAGGTGGCACCCGATCTGCCCCTGTCGTTCGCAAATATCCGAGAAACGGCGGGCTGGACCGCGCAGGCCAAGGCAAGTGGCCCGAAAATGGCCGCCCTGATCGCCGCCGCGGGGGTTGCGCCTGCGCCCTTTGGGGTGACGACCCTGATCAGCACCGGCGTGACACTCGTGCTGGGCCGAGACGATACTGCGCTGGAGGCTGCTTCCGCTCTGTCCGAAGCGCTCGACATTACGGTGCTTTTGCAGCCCGGCGCGCGGGTGGCTCCGCCCCGGCAGACCCGCTTTCCGGTCGTGCAAGGACGGATCCGGGCCGCCACTGGCCATATGGGCGCCTTTGTCCTGACAGTGGACGATTATGCGGTGCCCTCCCCTTCTTCCCGCGCGGTTTTGGAGTTCGGCGCCACGCGCAGCGGTGCGATCTCCCGGGCTGATCTGGTGGTGGATCTGACCGGAGGGCAGCCGCTTTTCGCCGCATCCGATCTACGCCCCGGCTATCTACGCGCCGATCCCCGCGATCCCAAGGCCGTTGCCGCACTGATTGCGAAGGCAGGCCAAATGGTGGGCGAGTTTGACAAGCCGGTGTTCATTGATTTTCTGCCGGATCTGTGTGCCCATTCGCGCAATGGGATTACCGGATGCATACGGTGCCTGCCCTTGTGCCCGACCGGGGCGATTGTACCGAACGGCGATACTGTCGCGATCGATCCGGCGATTTGCGCAGGCTGTGGGCAATGTGCCGCCATTTGCCCAACGGGGGCCGCGGCCTATGCCCTGCCAGATGCCACAACGGTGGCCTCGCGCCTGCGGGCCGCGCTTCGTGCGTGGCACGCTGCGGGAGGTACGCAAGCACCCGTAATCCTGCTGCATGACGCGGATCATGGCGAGCCGCTAATCGATGCTACAGGCCGTTTCGGCGATGGTTTGCCCGCGCATGTGATCCCTCTGGGTCTCAACGAGATCACGCAGGCCGGACCGGAACTATTTGCCGCCGCCTTTGCTTATGGTGCAGGCGCGGTAGCGATCCTGGGACGGGCGAAACCGCTGCATGCTCTGGACGGCCTGAAAGCCAGCATTGATCTGGTCTCCGAAGTGTCAGCCGCGATGGGGCACGGGCCTGTGATCCTGATCGAGACGGATGATCCAGATGCGCTGGAGGCTGCCTGCGCCGCCCTGTCCCCCAGCGACGCGCGCACGGATCGCTCCAGCTTTTTGCCCCCGGCGGACAAGCGGGGGCTTCTGGTGATGGCGTTTTCGGAGATGAACCGCGCGGCTCCGGCCACCCCTGTGAAGAGGCTGCCCATGGCGCAGGGCGCGCCCTTCGGAGCGGTCACGGTCGATCCGGACGCCTGCACGTTATGCCAGGCCTGCACCGGCGCTTGCCCTACTGGCGCGCTGCTGGATAATCCCGAAACACCGATGCTCCGCTTCACCCAAAGCGCTTGCGTGCAATGCGGGCTATGCGCCGCGACCTGCCCCGAAGATGCGATCACGCTCACGCCACAAATTGATTTCGCCGCATGGGAGACGCCCCGGCAGATCCTGCATGAGGAGCCGCCCTTTTGCTGTACCGGATGCGGCAAGGCTTTCGCCACGCGCTCGGGCATCGAGCGGGTTCAGGCCAAGCTCGCCGATCACTGGATGTTTTCAGGCGACGCAGGCGTGCAGCGGCTCAGGGTGCTCGAGCTCTGCGAGGATTGCCGCGTTGTCGAGATCGTCAATCAGGGTTTCGATCCGCACGGGGAGACCATCCGCAAGGTGCGGACAAAGGCGGACTACTCAGACGACTGAGCGGGCTCAGTCTTTGGGTTTGAAAATATCGGCGAATTGATCGCGCAGCAGGTTCTTTTGCAGCTTACCCATAGTGTTGCGCGGAAAATCCTGCATCACAATGAGCTGTTTAGGCTGTTTGAAACGCGCAAGTTGCCCACCGAGCGCGTTCATGATCGCCTCGGGCAAAATCTCCGCGCCAGGTTCTGCGACAAGCAGACCAAGAACGCTTTCACCGAAGTCAGGGTGCGGCACGCCGATGACAGCACTTTCTAGCACACCGGGCTGTTCGTCGAGCAGTAGCTCAATCTCCTTGGGGTAAATGTTGTAGCCCCCCGAGATGATCAGATCCTTGTTGCGGCCCACGATGCTCACGTAGCCCTCGGCATCCACTGTCCCCAGATCGCCGGTGATGAAGAAACCGTCGGCGCGCAGTTCTTCGGCCGTTTTCTCGGGCATCTGCCAATAGCCTTTAAACACATTGCTCCCTCGCACCTCGATCTGGCCGATCTCGCCTTGCGGCATCTCCGCGCCACTTACCGGATCGGTAATCTTGAGCTCGACCCCCGGCAGCGCAAAGCCCACGGTACCCGCGCGCCGCTCTCCTTCGTAGGGATTGGAGGTATTCATGTTCGTCTCGGTCATGCCGTAACGCTCGAGGATCCTGTGGCCCGTCCGCTTCTCGAACCGCACGTGTGTCTCCGCCAACAGGGGAGCGGAGCCGGAGACGAAAAGGCGCATATGCGCAGTCAGCTCTGCGGTGAAACGTGCATCGTCGAGCAGGCGGGTGTAGAAGGTCGGCACGCCCATCATCGTGGTGGCGCGGGGCATATGCGCAATCATCTGGTCCATGTCGAGCTTGGGCAGGAATATCATCGCGCCGCCTGCGATCAGGCTCACGTTGCTGGCGACGAAAAGGCCATGGGTGTGGAAAATCGGAAGCGCGTGCAGCAGCACATCATCGGCGGTGAAATGCCAATAGTCGGCGAGTGTCTGCGCGTTGGAGATCAGGTTTGCCTGCGTCAGCATCGCGCCCTTGGAGCGGCCAGTGGTGCCGGAGGTGTAGAGAAAGGCGGCGAGGTCATCCGCACTGCGCGCAACGGTATCAAAGCTCTCGGGCTGATCTGCGGCAAACTCGGGAAAGCTGCCGGTGCCATCCGGATCGAGGGTTTTGAGGGCCGCATCGTAAGTCGCAGCCACCGGGCCCAGCGCCGCTTCGACCTTGCGCGTGGCCAACACCAGCTTAGCGCCGGAATTGCCAATGAAATAATCAAGCTCCGCTGCCGTGTAGCCTGTGTTGAGCGGCAGGAAGATCACGCCCGTTTGCGCGCAGGCGGCATAAACGGCCAGCGCCTCGGGCGATTTCTCGATTTGGGCGGCAAGCCTGTCGCCCGCGACCAGCCCCAGCTTGGAAATGGCATAGGAATACCGCGCCGCCATGCGCAAAAACGCATCGTGGGTTATCACCTCTCCCTCGGGCAAGATCAGGAATGGTGTCGATTTTCCGGCATGACGCCCGAAGAATGTATCGTAGAGCGGATTGGACATATGCTGGTTCCGTTAGGTCGGGAGGGGTATTCAGGGCGCCGGCACAATCGCTTTTTTCGCGAGGGTGCGCAACGCCGATGACGCGGTGATCTTTTTGCTGATCGCAAAGGCTTCGTGGTTTTCGGTAATGCGGGCCAGATCGTAGAGATAATTGACCATCGCCCCGCCCGATTGCGCCAACCCGTTGGCCGACAGATCGGCGCCAGTATGGACCTCGTGCACCGACGCGCCATTGTTGAGATGAAAACGTGCTACGGGATCGCGCGGCAGCCCGCCCTCGCGCTTGGCCTCCAACAGATAGTGCGTGGCCAGCGCGCGGAAGCTCTCCGGATCGTCCTTGCGCGCCTCGACATCCTTTTCCTCCATCCACTTCATGAGGCCCGGAATCGGTGAGAGCGTGACAAATGTGGTGAGCTCGGGCAAGGCGGTGCTGAGATCACTCGCCACCTGCTTGATCAGCGAGTTGCCGAAGGAAATCCCCGCCAGTCCATCCTGACAATTTGAGATCGAATAGAACACAGCCGTGTTGGCCTGGGTTTCACGCAAGACATCGCGGCCCTCGCTCAGCACCGATTGGATCGAGCCGGGTATGCCCTTGGTTAGCGCCACTTCGACAAAGATAAGCGGCTCGTCCGGCATGGCGGGGTGGAAGAACCCGAAGCAGCGCCGATCGGAGGGTTGCAAGCGGCGGCGCAGATCCTCCCAGCTGTCGATGGCATGCACGGCCTCGTAGGCGATGATCTTTTCCAGCACGTCCGCCGGGGTCGACCAGCTTATGGGTCGCAGCACCAGAAACCCGCGGTTGAACCAGCTCGAGAGCAAATGCCGCAGATCCGCATCAAGCTTGCGCAGGGCCGGATCCTTCTTGATAAAGCGCAACAAATCACTGCGCATCGCAACGATCCGCGCCGTGGCACCGGGTACCTGATTGAGGCGGCGGGCGAGTTCCTGGCGGGGGGCCTCCGCTGCCGTCATCAGACGGCGGAAATTGCTCTCCGATCCGTCGGCGGCATAGGCCACAGTCGCCGCACTCAGAGCTTCGGTGTCGATATCCATCTTGTCGTTGAGAAAGGTGAAGAACGCGTGCTTGCCCGCATCGTCCATCGCCTCGAAGGCATCGAGAATCTGACGGGCGATCGCGTAGCCCGTCACTTCTCCGAGATTGCCGATGAGATCGTGGCACAGCGTCTCGACCGAACGCCCGTCGGTGCGCAAACGGCCCAGCGTGGGCATCCGCCTGTCGATCAGAGTCGACAGAAGATCAGCGAGCAGGCTCACAGCGCCGGGCCCATCAGATAATCGGGCAGCCATGTCGCGAGCCCAGGAAAGATGCACAGGATCACGATCGCAAGCACCATGCAGCCGACGAAAGGAAGCGAGCCCATAAGGATCTTCTTGAGCGAAATATCGGGCGCGATGCCGTTGATCACATAGAGATTGAGGCCCACGGGCGGAGTGATCAGACCAATCTCCATATTGATCGTGAGGATCACCGCAAACCAGATCGGATCGAAGCCCGCTGTCGTGATGATCGGCAGCAGGATCGGCGCAGACATCAGGATCACGGCCACGGGTGGCAGGAAGAAGCCCGCAACGAGCAGGAATACGTTGATGATGCCCATCAGCACCCAGCGGTTCACATCCAGCTCCGCAATCCAGCCCGCGACAGATTGGGTCACGAAGAGAGACGACAGCATGAAGGAAAATACGCCCGCCGCGCCGATGATGAACAGGATCATCACCGATTCCTTGGTGGAATCGCGCATGACGGCCCAGAGTGCCATCGGCTGGTACATCCGGTAGATGATGACCGCGACGATGATGCAGAGCATGGCGCCCACCGCCGCTGTCTCCGACGGTGTGGCGATACCGCCGTAGAGCGCGTAGAGCACGCCGATGATGATCGCGATAAAGGGCAGAACGCGCGGGAGCACTTCCAACCGCTGCGCCCAGCTGTAGCTGATGCCCGAAAGCGCCACGCCTGCCGCGCCCCGGCGCCACGTGTCGTAGATCGCCCAAGCGATGAAAAGCGAGACCAGCATGAGACCTGGAATGACCCCCGCCAGAAAAAGCCGCCCGATGCTCGTCTCGGTGGAGATGCCGTAGACGATCATGGTGACAGACGGCGGTATCAGGATGCCCAGCGTGCCGCCTGCCGCGATTGAGCCTGCCGCGACCTCATCGGGGTAGCCGCGTTTGCGCATCTCGGGGATACCCATCTTGCCGATAGCCGCACAGGTGGCGGGGCTGGAGCCCGACATGGCAGCGAACAGCGCGCAGGCGCCTAGATTGGATACCACGAGACCACCGGGCACACGCGTCAGCCAGCGCTCGAGCGCCTCGTAAAGATCGGGGCCTGCCCTGGTCGAGGAGATCGCCGCCCCCATGATGATGAACATCGGGATCGACAGCAGCGCAAAGCTATTAAGCTCCCCGTAGAAAAGCTCCGGCAGGGCCATGAGCGAGCGCGTACCGTCGAATACAACCAGAAAACCGGTGGCAACGATCAGCAGGCCGGTGGCCACGGAGACCCCCGAAAAAAGCACCACAATGGTACAGAGGGCGACGAGGCCCCCGACAGCAAGCGGATCCATCAATGCCTCCGGTCTTGCGCCGCAACGGGCGCGATAATGTCATCGCCGCGGATGACCATCCACAGGTCGGCGGCGAGTTGTAGCAGAAAGAGGCCAAAGCCGAGCGGCACGGAAAGATAGGGAATCCAGAGTGGTACCGCCCAGATTGTCTCGGACTTCCAGCCGCGCTTCCAAGCGAAATGCCACATATCGTAGGCGTAGTAAAACATCAGGACGATCATGGCACCCGTGAGGACCAGCGTGAAGATCGACAGCAGCCTACGGCCTTTCGGGCCCAGCAATGTCGGCACCAGATCGACCCCCACATGCCCCTTGAGCTTTTGCACATAGGCCAATCCGAGCAGCGTCGCGGCGATCATCAGGTAGATCACGGCCTCGGTCTGCCAGATTGTCGATTTGCCAAGCACCGCACGGATAAAGATCATCTGGCACGTGATCAGCACGGCGGCGAGGATCATGAACGACGCGATGACGCCCGTAGCCGTCGAGACGTAGCCGATATAGCGCACGAGTGCAGGCGTCGAAGAAGCAGAGCTTTCCACAAGGCATACTTTCAGTTGGGGATAGTGAGGCGCCCGCCGGAAGTCCCGGCAGGCGCGGGTCGCATTAATCGACGGCGAGCGCCATATCGAGCAGCTTCTGGCCATCGGGTGTGCTGGCGATAAAGGCCGGGTAGGCTGACGTCGCGGCTACGTCGCGCCATGCGTTGAAGTCCGCTTCGGTCATTGCGCCCAGCTCAACGCCGGCATCGGAGAAGGCCTTTGCCGCGATATCATCGCCAAGTTTAGCCTGCTCGAGATAGAAGGCCTGCGCCTTTTCACCCGCAGCTTCCAGCGCCGCCTGCTGTTCTGCGCTCAACCCGTCGAAGGTAGTCTTGTTTATCAGCAGCGGCTGGTACATGAACCACAGGGCGTATTCGCCGGCAGGTGTGTAGCAGGTAAGCTGCTCGTAGAGGCGAAAGCTTACAAAGCTCTCCGACGATGTGTTGGTCGCGTCCAGAACTCCAGATTGCAGGGCTGGATAAATTTCGGACGATGCCATCGACGAGATCGAGGCACCGGCAGCCGCCAGCATTTCCTCGAACGACTTACCCGCCGCACGGATCGAAATGCCCGCTACATCTTCCGGCTTGGTGATGCAGCCCTTGTTGGAGCCGAAGCCGCCCGCAAGATATCCGTGCACCAGCACCTTAACGTCGTCGGCAGCCATGATGTTTTCGATCTCCGCCATGAAGGGCGAATTGGAAAGACGGTCCCCATGATCATGGTTTTTGACCAGACCGGGCATCAGTGTCAGGTTGTAGGCTGGTTGCTGGCCGCCTGCATAGGACAGCGGCAGCACAGTCATGTCGAGCTGGCCGCGGCTCAGCGGGGTGTATTGCTCGCGTGCTTTGAACAGGGTCTGGTTAGGAAAAATCTGGACCGTGAGATCCACCCCTGCCGCAGCCACATCCTCGGCCAGCATCTGGGCCACCTGATGGCGCACGTCGCCCTCTGCCCACTGGTGCGACAGGCGCAGCTCCTCCGCTGCAACGCTTCCAGCCATTACACTAGCTGCCGCTGTCGCGGCGATAAATATAGATTTCATGTCATCCTCCCAAATGACGCCAGCGCGAAAACTTTTCGGCGGCACGTTGATCGACAATCAAATATTCTGCATCCTTGGTCAACTGTTTTGTATACAAGGAATTGAATATTGCACTCTGGCTTGCGACATAGGATATATTTTACATGGAAGTTTTGCGCGCCAACCATATTCTCGAAGATCTCGAACAGATGATCGTGACCGGCCAGTTCGCCAACGGCGAACGGCTGGACGAAATCCGGCTTGCCGAGCATTTCGGCGTCTCGCGCACGCCGATCCGCGAAGCGCTGCACAGGCTCGGTATGTCGGGTCTAGTCGAACACCGTCCGCGCCGCGGCGTTTTCGTCATCGAGCCGGGAGCGTTCGAGCTGGTTCAGATGTTCGAGGCGATGGCAGAGCTTGAAGCGTCTTGCGGGCATCTGGCGGCCAAACGGATCAGCGAACCACAGATTGCTGCTCTACGCGCGACCGATGCCCTGTGCCGCGCGGCGCTGGCAGCAAACGATCCTGATGAATATTATACCCACAACGAAAAATTCCATCAGCAAATCTATGATGCCGCGCAAAGCAGCTATCTGGAGGATCTGGCGAAGAAATTGCAAAAGCGCCTCAAGCCTTACCGCAGGATGCAGTTACACCTGCGCGGCAGGCTGGAGCAATCCATGATCGAGCACGGGGAGATTCTGCTGGCGCTGTCGCAGGGCGACAGTGCGGGCGCGGCGGATGCGTTGCGCGGCCATGTGGCCGTGCAGGGCGAGAAATTCCACCACCTTCTCAATCATCTCAAGGCGACCCGCTGAAACGGCCGCATTTCGGGTTCTTGCGGAACGCTACAAGTGGTTCGTTCGCGTCTAAGCCCTGAAAACGATTCCAATACCGGACCATCCTTGTGATGCAGATCGTCGCAAGCGGGTCTCAGAACGACGTCCGCAACCCAAAGCTGACCGATCTGTTCGAATAGCTGTTGAGCGTCTGGTTCGATCGGTTCTTCTCGAAATTCAGCCGCAGCACGGGCGAAAACGGTCCGATCTGAATCTTCGAATTGTAGACCTGTGCATCGAGGGCGATAGACCGGTCGCTGCGCCGCGTCCCGGTGAGCGCGTTGATCCCGTCCCGCCGGTCCAGACCTGCCGTTAGATCCACTCCGGCGACGAGACCTCCCTTGAACGCGTAGGTGCCCCCTAGGGACAGGGCGCCCTGCACGCCCGACTGCACCGCGCTGCTTGCATCCGTATGCAGAACGTATCCCCGCGCGTGTATAAGGGTATTGGACGCAAGTGCATAAGAAAATTGGGCATCTAACTGAGTCCGCATCCCGTCGGCACCTGGGAAAGTGTCGTGGCGCATTCGGTACCGCTCGGCGCCGAACCGCACGAATGCACGCTCACCCAAAAGCGTGCTGTAGCTTCCGTAAGCGCCGTATCTCTTGTTATAGGGGGATCCTGCCGCATGGGTTGTGCCAATGAGTGCTCCACCTTCGATGAATTTATTGGCGCCGGGCGAATAGCGAAGACCTGCACGGCCCAATATTTGCGTCTCACGCAACGCTGCATCCTCGTAATAGCGGATAAGCGTATCGAAGGAGAAGCTCGCTTCGAGGTTTTCGGCTAATCGCGGGCGATACGTGACACCAGCGCTGATGACCGCACCTGTGGCAGATTTTTCGCGCAGGGCATCGGGGACGGGAAGGATGAGCCCGCCCACATCGACGCTGCCTGCCGCCGTTCCTTTGCCCGCGTTCGTCGATGGCTCAAGTCCGAACCCGAGACGGAACGACACCGTTTTGCGCGCGGCGATCCGGGCCAGCGTGGTATCCACGGCGCGGCGCTGCTCATCGGACAGCTGTGCCCCGCGAGCCTGTATGAAATGATACTGAGCCCGTCCGTCGCGGCCCAGAAGATAGAGCGCATAGGCCAGCTCGAGCCGGTAGAGTGCCACGTCGGGATAGCTGCGCACCAACTCTTCGAGATATGGCAGCGCCGCAGCCGGATTTTTTATCGCCATCTGCTCGTTTGCCCTCATCCATGCTTCGGGGATGGGCGGCTGCACCTGAGCCCGAAGCGGGGACGCGAGCGCTATCACTGAAGCGATGAGAAGGCATGGAAGAAAATAATGGCCCCCCTTACGGGGAGCCACTCGCTTTTTCAGAAAATTGCTTTTGAAGAATTTCACGTAACGGTTAATCTCGGTCCACGTAGAATGTACCGGCGCCGCCGATGCCAAAACCGACAGCCGCCTCATCGCCCACCAGCATTGCCGCCGTACCCGCAGCCGCTGTTGCATTCGTACCGACAAACGCGCCGGTCAGAACCAGCTGCGCAGTGCTGCTTTCGTTGTTCACAGATTCTGTCAGTGTGCCCCGCAGTGCACCGATCAGGTTCCCCTGGGTGATAGAACCTATGATGGGTACGGGTGTATCCGACTGCGTCACGATATTTGGGTCGGTCGTATTTGCACTGTCGAGAGTGCCCGCCAGTGTAACGGCCTGCCCGTCAACTTCTCCTTCGAAATTCGTCGCTGTCCCACTCAGTGTACCCGCATCGAAGTTTGCGGCGAGGGCGACGTCGCCGACAAAGAAACCATTTGCAGCACTGGCACCGGGTAGCGTCGTCTCGAGCCGCGTTTGGCCAGAATAGTTAACCGTGCCGGTCTGACGTTGTGTTTGCGGGCCAAGCTGCTGGACGCGGTTGAGTTCGGTGCTGTAATTGCCGCCACCGCCCGGCCGGCCACCGGCCGCAATGCCGCCTCCGTTGCCAAGGCATGCACTCAGAGACACGCATGCCATAAGTGCCGCGCTGGCACGCAAAATCAGTTTTCCCTTCATTAGTTCCCCCAGAGAAATTGGTACTCAGCCCACGGCGCATACCGGGCGAGCGTTTCAAAATGCGGTACAGGGCATTGTTTTATATGATGCTAAGCACATGAAGCAGTAGAGAGCGCGGTGCCGATAGGGTCACTCCCCCGTTCGTGGGGTATTGTGCAACCTGTGATTTAAAATCTCACGATTTCCGGCCGTTATCCGAGAGTAACCCCAATCGGCTCGCATGGATTGCCGCTTCGGCCCGGTTTGAAATTTCCAGCTTTCGATAGACGGATTTGATGTGCGTGATCACTGTGCTGTCGGCAAGGCCGAGTGCAGACGCCACATCGGACACCCGTAATCCGCGTGCGATCAGGCCCAGCACTTCTGTCTCCCGCCGGGTCAGCTTTGCGGTGCCCTCGTAGTTCGGGCCGGTCAACTGGAAGTGGTGCATAATGCGGCGTGCAATTTGCGGGCTGAGCGGCGGCACACCGCTGAGCAACAGCCGCAATTGGTTCTCCAGCACCTGCTCGGGTTCGCTTTTGAGCAGATAGCCCTGCGCACCTGCAGCAAGCGCCGAGACGATGGCACTGTCGGCTGCCATCACAGTAGTAACGACAGTTATACAGGCAGGCTGGTCCCGGTTCAACCGCCGCAGCAGCGTGGTGCCGTCGCCGTCGGGCAAGCTCAGATCGACCAGCGCCAGATCGAATTCGAGATCTCGACACGCTTGCTCTGCGCCCCGCACAGTAGCCTCTTTAACGATGCGGGGCGCGGAAAAGATCTTCTCTACGATAGCAGCCAACCATTCACGCGACTGGCGGACATCCTCGAGAATGAGAATCGTGCCGATCACACCGGTTCTTCTTTGCGCTTACGATCAAGCCGTGTCGGAACCATCACCTCGATCCGCGTGCCCTGCGCGCCACCCCGTCTGCCGCCGATCTCGCCCGACCCCATCAAAACCTCCGCCCTCTCCATCATGTTGGGAATACCGTTCCCTCCGCGCGGTAGGCTTTGCTCGGGTAGCCCCTTGCCGTCGTCCTCGATCACCAGCGTGATCTGACCGGCCTCAAGCCTGAAGATGACCCAGACAGTCGCGGCATCGGAGTGCCGCAGAATATTGGACACAGCTTCGCGCAAAATCGAGCGCAGACCATTGACCAGTTCGAAGGAAATTGTAGTCCCCTCCTCCGATTCCGCATCCAAAGGCGCGGTCCATTCAAGGCTGACGCCGTGAACATCCAGCCGATGCACGGTTTCCGTGCGCAAATCAGCCAGCATGGGCGTAAGGGGATATTCCGCCTTGAAGCCATCGTTGATGATGGCGCGCAGATCCTTGAGGCTGTCGCGCAGCAGATCGTCCTTGCGCGAAACCTCCGGTGAGTGAAGTGCCGTCAGCAATTGCGCCCCGATATTGTCATGCACATCACGGCTGATCCGGTCCCGCTCCAGTATCGCGCCCCGCTCGTAGGCACGCCTGCTGTCGGCGGCAAGCTCATGCATCTCGATCATGTTGGCTGCCACATCGACATCCTCGGGCGAAAAGAGCCGCCGCCCTTTTTGCGCATAGCACAAGCGGCGCGGCTCAAGTCCGTCGATGCCCGGGATCAAAAGTGCCAGCCCGTTTTCGGAGATGCGTGGCACATCGACATCGCCGGTCATTTTCTCGGGCGGGGCCAGCGGCGCAAAGACATCTACCAACAAGCTGTCCCAGCGCAGTGCATGCGCGCGGGTTGTGGGCGAGAGGGCTGTATTTACGATATCGGCCATACGCCCCTTGAGAGAGGCGCTCCGCCGTGTGAGCAGGATCCTCAACAGCAGCTGCCGCAGGGGGAAATACAAAAAACCCGCGATCAGAAGCGCCACGCCCAGGCTCACCCATGCCTGCTGCTGTAAGAAGCGAATGAGCAGGATATCAAGTACAATGATCAGGATCATGCCCGACAACCAGAGCCAGATATAATAGGACCAACGATCGAGATTGAACACCTTATACCGGAGCACCCCCAGAGCGAGCCCGACGTGCATAATGTTGAAAAAGCTGAACGCGATGCTCTGCGGGATCAGGGTCTCCTCGCTGATGCCGAGCGCGATTGGCATCGGCACAAGCGCGATAAACAAAGAACAGCCGACCAGCGACACTAGGATGAACCAGCGCAGGCCCGCACGGTTGAGCGGCTCACGGCGACTCAGATACCACTGCACGACGCCAAGGATCACCGCGACCAGCATTTGCGAAAGCACCGCGAAGCCCAAGATATTATCAGGCGGCAAATTCAGTATATTCAGCGCGATCGCGATCCCGTACACCATCAGCGGGATCAACAGCCAGACAGGCCGGAACATCGGCTTGGGATATTGCGAGAAAAGCCCCACTAGCGCGATCCCGAACGAAATGGCGCCAAAGGCATTAATGCTCGACAACATATGGAATAAAGGGCCATCGAGCGCGATTTGACGTGTCGAGTAAATCGCGGCAGCATTTGCAAAGACAGGCACAAAAAGCGCCGTGAGGGCAAACATCCGCGCGCCCCAATCGTCGCGCCGCAGGCTGATCACCCATCCGCCAATCAGAAGCGATACCATCCCGACACCGATCTGGAACCAGAACTCCCAGGGTAAATCCCCGACAGTACGCCCGCGCACATCAAAATCATTCGCGCCGATCGTGCCATCGGCAAAGGCATATCTGACGAAAACCTGCGGCTGGTTTAGTTGCGCGCGGATCTGGCTCTGCCGGACGCGAAACTCCTGGATCGCGCGATAGCTGCCAAGCTGGTCAGGCTCGTCGATCAGATCGCTCGGAAGCAGAGTGATCTCTCCCAACTGCATAGGAACCGCACCCTCCGGTAGGTCGATGTGAGGCTGTCGTAACGCGATCCAGAGCGCTAGCGCTGTCATCACGAACCCAAAGAGCACTGCACCGATCAATACAAACGCCGGTGACATGTTTTTATAATCTGTGCGCATCAATACTGGCTATTGGTTTGAAGGGTAAAGTAAATACCCCGAACAGGGGATGGACAGGCAGCCGATCCGCGCACTCCCCTGCAACGCTCCCTGCCCGATCATCATGTTGGCACAGTCGCATTTCTGCGGCCAGAGATTTTGCGCTGAAAAGCGCTTCACACTCTTGCTGGGCCAGCGACGCGATCCGGATGCTTCACATAGGCATCAATCCCCGAATTCAGGCCCTCTTCTGAGGCCGAGAAAGACATATCCGAAGCGCCAAAGGGACGCTGCCTCGCCGGGACAGGCGCGCAATAGGCTTCAAGCACCTTGAAGTAGTGCGACCGTAGGCCGAACATACAGCATCCCCCCACGCTGATCTGCCCAACCGGCTTTTGGGTCGCACCGTCAAGCTCGCGGAAACACTGATCATCCTTCTTTTGCTAGCACACGCGGCATCTGTAGATTTGCGAGAAAATAATTTGGGGTCCGCCCCGAAGTTTTTCCTGATATGCACTTGCTGTCTGTTTCGGCATGGCCTAGAGAGACAACATTGGCGCGGGATGGAGCAGCCCGGTAGCTCGTCAGGCTCATAACCTGAAGGTCGTAGGTTCAAATCCTACTCCCGCAACCAAAAAACAACGCCAAATCAAATGCTTAAAGCCCGACCTAATCAGTCGGGCTTTTGCTTGTGCAGTTCTTGTCAACGCCTTGTCAACGTTTGACGAGTCCCCCCTCAAACAGGGGGCTTTTTTGGATCTGGCTTGCTTCAAAACCTTGTGGCAGCATCCAGCCATGATCGAGTTCCGTATTCTCTCCGATGATCACCCTGATCTCGCGCATTCGCCCTTCCTGCGCGCGGCGCTGTTGACGTTGCAGTACGCCCAGGAGCACGGCGCTATCGGTTTGACCAAGACGAAGGCGTTCAAGCGCGTCTTCGTGCATTGGGCGGTTGAGCACTTCGACTGGCCGGGCAGCAGCGCGGAGGAGATGTTCCGCTATAGCAAGGTCATCAATGAATACGAGTTCCCGCCGCTCGAGCTCCTGCATTACCTCTTAATCACCTTGCGCTTGGGGCGGCACTTCAAAGGTGAATTCCGGCTGACCAAGCGCGGTACGGATCTGGCGCAGGCACCGGGGAAGTTGTTCGCTGAACTTGTTCTCTTCTTTGTTCTTCAGATCGACCATGCGTCCTATGCGCGCTTTGAAGAGCGGCCATTTGGAAAGTGGGATGTCTGGATGAACGTGATCAATGTCGAAGCCAACCTGGGCACAAACGAGCGAGCGCTATTTGCGGCGTTCTATGGCGAGGAACATGATTGGGATAATGCCGGATGGCGCGAAATGGCCGCGTTCTCCTCCTGCGTCTTGCGCCCGCTTGAATGGGCCGGATTGCTTGTCCAAACCCGAGAAGAGCGCGACGGCAGGCATGTGCACCACGTATTCAAGACGCCGTTGTGGCGCAGCGGCCTGAAACTGGACACCGATGACATGTTGCGGCCCGTATCAGTGCAGTGAAAACAGCACGAGACTCGTATAGCTGACGTTCATGCGTCGCGCAGCTAACGGCAGGAACGAGCCTATTTTGTTGAAAAAGTCGCTGTAATTTCGGTGGATGGCGGCCTCTCGGCGTAGGGCGCGGGCTTATCGTTCCGCCCGTTTTACTGGGCGGCTTGTTGGTCTGTCGTATTGCCGGTTCAGATCATATTGCGATCCTTGTTTCGCCAGTCTTGGGTCTTAGTTTTGCGAGTTTTCGAAGGTTCTGGGCAATTGCAGCGAGCGTAAATTCGTCCCTTACACCGCAGGGCCCTCGAAGCCGGAGCCGTCCCAAGCCGAGAATGCGTTTGAGGTGGGCGAAGAGCATTTCGACCTTTTTGCGTTTGGCTTGGGCCTTGGGGTTGAAGGAAGACTTGGCGGCCAGTCGGGCAAAGTCACGCGCGTCCTCATGTTCCTCGCGGCCAATGAAGCGGGTGTTTGTGTTTGGGCAGCATTTTGGTTTTGACGGGCACGCATCGCAGATGGCTTTGGTGGCGCGGTATCTGCGCCGCTCGGTTTTGGGTTCTTTCCTACGCGGGTCAGAATAGTTCCGACGAGACTGCAACAGGTGCTGGCCTTCAGGGCAAGTATAGCGGTCATTGTCTTCATCCCATTCGAAGTCTGAACGAGAGAATGTGCCATCTGTGCGCTCTGATTTATCGATCAAGGGGATAAATGGAATGATGCTGCGCTTCTTTGTCAACCACGCCAGATTCTCCGCTGAGCCGTAAGCCGTATCTGCAACCAGCCAGTCTGGCTTGATGCTGAAGCGCTCTTCCGTACGATCAATCATGGTTTGCGCGGCACCCACTTCGGCCTGCCTGATGGAACGTGTTGCCTCGACATCAACGATGACGGAATGATCCGTATCGATCAGATAATTGTTTGAATAACAAAAGATCGCCGGACCCTTGCGCGCTGCAGTCCACTGGCTGGCCGGATCGGAGTGAGACGTGAACTTGGGTTTGACAGGGGTTGATGCGCCAAAGGCCTTGTCATCAAGAACGTCGAGATATTCCCTGACTGCTCGCGGTGCATCGTCTGGATTGATTGCCGATACATCCCATTCCGACTGTGCCGTGGAGTTCATTCTATCGACATCGGCTTCGATCAGGCTGGCATCAACGGCAAAGCCATGGCCGCCAACAAGGCCTTCAGAAATGCAGCGCGCAACGGTGGCCTCAAACACAATACGGAGAAGATCGCTGTCACGGAATTTACCGTGACGGTACTTTGAGAAAGTGCTGTGATCGGGCACCTTTTGGTTCAAGCCGAGGCGACAGAACCAGCGATAGGCCAGGTTCAAATGAACTTCGTCACAAAGCCGCCGTTCCGACCGAATGCCCATAACATATCCGACCACCAGCATCCGGATGATCAGTTCAGGATCAATCGAGGGACGCCCGAGGTGGCTGTAATACTGCTTCAGCTGCTGGCGGATTGTGTCAACGTCCAGAAACCTATCAATCTCGCGCAACAAGTGATCCGACGGAACATGCGCCTCCATGTCAAAGTCGTAAAACAGCAGCGCCGGAGCTTCTTGAGTGCCCATCATCGCAAAATCCTCCCTCGTTCTACAATAACGAGTGAATCAAATGACTTACTTCAAAGCAACAAGACTTTTCAACAAAATAAGCCCACCTTGACGGATTTCTGCAATGCCGCGAAAGGCGGCTAACATAAAGCAGGCCGAAATCTTCAACAACTGCTTGGGTTTTGAACGAAGTTTGTGGCAGTGGAAAACGGCCCATAACCAACTGTTCCAAAAACGAGCTATACTGGTGCAAAACCCCGCTTTTTGCTTAGACGTCGCAAAAATTAAAAAAAACGCCGCCAAGTCGATCCAAATCCACCTGAATATCAGCACTTTCTTGGCAGAAGTGGAACTTTTTTCTGCTAAATGGCCGCAAAGGACCTGAGGGTCGAGTTTTTCACCGATATCGAGTCTTATTGGAAAGGGTTGAAGCCTAAGGGCAAACATGGAAAGTCTTGTTCATTCCGCAGGCTAGAAGCTAGAGAAGGGTCGTATTGATGGCATTGGATTACGCAACCCCAGATCCACGTTTAACCCGTGAATTAGAGCAAGTTGCTAAAGAATCTGATCGGGTAGCTGACACTTTGCGTGGTATCAATCTGATGCCACAGAAGTTTCCGGTCGAAGCACTTCAAGAAATATGCATCTCTCTTTCCAATTTGAAGAACGGCACGGCGGAAGGCAGTGTAGAACCCCTCAATTTCGCGCGGCATGTGCTGCCATTGGTTCGGCGGGACCATTTTCATATTGAAGGTGAAGAACCTGAACTGAATGATGAAGATGACACATACTTCACTCGTGAGCATCCGCTCGACGTCGCGATAACACGGCTTTATGTCGCTGTCGGCACGGCGCTTGACGAGTATCGTTCACAAGCACAGGGTAAATATGATGATCACGTCGGTGCAGAAGAAACTCTTGAATTCGGTAAAGACGGCACTTTTGCTGATATCAGCAACAAATCGCGCGACATCGCTCAAAACGCAGAGCAAGAGTCCAAAAATCTAGCTAAGTGGGCTGAAGTGGGTTCCATACACGCCGATAGTCTACGGCGACAAGTTCAAGACAGCGCGAACATTGCGCATTCTATTCAATCACAAATTCGTATTCGACCGATTGTAGCACGGTGGTATGAATCTGCGAGCATCGCTTTGTCAAAGTTGCCGGATGTGATGATTAAGACCGCTAATAAGATTCATGTCGGAGTCGATGTTGGTCAAATCTGGATGGAAGAATGGAGTGGATTTAATAAACGTCTCCGGCATCTTGCTTACGATCAAATACGCAGTCTTGCGGTAGCTTTGGCGGCGACGGGAGAGCGACTCAAGATAAACCGTCGCCCCGCAATAGTAGCTGTCGAAAGGCAAAGAGACCCACAGACTCTTGATGCGGAACGCCGAGTGAAAGAGATTCTTTTGTCCGGTGCCAAATTACATCCTGATCTCGCGGTAAAGGCTGAATTTCTCTCTTTTCATAATAGGGACGGTCGCATCAAACGTCATTCTGACCTGTTATTACTAAAAAATCTGAAAACTCTGCGATTGAGTAACTTTAGCTTAAGCCCCAAAGAGACGAAAACTGTGGGGCAGCTCACTAACCTGACCAGCCTGTCCGTGCATATAAATGAGGCCCGCGATTTTGCGGCGCTAAATAGTCTCACCAACCTGACCAACCTATGGGTCTTTTCAAACAAGGCTAGTGACCTTACTGCGCTTGGGCAGTTAACTAACCTAACCGGCCTGTCAGTGCGGGCACACGAGGCCAGCGACCTTACGGCACTGGGACAGCTCACTAACCTGACAAGCCTGTCTGTGAAGACAAACAGGGCTAGCAACCTTACGGCGCTGGGACAACTCACTAACCTGTCCAAGCTGAGGTTGCAGACAAACGGGGCCAGCGACCTTATGGCGTTGGGAGAGCTCACTAAACTGACAAGCCTGTCAGTGCATGCAAACGAGGCCAGCGACCTTGCGCCGCTGGGAAAGCTCTCGAACCTGACAAGCCTGACAGTGCAGGCAACTGAGGCCAGTGACCTCACGGCACTGGGACAGCTTACCAACCTAACAAGCCTGTCGGTGCGTGCAGGCGAGGCCATCGACGTTACGGCCCTAGGGCAGCTCACAAACCTGACCAACTTGTCCTTACATGCAAACAAGGTCACCGACCTAACGGCACTGGGGCAGCTTACGAACGTGAATAACCTGAAGCTAAATACAAACATTGCCAGCAATTTTTCAGTGCTGGGAGGTTTGCCAAACCTAATTGGCTTATCAATACAGGCAAACAAAGTGAGCGGCTTTTCTGAAATGGCTGGGCTGACCAACCTAACCAACCTGACGGTGAATGCGAATAACGTAAACTTAGAAGGAGTTCACCAACTCAAGGCCCTGAAGCAACTCGAGATATCAATTGCGAAGGAGGTAGACCTTGCGCCCCTCATGAGGTCATCTAGTCTAAAAAAACTCTACTTGGCAAATGTAACATTCCGGAATTCAAGGCTATTGAAAGCAGTTGAAATAGAGCTTGTCGGCAATAGTCGGGAAATCTGAGATATTTGTTTAGGAAAATGCTTGAATAGAACACCTATATTGGTTCCAAAAAACCACCATTTCTTGAACGGTTGGCAAAACCGGCCATTCACGCAACCGCAGAGAAAGCTCGCTTCGTTCGCACTGCGGTCACTCAAGATGAACGTCTCGACTGACCGCTCCGCAGCCGCTGGCCCTACCTCGCCCGCTTGTCCGCGACCGACCAGACCACCGATCCAATTGTCAGGAGTGCACCGATCACCGGTTCAATATCGGAGGCTTGGACATAGCCCTTGGCCACCAACGCGGTGCCAGCGACCGTCAGAATTTGTCGGATCAGCGCGAGGATTGCAGGTTTCAGCATGATTATCTCCTGTTCAGATTTCATTGGTGGATGCGAGGAATTCGCCCGGTTTCATCGTCCGCAGGCGTTGCTGACGGGGTGGGACGGTGGCGGGCCAGCGCGCGCCAAGGAGGCGGGACTTGGCGATGCGGGCGATGGTGACGGCGTCGGATTGGTTGCCGCCGAGCACGTAGAAATGCGTGTCGTCCTGCCCCATCGCGAAACCAACGTGCCCACCAGAGCCGCGCGAGAACACCAGCACGGCACCGGGTGTTGGCTTTACCTCCTGCCCGAACAGCAACCAGTTGCGCGCCCAGTAGGGATTGGCGCCCAGCGCGCCCAAAAGCGGTTCGTCGGGCAGAGCAACACGAATGCAGGTCTCCACGAAATCCCCGCACCACGGGTTCTTCGATGGATCTCCTAGGCTGCGACCATCACGCTTCAACCAGCCCATCAGCCAGGAGCGATCACGGGCTTCATGACGCCCCAAGGCAGATTTGGCCTCCGTGATCCAAGGCAATGGGCCCGGCGGGGCGACGGCTGCCGCGCGCCCGTTCGCAGCCAACAGCGCTTTTATCGCGCGTGCTGTGCGCAGGCCCCAGAGGCCGTCGATTGCACCGGGCGAATGGCCCAACTGGTCCAGACCATTCTGGATCAGCTGGATGGGGTCGCGGGTGTTGGCATTCATGGGAAGGCTCCTTTCGCTCGTCTCAGGGCATGAAAAAAACCCGCCTTGCGGGCGGGTCGGGGTGGATCGGTTTGATGTGTGTGAGTTGGTCAGTTGCTGCGACCGCGCTGGAAGGCCTCGAACATCAGATCGCGCATGGCGCGTATGTCGGCCTCGATGCGTTCCAGCCGGTCGGCTTCGGTTTCACGATCTTCGGCGCGCTGTCGGTCAACGCGGTCGCGCTCGGCCAGAAGTTCGCGGTCGAGCCTTGCGAGCATGGCGTCGTTGGTGAATGCTTTGCGCGTGACGGCGGCCAGCAGAGCGATGGTGCCACCGATCAGCGCAGTGATGGCGGCGGTGATGCCGTGATCGCGAAAGGCTACGCCAACATCCTGTAGCAGTGTGGTTTGTTCTGTCATGGCTCAATCCTTTAGAAATCGGTCTCGACGTAGACACCCGAGCAGTCGTAGGCGACCGCCGCCGCCGTGGCGCCGTTGTTCATGTAATTGCGCGGGCTCAGCAGCTGGGTGGCGGCGGGCATGTCGCTGGAGATGGTGAACTCGACGGCAGCACCACTGACCTCCTCGACCACCCGCACGCCGATGTCTGATCCGTTCGGGGCCGCCACGATGTAAAGCGTCAATACGTTGGTCAGGCTGTTGACCGGGAAGCTCGCACCCAGATCGGTCAGGCTTGGTGCACCGGTGCCATCGTTGTGCACCAGCTGCCAGTTGGTGTGGGTGCCGCGTTGGAAGCCGATCCCGATACAGTTGGCAGCCGCCGCCAATGTCAGCGTGGTGGCCAGTGCCGCAGTTGATCCATAAAGCCCGAAAAAGCCCATGCCGGTGGGCTGCAGCGCATTCAGGGACAAGCGGTTGACGTAGTTCCAGCCGCCCAAGCCATCTGCATTGCCACGCCAGCAGACCCAACCTGCGGAGCGTTCTTCGGCAGAAGCATTGGCCGTTGCGGCACTGGTGACGCGCCAGCGTCGCATGCTGTCGGCCAAACCGACGGTGGTGAGCGTTGGCGTCGCCACAGTGCCCACAGCGGTGCGCGGCATGCCATTGGTGTTGACGGTCGTACTGCTTGAGGGTGCCCACGTCGCGATCCGGTTCACCCCGAAGTGGGGCTGCAATGGAAAGAACCGGCCAGAGGGACGCTGAACGTCCAGCCATCCGGCCCCAGCGCGGTCACGAGCGTAGACCGCGAGCTTGCCCGCAGGCGGCGGGTCCGGAGCGGTGGGGAGGCTTGGCATGTGCAGCGGTTCGGGCAGCTCGATCCGGCCGGAATTGCGGTCGATCCGGATGGCATCAAAGAAGGACGATCCATTCGGGCTGACTTTGAAGCTGAAATCGTCATTGCCGAGAAGGCCGATCAGCGCCCGCGCCGAGAACCCGGTCTTGAAGGCGAAAGCGGCATCACTTGCTGGCGCCGCCTTGTTGAAGGTCGCCTCGATCCCAGCGCCTGCGTTGTTGAACAGCATGGCGGGGGTGTTGATTGAGAGCCGGTTAAAACTGTCAGCGGTGGCGCCACCCAGGCCCAGAAATTGTGCAGTCAGGTTCGCCTGCGGCATGCCAACCTGGGTCACGGTATTTGCGAAGGTGACCGTCGGCGTATTCACCACCGTGGAGCCGCCAGCCCCTGCGCTGGCTGATCCGATGTTGACGACCGTCGTGGATCCCGATGCGCCACCGGTCCCGAGGTTTACCGTCTTGGCAACCCCCGTTGTCGTGGCACCAGTCCCAATCCCGTAGGTCGATGTGGTGGTCGCCGTGCCGATAGATGCCGCCGCCGCCGAAACCGTGACAGTGCCCGAGGCCGTTAGTGTGCCCGAGAAAGTCTTGTTGCCGCTAAACGTCTGGGTGCCTGCTAGGATCGCCAGTTCTGAAGATGTATTCGGCAGCGTATAAGTCCGGGATGTGCCGGTGCTGATCCCCGAAAGAGAGAACAGCGCCCGCTTTGTTGGATCAACAGCATTCACCAGACTGAAGATCGCGTCTGATACATCCTGTGGTACGCCGACCGGCTCCCAGGCGGAACCATCCCAAACGACGAAGGCTTGTTCCGCTGCGATCCAGGCCAGCCAGCCCGGGCGCGGGACCAGCCGCATCCAGACGCCATCGACCCAGAAGGCGACGTTCAAGTCCCAACCGGCCCAAAGACCGGTGGCACCAGAAGCCACGACATGCCGGTCGCCGTCCGCCGGGCTTGCAGGCGGCGTGGTGCGCGTGCGGTCCAGCACACTCAGCTGCACCATAGCGTCCAGCAGCCGAAGCGCCTCATTGTGGGTAACGTGCTTTTGCGCCTGCGATGCCAGGATATAGGGCAGCAGGAGATGGGTGGTGATGTCGGACATGATGGCCTTCAGAATGTGAGGGTGACGGATTTTGCCGCGCCCCGGCCGATCAGGGCCGAGAGCTGATAGATGCGTATCGAGAGGGTTTGGCCGGGGCCGAGCAGTGCGCCCCAATCGGCGATCTGCTGAGCGGCGGTGTAGAGCGTGCTGGTCGTTGGAGCCGTCAAGGATCTCTTGACAACTGACCCGTCCAGAACGTCGACCTCATATGCCTCCACGTCCTCTGCCAAAGGAGCATCGCCCAAGCCCCAGCTATCGGCTGCAAGGGAGCGCGACCGACGCGTCCAGCGGATGGTCAGGTCGCCCGCGCTGCGCGCTGTTCGCCACGGCTGTTCGATATGGGCCACCGAGAAGGGCCGCAGCCCAGCGCCTTCGGGCGTGAAGCTGATCGCGACAAAGGTGTCATCGCTGACCGGCCGCGACGCTGGGCCGATGCGCCAGTTCCATGGCAGGCCCAGATCAGCCTCAGCGATGGGCAGTGATGCCAGCGTGTTATCCAGAACAACCACCCGTGTGCCGGTCGGCACCATGCTTGTAATCGCCCCTTCGGTTCCACGCTGGCCGCGTAGTAGACGTGTCAGGCGATAGCGTCCGGGCGCGAGCAGCTCGGCATTCCCCGCTTGGACGATCTCCCATTGCCCAGCGGCGGCCTCAATGGCCAGCGCATTTGCACCGCCCAGCAAGGCGATGTCTGTGACACTTTCCAGCGTGCCCGAGAACAGATCGACCTCCAGCACGTTGCCAAGATCGAAGCGCGATACCGGACCGGCAAAGAAGTCCGCAGCCGACACACCCATGCGCGCGCGTGTGCCAAATGTGGTCAGCAGCTCAAATCCATCCGTCGCAGCACTGCGGTACACAGCGATTGCGCCCGGCCATGGCCTGGCATGGGCGGCGACAAACGGACGATGGGCAGGCTGATCCTCGCGCAGCAGCGGCAGATCGAGCAAAACCACATCAGGCGACCCGAATACCATGGGCGTCGACAGTGATGCCGGGCGAGGATCGCCGGGCGGCAGATCATAAACGGCGCGGTCCTGGCGCACGGCATCGATGCTGCGCAGGTCCGAGTCCGCGATGGAGACCAGCCGCAGTTCCGTCAGGCGGCCATCGTGATCGAGCAGGATCACGTCGCAGGGATCCAGCGCCAGCTTTGAGGGTGGCAGACGGAACACCGCAGTTTCCCGACCGACCCAAGCCTCCATCAGCGCGCGGCGGCAGCGGCGTTCGGCTTCTTCCGGCGGCACCGCCATCGGGAAGGCCTCGGAGGCGATGCGCGTCGTGTCCACGGTTATGCGGCGTGCCTCGACCAAGGCTGCGTCATAATCCTCATCGGCGCGGGCGACTTGCCATTTCAGGGCCTGCGGCAGTTCGGTTTCCTGCGCGCGGGTGAGCTCCATCACATCGCCTTGTGATGATGACGCGGCCACCATGCTGTCGGGCGTGATGTTCAGACTGGGAATCCGACCGCGCATCAGGAAGCGGATCCGACCTTCGCTTTCCACCGCATCGAAGCCGAAATGCCGTGCGAGTGTCGAGATCGAGGCGCGCGGAGCTTCCAGCGCCGAAATCACATATCCCTCGACTGCACCCCAGAGGCCGGAGACGTCGATATGGTCTTCCGGCATTCCAGCGCGCAGGCACAGGTGTCGCACCAGCGCCGCCAACGACACCGCACCCAGCCGCCCCGTAAGCCAGTGTCCGCGCCGCCAGTTCGGACCATCGGTCCAGACATCGGTCAGTTCGGGGAAGAACGGATAAGGCCGCGCATCCCAAGTCCAAGCGGCGCATTCTGGCAGATGAACCATCCGCGTGCTGGTCATCGCCGAGACCGGGTTGTTGGCCGAGGCACCCCAGAACAGATAGGTCGCCTCGAGATAGGCGCGTTGGATCGCGTCGTCGCGCCACCCCCGCGAAAAGTGCGGCACAAAACTCTCGGACGACTTCGGGTCGAAGAACACGTTGGGCTGGTTGGTGCCGCGATCAATAGCCGGGCAGCCCAGCTCGGTGAACCAGATCGGTTTTGATTGCGGCATCCATGCTGTCGGCATGCCGCTTTCCACGCCACCCAGCCGGTTGAAATGTGGGTTTTGCCACCAGGATCGCAGATCCTTCAAGCGGTAGACCCACGGCTTAGTGGCTGCACCATCGGTGATCGGCGTGCGGACCTGCGCCGCCCGGTCGGCCAAGCTGGCATAGAACCAGTCAAATCCTTCGCCGCCGGTGATGTTGGATTGCAGGTAGGTCCGGTCATAGATCGCGGGCGCAAGATCGGCATCGGCATGATCAAACCCGTCGCGCCAATCCGAAAGAGGCATATAGTTGTCGATGCCGATGAAATTGATGTTGGCGTCGGCCCAGAGTGTGTCGAGGTGGAAGAACACATCGCCGCTGCCATCGCCCGGCTGGTGGCCGAAATATTCCGACCAGTCGGCTGCGTAGCTGATCTTGGTGCCAGATCCGAGGATCGAGCGCACGGCCGCTGCCAGATCGCGGTAAGCTTGCACCGCCGGATAGGTACTGGCCCCCGAGCGGATGGTGGTCAGGCCGGGCATCTCTGTGCCGATCAGAAAGGCATCGACACCCCCTGCAGCTTTGCAAAGATGCGCATAGTGCAGCACCATGCGGCGCAGGCCCCATTCGCCAGCTGGGCCGGTCCAGCTGACGCTGTCGCTAGAGACGCTGAAACTGGCAGGTGTCGCAGTGCCAAACAATGCCGAGACTTGCGCGGCCGCCGCGGCAGTTTTATCCACCGATCCGGCAAAGCCTGCCGCGGGGGAACATGTAATCCGACCGCGCCAAGGGAATGCGGGCTGGCCCACTCCGGAAGTGTTGGCGCTGTGAGGGTTGGGCTTGGCATTGCCGGGCGGCACATCCATCAGGATGAACGGATAGAAGGTCACACGCAGACCGCGTGCCTTTATCTCCCTGATCGCCTGCACCACCGCGAAATCTGCCGGGGTGCCGCCGTAGACAGGGCGGCCCTCGGCGTCGCTGCTGATAAGAACCGCACTGGCCCTGCTGACGCCGTTCACGACCCAAGACGAGGGTGTCGTCATCTTGACCGCCAGCTCGACGCCGGGGCGCAGCTTGCAGCTGCCTGCACGCAGATCGTCACCGAACCACGCCACGACCAGGCTGACGCTTTCCACGGCCGGTGCCATGGATTGCAGCCGGTCCAGCGCCACAACGATATCGGCAGTGTCGGAGATCGCATTCAGGTTCTCGGCAACTGTCGCACCACCCGCGCCGAAGGGCCGCTTGACCGGAGTTGTTGCGTAACTGAACTCGCCCGAAGCCGGGATCAGCGTCACCGCTTTGACCAGACCTTCAGCTGTGTCCGCATCCGCGAGCGGCCGGAACACCTCGAAGCTGATCTGCGGCAGGCGGTTGCCGAAGCCGCTCAGGTTCAGTTCCTCAAACACGACATAGGCCGTGCCGCGATAGGCGGGAGTGTTGACGTCTCCCATCTTGGCCGAAATGAACGGATCGGGGGTCTGCGTCTCATTGCCGGGATACCAGCGCCAGGTGACGCCGGTCATATCCATCGGTTTGCCGTCGACCCAGACGCGGCCAATGCCGGTGATCTCGCCCTCACAAAGCGCCACAGCGAAGCTGGCATAATACAAATACTCGGTCGTTGTGACCTTCGCACCCCCACCGCCACCCTTGCCGCCGCCTTGGGTCGTGGTTGTGGTCCGGGCCTCCTCGCGAAAATCCGTGGCCCAGATGATATTGCCACCAAGCCGCATCCGGCCAAAGAGGCGCGGGATCACAGCGCCTTCAGTCGCAGAGGTGATCCGCAGCCCGTCGAGCCGCGCGCCTTCGATGCGTTGGGCAGGCGCGAGGGAGGACACGATCCACTCGTCGACCAAGGACCCGACGCTAGATCCGATGAAACCACCGATTGTGACAGCGCTGACACCAAGGAGAGTGCCGCCAATGGAACCACCGATTGCAGCGCCAGCAGCGCCGAGCACAATAGCTGCCATTTCAGAACTTTCAGATGCTGCCGGAGGGTGGGAACAGGAAGGCGAAGGCAATGCGCCGCCGCCAGACAGGGGTCAGGACTTCCTCGACGACGCCCAGCCGCTCATAGGAATGGATGAAGTGGTCAGGCGCGGTCACGATCCCGACATGCTTGGCGATGGCGCGCGGTGCCATGCGGAATAGGACCAGTGCGCCGGGACCGGCCTCGGAGGGAATAACCTCGATCATCATGCCCCGTGCCCCGTCCGCCAGCAGCTCGCGTAGCCCGGTCTCGCCCCAATCGCGGCTGTAGGGTGGGATCGGAAACGGTTCGCTTCCGACCACCTCGCGCCAGACGCCACGCGCGAGACCAAGGCAATCGCAGCCGACCCCGCGCAAGCTGGCCTGATCGTGATACGGTGTGCCGAGCCATAAGCGCGCGGTAGTGATGACGAGATAAGGATCGGCGGCGGTAATCAAAGCACGCCGCCTTCATGGCTGCCGTCTTGGCTGGCATAACGCAGCACTGCATCCTGACCGGGAATGTTCGGAAAGCCCCGAAAGTTGGTGGTATTGGCGAACTTCGCGCCACACGTCACGATCCGCTTGTCGCAACCAGCCCGTGCGACGAAGGCGTCGCCCTCGGCGATGGCACACACCGGCCCTTCCAGCAGGGTAAGGGTCGCAATGGCATCTGCCAATCCATGGGCCAGCACTTCGGTGATGCGCCCGGTATTGCCACCGCTGGTCCATGTCAGGGTGCCTGAGGTGAACCAGCCCGCCTCGAAGGCCGACAGCCCCGAGGCCATGAACGCGCGGTCACGCAACAGGTCGGTGATCACGCCCGCACCCTTGTAGACGCCGTTCTCCAGATTGATCCCGCACCGCGCATCGCCCAGCGCGGCATCGCACCCGGCCTGAAACGTTCGCCCGACTGTCTGGCCCAGCACATGCGCCAGCGACCGCACTTCCGCGATAAAGGCCATACGTCCGCGCCGAATTTGACCTACAGCGCCCCGTCGCAGCAGAACTCGCTGGCTCGGGTCCGTCCAATTTACCCGCCACAGCTCCACCCCGGCGTTGTCCCAGCGCCCGTCGAGGATGTCAGTCTCAGTAATCCGGTCGGACGTCAGCACGCCGCTCGCGTCCTGCGCATCGACGGCCAGATCAGAGCCGGAGCGGATTTCCGAGGCGGCAAACCCGCTTTCGGGCTCAAACTCGGTGCTATCAAAGCTGAGGGCGCGATCATGGTCGGTAAAGCCCAGCGCCACGCCATCCGTCCGCGAAATCCGCCAGCACCAGGACAGGGTTGTGGTGCCATCATCGAGATGTGCCTGCAGTGCGGGTGAGAGCGATTTCATCTGCGGATCTCCAGCAGCGGGATGGACGTGATTGAGCCCAGCCGTTCAATGTCGAGCGTGACGTCGAGCGTGTCGGTGTCGAAGCGGACTGGGACATCGAATTCGAAGCCTGAAGTGATTGCGACACCCGCACCCGGGGCGGCGTTGAACGTGATACTTCCGGTCGTGATGTCTGCGCTCCAGCCGGTCATTTGCTCGACCCCGTTCAAAGCCATCCGAATTGTGCCCGCGACAGGTTTGGCAATGGCGCGGGTCCAGCTTTGTGCGCCGGAGGTATAGCGTTTCAGGAGCGCAAAGGTGGTGACGGCACCATTCCCGGTGCCAATGGGCTGGTCGATGGGGGCGACTGCCTGCGACGGCAGGCAGGATTTGTAGTCGGCCCAATCCTTGTAGCGGAAGCCATGCAGACGAGCGTTGCGGGCCTCAAAGAAGGCGACGACCGCTGCCAGATCGTCTGTGCGGCGAATGCCGTAGGCCACGTCATAGCGGCGGCGGGAGTTGGCCCAGCTAGCGTTCCGCTCCTCGTCTCCAGAGGCCAGTTCAACGATCTGGGTGCGTCGCTCTGGCCCGCCGCGCGCACCCCGGCTGATGTTGTCGGGGAAGCGCACTTCATGAAACGCCATCACATGCCCCTCCGACCGAGAGATACGGCGCGAGCGATATCAGCTGCCACCTGTGTGCGGGATTGCCGAAAGCTTTCGGCATCGCGGGACATGATCGTGACGTTGACCGTCGGGGCGGAGGATTGCCCTTGGCCATAGCCAGCCGCTTCCCTGCGCGACAGAACCCGCTCGCCGCGTTGCAAGATTGCGGGCACCTCGTCAGGTTTCAGCCCGGCCCAGCCCCCAGAATGCATGCGCGGGGCACCGGCGAAGGCCATGGCGGGCACCATCCGGCCGCTACCCGCGATGCCAACCGTTCCACCGGAATGCAGGATGTTCGCGAACAACCCGCCCGCGCCGCCAAACGCACCCGACAAGGCATCGGCGATGGGGCCGAGAATGAAGCGCCGCGCGGCCAGTTTCGCCAGATCGGCAATCATCGAGGTGACGAGGCCTCTGAAGTCCAACTTGCCGGTTTTGACGAAGTCGCCCACGGCATTTTCGGCACTTTGGAACGCCCCGACCAGCGTCTGGCCGATATCGCCCCCGATATCGCGGGCTTTGGTGGCATAGTCGGCCAGAGCCACGGTGACAGCGCCCCAGCCGGTTGCGGCTTGTTCCGCACCCTCGGCAGCTGCTGCCCCGGCTGCGCGTGCGGCGGCACCAGCACCACCGGCGGCGGCAGCCGTTTCATCGAGTTCGACCCCCAGAGCATCCGCCGAGGTGGCAGCATCCGCGAGGGTCGTTTCGGCCTCGGTTCCAGCGTTGGTCATCGCGTCGCGCAATGCCTGCCAACTCGCCAACGGGCGACCAGCAGCATCGGCCAGCATGCCTGCTGCCTCGCGGTAGCCTTCGGCCCGGGCGCTGGCATCATCGGCCGCCGCACCAAGTCCCGTATCAGGCGCATCGACGTATGTTCGCCCTAGTGCCGCGGAGAATGCGTCAGCTGCCGCAGCACCGGCCGCCTCGGCCGCCCCTGCGAAGGGGTTGTCGATCCCGCCGAGCGTCACCGGATCAAGTGTGCCGATCCGCACGCCACCTTCGCCGGTTGCCCATTCGGGGAGCAGGTCCAGCGCTGCGTTCAGGGTTGTAATGAAGCCATTGATCCGGGTGACGACACCGTTCAGCATCGACTCTACACCGCTGATCAGCCCGTTCGCCGCTTGAAACGCGAAGTCGCCAATGGCACCGGGAAGACGCCCCCAGATCGCCTTCATGGCATCGAACGCGCCCTGGAAGACCGCCACCGACCGGTCGCCAAAGCTGAACACGCCCGTCACTGCACCATCGAGAGCCGTCAGCGCGGTGGCTTTCATCCCTTCCCAACCTGCGGCCATCCGTGCCAGTGCTGCATCAAGCGCAAGGCCAATGCGGCCCCATACCTCGGAGACGAGGTCGGAGAGCAAACCCATCGCGTTACCAAAGCCACCGGCACCGGCCACAAGCCGCGTGAACTGATAGACCAACTCACCCGCGCCAACGATCAGCGCGCCAATGCCGGTCCGGATGAGCGCCCCGCGCAGGAACACCAGCGCTGTGGCGAGGCCCCGCACCGACAGCGCGGCCATGGCCATGCCTGCCACCCAGCGCCCGGCCATGAGGCCCGCGAATGTGGCGGCATAGGTCGTCAGCCGTCCGATATTGTCGAACAGTGCCGTGATCGCGATACCGACCGGCCCGGTGGTGCGCGCGACGGCGGCCAGCGCATTGGCCACAGCCTCGAGCGCGGGTGCCGCCGCCACGGCCAGTTGGTTCGAAACCCCGCGCCAGATCAGCCCAAGCCGGGAGATCGCATCATTGGTACGCTCGATCTGATCAGCGTCCTGCTCGGAAACAACGACGCCAAAGGCAAGGACATCCTCTGTCGCCTGCCGCAGTGTCGCCGTGTCGATCCGCGACATGGCGATGGAGCCTTCCTCGCCGAACAACTGCCCCGCAACCGCCGCACGTTCAGCAGCAGGCACGAACGCCTCGATTGCGGCATTGATCGCACCGACACGCTGATCGAGCGGCAGGGCGATCAGATCAGCCGCCGAAAGCCCCAGCCGATCAAGCGCATCGGCGGCCGGGCCAGTCCCGGCAGCCGCCTGGCTCAGCCGCCGCGTCAGATCCTTGGTAGCCTGTTCGATACCCGACATCGATACGCCCGCCAACTCACCCGCGCGCTCCAGCGTCTGGATCGAGGCAACTGTCGTGCCCAGTGATTGCGCCAGTTTTGCCTGCGCATCCACCGTCTGCAGGCCGGAACCGACCATTGCAGCACCCGCTGCGGCCAGTGCCGCGATGGTCGCAGCCGCAGCAAGGGTCGCACGACCGGCAAATGCAGCAACGCGCGCGTTCGCGAGGTCCATCTCACGCGACAGACGCCCGAAGCCGCGCGCGCCTGCCTCACCGACACCTTCCAGCTCGGCGCGCACTTGGCGGCCGCCCTCGGCGACGAGGCGGACGGATACCCGTTTTTCAGCCATCACGGCTTCCTTCCATCTGTTCGTTTACTTTGCGGACCATCACGGCCTCAATCTCGGGCAGTAGTTCGGCGGCGATGAGGGTGTCGATGCCCAGCGCGTATGCGAGGGCCAAGGCCGCACCCATGTCCCAGCCGAGCACAGCGCCGGGGATGACGCGCAGCTGCCCGCCAAGACGACCGACCAGATCCCAGACCTGCCAACCCTCCCGCGTTTGCGGCCGGTTCAGCCTTGCCGGGCAGTCCGGGCAGGTTTTGGCGCAAGCGGCGCAGTAGCGATCGCCCCCGCCGAAGGACCACTCGGCAAGGGCGCGGAGACGTTTTTTTCCGCGTCCATGATCAGCCCACGCGCAACGTATTGGGTCTGGAACGCTTCAAAGACCGGCCAGATTTCCAGCAGGGCGTCGATGCCTTCGGGTGTGACCGGCAGCAGATTGCCCGCGTCATCGCCCACGCCCTCCCAATCCAGCACTGCGCGCCGGGCGACGGCTTTCGCCATGGCGAGCGCCAACTCCTCGGTCGTGGCCGTATCGGGCATGGCCTCGATGGCGGGATCGGCGCGGGCTGACACCATCAGCGCGGTGGTCAAAGGAGCCGCCAGCAAACGCAGGCCAGGGGCGAGGTTCAGCCATTCAGGCGTGACGGTCAGGTTCAGTCGGATCATGATCAGTATCCTGTCAGTGTGTTGATAAGGACGGCGGTGCACATACGAGCCGGGCTGGTGGCCTTCGCCGCCTGCCAGTCAAAACTGGCCTGCACGCCTTGCGGCCCGGCAATCTCAATGCGCGGGCGTGGCAGATAGACGGCGTACGCAGTGAAGGTGAAGCTGGCATTGGCCCCGAGGCTGTAGTTGAATTCCAGCTCGCAGGGGCTGCCGTCGATGGCTTGCGTCACCAGTGTTGTGTCGGAAAATCGCACTTCGATCCGGCCGGTGAGTGCGGCCATGGTCGGATCAGCCCCATCGATGCGGCCATCGCCCCGGATCGTCTCGATGCGGTCGAGGTTGTTGGAATAGGTGATCTCGGCGGAGACCACGTTCCCGAGCGCCGTGCCGTTGCGTTTGACGGTGCCGTTGAAATGGCCGAACCGCTGAAGAGCGAGCGCGGTGGGTGTGCCTGCCGCAGTCGTGGCTGCGATGGTTTCACCTTGGGCGATAAGACGGGCCGTCGCTGTCAGCAGGCCGGAGCGCTGCATCTGCCAGGACAGCTGATCCAGCACGCAGCCGGAATACATCGCAAACCGTGGCACCTCTGGCATCGCTGTCTCGATGGACATACTGGGCAGCGTCCAGTTGCCAGATTGAAACATGTGGGTCTTGGGTGTGGTGCCGCTGGTCGTCGGTTGCCCAAATGCTGCCTTCAGCCAAAAGCCAAAGGCCTCGACGTCGATCGGGATCACCACCTCACCGTCAGCCGTCACTGCATCCTTGATTGGGGCCAGCGGATCGCGGCCATAGCCCAGCAGTTCCGATTCCAGCAGCGGCTGTTCCGCACCCAGCGTCGCCCGCGCAAAGGGCATTAGCCGGAAGCCACTGACCGGCGGGGTGCCGTAAACCGTCTCAAAGCCAAGCGCCATCTGCGCCCGGGCGCCCTGCGCTCGTGCCATATCGTTCTCCTTGTTGTCGGGGTGTCAGGCCAAAGGGCCGGTGGTTGTGTAGTGCAGCACGACGGTGATCACCGCCGCCTTCAGGGTAACAGCGCCCTCAACCGGCAGATCGACCGAGGCCGGGGCTTCGGGTTCGATCCAGTCGCAAAGACCACCGAGGGTACGGTCGGCTTCCAATGCAGTGCCAATATCGGCGATCAGGTTGTCGAATGCGCTGGCGCGGCCATTCGGGGCCTGTACGACAACCTCCAGTTCGGCCCGGTGCTCATAGTGATAGCGCAGCGGCGACAGCGTGACCTCCGGCTCACCGGGTTGGCCGTCGCGCAGTATGATCAGCCCGGCTGCTGGGATCCGTTCGGGCAGCACCTCGTCACGCAAGGTGAGAGCGGCAAGCGGCTGCAGCCGTGCATGAAGCGCTGCGAGGACGGTTTCTCGGGTTGTTGGCATGGTATCCGATGGGTTTGGTGGACTCTTGACGGAAAGTGACATGTAGTGATGAAGACTGCAGCGGTCCGAAAGCGATTGAATTGAAAGAAAATCTTGCGAATGCATACGGATACGCCAAGAAGGCATTGAAACGCGGCGCAGCAGAGGTCGAAGCGGCAGCGCCGCGTTTTGAGAAAGCTCTCGCTTGGGGCAAGCGACAGCATGAGCGCTTGTCGCCGCATATCCCGAACCAAAGTCAAATTGAGATCTGGGCAAAGGACAATGCGGCAAGGTTCGGGTGGAATGAAAAGCCGAAAGCAAGCTCACTTGAGCACTTGGAAGAAAACCTGAACGCGGTCGTCGCGGCCATCCGACAGGACTCCGAAAAACGAACACGTATATTCGTCAACACGGTGATCGGCAAAACAACTGGTATTGCCGCTGTGACCGGTATTGCCACCCTGATAACAGCTTTCGGTACCGCTGGGACCGGCGCCGCGATAGGGTCACTCACTGGTGCAGCGGCAACAACGGCGCAGCTGTATTGGGTGGGCTCGATCATCGGTCTCGGGACCGCTGCTGGAGGAGTGATCTTGGCGGGAACCGGCATAGGCATTGGAGTCGGCGGCGGTCTTGTCGCAAAGCGATGGCTCTTCGGTAAGCCCAGACCCGAAGGTGATCTGCACGAGCACGAGAAGGCTATCCTCGTTGCCTGCATCACGTTGATCAAGGCGATCCGGCAACAGATCGAGAATGGCGCACCCACAACCAATGCCGAAATGCGCCTCATCGCCGAGCATGCGCTGATCCCTTTGGCCAATCAGATCAACCAATATTGGAGCCAGGCGAGCCTGGACGAAGAAGGAATTCCCGGATGTCAGCCATTTACCAAGACGCTCGCCTTACTGCATCAACGCAAGCTCGATCACTGCAGGACAGAGATCGGCCGGATCGCGATCTCAGCCTTGGCTGCGCCGCAATAGGCGACGGACAGCGCAGCGCTGCCGTTGTTATTGCGGTAACCCTCCAGCGACTGGTTGATGACAGCAGCCGCTTTTGGTCGGTTGAAGAGCGGCTGGTGCTTGACGCGCTCCGGCGGTCATCGGACTCGTTGCGTGATGCAGATGTTGGTGAACTCGCCGCCTATGTTGCCGCACTGGACCCGGGACAACTTCGGGGTGTCGCTTCGAACATCAAGGGCATCTACCACGAGCTGCTGTATGTTCATGGCGTGAACGCGGATGGGGGAGAGATTACCGCCGAGGTTTTTGGCGCGACCAATCATCCGGGTGCAGATGTTCAGTTCCTCGTAGAGGGGGACGTCATCCGAGAAGTCCAGCTGAAGGCCGTCGCATCTGTTGCGCCAATCCGCGAGCATCTTTCCCGATATCCCGAGATTGAGGTCCTGGCTACAACAGAAGTAGCGGACAAGATCGACGGAGTAGCCAGCTCAGGGCTGTCCAACGAGCATCTTATAGCCAATGTCGATCACGTCTTCTCCGGTTTGCCCGGCGATGGACTGCTTCATGAAGTCGGCGAGGCTGTCGTAACTTCGGCGCTCGTTTCTGGCGCTTTGGCCGCAGGCCGTGTTCTGCGAGCAGGGTCGGTTTCGCCCGATCAATTCCGAAGTGCCTTTGGTGACATGGCTGTGGGAGCAGTTACCGCGACAGTGCTCGACGCGCTGCTGGCTGGTGTTGCCTGAGGAATCAATCTGATAATCTGCTACTCCACCTCTCCACAATCAACCCCGGCACGCTGTCCACCGCCCGTTCCGCATCTTGCGCCAGATCGAGCCGTTTGCGCAGTTTGACCTGCGGCACCAGCAGGAAGATTGGCACGGTCGCCACGCCGCGTCCGGTTTTGGACCTGCTCGCCACCGCGCGGCCTTTTGTATTCAGCCGCCCCTCGGCCACCAGCAGGCTTGGGCCCCGTCGGCGATAGATGAACTTCAGGCGCAGACCGGTGCGGCGTTCCCATTCACCGGGGGTGATCCGTCCGCCCTTAGTGCTTTTGCCAGCTGCCGGGGTGGGGATCGCCAGCCAGAAGCCATCCTTGGACCGGATCAAGGGACCGGTATCATGCGCACCGATAATGACAGGAGCCTTGGACCAGACCAGCGCTGCGGCGTTCAGGCTGTTGCTGGTCCTTGGGAAGGTTGCCAGACGGATGCTATTGCCCATTCTTGTGCCCAGCCCAGCGCCGGTGATCTGCGTGCGCCACGCCGATTTCAAACTACTGCCTGCCTCTCGCATGGCAGCCGACACCGCCTTTTCACCAGCGGCGATTTCGGCCTGCATCAGGGCGGCGATGTCGGGATTAAACGCGACCCGCAGCCTCATGTTGGCCGCAAGTCCAGCGACCAGATCAGGCGTTCGCGGTCACGCATCGGCTCACCCTGAATGGTGAAGCTGTCGGTACCGATCAGGATCAGATCGCCGGAGTGGCAATCGGGAAGATCGGACAGACGCACGTCCACCATCATCGTATCGCTGACAAAGCGGCCCGCGCCGAACTCGGCGATGCGATCCGGGGCACGGCAGATCACACGGATCGTCCGTTCTTCGGAGGTGGTGGCCGAGATCCAGAGCGCGGCGACCGCCATGGATGGATTGGCATAAATCCGGTCAACGGCGGCGGCGAAGACGTTCATGGTGGGCTCGTCAGTTCGAGGTCTGCAGGCGGATTGCAATTCGCGGGCGTTTGTTCACCGGCAGGATCGAGGCTTCCGTCATCAGATCGATCCAGCGGCCTTTCTCGTCGAGATGCTGGCGTGCGTAGAGTGGCAGACCCATGGTGTTGGCCGCCTCCAGCAGGTTGGCCGGGCCGCCATAGGTAGTGAACGTGTCCATGGTGCCCAGCGGGAAGGCGATGCCCTCGCTGGCGGGGACGAGTCGTTCGGTCGCCTTGGTGGAAAGCGTGACGGTGCCGCTGTATTCCTCGAACACGATGCCCGCGAAAGGGAAGTTGCGACGCATATCCTCGCGCAGCGGCTGGGCACCAGTGGCGGCATAGAACTTGTAGGCCTCCTCGGTCTTGGGGTGCGCAATCAGCTTGTCGAAGAATTCCCGGCTGACCAGCGCATGGACTGAGGACATGGCCTCGCCCAACAGGTTGTCTTCCACGGCGCGCAAGACCTCACGGACCTTGCCCTGCACATTGGTGCCTGCGGTGCCGAGCAGGAAGTCGACCGAGATTTGCGCCAGTCCAAACTCAGTGAAGTAATTGTAGAGCGTGGTGCCCGCGCCGTCCTTCACGATGCCGCGCAGGGCATTCATCTCCATGTATTCGCGGGTCTGGGCATGCTTGCGGCGCATCAGCTGCAGCTTGCGGTTCATCACCTCGACCAGCGGGTCGGCGCCATCAAAGACGCCCAGCGCGGGCTGGCCCTGAATGTCGCCCGGCAAAATGACGTCATCATGCGGGATCCACGGCAAAGCAAAGCTGCGCATCGACCGGCCCTCGCGGGTGCCGACAGTGGCGGGGCCGCCGAGGGGGACGGAGGGCAGCAGGTTCAGCACACCCTCATATTGCTCGATGATGACGGACCGCTGGCTGACGCCTTCAAAGCGGAACAGACCGATCTGGCCGAGGCGGGTATAGAGGTTGGGCAGGATATTGATGGCCTGCGTCATCTCGGCCAGCGAATAACCGCCAGCGTCAAAGGGATTGCGGACAAGGGTCATTGAGGGCTCCAGGGGAATGAGGGGATGTGAGTTCAGACGCCGTCGCGGGCGATAATGCCGACGGCGGCCAGCTGGCCGATCTTGGTGGTGATTTTCGCGCTGTCATCGACGGTGGCGTCATAGGCAAGGCCTGCGCGCGATACGATCGAGGGGCCGCGCACGACGACAATGCCGGTGGCGTCCGCCAGCGTGGCGTCGACGGGATAGAGCAGCACCGCGGTCGCTGTCTGCGCGCCGTCCGTACCGCCACTGGTGGCCAGCTTGTATTTACCATTGACCGTGATGCGGCCGAGGACCGCGCCCGTTGGATAGCGCGTGCCGGTCAGCAAGGTAATCACCTCGCGAGTGTAGTTCGGGTTGACCTCATATTTGAGGACATCGCCCATGCTGGGCGGTTCCGTCAGGACGGGCATTGGTCAGTCTCCATGTGTTGTGAAATGGGAAGGGGCGCGGGTTCAGCGCTTAGCGTCGGTTGCCGCCTTTTTGGCAGCTACGATGATCGGGCTATCTTTTGCAGTCGCCGCAGCCGGGGCGGTGGCGATGATGCCAGCGGCATCGCTACGGGCGGCCAGATCGGCCAGCACGCGGGCGCGCAGGGCTTCAGGCTTTAAGCCGCGCGTGACGGCGTCGGCGGCGTCAATGGTCACTCCGAGCCGGGCGGCTTGCGCGCAAACCTGTGCAACTTCTGCTGCTTCAATCCGAACTGCGTCTGCTATCATGGTGGCTGCGTCAGGTGTGGGTGCGACAGCCACAGCTGCGGCGGGCGGCTCTGGTGCCGCTGCGACCGCTGGAATTACGGCAGGAGGTGCGGCAACCGGAGCCGGGTTCGGAGTTTCGGTGGGCGTGATGGTCATCTGTGGACCCTTTCTGCTGGTGAGATTGGTGCCGCATGGGGCGGCGGCGAAGGAACGGAAGGCAGTGACGGGATCGGCGAGATCATCGGCCAGACCGGCGGTAATGGCATCGGCCCCGCGGAACACGATGGCCTCTGTGGCCAGCGCTGCCGTATGGGTCAGCCGATCCCCGCGCCCTGCAGCAACAGTTTCTGCGAAAAGGAAACGGACCACCTCCAACTCGCGCTGCATCTGGTCGTGCACGGCTTCGGGCAGCGGCTGATATGGGTTCGCGTCGATCTTGTGCGATCCTGCATGGATCAGGGTGACGGCAATGCCCTTCTGGTCGAGCGCCCCGCTCATGTCCGTGTGCAGCGCCACGACGCCAATGCTGCCGACCGCTCCGGTGCGCGGTAGGATGATCCGGTCGGCCTGGCTGGCCAGAACGTATCCAGCGGATAGCGCATGTTCAGCCACGAAAGCATGGACGGGCTTTTGCGCCCGCGCTGCGCGGATGCGGTCGGCCAGATCGAAGGCACCCGCGACCTCGCCGCCGAAGCTGTCGATATCAAGAGCGATACCACGCACGCTCGGATCTGCGACGGCCGCCTGAAGCTGAGCAGCGATCCCCTCGTAGGACGTCAGCCCCGACGATTGTCCGATCCATGCGCCACGGTGAACCAGCGTCCCGGCGATTTCGATCACCGCGATACCATCAATCACGGCGTAGGGCTGGCTGCCATTGCGCTGATGGCGCTGGGCGAGGTCATTGCCAAACAGCGACGCGCGGGCGGGTGGGGTCGCCTGTTCAGCACCAGCGGACGGCAGATCAATGCCATGGAAGGTGATTTCCTGTCCGGTGATGCGCGGCCCCAGCCCGGACAGGAAGGCCAGCGCCTTCGCTGGGTCAACCATAAGGGGAGTGTTAAAAGCGCGCTGGGCGATCTGGGCGTGGTGCATCACGTTTCATCCTTGGGGACAGTTTCGTCTTCACCATCTTCGGGCGTGTCGTCGCCTTCCGCGCCGTCCTGCTTGTCATCCTTGCCGCTGGCCGCACCCGGCCCCTGCGCCGGGGATCCCGGACGCCGGAAATCAAGGCCCAGCGCCAATTCGCGTTTGCGTTCAGCGGCGATTTCCCGGTCGACCTGCTCAGCGTCATAACCGCGCTCGGAGATTGCCTGCGTGCGGGATTTCAACCCAGATTCGATCTGCAGGATCTCGGCCGAGGCATCCTTCATCGGATCGATCCAGTCCCATTTGGTCGGCAGCCATGCGCAGGCCTGATATTGGCGGCGCTGTTGATCATAGCCGGGCAGGTCCAAGGCACCGGACAGCACCGCGACATCCATCCAGCGGGTCCAAACCGCACGACACAGCTGGAACACCAGCACGCCATGTTGCCAGGCTGATATCCGGCGGCGGAACTCGATCAGGCTGATCCGCGTGTTCGAGAAGTTGCCCTTCGCCGTATCGCCGGTCAGATAGCCGTAAGGAATGCCCAGCGCTGCCGCGACTTGCAGCAGGGTTCTATATTGGAACGGCTCATATGTGCCGCCAGAGTCCGGTGTGGCGGGGGTCGACACGTCTTCACCCGGGTCGAGGCGCACCACTTGGCCGGGTTCAACCTCCAGATCCTCCTCGGTCGGGTCCAGCGGGGTTTCTGGCGCGGGGGAGGTGATGAACATCGCGAACATCGCCGCGATCTTTTTGCGCTCCAACTCGGCGTCGTCATAGAGATCCAGCGTGAACAGCTTGACGATGGCAGCCGCGAACCGCGACACGCCGCGCAACTGACCAGCCTCGACCGGGTCAAGAACATGGATCACATCTGCCGCTGGAACTCGGACGCTTTCACCAGACAGCCCGGGATCGGTCAAATCACCGGGATGGCGACGCAAGAAGTGATAGGCCACGCGGCGACCGATGCCATCGAACTCAATGCCCTGCCGGATCAGACCCACGCCGGGCAAGGTGCGGTTCATGTCCAGCGGCAGCATTTCGGCAGGTAACATCTGCAGTTGCAACGGCACGGTCAGACCGTCCTCGGCGCGGCGGGGTCGGATGCGGATGAAGACCTCGCCTGATAAGAACACCTCGCGCGCGGCCCGGCGCTGCAAACCGTAGAAGTCTGTCAGGCCTTCCGAGTCGGCATCGTCGGTCCAAGCGAGCCACAGCGCCTGCAATTCTTCCTTCTTTGCAGCGTCGGCGATAGTCGACGACGGCTTGATCCCGTCACCGACGACATTGCTGGCGAAACTCTCCACGGCGTTCGCCGCATAGCCATTGTTGCGGACCAGCCAGCGCGCGCGGGCGGTGATCGTGTCGCCCGAGGCGGCGATCAGAGTGTTCACATGCGCGCGGCTCGCCCGGAACCCGCGCAGGCGGCGATGGGCTTGTGCGGCGTCAAATCCGCCGATGATCGATCCGATGCGCTGGCGAAATGCCTCAAATGCCATCACAGACCCTTTGAGGCCACAGTGCCCCAGCGCCGACGACGTGGCGTACCGGAGGTAGCCGTGGCGATCCGGGTTTCCAGATCGCTGATGGCATTCGCGAGTTCCACGTCTGACCCGTAGTTGATGCTCTTGCCGTCATAGCTGACCGAGCGGACGCCCGCGTAACGAGCCTCCTGAAGTGCTGCCAACAGGGCGCGCATCCGTTCCAGATCCATCTCAGTCCCTCATGAAGTTCGGTGTGTAAGCCCGGCGTTTCCGCCGTGGCGTTGTCGGTGTTCCAGCCTTTGGCGCAGCTGTGGCGTCTTCCGCGACAGGCACGGGTGCTGGCATCTGAGGTTTGGTCTCAACCCCGGCCTGCTCTTCAAGCCGCCGCCATGTCGCCTCGTCCCAGCGATCGGCGCCCATGATCCACGCGGCGGCCCGCGCATAGACCCGGCAGTCCAGCGCCTCGTTGCGCTCCCGCATTTTTTGCCATTCGGGGTGGCTGTAGCCGCGCTTGTTGCGGACGGTAACCAGCTGTTCGGCCACCAGTTGCTTCAGCCATTCGGTGTCGATCCAATCGGGCAGATGGACCGTGCCAGGCGCGTCACAGACGCCCAGCGCCCGGTCTTCATCAGAGGGCCGTTCCAACCGCAGAAAGCGATAGGTCTCGGTTTTGAACGTCGCCGTTGCCACAGACCAAAGCCGCGCGCCCCGGCGCAGACGTTTGCCGCCGATGGTGGCGTCGACAAAGGTTGGGCCTGATACCGGCGTCGCGCGGTTGAAGCCTTCGAGGCCCTTGATTGGGGCAACCTGATCGAAGCCTTGCTTGCGCGCCCAAGCGTAAACTGCCGGGGCCTCGTAGCCCGTGTCGATGGCCAGCTTGCCGATCACCATCACCGCGCCATTGGAGCAGGCCCAAGTCCGACCGAGTAGTGTCGTGAGCTTGTCCCAGCAAGCCGGATCGTCAGGTCCGCCCGCTATGACGATGTGATCTACCAGCCAGGACTCCAACCCACGGCCCCATGCCCAGACGTCGACCTCAATCCGGTCCTTCTGCACATCGACGCCTGCTGTCAGGAACAGACCGCCCTCGGGGATCTGTGTCCCGAAGGCTTCGCGCCGCTCGGCCAGCCTCTGCCATTCCGGGGCATCGCCCGACTCCACCCATGTCTCGCCCAGCAGGGTGTTGCGGGCCGCGCGCAGCATTTCCTCGGAGCCCTGCGCCGCCAGCCAATCCCGTGCGATTTGCTGCCAGCTTTTCCAACCCAACGGCGAATAGAGCGCTGAGAGGTGGAAGCCGATCGAATGCGGATCGCGCGACACAGCCGTCGCACGCCATTCGCCCCGCTCCAGCATCTGCGTCTTGTGATGCTCGGCGATGGGCTGCTCACAAGCCTCGCAGTGATAGGCCGCCGTGTCTGGGTGTCCCTTGTCCCAGCGCAGCCTCTCGAACTGCAGCCACTGCATCGCGCCGCAATGCGGACAGGGCACGAAGTACCGACGCTGGTCCGATGCCTCGTATTCCCGTTCGATCCGGCTGATGCCCCGGATCGTTGGGGTCGAGACCATGAACACCTTGCGACGATGCGAGAAGGTGGTGGTGCGCGCTTCAGCCAGAGTGACCGGGTCACCTTCCTCGTCGGCGCTGGCCGGATAGGCATCCACCTCATCCAGAAAGATGTAGCGCGCGGGCATCGACCGCAGACCGGTGGCCGAGTTGGCCCCCGTCAACACCAGAATGCCGCCGGGGAATTCCTTGGACAGCATCGAGTTGCCCGCGTCGCGTGACCGGGCCGGGTTTACCCGTTCTCGCAGGGCAGGACTCTCGGCAATCAGCGGATCCAGCCGCCCGCGCGACGTGCGCTTGGCCATCTCGACTGTCGGTAATACCGCCAGCATCGGGCCCGGCGCATGGTGGATGACAAAGCCAATCCAGTTGTTGCCCGCCTCCGTCGCGCCCACCTGCGCCGCCTTCATGAAGCTGATCCGCTGCGCCGGGTGGCGCGGCGACAGCGCGTCCATGATTTCGCGCAGGTATGGAGTGCGTGCCGTGCGGTATTGACCGGGTTCGGCCGAGGCCCGCGAGGACAGCTTGCGATGCTGATCTGCCCATTCCGACACCGTCAGGTCCGGATCGGGGCGCATCCCGCGACGCCAGGACCGCAGGATGTCCTCGGCCCCGTCAAACCCGAGATCAAGTCCGTCTGTCAGCTGATCATCGGTCAGATCGCTGGTTGTCGTGTTGTCGCTATCCGAGGTCGACCCGGAGATCGGCAAGTGCGTCGAGTTGCGCTCTGACATGGGTTTCCAGCACCCTCTGCAGGATCGCGGCCTCGATATTCATTGGCTGGGCCGTTTGTTTTTCCACCTCCGCTGCCACTTCGGCTGCCATTAATGCCGCGACTCTGCTGGGCCAGGTGACCCAGACATCGCGTTCCTGTCGCGCAAGCCTAAACACCAGCGTTTCCGCCCGGGCGCGATCGACCAGCGTGCCCTTTTTCTTTTGGATCGCCAGTTGGCGTTCCTGCGCCTGATAGACGGTTAGCGCGGTTCGGGCTTTCAGGTAGGACGAGCTATCAGCGGGGCCGCTGAACGCAGCATCGCCGCCGGTGCTGCGCCGCTGCTGGTCGGGGTCGGTCATATCCGCGCGGCGCACATCAGAAGCGGCTGCATTGATTGAGCCATCACTGTAGACCACCAGACGCCCGGCCTTGCGTGCCTTCTGGATCGCCCCGCGCGAGATGCCGGAATGGGCGGAATACTCGCGCTCGCTCATTCCCTCCATGGCTTTGTTCGCTTTGATTAAAGCAATGATATTGCTTGTTATTCAGTTGATTACACTCGCCACTAGAGCGAATCTGGGTGCAGGAAAACGATGCAACTCACCCAAGGATGACCAAGCCATGACCACCCGCCGCGCCACCGACAATGCCAAAGCCCTCGCAGCCTTCATGACCACCAAAGCCCAGATCGACGCGATGCTGGAACGGCTGCAGGGCCTGAGCGACGACCACTTCAACACCCAACCCGACGAGATCAATTGGGGCGACGTGGGCACCCTGAACCACTATGCCAGCCTCCTGCGCGAGATCACCAACAGCGCCTTCAAGGAGGGCGAATATGCCGAGTGAGGCGACCCCGCCCAGTCCCGGCCCCGCGATGGCGGGGCTTGGCCTCGTAGAAGCGTGCCGCATTCCGCGCGCCGTGAACGCAGAGGCCAACATGATCAAACTGACAGAAACCCAAACCCTGATCCTCAGCGCCGGGGCCCAGCGCCCCGACAACATCGCCCTGCCGTTGCCCAAGGGGCTGGCCGGTGCGGCGGCGAAGATGGTGATTACCAAGATGACCGAATGCGGCTGGTTGCAGGAGGTCGACGCGAACCTGCGCAGGAATGAGCCGCTCTGGCGCGAGACAGGTGATGGCCACGGGACCACGCTTGTGGTGACAGAGGCTGGCCTGCTGGCCATCGGGATCGAGCCGGTGGTCGTCAAGACGGTTGTTGCCATCCGCAATCACGATGCTCAAGCGGCCGCTGCCACGGAGGCCAGTGGTTCACAGCCAAAGCTCCGCGCCGGGACCAAACAGGCCAGCCTGATCGCCATGCTGCGTGCGCCCGAGGGTGCTACGATGGAGGAGATCATGACGGCCACAGGATGGTTGGCGCATACCGCAAGGGGTGCAATGTCGGGCGCCTTGGGCAAGAAACTTGGGCTGATCGTCACTTCCGAGAAAGACGCTCTTCGCGGGCGGGTCTACAAACTCCCTGCCGCATGATGCGCCAGCTTTGGCCCATACGACAAACCAAACCGCCGCCCCAACCGGGCGGCGGCGTTCATTCTGCTAGCCTCTTGGCCTTTAGGTCGGCGAAGGTTTCACCCGTTTCCGCCAGCACGGCATTGGCGCCAGTGAATTGCTGCCAACGCTCAACGGCCACATCGACATAGGCCGGGTTCAACTCGATCCCGAAGCACACCCGGCCTGTGGTTTCCGCCGCGATCAGCGTGGTGCCGGATCCCATGAAGGGTTCAAATACTGCTTGGCCGGGGCTGGAGTTGTTCAGTATCGGACGGCGCATGCATTCGACTGGCTTCTGGGTGCCGTGGACAGTGGCTGCATCCTGGTCCTTGCCCGAGATGTGCCACAGGGTAGTCTGTTTGCGATCCCCGGCCCAGTGGCCCTTGCCGGTCCTTTTGACCGCATACCAGCACGGCTCATGCTGCCAGTGATAGTCACCCCGGCTGAGGACGAGGCGGTCCTTGGCCCAAATGATCTGTGACCGGACATTGAAGCCAGCCGCCACAAGGCTTTCGGCCACAGTCGAGGAATGCAGCGCACCATGCCAGACATAGGCGACGTCGCCGGGAAACAGCGCCCAAGCCTCACGCCAGTCTGCCCGGTCGTCATTTAACACTTTGCCGGTGCGCTTCGTTTTGGCTGCCCCGGCCTGGTTGCGCCAGGACGGGTCGTACTCCACGCCATAAGGCGGGTCGGTCACCATCAGCAGCGGCCGCACATCGCCCAGCAGGCGTCCGACCACATCGGCGGATGTGCTGTCGCCGCAGATCAGCCGATGCGATCCGAGCTGCCACAGATCGCCCGCCATCGAAACCGGCGTAACCGGCGGTTCGGGAATGTCATCCTCACCCTCGACAGCACCACCTTCCAGCTGATCTGGATCGCGCAGCAGCGCGTCCAGATCTTCGTCGGTGATGCCCAGCAGCGACAGGTCGAAATCCTCGGCCAGCAAGCCCGCGATCTCGTCGCGCAGCATCGCCTCATCCCATTCGCCCAGCTCTGTCAGCTTGTTGTCGGCAATCCGGTAAGCACGGCGCTCGGCTTCGTCGAGGTGGCCCAACCGGATCACCGGCACGTCCGTCAGCCCCAACATGGCGGCGGCCAGCACCCGGCCGTGCCCGGCGATCAGCTCGCCATCGTCGGCCACCATGCAGGGCACGGTCCACCCGAACTTTGCCATGCTGGCGGCGATCTTGGCCACTTGGTCGGTGCCGTGGATCTTGGCATTTCGGACATAGGGGCGCAGCCGGTCAATCGGCCAAGTTTCGATCTGGCTCGGCGCAAAGACCAGGTCCATGGGTGGCTCTCTCGGGCAGGCGGACGTGCCGAAGCGCGCCGGGCAATGCCAGAGACACGATCAGGATCCGCGATGTGGGGGGAAAAGAAAGCGCCCGCGAGGGCTATCCTCTGGGCGCAATTCTTCGATGATCAATAGGTAGGTCAAGGGGGGCAGCTTTGTCAATTGGAAAACAGGCTTGGATTCAATGGCTTCCAGGCAGGTGGCTTCCCGTGGCTGGCTTCCGGCTGGGTGGCTTCCGCAAACTGGATTCCCTGGATTCCGCAAAAGAATCCAGCGCGCCAAGATCGCACTTCCGCAACCCTTTGATAATGAGTCGCTTTTTCCGAGATGGAGCGTGAGGTGGCTTCCGCCTGGATTCTCCGGTGAAAGTGCCTGTCGCTAGCGAAATGCCGCGCTGCGCCCCCCCGCATACATTCAGGGCCAGGGAGGAACCATGCCAAGGGGGCGGGTTGCTTGAGCCGTGCAGGAGAATTGCAGATCCGAACGCCGACGCCCAGAGGCTTCGCGTCAAGCGCCGGGTTGGTTATCCAATTTCTTGTTCAGCAGCCTCAAGAAAGGGCTGAAGGTAAGTCCGACAACATCAGACGATCAAGCAGCATATTGCGCATTTCGCAGCTCGTTTCTGGCACCAGAAGACAGGCGTTGCACGCGGCACCGTTCACTAATGAACCATCAAAGTGGGCCTGTGGAGTGCTCTCGGAGCAAATCGGGTCGTTTGAGCAAACTTGCATCTTTTCGATTGCCGCGTCCAGCAACGTGACGATCTTGGGCGCCATTGCGACCAAGCCGCCCAACGAACCCTGTGCACCAGATGCGGACGTGTAGATCAGGATGCCAAGGCGGCCGATGGCACCCTTTGTACCATCTGTTGGCAAAGCGTACACACGCTCCTTAATGGACGTGGCAGGATAGCCGCACTGCAAAGCAATCTCGGACATCAGCCCATGTGAAAGCGAATGCAGAAAGGTGTAGGCCCCGCCAGGGAATGTTGGGGAATTCTTGAATTTTCCAGCCCAGTCCTGATAAGCCAATCTTAGGGCATTAATCCGTTCTGAGTTAAATTTGGATTGAATTATTTTTCCAACTATTTCTGGATCGAACTGCAGGAAAATGCCCTCACCATTTTGTTCGATTGCAGGAAGCCAATCTGCGTCGCCGAGGCTGGCACCCTCAACGGCTAGCAGAACTTCTTCTAAACTGCCATCCGAAGCGACTGGGGCAGGCTCTAACCGCGTAAACCCATATAGGCAGGTTACCTCAGTTAACCGCTTGACTGCCACGACGCGAGAAAGCAATCGCTCAAGGCTATCCCCAGTTTTCCATTCAACATCTAAAAGTGTCGTAGCATGCAGCCGGGAGTCGATTGAGTTGGTGCCTATCGTCGCTTTCCCGGAAGCTAAGATATCGAATTCGGCGATCTTCGGCGAAGAACTTGGAGTGTCAGTGTCCTGATTGGTAGTATTTTTCAGCTCCTGAATTCTGGAAAAAATCACATTAGGATCAACGTTTCCAAACATATTTGAAAGTGCGGGGCTGAAGCTGAGGACCCCAATAAGCTGATCAACACTCGTGAGAGGTGCAAGGTTGGCAAGGTTTGCCTTAATTATGTCGCCGATATGATCGGCATCAACAGGTAGGGCTATGACATTTGCGACTTGGGGAAAGTACGCGTTTGTCGCGCCGCGAACGAGCAGCTTGAGGTTTTCGTTGCAACCATTTGCATCAACCGATTGATCGCCAAGCCATGGCTGATGACCGTTGCAACCGCCGAGGATCCCTTCAGCGAAAAGGTACTCGAATTCAACACGTGCACCGCAGTCGCATTCAATCGATAGGTCTTTTGGGTCTGCACTGGTGCCGCGATCTAAAAACCACATTGCAGATCGGCAGCCAGTTTGGCCTTGTCCACGATGAACGAGACCCCGCCAGTTTATATCCTGCATATGACCTTTTTTGCATGCCGCAACGAACCGCATCGGTGTGACACTGATGGTCTTGGTTCCATCCTTGAATTTTCCGGTTGCCCATTCAAGTTCCTTCCACTGGACCATTCGTCGTCGCGATCCGCCGGTCGATGGAGCTGTTCCAGAGTCAGGATCGCAGACAAACCACAGTGGAAAGACCAAGGCCGGGACATCACGCTTCATCCGATCCGCATCATTCGTAGCATAAGGCGGCTGACGAAGAGTAAGCCTGACTCCTTCGGCGAGCCGCCCACTTTGGGACAGGCTACGCTCAAGCATTTCCTGTAGTCGCGGTTCGACAATGATCCTTGGCTCTATCTGCTGTCGCCACAACGGTAGGCCACCGACGATGATCGAACGCGAAGGGAGGTCTATCATCGCCCCAGGCCCAAACCCCATGATCATCTGGCTTAGGCGAATTTCATTATCGCTCATTCTTTTTCCTTAACTCTTAAGTGGTCGGGCATTCGGACCACATATGTCTAGCCTGACAACAGGCTCAACATCCCGCATGGATCGACCTGCTGTGAAAAGTTGCCTCTCAGGATCAAGTGTTTTGGTTTGGGGATCCAGAACATCCTGCAGCAGGCTGTTTTGCCCCCGCCGATTATAACTAAGCCTTCCGCCGTTTTCTGTCTGCGATGAAGCAGTCCTCGCCCAGATATCTGCAAGCGACGCAATCTGGCGTTCAAGGTCGGCGGGCTCGTCAGTGAAGGGTGCCGCGCGATCCAAGATGTAGGAAAGCGCCCGATCATATACCGTTTCAGGTAGGGTAAATGCCCCGGCCGCTTCGTCACCGCCATACTGGCTATCAGCATGTCGAATAATCGCAACTATAACGGCAGCCAGAGCTCGATCTAGCGCCCTGTCAGCCCAAGGCGTAACGCTGGTCGCCTCGACGCCGCGGTAGAAACTCTCATGGAAATACCCAAATCGTTCATAGTGTGCGCGGTCGCGTGGCTTGTGGACGTTCAGCAGGGAAAGAACCAGACCGGGTCGCTGATGGTCACGCCCGACGCGGCTGGTCGCCTGGATGTATTCAGCTGTTGCCTTCGGTTGGCCCATAACCACCATTAAACCAAGCCTCGTGATGTCCAAGCCGACCGAGATCATGTTTGTTGCAAGAGCAACATCAACGGCGTCTTTTGAGCCCGCTTTTGAGTCGAGCCGTCGTTTCGATTTCGCTACATCGTCGGTGCTTTCGCGCGAAGTCAGTTCCACCGGTGCTGCGATCTTCCGATTGGCGAAGGGTATATCGGCAGGGTTTATTCTTCGCCTTTCCGTGCCATAGCGCTGGGCGCGGTCGCGCACTTCGTCTTCCACAATACGTCGAGCGCCACCCAACTCCCGCAACGCATTGAAATAGCACATTGCTGTCATGTACGGATCAGCCGAGTTTCCGTCAGTGACCCCTTGCGCGTCAAACTCTGACTGAGCGGCAGCTTCAAGGGTCACGAGCGCGCGCAGGAAAACGAGTTTAGGTCCGCGCCCGAGGGCGGCCAAGCCAACGTATTTCCTGGCCGGATTTGCCTCACTGGCCGGAAGTGTTTCTGCGAAGAAGCTGTTGCGGCGGCTGATCCCTGGCGGCGGAAAGATAGCAGTTTCGTTTCGATCAAATAGGGCCCGGATCTGGGTTTGGGCACGTCGAACTGTTGCAGTTGATGCAACGATTTTGGGTCTGATCCGAACGCCACCTTTAGTCCTTGTCGCCAGATAGTCGATCGCTGTCTCATAGAGACCGGCAACAGTTCCGAGGGGGCCAGAAATTAAGTGCAGTTCGTCCTGCACGATCAGGTCTGGCGGATCAAGCTTCCAGCCGTTGTTTAGCCTCGCTCCACTTCGAGGTTCGGATGCCCCGTAGAACCCTTGGCCATCTGCGCGATCAACGTGCCCGAAGAACGCACCTGTCTGCCCGACCCAAGGCAGGGCAGCGAATTTGTCGATGGTTGCTACGATAAACGCAGGCAGTCGGCGATAAATTTCGTCGTCGGTAGCCAAGATTGGCAGCGCGCGATCTCCGGTGAATTCGCAATCAATATTCGGGCACACGATCAGCATGCGCGATGGCACCTGTTCATTCGGCCAGCATTTAAAGCTGGTGTGGTCCAAGTTGGTGCCGCACCAAGGGCAGTTTCGGATCGGCGCGGGTGCGGGCCCGCTTCTGCGTTTGTAAGCCCGCACCCGCGTCACTGCGCGATCATCGCCGGTGTCACCTTTACCGCCCAGCTTGTTTGGTGATGCTGCAGAGCCGATCCACAGACCAATCTCGATATCCCAATCGCCGAGCATCCGTCGGCCCTGATCGTCTTTCCAGGCATCCGAACAACGCATCAGTTCCAAGGCACAGATTACGCCAGCGGCCCGGCCCAACTGATCCAGTGTCAGCAGACGCAGGGTATAGCGCATAATCACTGTCACCCCCGCACCCAACACACCCGATGCACCAAGCCGTCGCAGCGCGATGGTGTAGGCTGCGAGGCCGAGGTAGGCTTCTGTCTTGCCGCCCCCCGTAGGGAAGAACAGCAGGTCAACAATTTCGCGGTCAGGGTGGGCCTTGTCGGTGAGGCCAGACAGGTTCACCAGAATAAATGCCAACTGGAACGGCCGCCATTTCAGCGGGTCAATCTCTTCAAGCGGCACGCCCCGCTCAGACGCGAAGCGGCGACGACCGGCGGTCTCCACCGCCTCGTTCATCGCAACAAACGCCGTGCGTGCCATGTCGTTGGTCAGCAGCAGCTCGATCCCGGCTTCCATACGCGCCTTGGTCTCAGTCTGGGCTTTGATCAGATCAAGTGCCATGTCGCGGCGGCGTGGTTCACTAGCGAATTGATCCGCCAAGGGGGATTGGGCGGCGATCCAATCACCATAGTGGAGGGGAAGATCGGCAAGGGCGGCGCGCAGCGGCTCAGTCCCGGCGCGCGCGGCGTCGCGCAGGGCCACCATGTCAAAGGTCACTCCGGTGATAGACTCGTTCGGGGCGACGCGTTCCACTTCGGCCACCGGCATCGGCTCGGTGTACACGCGACGCACCACGCCGTCGGCGTCTGCCTCATGCGCGCAGGCGGTGTTGCGGCCAGCGGCGTATTGCGGGACATCGTGGTAGTGGAGATCGTGGGTGCGCAGATCGGCGTCATTGGAACGATAGCCGGTCAGGTCATAACCCGCCACGATGCCCAGCGCGCATTCCACCGTCATCCGCACTTGGAACGCATAGGACATTTCGGCAAAGCGGCGGTTGCGGACAACGGCACGGCGGTTCACGACGAACACCGACAGCGACCAGATGTCCACATCTGGCCCCTCTGCCTGGCGCATCTTGGTCTTGCGGCAGATCATCGACAGGACCAATGCACCGGGGCGGTTGATCAGGGTTTTGCTGCCGGGCAGAACCTCGTCCCACTTGCCTTCCTTCAGCACCAGCTTGTGGGTCACATGCCGCGGTTTCCGGTTCCAGCGGACGTCGGGCATGGCGGTGCGGCCCTCGGCCTCCAGGATCGCTTCGGGGGGCATCGGCTCGGCGATGTAGTCGCCCCAGTCGAGCGTGACGGTCACTTCGGTCGCCGTGATCGGCAGAGCGGTGGAGAGGCCGAGCGAGGTGGGCAGAAAGCGCTTTCTGGCGGAGTGATCTTGGGCGGTGCCTTCGTCGTCGGGGGCGGTGCTGGGCGCTTCCAGCCCGGCGAGGGTTTCCTCATGCGGGGCGTCAACGTCGTCTTCGTCCAGCGGGGATGTGCCGTCCTGCGTGGGGGCGATCCAGCCGGTCAGATACCATTTCGAGGGTTCTTCGGGCAGGATTTCCTGCGCCAGATCGCCATCCTCTGGGGTGGGATTGGGGCCGATCAGATCGCGGCGCAGTTTGGTTAATATTGTTTCGCGGACTTTCAAACTCGTCGTCATTTAATCGTCCTGTCAAAAAGGGGGCCTTCACCGATATCCAGCGTGTTTTGCTTGGGCCGTTTGCCGGATTGGACGCCAGAGTGCGGCGCGTCCGGTGCGGTTGCAATGGCGACGCCTTCATTCGCCTCGGCGGCGAAGCGCGCGCGGTTAAGGTCGAGAAGGCGGGCCAGCACCTCATCCCGGAAATCCGAGGGCCAGAACAGGCGGCCCTGATAGGTGAATTCCGTCTCGGTTTCCTCGGTCAGGAAGACCGGGTTCGCCGCTTCGGCCAGATCGTTCCAGCCATAGGCGCGCAGGACGGCGCGGTCCATTTCGGCGTGCAGATCGCGCAGGCGCTGGATTTCGGGGTCGTCGTCATAGGAGTCGTGAAAGCGGTTGTAAGTGGGGGTCAGGCCCTTGTTGGTGGTGATCAACAGATGCGCGCGGTGGTCGTGATAGGCTTGGCCTGCGGCTTCGAGATTTGAGTTGCTGTAGTAGCCTTCGGGGAAGGGGAAATTTAGGAAGCAATCAGAAGGAAGATAACGCTGATCATCTTTCATTGACGCGGCAAAGCTTCGCGTCCAGACCTCATGAGATCGATTCTGAAGGCAGGCAACAAATTCATTGCTGCTTTCAGTTAGGACAACGGTAGTGTGCGAGAAGATCGCTCTTGTGCTCAACCGAGCAACGCCAAATTGTGCGAATGTCTGGGCAATGGCTCCGCAGGTGCTTTGATGCGCCAGAGTCTCGTAGAGGTCAGCGCGTCTGCGCTCGAATTGCCACCAGTGCGCCGTGGAGTGACTTTTTCGTTCTTTGCGAACTAGACGCTCGACAATTTCCAAGAGATCAGGCCAATCAGCAGCAACCGCTCTAGGATAGTCTTGAGGAACTATGCCCGATTTAAGCCAGTCGCGTCTGCGCTTTTCACAAGCATCAGTGCCCGCATTCATGAACCAAGACTTAAGGGTGCTGTCCTTTCGAAGAGGGAAATCCTCGAAATCGATTACGTATCTATGGTGAAGGTGCCTTGGGTTATTATTGATTTCTTCGCCGCCAAGGTATGACTTAATCCTTTCAGAGTTTCGGGGATCTTTGGCTACTAGGCGTTGCATGTCGCCAAGCGACGATGCTGTTCCTTTCGCAGAAGCTACGTCGTCAAAAGTGAATCCCATTCCTAGGACATAAGTGCCAATGAACGCTTTACCCTCATTCGACGCCAATGGCATCGGGCTGTCGTCATTGTCACCGTTCACAAGAAAAGCCGACACCCGCGCCACCGGTCGCCCGTCGATCCGAAGCGGCGGCACATGCTCCGGCCGCTTCACCCCATGCACCACCGACACGACCACTGCCGCCTCGCCCGGCCATTTTAGCCGCCGCACCGCGCGATACAGCACCGTGCCATGGGCGATCATCTGCCGCAGCCCGCTTTCGCGGGTGTCGCCCTGCGCGATGGTGTTCGATGCGATCAGGCCAAAGCCGCCACCCTTGCGCAATAGTCCCTCGGCCCGGCGAAAGAAATGCGCCACCAAATCGGCGTTGCCATGGGTCTTGTCATGCACCTGTTGCAGCCACTGGCCGTATCCAGCGCGGTTGCCCTTGGCGATGGTGTTCTTGCCCGCAAAGGGCGGATTGCCGACGATCAGGTCAAAGCCGGGATTGTCGCGCCCGAACACCTCGGGGAATTCGATGTGCCAATGAAAGGGTGCGATGGGGTGGTCGCCGGTGCGCAATTCGGCGGCCAAGCGTGCCGCCACATCCCAGGCTTCGGCGCGGCGTTCGGTAAAGGCGACCTGAAACGCCTGCAGCTCTTTCTTGCGCGCCGTGGCTTTTGCGGCGGCAAAGAAGGTGGACACCAAAGCATCGCCGACATTGCGGATGGTGGAGAGCGAGCGTTCCGCCTCGCGCAGCCGCACCTCTTGCAGGGCCAGCGCCACATCGTCGGGGGCGCTGCGAATGGCCTGCCGCCCCTCGCTCCACTTTTCCACCCGCTCTTTGATATGCCCGATCAGCAGAGGTTTGGAGATCTTCGGATCCCAGGTCAGGGTGCCAATCTCGGCTGCCGTCAGGCCCACGAGGCTGTCGCCGGATTTCAGAGCGTGGTCGAGGAAGGTGAATTCATGATCGCGGGCCAAGGTGGCCAGCCACAGCGACAGCCGGGCCAGATCAACCGCCATGGGATTGCGGTCAACACCATAGAGACAGCGCTGGGCAACCAGGCGGCGGGCGTGCAGGTCTTCGTCCTCATCCTGCGGCAAGGTGGGGCGTAGGCTGGGGTTCCGCTCCCATGCGCGGGTCAGCTGGGCCGCGAGCGCGCGGCAGGTTTCGACAAGGAAGGCCCCAGAGCCCATCGCGGGATCGCAAACCTTGATGTCGAGGATCTGATCGGGCGTCGGAGTGGTGCCGAGGTGAAGCAGCACAGGCTCCAGCGCCTCGGCCACGATGGGCTGGGTCAGGCTGCGCGGGGTATAGTGCGAGCCGCTTTCGCGGCGTTCATCGGTGGGCTGCAGGATTGGTGTGCCTTTGGGGGCCGCGCGTTTATGCGGCGAAGCGCGCTCATCGACGATGGCATCAAGGGCGGCGGCCAGAGTTTCGACCGAAGTGGCGTCCTTAAGCCCGTCTTCCTGCCGCTTGGTCAGGTTTGAGCGCTGGCATTCCTCCTTGAGGTATTTCTTCCGCTCGGCGGGCTTGCGGGCCAGCAGTGCGTCGAGGTCAACATAGACCGGGGTCTTATTGTTCTTGCCCGCCTTTATGGCCAGCATCGGGCCGCTGGCCCGCTCCACACGGAACCCCATGACGGTTTCATAGACCGAGCCGATTTGTTCGACATCGAGCGCCTTGTAGGACAGGCGTTCGCCTTTCAGGGACAAAAGCCCTTCCAGTACATTCAGGATGCAATCGTCGGAAATGCGCAATACGCGGGCCTTGTCGTCCTTGGCCGTGCGGCCCTGCAGGAACAGAAAGACATCCGGATCGAACAGCCGTCCGCCACGCGACCTGATAAAGCCGCTGCGATGACCACTGTGGATCATGCCGAACAGCGCCAGCAGACGGCCCCATCCACCAACCCGTTCATCCATGGTGTCCGGGTTTAGCGCGCGGTCTTCCAACAGACGGTCATAGAGGCCCCGAGCGGAGTAGTTTTCGTCATAAAGGATGCGGGCAGAATCCTCGGTCATCGAGGGCAGCAACTCGCGGTCTTCGGCAAAAAGGACAAACACCAAGCGGAGGAGGACGGTAAGCAGGCCTTCATAAAGCTGGTCGGGGTCTTCATCAGCAAGGGTTTCGATCAACTCACGGGCATCGTCATCAGCGAGAAAACCGCGCAACAGTTCATGCAGGGCACCAAGGACTTGTTCAGCAAGGGTGATCGAGACGATTGCTTGCGCCTCTCGCGAAGCTTTCAGAACTGCGTGCAAACGCATGTTGGCTGGGGCTGTGAAGAGGCGGTCCGTGCCCAGCGCCGACTTAAGCCCACCCAGCATGGAACGGCCAGCGACCGAGTTCAGATCATGCAGAGGCCAGCCGATCCATCCTGCTGTTTCACCCCGTGGTGCATAGACAAGTCGCAGCTGCAGGTCGGAGAATAGAATTCCAGCCTCGACGCCGCTTTCGCGAAGCAGGCGTTCAAACCGCTGCTGGGGCGATGCTTCCCAACCGTCAAGTGCGCCGCGGGCGTCCGGATCAATTCCCGGGTCTTCGGAGCGCACGAGTAAAAGCACTCGATCTTCTGCACGAGTGTCGATCAATGCTAAGTCGGCGAAAAGCACGGTGTCCAGCTCTGGAAGAGCCAACGTCGCAAGTTCCGGCAGAGATGGGCCACCGGGAGCGCCAGCGAGACGACTGACCGGCCAGCCAAGGGCGGACTGCAGAAAACTCAAAGGATCAGCAACCGCTGGTTCGTCGCGCGTAGAGGCCAGATGGGCGGCAACCTCTTGACTGTCAAAGCGCGTTTGCTGAATGGGACTAATGCCAAGATCTTCAAGAATGGGTCTGGCAAAAACCAATCCTTCGCGCTGGACATGATCAAGCCATTCAAATGGCGCGTATTTCAATGGCTCTGCAATGATCATCAAGTCGCCTCCGGCCAGAGATAGATCAACCCTACCGGTTCAAGACGACAAGCGATGACGTCAAAGCCTTTACGGATTTTTTCGGGCTCAACGTCGATCTCGGTTAATAAGCGGTCCAGCTTCGCCTGCCAGTGTCTACGGTCAGCATCTACCTGGCGCTGCTCTTCAAAGTTGAATTCACTCTGTTCTGGTTCGTGCGCTCGTTTCTGCAGGCGTGCGCGCTGGTCGATCAGCAGCTGACGCATGCTCTCCTCTTCTTTCCTGCCAAGCTCGTGTAGCTGTTCGGTTACAGCTTGGGCTATCGGGGCCGAACGCAGTTCGAACTCAGTGCGCAGGCTTGCAACATCGCTCTTTCGGCGGCTCAGGGCCCCGGTCGAAATGGCTTCACTCGCCGCTTTCCCATTCCGAAGTGAATCGTCAAGGCTCGTCAAAGTGAGTGCCTCAGCATCCAGTCCTTGGCGCAGCAGGCGCAATTGTCCATCTGCACCAATGCGCGCTGTTATCGGTATGACTTCCTCGTGCAGGCGTACCCCTTTAGGCCCGTAGAGCGACATTCGACCGAGGAGGACGACACGCCGCTGTGCGTTGGGCACGAGGAGGACACAAGCGCGGTTCAGGCGGGTACGGAAGCCCTGAGAGACAAACCGAGCTACCAGTCGCCGCACCAGCCGATGTTCGACATGCAGATGGCAAACTTCGGGTGCATCTCTTTGATCAGGCAAGATAACTGGATCGAAAGACAATCGCTTTAGCGGCTGTGCTGCCCTCCACTCGTTCAGCTTTTGTCCCTTAGCGGGTGGAGCAAGACGTAAGTCATCCAAGATGGGTGCCCATCCTGGCCCAGAAAATACCGGATCGTTTTCCTTGATCGTGAATACCTTGGCGCTGGGCACTGCCGAAACTGACGAATCTGTCATCTGCCCACCCGCTTGCGAAAGAGCGATTCCAATGACTTGCTGAAGATCGCCGCCCTCAATGCCAACGCGCCGACGTGAATCCTCTAGTGTCTTGCGAAGTTTGGCATTCTGCTCGCCAACTATCTTGCGTCGTTTTTCTTCGCTGCCATTCAAAGCCCGAATCTCGTCGCGATATGCAGCGGTCTCGTCGTCACTCTCCAGCTCCGCCACCAGTGCTACAGCCCTGTCGCGTCTGATGCCCTCGGACGTCAGACGTTTCATCAAGCGATCTTCGATAACACGACCGACGGCACCAAGCTCATTCCTTATTCGCTCAGTCTTGCGAACCAATGCAGCTTGTACAATGTCCGTGGGACGTTGTGCGTACCTGAAGTAGCGGCAGAATACCGTTGGTGCTGGCTGCAACTTTCTGTCGATGCGACCATTCCTTTGTTCCAAGCGCGATGGGTTCCACGGAAGGTCAAAATGGATCAGGTCATGACAGCCCTTCTGAAGGTTGATCCCCTCCCGCGCCGCGTCGGTGCAGATCAGCAACCTCAATGGGCTTTCGGTCGGGTTGCAATTGAAAGCGAATTTGATGCGCTCCCGATCATCCAATGAAGTCATACCAGTGAGGCTTGAAACGTGTTTTTCAGGATCGAGGTCATCAAGAAGCTCAAGCAGGCGATTTTGTAGCCACAGCCGCGTATCTTGGTACTCTGTGAAAACAATTAACCTGCGGTTGTTCCAATATCCGTTAGATATCATGTTCTCACGAATCCAAGATGCCATCCATCTGACTCGGGCATCTGGTTTCAGGCTAGCCCTGCGTGCGACTTCCAACATCGATTTCACGAATGCTTTTTCGTCTTCGACGATTGGTTCTGTCGCCCCTGCGAGACCCACCTTGGTTGCCGCGATAACGAGGCTTGGGTCATCATCAACGTCATCGGTTGTGGCCAAAGAATAGTTAAGGTCATCCTCATCAAACCCGTCCACCTCCTTTCCATCTGCAAAGGTCGTCGCCAACGAACTGAGCGTTGAACGCTCGGATTCGGTGGGAGCTTTCATGGCCCGCAAATGAACTTCGAGTGTTTTCTTGAACGCTTCTGGCGATGACAGAAGCCGCTGCTGTAACCCGGAAAATATCAGCTTACCTTCCGCCCGTGCACGGGCGGTCATGGCGTGAAGCCGAGCGTCTCGCATCGCGCCATAGGATTCCAGCATCTCCGAGAGCTGTAAATCAGCAGCATCAATCGCCAAGCCATCAATTTTGATTTCTTCGACAATACGTTCTGGAAAATGCTCGCCCAGCGCACGAAGATCCGATTTCAGCCGCCGAACCATAACGGGTTCTAAATCGGCTGTCTCTACAGGAACTCCACGCGTAAATCGGTGCGGATCAAGTATCTCTAAAAGTGCAGTGAAACTGTTTGAATGACCATTGTGCGGAGTCGCACTGAGGAACAAGCGATGTTCAAAACCTTGTGCAATATCGCGTATCGCCCGGGTGAATTGGCTGTCTATGGCATAACGACCTCCGCTGGCGGGAGCGGCATGATGCGCCTCATCAAGAATTAGCATCGAGTTCGACCGCATTGAGCCGAGAACCTCTCGCAAGCCCGACGCGTAGGTCTCGTCAGCTAGAAGGCGGTGAGAAACTAGAAAGCAAGACCCAGAAGCCCATGGGTTGGTGCCAAAGCCTCGTCTTCGGCGAACCTGAGCCAAATAACTTCTGTCGAGAATAGTCGCCGTTATACCAAATTTCTGGCCCAGTTCTTCATGCCATTGCATAATCATCGAGGGTGGGCACGCGATTACTACAAAATTTACCCGCCCGCGAAGCATCATTTCCCGCAGCACAAGCCCAGCTTCGATCGTCTTTCCCAGCCCCACGTCATCAGCAATCAACATGTTGACCCTTGGTAGTTCTAGTGCTTTTTGAAGCGGAGCAAGCTGGTAAGGATCAAGTCGTATTCCTGCGCGAAAGGGCGCCTGGAATAGCCCTTTGTCTGCAACCGATGTCGAATTCCAATCGACTGTTTTTAGCCACGCGGAAAACGTAGCCGCAGTGTCTGTTCCCGATGATCCAATTGCACCCCAGAGGGAATCTGTTGCTGAATGCGCCGAAACCTCCGCATCCCAGATTACTGTCGCTTCTTCGCCTTGCGCATCGTCTTCAATGCACGAAAGATGTAGGACGTTCAGGTCTTTTGCGAGGATATCCGCACCTTGTGACAGCCACTTCCGACCTCTGAGTTCGACAAACTCACCAAACTCAATGCTGTCGAATGGTTCTTCGTGCAAATTCCGACTCCAAAACCCAACATACAGAAATACGGTGCTTACCCAAAGGCCACCAATCACCGACGCCTTTATCTAAAATAAAATTGCATTGTGCTGGGTCAGATGCAATGGGCACAGGCGCACAAACTGGGTCTTTAAATTGGATAGGCTCAGAGTGGAGGTGGCCGCTTCCATGGCCGCATCCTTGGCATCGCCGCTGTCACCTCGAGCTCTCGTATCATCCCTCCCACCACCAGGCCATCCCGCACCCATCGCAGCGCCTGCCACCAATCTTCATAGCCACGCTGAGCAGACGCGATCTGTTCCGGATGTGGCCGCCAGGTCACCGGGCAGGCCAGAACGTCGACAGTTCGCCATTTGCCCCGGGTCAGTACCCGTTCGGTGCCAACCACCACTGTCGTCGAGCGTTCGCCGTGCTGATTGCGCTTGGTCTCGACCGGCACACATCGTGGCACCACCCCTGGCATCCAATCCGGGGTTAGCCCTGCGCGGGCCAGTTCAGCTACGCGGATCGCCATGCGGATGCCGCCGAGGCTGTCGGGCATACCCGCAACGGTGGCGGCAATTACTTCGGCGTCGGCGTGGGTGTAACTGCCCATCTTGTGCTGACCGCCATCGATCTTGCAGCCCAGCGCACCACGCTGCATCAGGACATATTCCAGCCCAAAGCCAAAGCCTTCCTCGGTCACATCCTTTGGCGGGGGCAGTTCCAGCTGCGCCTTTTCAACCCGGAACGCCCATTCCAGCGCCGCCTGCACGCCCAGCGCGCGTTTCATCTTTGCACCACCGGCGCGGCTAATCCGTCCCTGCATGCTCATGGCAGCAATCCTTCAAAGAGGTTCATCTGCGCTGGGCTCTCCGGCTCGTCCGTCGGCCGCCAGATCCACGGGCCCGAGGCCATGGGCAGCTGCGAGAGTGCGCCACGCATGCGCTGCTGCCAGTGGATGAACTCCGTTGCCGAGCAGGCGCAGAGCGCGTGCCCGATGGGCCAGCCCATCAGCCATCCGACGAAGAACGGGTTCAGCCGCCGCCGTGCCCGGACTTTCAGGATGCGCCGCGAGACGACCCGCCCATGCGAGGCAATCATTGAAGCCCACAGCGGGCGCGAGATCGGGGCGTGCGGTGAGGATCGCTGCCCATCTGGCGTGATCGCCGGGTCCGGGTGGGTGAAGCCCTGTTCCGCCCGGTAGTGCAGGATATCCATCCGGGACTTGCCATCGGCCCGCGTCACACTGTCCGGGCTGCTGCCCTTCCAGTTCTGTGCCGCCGGTGTTGGCCATTGGATCGCTTGCGCCGACAGCTTCGGTTCGCCCCGGCTGTTGATCTTGCCGCGCAGCCGGTCCACCTGATCGTCCGCCACCGGGGTCTGCCATTGCGCCGCCTGCGCTGGCAGGGGTGGTGTCCCGCCCGAACCGTAGCTCTGCCCTGGGCCGCCCTTCGCACCGTCCGTCGCCTTCGGTGTCGACCAGTTCGTTATGCCCAGCGCCAGTGCTTCCGCCTTGCGGGTGAAGTCGCTGTTTCCCGCCGGGTTGTAGCGATCGGTGCCAGGATGCAGGCTCATCGGTGTGGGCCAGGATGAAGATGCGGAGCCGCTGGTGCGGCGCGCCGACTTCTGCCGCGCTGAACAGGCCCGCCGCAGGCGTGTAGCCCATGTCCCAAAGCTCTCGCAGCACGGTCTCAAGGCCGAGGGTGACGTGCCCGGCGACGTTTTCGAGGAAGACCCACGCGGGGCGGCATTCAGCGATGACGCGGGC
>Ga0307981_1000045_pt1 | contig 127742 bp, 122 predicted proteins | sample OrgLakmetagen987_FD_201849 | JGI IMG/M metagenome (GOLD analysis project Ga0307981, IMG submission 201849) | Saline water microbial communities from Organic Lake, Antarctica - #987 | ecosystem: Environmental > Aquatic > Non-marine Saline and Alkaline > Saline | place: Antarctica: Organic Lake... | reverse complement strand
TTTTGGGCACACCAAGGACACAGTTTGGACATAGCCAATAAAAAAGGCCCTACGCTTTCACGTAAGACCTTGAAAAATATGGTGCGCCCGACAGGATTCGAACCTGTGACCACTGCCTTCGGAGGGCAGTACTCTATCCAGCTGAGCTACGGGCGCTTACGAGCTTAACGGCTGCGCGCTAATTTCGAGTGCGTAATCTTACGTTTGCTGCGGGCGACTGTCCAGCCTTTGCCGGACAGCGTCGTTTAATTTGCTGGTTTGGTCCTGTACACGCGGACAACTCAGCTCAGTCACGCGAACGGCTCGGGCGTTAGGGCCACAAGCCCGTGCTCATTACTGAAGGTTACTTCACCGTCTTGAATGGTTACCTGAAGGTTCATGGCGCGCTGTGACAGGCCTGCCAGCTGCTCGGTGGCTTCCGGGTCAAGATTGACGCAAGTCAGGTTGTTAAAGCGTGCCAGCTTTGCTTTATTTTTGTCCCACCATATGGGCACGCCGCGGCCGCCGTAGGTGTATAGAATCACCTGTTTTGAGCGGTTGCAGGCTTTGCGCAGGCGGCTTTCGTCTGGCAGGCCCAGTTCAATCCAAAGTTCAATTTCGTTGCTCAGGCTTTTTTGCCACAGTTCCGGCTCGTCGTCTTTGCTCAGGCCTTTTGTGAACTCCAGCGAGTCACTGGCGTTCAGTGCAAAGGCCAGCAGCCGCACCATCATGCGTTCGTCGTTTTCTGAAGGGTGGCGGGCCAGAGTCAGCTGGTGGTCGGCGTAATAATGGCGATCCATATCGGCAATATTCAGCGTGGCTTTGAAAATGGTTGCTTTAATCGCCATGAGGTTCCTGTGGTAATCGTGGGGCTGTTTGCGCCCTTTCGGTGCGTGGGGGACAATGCACGCGACGAGTGTAATTCATTTAGGGGACAGCTGGGCGCCGCCTATGTCGATACTACGGGGTTTTCTGATTCTGGTGCTGTTTTTCCTGCTAGGAGAATCATTGCGGCTGGTTTTTCTAGTGCCGATTAGCGGCGGTATTCTGGGGCTGATGCTGCTTACGCTGTATTTGATGGTGACCGGTGGCGTGAGTAAGCCTGTTGCCAGCGCCAGCCAGGCCCTGATTTCGGTGCTTATTTTGCTGATTATGCCCGGCCTGACAGAGATATTTTTCATCTCTGGCAAGTTCACCGGGCAGTGGCTGGCGGTGAGCGTGTCTTTGCTGGTGGGCACTTTTTTGAGTGTGGTCACCACCTTGGTTTTATTAAATCTGCTGGCGCGCAAACTGCCCCCTGAACCAGACCACCATGAATAGTCCGTCGACGGTTTGGGAGCGTTTACTGACGCTGTCTCACGTGTTGGCAGACACGCCGATGCTCGCCGTCGCGATGACCATATTGGCGTTTTTTGCAGCGAACAGTGTGTACATCGCTATTGGTCGCCCGGTGTGGCTGCCACCGGTTGTGCCCGCAGCCACCATTTTGGCCGGCATGATTGCGTTACTAGGCTTAGATCCAGACAGTTATCGCGAAGGTGCGAGTTGGCTAATGCTGCTGCTGGGGCCGGCCACGGTCGCGCTGGGTGTGCCGCTGTATCAAAATATTCATCATATTCGTGCCATGCTCTGGCCCATCGTTCTGACCTTGCCTATAGCCGCTTCGCTGGCGGTGTTGTACACCTTGGTTATTGCCTGGGCGCTGGGTGCGTCGCCAACGGTTATGGCGTCGCTAGCGCCAAAATCGGTTACGGCAGCCATCGCTCTGGGTATTGGCGAGATCATTGGCAGTTCGGTTCCGATGTTGATGGCGGCTCTGTTGATTACCGGTGTATTTACCACCTTGTGCGTTGAGGTAGCCACCCGCCTGCTGAACATTACGGATGAGCGAGTGATCGGTTTTGCGCTCGGCTTGAATGGCCACGCCATTGGCACCGTGCGGGCGTTTGAAATCAGCGCTACCGCAGGTGCTTTTTCTTCATTGGGCATGAGCCTGACCGGGCTGTTTACCGCGCTGCTGCTGCCGCTTCTTTTCAACCTGTGACCGATTCTTCACCCCAGCCCGTGCGTTCATTCAAACGTCTGTATGCGTCTTTCGTATAAGGGTATGTCGCAATTTCAATTGCCGTTTTGCTGTGTTTTTACTAATTTAATGCAGTGCATCTGGTGCTTTTAGGCCCCGGTTCGTCCGTAAAATTCTTAAAACAGCAACGGAAAACACGATGAGAAAGCTACTAACCGCATTTGTTGGCTCTATGGCTTTGGCCGCGGCGCCTTTAGCGCTGTCTGCTGAAGCGACCAAAGAACTGAAAATGGCCTATGACGCCGATCCCGTCACCCTGGACATCCACGAGCAGCTGTCTGGCGGTATGTTGCAGCTGTCCCACATGACCTTTGACCCGCTGATTCGCTGGAACAAAGATCTGGGTTTTGACGCCCGCCTGGCAGAAAGTTGGGAACGTGTGGATGACAAAACCATGCGTTTCAAACTGCGCGAAGGCGTTAAGTTTCATTCCGGTAATGAATTGACCGCCAAAGACGTGGAGTTTACTTACGACCGTCTGAAGCAAAGCTCTGATTTTAAAGCGATCTTTGCGCCGTTCACCGGCATTAATATAATTGACGACTACACCTTTGAACTGGTTACCGCCGAGCCTTACCCGCTGCTGCTGAACACCGCGACCTATATTTTTCCGATGGACAGTGAGTTCTACTCGGGTGAAACCGAAGACGGCCAAAGCAAGGCCGCCATTACCAAGCACGGCAGCTCCTTTGCCTCTGGCAATCTTTCTGGCACTGGCCCTTTTGTGGTTACATCGCGCCAGCAAGGCGTGCGCATGGAGTTCGACCGTTTTGCCGATTATTGGGATGACGCATCACCCGGCAACGTGAAGAAAATTGTGCTGACCCCCATCAAAGAAAACAACACCCGCGTATCGGCGTTGTTGTCGGGCGGTGTGGATTTTATCGCTCCGGTACCGCCAACCGATCTGGATCGCATCAAGCGCGACAAAGACACAGATCTGGTGGCCATGAGCGGCACCCGCATCATCATGTTTCACCTGAATCAGGACCGTGTTGAGGCTTTCAAAAACCCCAAAGTGCGCCAGGCGGTGGCTTACGCCATTAACCAGGAAGGCATTGCGGCTAGAATCATGAAAGGCTTTGCAACCCCCGCGGCGCAGATGTCACCGGCCGGCTACTCTGGCCATAACGAATCGTTAAAGCTTCGTTACGATGTGAAAAAGGCGCAGGAGCTGATGAAGGAGGCCGGTTACGAAGACGGCTTTACCATCACCATGATGTCGCCTAACAACCGCTACGTGAATGACGACAAGATTGCCCAGGCGGCTGCGGCCATGCTGGCGCGCATCAACATCACGGTGAATCTGAAGACCCTGCCCAAGGCTCAGTACTGGCCGGAATTTGACGCTCGTTCAGGTGACATGATGCTGATTGGCTGGCACGCCGATACCGAAGATTCTGCGAATTTCTTCGAGTTTCTGACCTTTTGCCCGAACGTTGACACCGGCGCCGGCCAATACAACGCGGGTTACTACTGCAATCCGGAAGTAGATGCGTTGGTTGCGAAGGCCAATGTGGAAACCGATCGTGAAAAACGCGCTGTCATGCTGCAAGACGCAGAAAAGCAACTGTATGACGACGCTGCGTTCATTCCCCTGCACTGGCAGGATCTGGCCTGGGCTTCAAAGAAGAACGTAAACATTGAGCCCATACTGAACGTGATGAACTTCCCGTACCTGGGGGACCTGGTGGTCGAGTAATCGCTTCTGACCACTTTCAATCGTACCTGATCAACCTGTAAAACCCGGTCGGCTGCGGGCACCCACTTTCCCCAGGGCGCTCGCAACCGGCTTTTTTATTGACGCCTAATCCGGACATTTTTCATGCTAGCGTTTTTGGTTCAACGGATTTCTCAGGCATTTCTGGTCATGTTCGTGATCAGCATGATCGCGTTTGCCATTCAGGACGGCCTGGGTGACCCGCTGCAGGAACTGGTGGGCATGTCGGTGTCGCTGGAAGAGCGCGATGCCATACGTGAAGACATGGGTTTGAACGACCCAATTTACGTGCAGTATGCGCGCTTTGCCGGCAATGCCTTGCAGGGCGATCTGGGCATTTCGTACTTCTACGGCAAGCCTACGTTGCAGGTTATTGCGGAGCACCTTCCGGCTACTTTGGAGTTGGTGATTGGTGCCAGCCTGATTATTTTGGTGTTTTCGGTGCCCATCGGGGTGTACGCGGCCATTCGTCCGCAGGCATTTCTGTCGAAATTTTTTATGGGAATCAGCACCGTGGGCATTTCGATTCCGGTGTTTTTGACCGCCATTATGCTGATTCAGCTGTTTTCGATTGGGGTTACCATTGAAATGTTCCCAACGGATACCGGTTGGGGCGCCTGGCTGAATGGTGCGCTGTCTACCGATGGCGGTTTGCCCTCTTACGGTCGCGGTGATGAGCTTACCCATTTGTTCGGCACCTGGAATTCAGGGTTTTTCTCATCAGACGGCCTCTGGCACCTGGTGCTCCCCTGCGTGTCTCTGGCGTCTATAATGCTGCCGCTGTTTATCCGGCTGATTCGTGCGGAAATGATGGAGGTGCTGCAAAGCGACTACATTCGCTACGCCCGGGCCAAGGGCCTGTCTTCCGGCCGCATTAATTTTTTGCACGCCTTGAAGAACACCATGCTGCCGGTGATTACGGTCGGCGGTGTGCAACTCGGCATCATGGTCGCTTACACCATTCTTACCGAAACCGTATTCCAGTGGCCGGGCATGGGCCTGATGTTTCTGGAAGCCATTACCCGCAGCGACATTCCGCTGATTGTGGCCTATCTGATGGTGGTGGGACTGGTTTTTGTGATTACCAACACGATCGTGGATCTGATCTACGGCCTGGTGAACCCCACTGTAAAACTGACAGGTAAAAAAGCATGATGACCGCGACTGTCTCCCGTTGGGCTCGCGTTCGCGACTCTTTCCTTTGGTACAGCTTTAAACGTGACAAAGTAGCCATTGCGAGCTTCATTGTATTGTTGGCGATGGTTCTGTCGGCGATTTTTGCTCCCTTGTTAGCACCGACGAATCCTTACGATCTGGCGCTGATTGACATTATGAACTCAGAATTGCCGCCGGTTGGCATGAGCGGCGCCGACGGGGCCTTCCCGTTGGGCACCGACGCCCAAGGCCGGGATATGCTGTCGACTATTTTGTACGGCACCCGGGTGTCGCTGATGATCGGTTTTGGTGCGGTTATTCTGCAGGCCGTACTGGGCATTTTGTTCGGTCTGCTGGCCGGTTACATGGGCGGCCGGGTAGACGCTGTTCTGATGCGCATCGCCGACGTGCAGCTGTCGTTTTCTACCTTGATGGTGGCGATTATTGTGGGCGCGGTGTTCAAGGCCAGCTTTGGCAGCCTGATGTTTGGTGAAATCGCCATTTACATGCTGATTTTTATCATCGGCGTGGCCGAGTGGCCGCAAATTGCCCGCACCGTGCGAGCCTCGGTGTTGGCAGAGAAGAAAAAGGAATACGTAGACGCGGCCAAGGTGATGGGTTTTCGCACCAACCGCATTATGTTCCGTCACATTCTGCCCAATACTCTTTCGCCGATTTTCGTGATCGGTACGGTGCAAATTGCCAACGCCATTATTTCCGAAGCGGCGCTGTCTTTTCTTGGCCTGGGCATGCCTGAAACCCAGCCTTCATTGGGTTCGCTGATCAAATCCGGCTTCGATTACATTCAGAGCGGTTCCTGGTGGATTACCCTGCTGCCCGGCCTGGTGCTGGTGGTGTTGGTGCTGGTAATCAACCTGCTGGGCGACTGGCTGCGCGATGTAATGAACCCACGGCTGTACAAGGGATAATCCAATGGCATTGCTGGAAGTAAACAATCTGGATGTTCGCTTTGCCGTGCGCGGTGGCGATCTGACAGCCCTGCGGGGCATCAGCTTTTCGCTCGACAAAGGCGAACGACTGGGCCTGGTGGGCGAATCCGGCGCGGGTAAATCCGTGGCGGCATTTTCTATCCTCAATCTGATCGCGCAGCCGGGCTACATTGCCGGCGGGCAGATTCTGTTTGAAGGCAAAGACCTGGCGGCCATGAGCGAGCGTGAACTGCGGAAAATTCGCGGCAACCGCATCGCCATGATTTTTCAGGACCCGATGATGACTCTGAACCCGGTGCTGACCATTGGCACCCAGATGGTGGAAGCGATCAAAGCTCACCGCCGGATCAGCAGCAAAGACGCGCGGGCCATTGCGGTGGATAAACTGCGCAAGGTGCAGATTCCGTCCCCCGAGAAGCGTCTGGATCAATACCCCCATGAACTGTCTGGCGGTATGCGACAGCGGGTGATTATTGCCATCGCCTTGCTGCTAGACCCGGAAATTATTATTGCCGACGAGCCCACTACCGCGCTGGATGTGACCATTCAAGCCGAAATCATGGCTCTGCTGCTGGATTTGTGCGAGCAGGAAAACGTCGCGTTGATGCTGATTACCCATGATTTGGGCGTGGTATCCCAGGTGTCCCAGCGCATGCTGGTGATGTACTCCGGCCGTATTATCGAGCAGGGCCCCACCCGGGAAATTATCAACGACGCCCAGCATCCGTACACCCAGGGGCTGATAAACGCGTTGCCGCAAATGGGCGAGCCCGGTGCGCGGCTGTTTCAGATTCCCGGTGCCATGCCGTCGTTGAAGAATGTGCCCAGCGGGTGCCCGTTCAACCCGCGCTGCTCATTCGCCACCGATGAGTGCCGCCGCACCATGCCTGAGTACGTGCGGGCCGGTAACGTGAGTGTGGCCTGCTATGAGGTAGAGCGTTTGATTGCACAAGAACAGCAAGTCCGGGAGGTGACGCCATGAGCGCTTCGCCGTTGGTTGATATTCGCGATCTGGAAAAGAAATTCGACCTGTCTGGTGGCTTTCTGGAGCAGATCAGCTTTAAAAATGGACGCTTTCAGCGTAAACAGGAAGCGGTTCACGCCATCAACGGCGTGAGCCTGCAGGTGTTCAAAGGCGAAGCCTTGTGCGTCGTAGGCGAATCTGGCTGTGGTAAGTCGACGGTGGCTCGCACCATTATGGGCCTGCTGTCGCCTACCGCCGGTGAAGTGCACTATGAAGGCAAGCGCATCGACACTCTGGAAGGCAAAGCGCTGCTGCCGTACCGCCGCAAAATGCAGATGATTTTCCAGAACCCTTACGCTTCGCTGAACCCGCGGATGACCATCCAGCAAACTTTGGAAGAACCCGTTCACTTTCACCACCCGAAGTGGCGCAAAGCCGACGTGCTTAATAAAGTACAGGAGGTCATGCAATCGGTGGGTATTGATCCGGATTGGGGCAGCCGCTTTGGCCACGAGTTCTCCGGTGGCCAGCGCCAGCGTATTGCCATAGCCCGCGCCTTGGCGGTAGACCCGGAATTTATTGTGGCGGACGAGCCCATTTCAGCACTGGATGTGTCTATTCAGGCGCAAGTGCTGAACCTGATGATGGACGCCCAGGAGTCGCGCAACCTGACCTATCTGTTCATTACCCACGACTTGGCGGTGGTGGAGCACTTTGGCACCCGCGTGGCGGTGATGTATCTGGGCCGGGTGTGTGAGTTGGCGCCCACCAAAGCCTTGTTTGCCGCCCCGCGGCATCCGTACACCCAGGCGTTGCTGTCCGCGATACCGCGGCTGGAAGACGGCCGGCCCAACTACATTCGCCTGCAGGGCGAAGTGCCTACGCCGGTCAATTTGCCGTCGGGCTGCGTATTCCATGGCCGTTGCCCCTACGCGAATGATCGCTGCCGACAGGAAATCCCGGAACTGTTTGCCACAGATGACGGTGGCCAAGTGGCCTGCCACGGGGTTGAAGAAGGCCGCTTGTGAACACCCACTAGCCGACGCGTTATCATGGCGTCTTGATGCAAAACCAAGGGTCCGCAAAGCCGTGGGGGGGTAATGGAAGTACGCTGGATGGAAGATTTTATGGCGCTGGCCCGCACCCGCCATTTTTCCCGTGCGGCTGAGCTTCAACACGTCAGCCAGCCTACTTTCAGCCGGCGTATTCGCCTGCTGGAAGACGCCATGGGTGCAACCTTGGTCAACCGCCAGACGCTGCCCCTGTCGCTGACTCCCGCGGGTGAGGTTTTCGTGGAATTGTGCGCGCGAGTCACCCGCGATGTTCGCGACACTCACGAGCGGGTAAAACACCTTGAATCTGAAGCCAGTGCGCGCATCAGTGTGGGTTCTACCCAGGGTCTGTTCTCCCACTTTTACCGGACCTGGGCGCACCAGGCCGGGGTAGCCGAGCGCCTGCAGCTGAACCTGAAGGCCACCAACTGGGTGGGCGAGCAATTTCTGGACGCGCTCGATAACGGCGATTGCGATCTGGTGCTGTGCTACTGGCATCAAGACCTGCCTTGGCGCGATCGGCTCAACAGCAGTGCTTACCGCTCCTTGATTTTGTCAAAGGAGGCGCTGATACCGCTGAGCGTTGGCGACGAACAGGGCGCCCCGCGCTTTGTTCTGCCGGGCAGTGCGGCGCAGCCGGTGCCGCTGATTGCTTACCATCCGCGGGGGTTTTTACAGCCCGCCATTACCACCCACCTGGCGCGGCAGAAGACCACGGCTAATTTATTACCGCTGAATGAAAACGCCCAGTCGGCCAGCGTGAAAGCCTTGGTAAAGCAGGGATTTGGCATGGGTTGGCTGCCCCAGCGCATGGCACAAAAAAGCGAAGAATCTGGCAGCCTGGTGCGCGCCGGCGATGAGCGCTGGGACGTAACACTGGAAATTCGATTGCTGCGCCTGAACCAGCCTCGTACCCAGGAATTCAATACACTCTGGAACACATTGGAAGCCCAATATGATCGATAACCAAATTCTGGTTTTGCAACCGGGCCACATTGCCGAGTTGCAGCAGCGCTATCAGCGAGCGCTGGCGGACCACGGCTACAGCGCGCTGTTGATCAGCGCCGGCGCGACACCCGTGCGCTACGGTGACGATCAGGGCGCGCCTTTTCAGGGCTTTGGCCCGTTCCTGCACTGGACCGGCCTGACCGGTTATGAACACGCCTGGCTGCTGATTCAGGCGGATACAACGCCGGTGCTGTGGTTGTATCAGCCGGTGGATTTCTGGCACGCGACGCTACAGCTGCCAAGCGAGCCCTGGCAGCAAGCTATGGACATTCGCTACACGGCCAAACGCGCCTTGCCGCCGTTGCCGGCCGAGACGGTTCAGGGGCAAAGGCTGGCCGTTGTGGGCGACCCGGCACTGCTTGCAGGCGTGCCGGGTGAGCATAATCCGGCGGCGCTGACGGCGGCCCTGGACGAAACCCGTGCGCACAAAACCGACTACGAAGTGGCCTGCCTGACCCGCGCCAATAATATTGCTCTGGCAGGCCACCAGGCGGCAGCCGCGGCGTTCAACCATGGCGCCAGTGAATTTGCGATCAACCTGGCGTATCAGCAGGCTACTTTGCAGCGTGAAACCCAAGCGCCTTATCACAGCATTATCGGTTTGAACGAACACGCCGGTACGCTTCATTATCAGTACTACGACACCACGGCACCGGCGCAGTCCCGCAGCCTGTTGATGGATGCGGGTGTGCGCTACCGCGGTTACTGCTCGGACATTACCCGTACCTACGCAGCCGCAGGCGAAAGCCGGTTCGCAGCACTGGTAACAGGCATGGACCTGTTGCGCGAACACTTGTGCAAGATGGTAGCACCGGGCGTTGAGTACCTGGCCATTCACCGCAAGGCTCACTCCGGTGTCGCCGCGTTACTCAGTGCCAGTGGGCTGGTCAGCGGTATCAGCGATGACGCCATGGTAGAGCGCGGTGTTACCCGGGTGTTTTTCCCCCACGGCATCGGCCATTTTCTGGGCATACAGGTGCACGATGTGGCTGGAAAACCCGTACCGTCGCCAGCGGAAGCGCCGTTTTTACGCCTGACCCGCACTCTGGAAGCCGGCATGGTAGTGACCATTGAGCCAGGCCTGTATTTTATTCCTTCGCTGCTGGAACCGTTGCTGGCCGGACCGTTGGCGCAGCATATCAACACCGTGATACTGGATGAATTGAGGGGCTGCGGGGGTGTGCGGCTGGAAGACAACGTGCTGGTGACCGAGACGGGTGCACGAAACTTGAGCAGATTGACTGAAAATTAATCTCCAAAGGGCTTGAACTTTAAGATCGGAATGTTAATAATTATCACTAACATTCAATTGCGTAAGTGAGAGCCCTATGTATGTCTGCCTTTGCCACGGCGTAACCGATCGTGATATCCGTGCCGCAGCGGACAACGGTGTAACGTCCATGCGCCAGCTGGGTAAAGAACTGGGCGTGGGCACGCAGTGCGGCCGCTGCGCACCAACCGCCCGCGAAATTCTCCGCGATTATAGCTCTCCGGATTATATGGCTCTGGCGGGTTTGCTGGCTCACTCGGTTTGATTACCTGACCCGGTTTGCTATTCCAGTGATTTGAACTATCGCCATAACGCGCTACTCTTACCTGAGGTTATAAAGATCTCTAGGGAGAGGTGTTATGAAAGGTGATAAACAAGTTATTCAGTTTTTAAACAAAGTGTTAGGAAACGAGCTGACGGCTATCAATCAGTATTTTTTGCACTCACGAATGTACAAAGACTGGGGCATTGTCAAGCTTGCCGCTAAAGAGTACGAAGAGTCTATTGACGAAATGAAACACGCCGATCAGTTGATCGAACGTATTTTGTTTCTGGACGGCTTGCCGAATCTGCAAGATCTGAACAAGCTGATGATTGGTGAACACGTTCAGGAAATGATCGAAAGCGATCTGAAAATCGAGCACCTTGCTCACAAAGATCTGAAAGATGCCATCGTTCAATGCGAGTCTGTCCAGGACTACACCAGCCGCGAGCTGTTTCGCAACATTCTGGACAGTGAAGAAGAGCACATTGACTGGCTGGAAACCCAGCTAACGATGATCAGTCAGATGGGCATTCAAAACTACATCCAGTTACAGTCTGCTGCAGCGGAGTAAGTATCGATAATGGATCTGTCCTGTTTTAAAGCTTATGACCTGCGTGGCCGTGTGCCAGACCAGCTGAATCCTAAATTGGCCGAGCTTATTGGCCGTGCCTATGTGGAAGTAACCGGCGCAAAAAAAATCATTGTCGGTTGTGACATTCGCTTATCCAGCTGCGAAATCAGCGAGGCATTGTGCTCGGGTTTAATGGCCGCAGGCGCAGACGTGTACGACATCGGCCTGTGCGGTACCGAAATGGTGTACTTTGCCACCAGCCATTACGGCATGGATGGCGGCATTATGGTCACCGCCAGCCACAACCCCCGTGACCATAACGGCATGAAAATGGTGGGGCCAGAATCGCGGCCGATCAGTTCAGACAATGGCCTGAACGACATCCGTGACCGCGTTCTGGAACCGTTTGCGGACGCCCATGAGCAGGGCCGTTACGAAGCCCTGAACACCATGAGCGTCTATATCGATCATCTTCTGGGCTATATCAACGGTGCAGATCTGACGCCGCTGAAATTGGTGGTCAATGCGGGTAACGGCGGTGCCGGGCTGGTGATTGATGAACTTGAGGCGCACCTGCCGTTCGAATTTGTGAAAGTACACCACGACGCAGACGGCCATTTCCCCAACGGTGTTCCCAACCCTATACTGGAAGAAAATCGCACAGCTACCGCCGATGCGGTAAACGCCAGTGGCGCTGTCATGGGCATCGCCTGGGACGGTGATTATGACCGCTGTTTTTTCTTCGATGAAAATGGCCGCTTTATTGAAGGCTATTACATTGTCGGTCTGCTGGCCGATCAGTTTCTGCGCAAGACCGGCGCGGGTAAAGTGATCCACGACCCGCGTCTGATCTGGAACACGTTGGACCTGGTTGCCGCTGCCGGCGGAGTCGCTGTCGAAAGCAAAACCGGCCATGCGTTCATCAAGCAGCGTATGCGCGATGAAGACGCGGTGTACGGCGGTGAAATGAGTGCCCACCATTATTTCCGGGATTTTGCTTATTGCGACAGCGGTATGATCCCATGGCTGCTGGTGGCCGAGCGCTTGTGCCAGGCTGGTTGCACGCTGTCATCGTTGATCGATGCCCGCATTGAAGCCTATCCGGCCAGCGGTGAGATTAACCGCACGATCACAGACCCCGCTACTGTCATTGCCGCCATCGAAGCGAAATACGGCGCTGGTGCAAACAGCGTGAGCCACGTCGATGGCGTAAGTGTGGAATACGATGATTGGCGCTTCAATCTGCGGATGTCCAACACTGAGCCGGTGGTAAGGTTGAACGTGGAGTCCCGTGGCGATATACCGTTGATGCGGGCAAAAACCGACGAACTGCTGGTGGAAATGGCGCGCTTGAACACTTTGTAAACGCGACTGCGACTTGTTCTGTGTAATCGGTGCCAAGGCTTTGCCGGATGATAAAATCTGGGAAGCCTTTGCTTTTTTAGGTTTCTGGCCTTGGCGCTGCGCCAACGATTAAAGCCAGTCGTTCAGCATCACCCCCACGCCGATCCTCTGAATGCGCTCGTTGTAGTCAATCAGGCTTTCACCGTAACCGTTGTAATAATGCACGAAACCTTTGATGGTATCGCCGATGGGGAAGCTGTAGCCAAACTCCACCGAGGTTTTGTTGCCTGAGACACGCAGGTTGTTCAGCAGCTTCAGTGAGAGGGTGCGGTCTTCCGTCAGTTTGTAAACTGCGTGGTAACTGCCATGGCCCAGATAGCGTTCAATATCGTCGTTGTCGTCGGTGTTGCCGTCTGGCAAGCGTATCCAGGGCCTGACCATGAACAGCCAGCGGTTATAAGTGTAAGTTCCCATGCCAACAATGCGGCTCCAGCTGCGCGAGCGCGGCTCGGCCTGGCCGTTTGACTGGTGGTTAACGCCCAGATGCAGCGTGTTCAGGCGGCCTGGCCCAACGTTCCAGTTGGGTTGGTAGCGTAGAAATAGCTCAGGCTCGTAGTTGGTTTCACGAAACGGCGCGGACTCATCCTGATTGTAAAGCTGCCAGAAAGACTTCTGAGTGTAGCCGAACCAAAGGGTGGTGCGTTTATCCATAAGGCCGGTGAGCAGCGGAACTTTGAAGCTGATTTGGTATTTGGCTTCTTCCTGCTTCAGCTCATAGTCGTAGCCGGTCACGCCCAGGCGCGGACTCGTAGGCGCCTGATTTGGGTGGTCGGACCAAGTAACTGGCAAAATGTAGTTTGGGCGGTGGCGAATAAAACTGCCAGAGAACGAAAAAAGGGCCTCTTCTGCTGCCAGGTAGCGGTCCAGAATCGACGACATGACAGCGGCTTCGTCGTCTGCCCCGGGATTAATAGGCGTTTCTTCCGTGTTCTGTTTGTCAGGCAATAGTGCCTCGGTGGTGACTTTTACCCGCTGCCGTTGCCCGCTGCTGGCGCTGTCGCGAGCTTGATCAGGCTGGTAAACCTCATCGAAACAGGCCAGGCGCTGCAACCCATCGCGAATCAATGCGCAGTCTTGGGCGGATAGCGGCTGGCCTGCCATGGGCTCAGCGCCGGTTTGGGCACCGGCCGCAGGCGCCCAGACCAAAGCGCACAGTGCGGCGGACATTGCCGTTGTCAACACGCGGCGGTGCTGCCAGATAATTGTTAACGCAGGTGTGAATGGCATGGTGGTAGCGTCTCTTTGACCTTTTAACGAAAGAAAAACGGCGCGTAAACGGTGGGGTTTTACTGAGCGTTTATGCTGATCCAGGTATTTACTATGCCGTACAACCACACGCTGGACATAGTTAATGCCAGCAACGCAAAAATCAGTTTATGGCGGTTTTGTCGCTCTGCGCCGGCGGTCACCACCCAACGCAGGTACATCAGGCCAATAAAGCTGGTAAAAACCAGCAGGCTGGCCACGGCCGGTATCAGCAACCAGACGGGCGCCAGAATGTCCCCCGGCGGCGTGCTGTAACCAAACCAGAGCATAGAGCCCAATAGGGTAGCCAGTGCGGTAAACTCTAGAGCTAAGAGCGGCTTGCGTAAGTAGTGGGAAGAGTGACTGGGGTCTGCCATGAAGAATTCCTAAGCGATAAACGGGCCGAGAGCGTATGGTAACCACAATGGCGTGATAGGTCTTGTGATTGGCCAAACGGCAACAAATCGGGCTGAAATTGATCTATCAGTCTGGGTGCTGGTTTTTTTGCTGGGGTACAGCCGCTATAATGCGGACACGTTTTATTATAACGCTTGAAGGCGAGGTGTATTGTGAAGATGAAGAGAATTCTAGCCGCTGTTCTGCTGGGTTTCGGTTTGACAGCCGGCGCCGTTCTGGCAAGCGTTGACGACGACATTCTGTCCCGTATTCACCCGGTAGGCAACATCTGCGTGCAGGGCGAAGAATGTGGCTCTGCCGCAGCCCCGGTGGTTACTGCGATTGCTGGCCCTCGGTCCGGTTCTGAAGTCTACGGTGCCATTTGCTTGGCGTGCCACACCACAGGTGCCGCGGGTGCGCCGGTGATTGGCGATGCCAGTTCTTGGGCGCCGCGTGTTGAGCAGGGCATGGACACGCTGATCACCCACGCAATCAATGGCTATAACGCCATGCCAGCAAAGGGCGGCTGTGCCAGCTGCCCGGATGAAGAAATTGCAGCCGCCGTTGAATACCTGGTGGCAGAGAGCAAATAACGCCGCGTAAAGCCGGGCCGTTCGCGATTGCGGATAGCCCGGTGTCAGGCGCCCAAATTGCTTAACAGAGCGCTGAGCGTCGCCTTTCCCTTCTTTTGATTCACGTCTACGTCTGCTTCTCCCAAACCCAACCAGCGCACATCGTCTTCGGGCAGTTCGTCTAGAAAGCGGCTTGGAATGGTCTCCATCTTTTCGCCGTACTGCCGGCGCGACGCGGCATAGGTCAGGGTCAGCGTTTCTCGCGCCCGGGTAATGCCGACGTACATCAGCCGCCGTTCTTCCTCAACATTTTCTTCTTCAATGCTCATCCGGTGCGGCAGAATCTCTTCTTCCAGGCCGATGATGAACACGTGGGGAAACTCCAGGCCTTTGGAGGCGTGCAGGGTCAGCAGTTGCACTTTATCGCTGTCGTCTTCTTCCTCGCGCTGTTCCATCATGTCCCGCAGGATCAGTCTGGTAACGGCGTCTTCCACGCCGATTTCGCCTGCGGTACCTTTGCCGTCGTCAAGCATGCGCTGGATGGAATCCACCAGGTACCAGATATTCTCCATGCGCCGCTGCGCTTGTTTGGGCGAGCCAGAATGCTGGTGCAGCCATTCCTCGTACTCTATATCGGTAAACAGCTGCTTGATCACCTGCACCGGGTCATCGCTGTGCAGCTTTTTACAGGTAGCCTCTGCCCAGTGGGCAAAGCGACGCAGGCGCTCTAGGCCCTTGTCGGTCACGTGACTTTGGGCACCCATGTCACCCAGTGCTTTGAACAGGCTGACGTTGCGAGCGTGGGCGTAGTGGCTTAATTGTTCGAGCGTGCGTGGCCCAATCTCCCGGCGGGGCACGTTAACCACTCGTAAAAAAGCGGCGTCGTCAGTGGGGTTGATCAGTAAGCGTAAATACGCCATAGCGTCTTTGATTTCGCTTTTGGCAAAAAACGATTGGCCGCCGGAGATGCGATAGGGAATTTGATAGCCCTGTAGCTTCACCTCTAGCAGCCGAGCCTGATGGTTACCTCGGTACAGCACCGCGAAATCTTTGAATCCCAGGCCTTGCTTCAGCTTCTGGTCCAGTATTTCGGTGGCCACCCGTTCGGTTTCTGCTTCTTCATTGCGGCAGCGGATAATGCGAATTTCTTCGCCAACGGCGTGATCGCTCCACAGCACTTTTTCAAAGGCGTGTGGGTTATTGGCAATCACCGTGTTGGCGGCCCGCAGTATGCGGCTTGTTGAGCGGTAATTCTGCTCCAGCTTAACCACTTTTAGACTGGGGAAATCCTGTTCCAGCTGTGCCAGGTTCTCTGGCCGTGCTCCACGCCAGGCGTAAATGGACTGGTCATCATCACCCACTACGGTAAACGCGGCGCGCCCTGCTACCAGGAGTTTCACCAGCTCGTATTGGCACATATTGGTGTCTTGGTACTCATCCACCAGCATGTAACGGATTTTACGCTGCCATTTCGCCAGCACGTCCGGGTACTGGCGAAACAGCATCACTGGCAGCAAAATCAGGTCATCGAAGTCGACGGCGTTGTACGCTTTCAGATACTCGTTATAGTACCCATAAATGATAGCGATTCTCTGCTCACGCTCGTCTGCAGCCTTGCTCAGTGCTTCGGCCGGCGTACGCATGGCGTTCTTCCACGAAGAGATGGTCATTTGCACCGGGTTCAGTTCATCACCGGCGTCGGTGCTGCCATGAGTGAGCATTAACTCCTGCAGCAGGGCTTTGGCGTCTTCGGCGTCAAAAATGGAAAATCCGGGGTAATGATCCAGGTGGTCATGTTCCTCGCGGATTATGTTCAGGCCCAAGTTATGAAAGGTGGACACGGTTAAGCCACGGGTCAGTTTTCGATCGATGATGCGGCCAACCCGCTCTTTCATTTCTCGCGCGGCCTTGTTGGTGAAGGTCACGGCGGCGATGTGCCGGCCGGGAATGCCCAGCTGTTCGATCAGAAACGCAATTTTGCGGGTGATTACGCTGGTTTTGCCGCTGCCGGCACCCGCCAGTACCAGCATAGGGCCATCGGCATAGCGCACGGCTTCGCGTTGTTTGGGATTGAGTTTTGTCACGGCGTCACAGCAGCCTGGTTGCAAAGTACGTTGGTGTCTTGTTCATACTACAGCACCCGGGCAATTGGCACCCTACTGGAAAGTCAGCTATCGTTGTTGGGAGACGTGGCGTGAATGACTGCCCGTCGGTGCAAAAGTCTTACCAACTCATGGCCCCACAGTTGGTTTTTCCTCTCATTTTTTTTGATCAGCCTCGCACCCGCCTCTCGCACCCGCCTGTAGGCGCCGACTCCGGGTTAGCGCGATGTTCTGTGGTTAAATAACCCGGCAATGGCCAGCGCCGGCTTGGCTACGCGTGCGGCCTGATCTACAGACACTGCAAGCGGCGAACCTGCTGTGGCCGACAACCCGTTTAACGTGTTGCCAAGGGACTGCGAGCCGAACGAACCGCGCGTCAGCTTGGCCCACAGCCTTGATATGAGTGTGGCAACAGAGGGCGTGGAGAGCTGCGCGCAGACGGTGTTTTACAGCGACTGAACGGCGAGCACGTACAGGGTTGTTAGTTTGCCCGGCCGACGCCTCGAGGCAAGCGGGTACAGTTCCTCCGTAATCAGAAGCAGTCTGCTTGCCTGTGATCCTGTGCCGCTGTACCTTTGCCACTTTGTTTGTCAGCGAACGTGATTAGCAGAGGTAGCATGAACAGTATTTCCCGACGCATTGCGAATGAGCTTGGTGTACGCGAAGAGCAGGTTACCGCCACCGTTGAACTGTTGAACGGCGGTGCGACTGTGCCCTTTATTGCTCGCTATCGCAAAGAGCTGACTGGTGCGCTTGACGACATCCAGTTGCGAACCCTGGAAGAGCGCCTGCGCTACCTGCGCGAGCTGGAAGACCGCCGCGCCACCGTCCTTGCCAGTATTGACGAGCAGGGCAAATTGACCGATGTGCTGAAAGCCAGCATTAACGAAGCAGACACCAAGAATCGTCTGGAAGACCTTTACCTGCCTTACAAGCCCAAGCGCCGTACCAAGGCCCAGATTGCCCGTGAGGCCGGTCTTGAGCCACTGGCCGATGGCCTTTATAACGACGCAACACGCGTGCCAGAGGTTTGGGCCGAGCAGTTCGTTAACGCCGAGGTGGCTGACAGCAAGTCAGCCCTGGAAGGCGCTCGTGCCATTCTGATGGAGCGTTTCGCAGAAGACGCTGAACTTTTAGGCCAGCTGCGCGGTTTCATCTGGCAGCAAGGCCAGCTGAAAGTCACCGTTATTGCTGGCAAGGAAGCCGAAGGCGCCAAATTCCGTGATTACTTCGATCACAGCGAAGCGTTAAAAAAATTGCCGTCACACCGCGCTCTGGCTATTCTACGTGGCCGCAACGAGGGCATTCTGAGCTACACCATTGCCGTTGGAGAAAACAGCGACGATCGGCGCCAGCCGCACCCGGCGGAATCTTACATTGCCGCGCACTGGAATGTTCGCGACCAGGGCCGGGCGGCCGACAAGTGGCTGGCCGAAGTGGTGCGCTGGACCTGGCGGGTAAAGCTGTCGGGCCAGCTCGAAACTGACCTGATAGGCCAGATCCGAGAGGCCGCTGAAACCGAGGCTATTCAGGTATTTGCTGACAACCTCAAAGATTTGTTGCTGCTGGCTCCGGCCGGGCCACGGGCCACTCTGGGCCTGGATCCAGGCCTGCGTACCGGTGTGAAAGTGGCCGTCATTGATGGCATAGGGCAGGTGGTGGACCACGGGGCTGTATTTCCTCACGCCCCACGAAACCAGTGGGAAGCGTCGATAGAGCAATTGCGCAAATGGTGTCGCCAGTACAACATCGAACTGGTGGCTATTGGCAATGGCACTGCCTCGCGGGAAACCGATAAACTGGTGGCCGATCTGTGCAAGCGCTACCCGGAACTGAAATTGGCGCGCATTGTGGTCAGCGAATCGGGTGCGTCTATTTACTCAGCGTCGGAATTTGCCTCGCGCGAGCTGCCGGACCTGGACGTTACCATTCGTGGCGCAGTATCCATTGCCCGGCGTTTGCAGGACCCGTTGGCGGAATGGGTTAAAATTGAGCCAAAGTCCATTGGTGTGGGCCAATATCAGCACGACGTGTCGCAGGTACAGCTGTCGCGCAGCCTGGATGCAGTAGTAGAAGACTGCGTAAACGGCGTGGGGGTCGATCTGAACACCGCGTCGGTGCCGCTGTTGACCCGTGTATCTGGGTTAAATTCCACCATTGCTCAGAATATAGTGGATTATCGCAGCCAGAACGGCCAATTCCGTAACCGCAAGCAGCTGATGAAAGTGCCGCGTCTGGGCGCTCGCAGCTTTGAGCAGGCGGCGGGCTTTTTGCGCATCAGCGATGGTGATAATCCGCTGGATCGGTCCTCGGTGCACCCGGAGGCTTATCGCGTGGTGGAAACCATCGCCGCTAAAAACCATCGGGATATGAGCAACCTGGTGGGTGATGTGGCGTTTTTGCGCAGCCTGAGCCCGCAAGATTATGTGACCGAGCAGTTCGGCTTGCCTACGGTTAAAGACATCTTCGCCGAGTTGGAAAAGCCGGGGCGCGACCCACGGCCGCAGTTTCGCTTCGCCAGCTTTGAAGAAGGCGTAGAAACCCTGAAAGATCTGGAGCCGGGCATGGTGCTGGAAGGATCGGTCACCAACGTTACCCATTTTGGCGCCTTCGTAGATATCGGCGTGCATCAGGACGGCCTGGTTCATATATCGGCGTTGGCAGACCGTTTTATAAAAGATCCGCGGGACGTGGTGAAAACGGGCGACGTCGTAAAAGTGAAGGTGATGGAGGTGGATATTCCGCGTAAGCGCATCGCTTTGACCATGCGCATGGGTGATCAGCCTGGCCAGCAGCCGGCCGAACGACCCCGTGGTGACAAAACCCCAGGCCCAAACCGCAACACTGCGGCTGGCGCGGGTAAACCAGCGCCGGCTGCAAGTCAGAATCCGGGTCAGAGTCAAGGTCAAGGCGCCATGGCAGGTGCTCTGGCTCAGGCCATGGTGTCGGCCAACAAGCGCGACCGTTAATTTACTCGGCCACTTTACTCGGCAACTTTACTTGGCAACCACAGCGGTTGCAGCAGGAGTTTTTCATGGCTCAATCACGCCATCACATATTTAAGCAGTTTGCCGCCAGCGAGTGGAAAGGCTTCCGTAAAGGTGTTGAAAAAGAAGGTTTGCGCGCCGATGCCAGCGGCTTCATCGCACAAACCCCGCACCCGCACACTCTGGGCTCGGCGTTGACCCACCCACGCATTACCACCGATTATTCGGAATCTCTGCTGGAGCTGATTACGCCGGTGTATGACACCACCGCCGGTATGCTTGAAGCGTTGGGTCACACCCATCAGTTTGTGCAGCAGAACTTGGGCGACGAAGTCTTCTGGGCCGCCAGCATGCCCTGTGGTCTGGATGGCGACAGCAGTATTCCCATTGCCAATTACGGCAGCTCCAATGTGGGTAAGATGAAACACGTGTATCGCCAAGGCTTGGCGGTGCGCTACGGGCGAATGATGCAAAGTATCGCCGGCACCCACTACAACGTGTCGTTACCCGACGGGTTCTGGCCTCAGTGGCAGCAGGCTGTGGGCGGCAGCGAGCTGAGCCTGCAAGATTTTAAATCCGAGCAGTACTTCTGGTTGATTCGTAATTTCCGCCGCCGTAGCTGGTTGTTAATGCTGCTGTTTGGCGCATCACCAGCGCTGGATCAGAGTTTTGTTGCCAACGTAAGGCACAATCTCAGCAGCTTTAATGCGAATACTTTTTGTGGTGAGCAGGCCAGCTCGCTGCGCATGGGCGATCTGGGTTATCACAACAATGCCCAGGCATCTTTGAACATCTGTTTTAACGAGCTGAAAACCTATACCCACACTCTGGAGCAAGCCATTCACACGCCTTGGCCGCCTTACGAAAAACTGGGCACAAACCGCGACGGTGAATACACTCAGCTCAACACCAACGTGCTGCAGATTGAAAATGAGTATTACAGTGCCTTACGGCCGAAGCGCACCGTCGCCAGTGGCGAAAAACCCATCCACGCGTTGATGAGCCGTGGAGTGGAGTACATCGAGGTACGGTGTCTTGATCTGGACCCGTTTTCAGCCGTGGGTATTACCGCGCCGCAAGTGGATTTTCTTGACCTGTTTTTGTTGGACTGCCTGTTACAGGATAGCCCGCGGATTGGTGACGATGAGTGCGCCCGGCTGGATAATAATTTCAAGGATACTGTGGCGCGCGGACGCGGGCGCGATTTGACGTTGCAGCTGGGCAATCGCAGTGTCAACGCCGGAGAGACGGCGCTTGAACTTCTGGATTCGCTGCTGCCCCTGGCGGAACAGCTCGACGGTTGGAATGGCGATACCACTTACGTGCGGGCTCTGGCGGAGCAGCGGCACAAGTTCGAAGGCAGTTGGTGTTTGCCATCGCAGCAGGTCTTGGACGCAATGACCAGTAGCGGTTTGGGTCACCGCGACTGGGCTTTGGATATGTCCCTCCAGCACAAGCACAGCTTGCTCGCACAGCCGCTGTCAGACGCCGTACAGCAGCAATACACAGCGTTTAGCCTTGAGTCCTTGCAACAACAGCAGCAGATTGAAGCCGCGGATACGCTCAGCTTTGCCGATTACCTGCGCCAGTATCAGCAAAGCTGAAAACCGGAGTGGCGGTTACTTCTGCACCACGAACTCGGTAAACAGCACGCCGCTAACGGCTTCACCGGTGTGCTGGTTTTCCAGTGCTTTATTAATGCGAGCCGCGGCTTCTGTTGCCAGTGCCTGCTGAGTGTCTGGCCGGGTAAGCGCATCCACATCGCTTTGTTCGCCAAAAAGCAGTATCAGCTCATGGCGTATGCGTGGCATGTGAGATTCTACGGCAGGGCGGGTGGTGCTGGCGTTGGCACGTAGGCTAACACTGGTTTTCAGGTAGGAGAGCTTGCCGCCTGCCGGCCCTATGTGGGTAACAAACGCGGGTTCCAGTGATATATAATCGGTAATGGTCGGTTCTGTTGATTCGACCGATTCCTCCGACTCGATGGGCTCCTCACCGTAGGCAAGAGTCGCGAGCGCCATTATGAACAGGGCGACAAATATTTTTGGCAAGATTTTTGTCAATGCAGTCATAATTCTGATGATCACGGTGGTTTAATAATGGTTATCACAATAACAGGCTGACAGCCTGGATGCAGTCCCCTTCCTATTTTCGAGGTGATCTTTTGACCAGCAGAATCATGTTTGCCGTTATTTTTCTAGTGTGTACCGCACTGCTTGCGGTGGCATTTTATATGGAACACGTGATGGGGCTGGAGCCTTGCCCCCTGTGCTGGTTGCAGCGGTTTGCCTTCATGGCAGCCGGGTTGGTCAGCCTGTTGGCGTGGCTACACGGCCCGGGGCCGATCGCCACACGGATATACGGTCTTTTTCTGGCGCTGGCTGCGGGCACGGGGTTGGGCTTGGCCAGTCGCCAGCTCTGGCTGCAAAGCTTGCCTGCGGACCAGGTGCCAGCTTGCGGCCCATCGGTGGATTACATGCTGGAGGTGCTGCCTTGGTCGGAAGTGCTGGCGACCGCGGTTCGCGGGACCGGTGACTGCGCGGCGGTGGTCTGGCGTTTTCTGGGCCTGAGCATTCCGGGGTGGAGCGCGCTGTTTTTTGTTTGCGTGGCGCTGGTCGGTCTTTATCTGTGTTTGCGTCCCGCGCCGAAGCGGGCCTGGTAAGACCGCAGCCACAAACGGTTGCGGCTGGTCACCGCCATAGGGTAACTTGCATAGACTTATGTTGAAGTTCAGAAGGCATTAGCCAGATAGAACACCAAGTGGAGTAAAGGCGTTATGTTGGAGCATTGTCGAAATGCCCGTGAGCGGTGGGGTGGGGTCAGTGATCTGATCGACCGTTGGCTTAAGGAGCGTCAGGATGTACTGGTGCGGTATTGTGAGCTGTCTGCTGAAAACGACTATTCCCAGACCGAGAGTCTGGGGCCAAAACTGGTTTTGCTGTGCGAAATGCTGATGGATTATGTTTCCGCCGGCCACTTTGAAATCTACGGGCAGCTGGTGCGTGAAGCGCGGGAGTTTAACGACGACGTGGGCCTGGAGCTGGCCGCGAAGGTGTACCCGCGAATTACCGAAACCACCCAAGTAATTCTTGATTTTAATGACAAGGTAGACGGCCGCGACCTTTCCGAGTCGGAAATGCAGGCCCTGTTTACGGAACTATCGCGAGTGGGTGAAATCCTGGCCAGCCGTTTTGAGCTGGAAGACCTTCTGATTGCTCATCTGCATACTGCCAATGCAGACAAGGTAGAGCCTGCCTAAAAGAGCGGTTGGCAAACCTGGGCAAGCTCTAGCAGAGCCGCCCAGGTTCTGTTGCCTGATGCTTCCTGCAACAATCCGTTACTGCGCGCTGTCTGGGTTAACCGCTAACAGTTCCACATCAAAAACCAATGTTTCATTGGGGCCAATCGCGCGATTGCCGCCGGGGCCATACGCCAGGTCTGACGGGATGTAGAGCTTGTAACGTGCGCCTTCGTTCATCAGCTGCAGGCCTTCTGTCCAGCCGGGAATAACTTGATCCAGGCGGAATGAAACCGGTTCACCGCGCTCGCGGGAGCTGTCAAACACCTCGCCATCCAACAATTCGCCCGTGTAGTGGACCGTTACCGTCTCGCTGGCGCCTGGTTGCGGGCCATTGCCGGCTTCAAGTACCTCGTACTGCAAGCCGGAATCGGTGGTTGTTACGCCCTCACGCTTGGCATTTTCAATTAGAAAGGCGTTGCCCGAGTCCACATTCTTTTGCGCCATTTCTTCAATTTGTTTGGCTTGATCTTCCTGCAGTTTTTGCTGGTAGGCCATCAGCGCTTCTTGAATTTCTTCCTGGGTCATTCGGCGCTGTGCCTGGTCGCCGTCGTTGCCGTGCTGTATGCCTTGCAGGAACTGTTCCATCTGCAGGTCTGGCAGGTCGTTACCCATGCGTTCACCCATTACCAAGCCCATGCCGTAACTGACTTTTTCGCTGTTGAATTCCAACGCGGGGTCTTTAGGTGCTTCTTGAGCGGAAGAGCAGCCCGCAACAAGGCCGGCAATCGTCAGTGCAAACAACGTTTTCTTCATGAATCCATCCTTCATATTGGTAAATAAATCGCAGCGCCCAGGCTTGCCCGGCGCTTGCTGATTGAGGGTACTCGGTATAACACTGGCGAGAAAATACCTATAACATCGGCTTTATGCCACTGAACATCTGTTAATGGCCAAGTGGTCCCTCACTTAACTGCCCGAAGCACTGACTAGCTTCATGAAGCACTGACTAACTTCCCGAAGCGCCTACGCCCATGCTAAACGGTGCGCTATACGGCGCCCGCCAGTCGACTTCAGGCTCTGCGCCGCCCGCCGTGCCACGGGGTGGGCTCGGTCGCTCTATGGCCAGAGTGTTCCAAGGCCCTCGGGGCGGTGGTTGGTCAGCGTAATGCCAGTTGCCATTGGTATCTTGCCACTTGAAAATGACGTCGGGTGAATCTATCACTACTGGCTCTGGTACCAGGGTTTCGAAGGCGGGAATTTCTGCCGATGGTGTCTCTTTAGCCAACGGTTGTGTCACTTGCTCGGGCGTTCCCAAACCAAACACGATCAGTAATAGCAATACGCCCAGAGCAGGAAAAGCTAGCCGTACAAGCCATTTAATCATCATGTTGATTGCGCTCCGGGGCGCGAAAAAGTCAAAGCAGACGCCAGTTGATGAATGTCTGAGGCAGCTGCTTGTGCGCTGTCTGCACAAGGCGCCGCCGCGGTCAGATTGCTAATGATCAAAATGTTGCGATCCTGCATTGCCGGTTCTTCTGTTTCAGCGTCCAGTGTCTGCCACGCCAGAGCGAGTTCGACACGCTCTGCTTCGAGTTCCAGGCGAGCCACGCCGGCACGTAAGTCACAACAACTTTCCGACTCTTTCGGCAGTGCCCTTTTTATGTCACGCAGTGCCACCGTTACACGGTTGCGCCACTCTGTTACCGTAGCGGCTTCTAGCCCGGTGTAAGTTTTATGCTGATTCGCCTGCCAGGCAGCACAGAGAATGCGGGTCACACTCCAGCCTTGTTGTTGCAATGACAGACAGGCGGGCGCTACGCCCGGCTTTTGCCAGCATAATAATGCAAAAGACCAAAGCTCTGTGTCGGTCTGCAAATCTGCCGGCAGTGCTAGGTTGGCCGCGGTTTGCGGTATGATCGCAATATCGTCCGGTGCAGTGTTCAAGGCTTCCCTGAAATTATTAAAGTGCCAGAATTAAAACATGTTAACAATTAGTGATCTTAGTTTACAACGAGGCGGTGCGTGGTTGCTAGAAGGCGTCAGCCTGACCGTGCAACCGGGCCAGCGTGTGGCCATTGTGGGCGCCAATGGTGCCGGAAAATCCAGTCTGTTTCAGCTTCTATTGGGTGATTTAGCGCCGGAGCATGGCCATTTTTTTCTGCCTGGAGGCTGTCGTATCGCTCACATGGCTCAGGAAGTGGAGGCGACCGGGCGCAGCGCGCGCGACTTTGTATTGGACGGCGATTTCGATTTGCGCCGCCTGGAACACGAACTGGCACGAGCGGAAGTTGCGCAGGACAACCTGGCCCAAGCCCGAATCCACGGCGAGCTAGACTTGCACGAGGCGTGGTCTGCATCGCGCCGCGCTGAGTCGCTGCTACGCGGGTTGGGCTTTAGTGATGGTGATGCTGATCACCCGGTTTCGAGTTTTTCGGGGGGCTGGCGGATTCGTCTGAATTTGGCTCAGGCGCTGATGCGCCCATCCGATTTGATGCTGCTGGACGAGCCGACCAACCACCTGGATCTGGACGCTTGTCTTTGGCTGGAAAACTGGCTACGGCGCTACTCTGGAACCCTGCTGTTCATCTCTCACGACCGGGATTTTATGGATCGAGTCGCGACACATGTTGTGCACTTTGATCAGCGCGACCTGACACTGTATAGCGGTAATTACTCAGCTTTTGAAGTCCAGCGCAGCGAACGCCTAGCCCAACAGCAGGCCGGTTTTGAGCGTCAGCAGGTGCGCATTGCTGAAATTCAGCGTTTTATTGACCGATTCAAGGCCCAAGCCACCAAGGCTCGTCAGGCCCAAAGCCGAGTAAAATCTTTGGAGCGCATGGAGAAAATTGCGCCTGCACACATTGATTCGCCGTTCAATTTTCAATTTCCTTTAGCCGAAAAGGTGTCAAACCCGCTGCTGAGTATTCGCCTAGGCGAGGCCGGTCACGGTGACGTGATGATTCTACGCAACTTGAACTTGAGCCTGTTACCGGGCAGCCGTATTGGCCTGCTTGGCCCTAATGGTGCGGGTAAATCCACCCTTATGGACAGTCTGCGAGGTGAGGCCACGCTGATGAACGGTGAGCGCACCTGCGGCGAGCATCTGGCCATTGGTTATTTTGCCCAGCATCAGCTCGAATCCCTGGATTTGGACGCCAGCCCCTTTTTGCACCTGCAGCGCCTGAGCCCGCGGGCGTCGGACCAGAGCATTCGCAATTTTCTCGGCGGTTTTGACTTTCATGGTAATGCGGCCTTGTCACCGATACGTTCTTTTTCCGGCGGCGAAAAAGCTCGGGTGGCGCTGGCGGTGATCGCCTGGCAGCGGCCCAATCTGCTGCTTTTGGATGAGCCTACCAACCACCTTGATCTGGAGATGCGCCAGGCACTCACCATGGCGCTGCAGAACTTTGACGGTGCCATTGTGGTGGTGTCGCACGATCGCCACTTGCTACGCAACACCGTCGACGAGTTCTGGCTGGTGAACGATGGTCGTGTCGCCGAGTACGATGGCGACCTGGAAGACTATGAGCGCTGGCTGGCTGATCGCCGCAAAGACGACACCGAAGCGCCGAAGCGACAGTCTGTTATTGCAGAGGGTAGCCAGGACACGGCTGTCAGTGGTGAAAGTGCCGATGACCGCAAGGCCCGCAAACGCGCCGAAGCGGCTGTGCGCCAGAAAATCAGCCCGTTCCGCAAACAGCAGGCCACATTGGAAAAACAGATGGACAGCATGCAGGCTGCGCTGGCGGAGATGGACGCCGAGCTGACCAACCCAGCGCTGTACGGTGATAGCGGCAAACAACAGTTGAAAACGCTGTTGGGTCGGCAGGCAACGGCGCGTCAAAAAATGGCCGCTGTAGAGGTTCAGTGGCTGGACGTCAGCGAAACGGTCGAGGCCCTGGAAGCGGAGCTGGAAAGTTAAGGTTGCTTGACCACTGCGCCATAGAAACCGGCGCTTCCAGCGCCAGTTTTTCACTCGGCGGCTTCTTGTTTAGTGATTCTTTATTCGGTAATTCTTTATTCGGTAACATTCTATTCGGTAATGATGTCCAGACTAAAGTCCTGGCGCAACAGATAGTCCCGTTCGTTTTCCAGGTCTGCCAAGGTGAGTGGGCGCTGTTCCAGCCAGCCCTCGGGGAAGCGGATGCTGAGCTTGTTTGCAGACGCTTCCAATCTCAGCTCCGGGGGTTCTTCCAGATTGCGGGCGTGCTGCAGCAGCACACCCAGGCGCACCAGTATGCATAGGTAGCGCAAACGCGGGACGTCTTCCGCTAAGGTTCCGGCCCAAATGGCCGCGGTAAACTTGCGCCGGTGCCCGCGCACCAAGGCCGCCAGATCCCACTGGAACTGTTGAGTAAAACCGGGCAGGTCCGAATACTGTAAAAGATAAGCACCGTGCTTGTGATATTGGCTGTGTGAAATGGTCAAGCCGATTTCATGCAGCTTGCAGGCCCAGCGCAGGGTGTCTTCGTCGCTGAAACTGTTCACCTTCCAGGTTTCCGCAACTTGCGCCCAGGCCGCCACCGCGCTGGCTTCTACAGCGGCGCCGTGCAGCGGGTCAACGTGGTAGCGTTCTTGTAACGCAGAAATGGTTCGCTCCCGCACATCTTCATGGCGTATTCGCCCAACAATTCCGTACAACAGGCCTTCGCGCAGCGCGCCATCGGCAAAGCTCATGGTTTCAATGCCCAGTGATTGAAACGCGCCCATTAGAATGGCAAAACCGCCAGGGAAAATACTTTGCCGGTCTGAACGTACACCCATTTCGCTCAAGCGCTCAACGTGGCCCATGCTGACCAGCCGTTTCCGCAATTCCTGCATGGCTTCCAGGGTGATGGTGCCATCGGTAATCTTGAGCGTGGCCAGAACCTGGCCGATGGCTTTTACTGACCCTGAGGAACCCACGGCACTTTGCCAGCCCATCGCCCGATACTGGCGGCGAATACTCTGCAGCTCTTGCTCGGCGTGGGTGATGGCGTTATCTAAATTGCGACGGCTGATTTTTCCGTCCTGAAAGTAGCGATTACGAAACGACACGCAGCCCATGTGCATGCTTTCCAGGGCTTCCGGCTCAAAGCGCTGACCAATCACAAATTCGGTGCTACCACCGCCTATGTCGATCACTAACCGGCGGCCGGTGTCGTCAGAAAGGGTGTGGGCAACGCCCAGGTAAATCAGTCGCGCCTCCTCGCGCCCGGCAATTACTTCTACCGGGTAACCCAACACTTCCTCAGCGCGGCTGAGAAACTCGTTGGCGTTGCGGGCAATGCGCAGGGCGTTGGTGCCAACAATTTGCACGGCTTCCGGCGGCATACCTTTCAAGCGTTGGGCAAAGCGGCTCAGGCAGGCCAGAGCCCGTTTTTGAACCGTTTCGGTCAGGCAGTTCTGGGCGTCAAGCCCGGCACCGAGCTGAACTTTTTCGCCCATTTTTTCCAGGGTACGAATCTCACCGTGCACCAGGCGCGCAACCACCATGTGAAAGCTGTTTGAGCCCATGTCGATAGCGGCAAGCATATCGGGAGGCGCGGAAACGTCTTCGGCGTGGGGTTCTGCCGTCACGGGGTTATGAATCCTTGTGGGATGAACGTAGAGCGTACTATAGCGATAACCTAAGGGTCTGTCAGCCAGCCTGACTGACTGTGGTTTAACGAGCGTGGAATTGCCCCGCCTGTTAGCGAAGGCTTCACAACAGCTGGAGCAATGGCGTAAAGTATTGACCAGTGAAAGAATGGTCCACGAAAAGCGCGAGTTGTCGCGCGGTTTTCAAAACGATGGCGATAGTCAATACAGCTAACTGCATCTGTTACCGGGCAGATGCCAGAAACAGGAAATCAGAATGAGCGCAAATATTGTTAACGTAACCGATGCCTCCTTTGAACAGGACGTACTGCAGTCTGATGTGCCGGTACTGGTGGATTACTGGGCTGAGTGGTGTGGCCCGTGTAAAATGATTGCGCCGGTGCTGGAAGAAATTGCCGAGGAATACGCCGGCAAGCTGAAAGTCTGTAAGCTCAACATTGATGAGAACGAGCAAACACCGCCCAAGTTCAACATCCGTGGCATTCCTACGCTGATGCTGTTTAAAAATGGCAATGTGGACGCGACCAAAGTGGGCGCTTTGTCTAAGTCTCAGCTGGCAGCGTTTCTGGACAGCAATCTCTGATTGCCGATCTCTACTGAAAAGCCCGACTGAAAAGCCCGACTGAAAATCTCGACTGAAAATCTCGACTGAAAAGCCAAGCTGAAAAACCGCCCCGGAGCGCTGGTCTCGGGCGGTTTTTTATGGCCCCAGTTGCGCCCCTGATGCCTGTAATGACACGAGCGGAAATGCTGATCACGGCCATAGTGCAGACACTGGTGCCTATGAACTCGACGGCGACAGGCAAAACGGTCATAAAAAACGCGATGAATACTGATCTCTCCAGTCCCCAAGCACCCTTGCCAGTTGTTGGCCTGCTGTTGGCAGGAGGTGCGGGCACGCGTATGGATGGCAAAGACAAAGGCATGTCGCATTGGCGCGGCAGGCCTATGGCCGCCTGGGTTGCAGAAGCGTTGCGAGCCGCAACCGGTTCGCCGCTGATCAGCGCCAACCGTTCCATTGAGGAATACGGCCGCTTGGGTGAAGTGGTTACTGACGCGCCTGAGTTTTCCGGGCGGGGGCCACTGGCAGGCCTGTTAGCCGGTTTGCAGGAAGCCTGTGGCCGCGGATACGGGGCGGCGCTGGTGTGCCCTTGCGACACGCCTGGGGTTACCCCGGCGCTACTGCGCCAGCTGTTAGAGGCCTGGCGCAGCGCTCCCGAACGGCCGGTGATAGCCCGGTGCGACGGGCGCAACCATCCATTACACGGGGTTTATCCGGTGGCAATGGCGGCTGCGCTTGAACGGCAGCTGCGTAATGATAACCGTCGAGTCATGATGTTTGCCCACAGCCAGCAGGCTCAATCTTTAGATTGTCCTGGACTGTCTGAGCTGTTCACCAACCGCAATCGGCCACAAGACCTAAAGGATTGATGGTCCGGCTACCAATCCTCTGAGCGCACAACGTCGGATGCTTTTTGCTCGACCCAATGTTCACCTGCGTTTGTCAGCTCTTTCTTCCAGAACGGCGCCGATGCTTTTAGCGCGTCCATAATAAACTCGCAGGCGGCAAAGGCGTCGCCCCGGTGGGCGCTGCATACGCCTACAAATACAATCTGTGACTGTAGGGGCAAGTGGCCTATGCGATGTATCACTCGCGCTTTGCGCACATCCCAGCGCTGGCCAGCGCGTGCGATCAAATCACTAATGACCTGCTCGGTCATGCCCGGGTAGTGCTCCAGAAACAGCCCGATTACGCCTTGGCGATCACCGCTGTCGCGCACCAGTCCGGTGAACGTGGCGATAGCGCCCGTGCCTGCGCCGCTGTCGCGCAGTTGCGCGTACTCCAGCGCTGCATCAAAATCCGCGTTTTGGATACTGACGCTGGGCACAGCCTGTGAACAGGCAGAAGACTTTTGCGGCATTCGCTAACCCCCTGTCACGGGTGGGAAAAACGCGACTTCATCACCGGGTTCAACGGGCGATTGCGGTTTTGCCATGGCCTGGTTAATGGCAATCATTACCGCTTGGCTGGCGTTCAGCTGGGCCCAGGGTCCTCCGCGGCTGGCTAAAGCCGCCAGTAGGTCTGCGGCGGTCTGGCCTGCGGGTGCTGGCATAATCAAATGGTCAGTGCTCAGCTCTTCGCGCAAGCGGGCAAAAAAACGGACGCTAAGGGTTTGCTCAGGCATGGTCAGCTCACCAGTTCAGAAAACGGAAAGTAAGTGATGATGTCGCCCAGGCTCAGGGCACTGTGTTCTGGCACTACTGCCAGGCCATCAGCCCAGCAGGCCGAACTGAGAACCCCAGAACTCTGGTTGGGGAACGCTTTGACCACCGTATTGCCGCCCTCCTGCTCCAGCCGCGCGCGCGCATATTCCCGCCGTACGGAGGCAGAACCAACGCTGAACCCGGCCGCCACCTGCTGACCTAACGGATGGACGCGCAAGCGCCCTTGGCGCTGGCGAATATACGGCATGCCCACCACTAAAAATGTAACCAGCACCGCCGCCGGATTGCCGGGTAAGCCCAGTACCGGAGTGCCGTCGATATCGCCAAACGCCAGTGGTTTGCCGGGCTTGATCGCCATGCGCCACAGCGAGAGTTGACCGGATTCTTCCAATACTGCGCGCACATGGTCTTCCTCACCCACAGACACGCCGCCGCTGGTGATTATCAGGTCGGCGACTTTTGCAGCTCGCTGCAGAGTCAATCGAGTACCCTCGCGGGTGTCTGCCAAGCCCTCACACAGCACCACGTCACAGCCTGCTTGATTCAGCAGGCCCAACAACGTGTAGCGGTTGGTGTTGTAAATCTGACCGGCTTCGAGCGGTGTGCCCGGGTCAACCAGTTCATCGCCGGTAGTGAGTACGGCTACCTTCAGCTTTTTGAACACCTCAACCTCGGCAATGCCCATGCTGGCCAACAGGCCCATTTCCTGAGGGCGAATCAGGGAGCCTCGGGCCAGAGCCAAGGCACCCGTGGCCAGGTCTTGGCCGCGACGACGAATGTTCTGATCGAGTTTTACGTCGCCGTCGATCAGCACGCCATCGGCATCAACCCTGGTACGCTCTTGCATCACAACGGTATCGGCACCTGAGGGGATTTCAGAACCTGTGAAAATCCGCGCGGCGGTGCCGGCGATCAGCGCCCCCGGTGCCTGGCCGGCAGGAACGCGCGCCGAAATCAAAAGCGGCTTTCCAGACTGAAAATCTTCTGTGCGCAAAGCATAGCCGTCTACCGCGCTGTTGTCGGCCGGCGGCACATCGGCGGGCACGGTGCAGTCCCGAGCCAACGTCCGGCCCAGAGTACGGTGAACAGGGGCAAGTTCAACCTCCACCGGTAGCGCGGCAAGGGTCAGCAAATGCTGTATAGCATCTTCAACGGGGGTCAGATCGATGGCGGCCATGGTACCTGCTTTCTTTGTTAGGGGTGGCTAGGCGTAAAAATCGGATAACGGATCGGCTGTTAACGCGCTTTCTATCTTATTTTTTAACGTATTGGCTAACGCACAGCGCGCTTGCCAATGACTTGATTCAGACGTTCTGTGGCCCGTTCCGGCTTGCGCCCGACCAGCGCGGAGAAATTGCAAGGGCTGTGGCGGCTGTCCAGTTGGGTGGACAGAATGCCGTTCCAGCCAGTGCGACAGGCGCCGGTAGAACCAGGCAGGCAGAATATGACGGTATGATTGGCCAGTCCGCCAAACGCTCGAGACTGGATGGTCGAGGTACCAATTTCTGCGGCTGACAGCCGGCGGAATTCTTCGCCAAAACCTTCGATGGTTTTGTCCAGCAAGGGCTCCAGGGCCTCCGGCGTGCTGTCGCGCTCATGAAAACCGGTGCCGCCGGTAATGACAACGGCGTGGACCTGTGAGTCGGCTATCCAGCTGCTGATCAACGCCCGCATCAAATAAACGTCGTCTGGCAAGATGCGCCGCGCAATCAGAATGTGGCCTGCCTCGACCACGCTGTCTTCTAGAAACTGGCCGGAGCTATCCTGGCTTTCGCCGCGGGTGTCTGACACCGTCAATATGGCAATGTTCATAGCAATCAGTTCTTGGCTTGGCGTGCTGCTCATGGGCGGCTCCTGTTTTCGGCGATAAAAGCGTGAAAGAGGTTGGCTTTTAGTATCCGCATCGTGGGGCGTTAATGGAAGGGGAGCACCCGAACGCGCAATCCCTTGCGAAATTGATGGTTTTTTCGGCTCTGGCCTTGACATTCGGCGCCGAGGTAGAAGATCATGGATCTCGCCCGGCGAACGTTTTTTCCACTCTCTGGCGCCTGTACCCGTGTTCCGAACCTTATTATCTCCTAATTGCTCCATCTGGCCAGCATCCCGTTCTTTAGACTGTACGTATCAATCCGTTCTAGGGCACCCCTTCACCCTAACGTTCGCTTTCTTCCATTCCTGAAAATTCAATAAACTATGAATCTTACTGAACTCAAACAGAATTCCATGCCCGAATTGCTCGAAATTGCGCAAGAAATGGGCCTCGATAATCTTGCACGCTCGCGCAAGCAGGACGTTATCTTCACCATACTCAAGCGCCACGCCAAAGGCGGAGAAGACATCTACGGCGATGGCGTGCTGGAGATTCTGCAGGACGGTTTTGGTTTCCTCCGTTCTGCTGATGCTTCTTACTTGGCGGGCCCTGATGACATTTACGTGTCACCCAGTCAAATTCGCCGCTTTAATCTGCGCACCGGTGACACCGTTTCCGGGAAAATCCGCCCGCCCAAAGACGGCGAGCGCTATTTTGCGCTGTTGAAGGTCAGTGAGATCAACTTCGACAAGCCCGATAACGCCCGTAACAAGATCCTGTTTGAAAACCTGACTCCTTTGTTCCCAGACGAGCGCATGCACCTGGAAGCCGGCAACGGCAGCACAGAGGACTTGTCTTCCCGCGTACTGGATTTGGTTGTGCCTATTGGTAAGGGCCAACGTGGTTTGATTGTGTCGCCGCCCAAGGCCGGTAAGACCCTGCTGATGCAGAGTATTGCCCAGTCAATCACTCGTAACCATCCGGAATGTCACATTATTGTGCTGCTGATCGACGAGCGCCCGGAAGAAGTAACGGAAATGCAGCGCACCGTGCGCGGCGAAGTGATTGCGTCAACCTTTGATGAGCCGCCAGCCCGCCATGTGCAAGTGGCAGAGATGGTCATCGAGAAAGCCAAGCGTTTGGTTGAGCATAAAAAAAATGTGGTCATCCTGCTGGATTCCATTACCCGTCTGGCGCGTGCTTACAACACCGTGATCCCATCTTCCGGCAAAGTGCTGACCGGCGGTGTGGACGCTCACGCTCTGGAAAAGCCCAAGCGTTTCTTCGGCGCTGCGCGTAATGTTGAAGAAGGCGGCAGCCTGACCATTGTGGCCACTGCTCTGGTGAACACCGGTTCCAAAATGGACGAAGTGATTTACGAAGAATTCAAAGGCACCGGCAACATGGAGATCCACCTGGATCGTAAGATTGCCGAGAAACGTACCTATCCGGCCATCAACATCCGCAGTTCCGGCACCCGCCGTGAAGACCTGCTGATGAGCGAAGCCGACATCCAGAAAGTGTGGATACTGCGTAAGCTACTGCATTCTATGGACGACGATACCGCAGCCATTGAGTTTTTATTGGACAAGCTGAAAGACACCAAGACCAACGACGAATTCTTTCAGTCTATGAAGCGCCGCTAATATTTCTTGCGCACGTGTTTGGGGTGTCGCGCCGTATCGGAAGACAGTGTTCCCCGATACGGCTACCGGAGTACGGTCCCTCGTCCTGATCGAGCTCAGAGCTAAATTGTCTGAACGATTAACCAGAACCAATCTCCCAGAATTCACGTACATGACCGGAACTAACCGGAGCAAAGCATGAAGTACAATGACCTGCGAGATTTTATTAACCAGCTGGAAAAACTGGGCGAACTCAAACGCATTTCAGTCGAAGTAGACCCCCATTTGGAAATGACCGAAATCTGCGACCGCACACTGCGTGCTGGCGGACCGGCATTGCTGTTTGAAAATCCTAAAGGGTATGACATGCCGGTGCTGGCAAACCTTTTTGGCACCACCAGGCGGGTTGCTTTGGGTATGGGGCAAGAGAACGTTACCGCGCTGCGTGACATCGGCAAACTACTGGCGTTTTTGAAAGAGCCTGATCCCCCCAAGGGTTTTAGAGACGCCATCGAGAAACTGCCGCTGTTCCGCCAAGTTATGCGCATGAGCCCGAAAGTCTTGCGCTCTGCACCCTGCCAAGACGTGGTGATCGAGAAAGACAAAGTCGACCTTTACCAGATACCTGTGCAGCACTGCTGGCCAGGGGATGCCGGCCCGCTGGTTACCTGGCCGCTGGTCATCACCCGCGGCCCCCATAAAGAACGCCAAAATCTGGGCATTTACCGGCAGCAGTTGATTGGACGCAATCGTTTGATTATGCGCTGGCTTAGCCACCGCGGTGGTGCGCTGGATTTTCGTGAATGGCAGAAAGCCAATCCCGGCCAGCCGTATCCGGTGGCTGTTGCTCTTGGTGCGGACCCCGCAACGATTCTGGGAGCGGTAACGCCGGTGCCAGACTCGCTGTCAGAATACGCCTTTGCAGGTTTGCTTCGTGGCAGTCGTACCGAATTGGTAAAAGCCGGGTTGAGTGATTTGCAGGTGCCGGCAAGCGCCGAGATCGTGTTGGAAGGGTTCATTTACCCCGACGATAAGGCACCGGAAGGTCCGTTTGGTGACCATACCGGTTATTACAACGAGGTTGGCCAGTTCCCGGTGTTCACAGTCGAGCGTATAACCCATCGTAAAAATCCGATTTACCACAGCACCTACACCGGTCGTCCGCCCGATGAACCGGCGATTCTGGGCGTGGCGCTGAACGAAGTGTTCATCCCTATTCTGCAAAAGCAGTTTCCCGAAATTGTTGATTTTTATCTGCCGCCAGAGGGCTGTTCATACCGCCTGGCGATCGTAACCATGAAAAAGCAATACCCGGGACACGCAAAACGGGTAATGATGGGTGTGTGGTCATTTCTGCGTCAGTTTATGTACACAAAATTTGTTATCGTAACTGACGACGACATCAATGCCCGCAGCTGGGAAGACGTTATTTGGGCCATGACTACTCGTATGGACCCGGCGCGAGACACTATGCTGGTGGAAAACACCCCTATCGACTATCTGGACTTTGCCTCACCGGTATCGGGTCTGGGTTCAAAAATGGGCATGGACGCGACGAATAAGTGGCCTGGTGAAACCAACCGCGAGTGGGGTGAGCCCATTACCATGACTCCCGAGGTAAAACAGCGGGTGGACGAGCTGTGGAACAGCTTGGGAATTACCCTGCCGACGAATTCCGGGGTTGAAACCGGGTCCGACCGCCACGAGTAATACAATGGATGGTGACCGAATACGGTCACAGCCCTATGGGTTGGAGTACCGAGCCGGTGGCGATCGGCTTAGCGCTGCGGCTGCTGCAAGTATTGAAATCCCATGACGTGCTGCAATGGTGCGTGCAAGACCTGTGAGGCGCGCTTGCCTGTGGCACAGTTGCAAACACGAGAAATCAAAATACACTAGCTGTTGCTGGCCGCCTGATACCGTGTCGTACTCGGGCCCTAGCTGATGTGGAACTGGAGATAACGTCTGTGATCGCTGCTGGAAGTAACCCGCCGCGGAAAGTCCTTGCTAAAGTGCTGGACGCCCGCCCACTCAATCACGATATTTTTCGGATTGAATTGCAATTACCGCGGCGGCGCGAGCTGTCGTTTCACGCTGGCCAGTATTTGGCAGTTCATCTGGATAACGCCGGCCCTGCTTATTTTTCCATTGCCAGCAGTCCGCAGCAGGCCAACATAGAGTTGAACATTCAGGCCTCACCGGGTTGGGCGTCGGGGCAGAATATTGTAAACGCGCTGCAAGTGGGCGCCGAAGTGATGGTGGAATTGCCCCACGGTAAAGCCTGCTTGGCGGCGATACCCAAAAAGCCGCTGCTATTAATCGCAGCAGGCACTGGGTTTGCGCAAATGAAAAGCCTGATAGAGTACTTGCGCAGCACCGATTACAACCAGCCGGTGGTGCTATTCTGGGGCGTGCGCCAACGACAGGATTTGTATTTACAAAGCCTGGCTGAGCAATGGGCCGAAGACTGGCCGCCATTCCGTTTTGTGCCGGTTGTGGGTGATAACGAAGACAACGAATGGTCTGGGCACCATGCCCAGCTGGCGCATGCTGTGTTGGGCGCAGGCATTGATTTAAGCAATGTGGAAGTACACACCAGTGGCTCGCCCACCATGGTATATACCTTGATGGACGCCTTAAAAGATGCTGGAATGCCTGCGGACGTGTTCTTTTCAGATGTTTTGGAGTACGCGCCGCGGTCATAGCCGCAACGCGCACTCAGCCCCGACCATCAGGCCTTTGGCATGGGCAGGCGGGGTAGGCCGTTGTCATTTTCCAAGCTCTGCATCAGCAAATTCATGCTGGTGGTGTCATGGCCCATGTGGGCGTTCAAGCGACTTAGCTCGGCCAAAGTTTCACGCTTGCGCTGCAGCTTTAGGCTGGTTTCAAAGTATTCTCGTGCCTTCCCCCACAGTTCGTTGCGCAAGCTCAACCGACCCAGCGCCAGCAGCAGTTCGGCGTTATTGGGCCGATCTTTCAGCCACTGTTCGGCCAGTAGTAGCTGCTCATCAGGCGCCTGGCTTTCTACGCGGCCGTAAAGATTAATCAGCTTGTCGCTCCAGTGATTACGCAGCACTTTGCGCAACAGTATCTCGGCCTGCCCTTCATCCCCCAAGTCAGCCAGGAGGCTGGTGTAATTGAAGATTGTGCGCTCATCACGGCGCATAGAGCTGGGTAACTGATCCCACAGATCAGTGAGTGAATCGAGGCTGGCGGCAGGATTGCTGGCTTGTTCCTTACGGCATTTACCGGCGGCTTTTTCCAACAGGTTGTGCCAGGTCTTGCGTTCAAGATCGTCCAGCTCGGCTGGAACAAGAATGTTGTACTTGCGCAACTCTGGTAGCAATTTGGCAAGCTCACGCCAGTCTTCCAAACGTAAATAAGCGGTTTTTAGCAGTTTGAGTACAAATGAATGATGAGGCGACTGCTTGCGCAGGCGCAGCAACGTAGCCAAGGCCTGTTCCACCCGATTGCCCGCCAGCTGCAGCTGAGCCTGGGTGATGCCGACGGCCATACTGGACCCCGGCGTGCTCTCAAACGCCTTGCGCAGCAGGTCGTCTACCGCTTCATGGTCACCGCATTCAAACGAGGCCTGTGCCGCTGCCAGGTAGTTGATCAGCGGCGTATCAGCGTTGCTTGCCGATGAGGTCAACATTTTTTTTGCTCGCGGCCAGTTGCCTTCGGCCAGTGCTAAAAGTCCCCGAGTGGTGCGGCGGCGTGCACGGCGCTCTTTGCCGCGGGCGATCCAACCCGACATCATGCTGGTGCCATTGCGTAAACGCCGCACCAAGCCAATCAACATGACCGTCAGTACAACCAGCGCCACCAGCAGTGCCAGGCCTACCCAAAAGTTGGTTTCGACCAGATAATTACCAAAGCTGACCCGAATGTAGCCCAAGTCGTACTGCAGGCCGAACGCCAGCCCGGTTCCCAGTAGCAATGCCAGTACAATAATAACCAGCAAACCGATCATGAGTTGCCTCCGTTGCCAGTGGCTCGACTGACCGGCGCCTCTTCATTCTGGTCATCGCCGTTTGCAGGGGCATCCTGATCGCCATTATTGCTTGCGCCGCGGCCGGAAACACGCTGTTTTAGCAGTCCTAAAGAGCGGCTGATGTCTGGCAGTTCAGGGTCTACATTACGGCTGGCAAGCTCTCCCAAAGTGTCTGCCAGAGCGCCAACGCGAGCGTTATCGGCGTCATACCACTCCTGCACCGTGGTACGGGCTTTTTCCAGAGACTTTTGATACAGCGTCTGGTTACCGCGCAGTACCGCCAGTTCGGTTTCTTCCAGCATCAGCTGTAGATTTAGACGGGCGTAGGCGGATTGATCCGGCGACAACAAGGGTTTTACCTGCTCGTCCAGCCGCCTTACAACGACAACCTGTTTGAGCGTTCGGGTAAACGACTGCCAAGTGCGAACCGCCATGCTAGGCTCGTCTACGTCTACGTCTACGTCAACGCCGGAGGCATTGGCTGAGAGCATGAAACCAGGCGCGTTTTCATGAATCAACGCTTGGTCAGTAAGCTGATGAACACTGTCTATAACGGCTTCCAGTTGCAGGTATAGGCCGGTTCTATCCACCGCGACGATGCTCTTCAGTGCCAGTATTTCCCGAACTAACTGTTGGCGCACCGGATACACGCCGATATCATCCGACTCGGTCAATACGTCGTCTGCGGCCTGCAGCGCAGCAGCCGCACCTTTTATATCTTTCTCGATCAGCAGGCGCTGGTTGGCTATCCGCAACAGGTATTCGGCTTCGGCCAACAACCAGTCGGTGCGGGTTCGATTGCCGGCTTCCAGCAGGGTGGTGGCGTTGTGGCTTATCTGTCGCTGCTGGGTGGCGATCAGTTCTCGTTGTGCGGCCACCGCGTCGGTCAGCGACTGCAGGCGCTGAGCCTGCTGACTGCCTCGTTCACCGTAGCGTGAATCAAGCTGGGCGGTTTCCTGTTGCAGGTCTTTAAGGACTTGCTGGCTGGCCTGATTGTTATTCCACTGTTGCCAGTTCCAAAGTGCCAGTAACAGCACCAGAACCAACGCAATTATGCTGATCAGCCAAAGCGGCCAGACGCGCGCTTGCTCCGGTTGCTGCTGCGGGGCTACGGGGGCGGGAAGTTGTTTTTGTGTGTTGGTCACGGACATCCTTACTTCACTTTTACAGGGCCAATGTCCGGCCAGTGAGTCGTGCTGTTACACTGGCCACTATGTTGTTGTCTGTCAGGCCTGCTGGAACGCATGGGTTAATGAAACCGGCTGTCTGAGCCTGCTCGGCTACCCGCTCCACGGGCACAATCAATAGCTTTCGATACAGATTATGGTCGTTCTTCGCACACAGCGCGACGAAATTTTTCAGGGTTCCACCCGACAAGGTGATCACAGCGTCCGGATTAAAGCCATCTAGAGCATGCGCCAGTTGTGCCGCAGAATATTGTGGACAAAAGCGCCGGTACAAGGGTAGCACAGTTATTTGAGCGCCCCGCTGGCGCAGTGTGTTCCGCAGTAAGTCGCGACCGTCGTCGCCGCGGGCCAGCAGAACTCGCTGGTTCGCCAGGTTTTGTAGCGGCGGTAATGCCAGCAAGGCTTCGCTGGTCCAGCCTTGTGTCGGCCTGCGAGCGGTAATTCCGCAGCGTGACAACTCCGCAGCGGTGCCGGCGCCCACGCCATACCAGTGAATGCCTATGGGCAGTTGCGGCCACCAGACATCAACGTGCTCCAGCAGTTGGCGCGCAGCGTAAGGGCTTACCGCCACAATATGCTGAAACAGGTCCAGGTTTTGAATGTGAGCCTGGTGCTCGGCGCTCAGTGCCAGCGGCGCGCGGTCAATCAGCGGTAAGCACTTGGCCTGCGCACCGGCGGTCTGAAAAGCGATCGCCAAGCGGTCCGCTTCTGGTTGCGGGCGGCAGATAAGAACGCGCCGCCCGGCAAGGGGCAGTAACGCAGACTCAGGTCGGAGTGTAACCATAGACTTCAGCCAGTACTTTGTCAGCGCCCTGTGCCAGCAGGTCTTCGGCCAATTCGCGGCCCAAGCGTGTCCCTTCGCTGCGGTGTACGCGGCCTTCGGCGCGGAAAATAACGCTGCCGTCCACCGCGCCCACCAGGCCGCGCAACCACAGCATATCGTTGTCTTCTAGCAGCGCATAGGCCGCAATGGGCACCTGGCAGCCACCGTTAAGACGAGTATTCAGTGCGCGCTCAGCGTTGACCCGATCGGCACTGTCGGTGTGGTTCAACGGCTCCAGCATGGCCCGCAGTTCCTGATCGTCAAGCCGGCATTCAATGCCTAAAGCCCCTTGGCCCACAGCCGGCAGGCTTAACGTATCTGGCATGCAGCTGCGAATGCGGGTTTTGAAACCCAGTCGCTTCAGGCCCGAGCTGGCCAATATGATGGCGTCGTAATTGCCGGCGTCGAGTTTTGCCAGGCGGGTGTTTACATTGCCCCGTAGCATGCGAATTTGCAGGTCCGGGCGGTTGGCCCGCAATTGAGATTCGCGGCGTAGACTGGAGGTGCCCACTACCGCGTTCTGCGGCAGGTCGTCCAGGCTGCTGAAATGGTTGCTGATAAAGGCGTCAGTGGGGTCGTCACGCTCGCAGATGGCCGCCAGTCCCAATCCTTCGGGGAGGGCCATGGGCACGTCTTTCATAGAATGCACGGCCAGGTCGGCGTGGCCGGCGAGCATGGCTTCTTCCAGTTCTTTGACGAACAGGCCTTTGCCGCCCACCTTGGCCAGCGGCACGTCCAGAATCTTGTCACCCAAGGTTTTAATCTTGATCAGTTCCACTGTGACATTGCGGTGCAATCGTTCCAGCTCGGCTTTGATAAATTCGGCCTGCCACAACGCCAGTGCGCTGCGGCGGGTTGCAATGCGAAGATTTCTTGCGGACATGATGCTCACGGTCGGTTCGGTAAATGTTGACTAAGAGTACCTTGTCGCCCAAAAAAAGTCTTGCTAGGGTCGGTCAGGTTGCCTGCTAACCGGCAGTTCGCCAAAGCCATCGCGCAGAACCAGAATCCTATGACCGCTGACGTTGCAGCGCAACGCCTGAACAAGTCGTATGCCGAATAACGCCTGGCCACGGGCCTGAATACCGCGGTAAATGGCGTTCTCAACCAGCGGTTGCAGAGTTAGGGACGGAATAGCCTGATTTCGCAAGCCGTCAGCGATACGCCACTGCAGTTGAAGCCGATCCCGCAGACGCGAGGCCCCGATATCCAAATAGCGTTGGCACAGTTCCAGTGCGCGCTGCAGGGGAGTCAGCTGTTCGCTGGTAACAAGTAACATGAACAAGGCCCGCACTCGGCATAGATCTGGCACAAAAAATCGCGAATCCACGGCGACCACGCTGTTACTGAGTGTCTGCTTTAACCAAGCCAGAATGTTATACTTTCATTGCCTTCAATTTACCCATTTTGGCCCTGTGATCTCAGGCTGCCAGCAGGAACTATAGATGATGACGGATAACAAATCGCCGGAGCAGGCCTCAAGTTCAGAAAAACCTTGGGGTGGACGTTTTACCGAGCCCACCGACGCCTTCGTCGAGCGCTTTACTGCCTCTGTCGGTTTTGATCAGCGCCTTTATCACCACGACATTACTGGCTCTATCGCCCATGCCACCATGCTGGCAGCGGTGGGCGTTCTGACCGACGAAGAGCGCGACACCATTGTGGACGGGCTAAAGGCAGTGAAAGCAGACATCGAAGCTGGAACTTTTCAGTGGTCGGTTAGTCTGGAAGACGTGCACATGAACATCGAAGCGCGTCTGACCGATCGCATCGGCGTTACCGGTAAAAAGTTACACACCGGCCGCAGCCGTAACGATCAAGTGGCCACCGACATCCGGCTTTACTTGCGTGACGAGATTGACGTGATTGCCGAGGAGATCAAACGCCTGCAGGCTGGGCTGCTGAACTTGGCTGAACGCGAAGCCGACACCATCATGCCGGGCTTTACCCACCTGCAAACTGCGCAGCCGGTGACTTTTGGCCATCATTTGTTGGCCTGGTACGAAATGTTGGTGCGCGACGGCGAACGCCTGCAGGATTGTCGTAAGCGGGTGAATATCATGCCCTTGGGCGCGGCAGCGCTGGCCGGCACCACTTATCCCATTGACCGGTTGATGACCGCCAAACTGTTGGGTTTTGACCGTGCCTCGGAAAACTCGCTGGATTCGGTCAGCGACCGTGATTTTGCCATTGAATTCTGCAGCTTTGCCGCGCTGCTGATGACCCACCTGTCGCGTTTTAGCGAAGAGTTGGTGCTGTGGACCTGCGCGCAGTTCGATTTCATTGATTTGCCCGACCGTTTCTGCACCGGCTCGTCTATTATGCCGCAGAAGAAAAATCCGGACGTGCCAGAACTGGTTCGGGGCAAGACAGGTCGGGTGAATGGCCACCTGATCAGTCTGCTCACGTTAATGAAAGGTCAGCCGCTGGCCTATAACAAAGACAACCAAGAAGACAAAGAACCGCTGTTTGACACCGTGGATACAATAAAAGGTTGCCTGAGAGCCTACGCTGACATGGTGCCGGCGATGACTGCCAAAGCTGATAATATGCGGGTAGCCGCTAAGCGGGGCTTTTCCACCGCGACGGATCTGGCCGACTATCTGGTCAAAAGAGGCATGCCGTTCCGCGACGCTCACGAGGTGGTGGGCAGGTCTGTGGCTTTTGGCGTAGAGCAGAAGCGCGACCTGTCAGATATGACGCTGGCGGAGCTGCAGTCTTTCTCGGATATTATCAGTGAAGACGTCTTTGACGTGCTGACTCTTGACGGCTCGGTGCAGGCTCGTGACCATCTTGGCGGCACCGCGCCGGCGCAAGTTCGGGCCGCCGTTAAGCGCGCCCGTAACGCGCTTAAGCAGGGCTGAGGCAATGGGTCTGAAATTCTCCTCGGTTGTTAAAGTGGCCGCGCTGTTAAGCCTTTTGTTGGTGGTCGGGCTTTCAGGCTGCGGTCAGAAAGGCGCTCTCTACCGCGAAGCGCCTGGCAAGGAACCCTTATCAAAAAGCGCGGAGCCGATGTCCGTGCCTATGTCAGAAACGTCGGGTCAGGCCCGTTAATTCAGGAATTTTTATGGATTATTTCATTTACAAGAACGATGAGCTCTGGGCCGAAAATGTGCCGCTGGCAGACATTGCAGAGCAGCACGGCACGCCGGCTTATGTTTACTCCCGAGCGACCCTGGAACGTCATTACCGCGCTTATGACAACGCGCTGCAGAGTCATCCGCACCTGATATGCTATGCGGTAAAAGCCAATAGCAATCTGGCGGTGTTGAACGTGCTGGCCCGCCTGGGTGCGGGTTTTGACATCGTATCCGCCGGTGAGCTGGAACGGGTGATCCGGGCCGGTGGTGACCCGGCCAAAGTGGTTTTTTCCGGCGTTGGCAAACAGCCCTGGGAAATGCGGCGTGCTCTGAAAGTAGGTGTGCGTTGTTTTAACGTAGAGTCTGATATCGAGCTGGATCGCTTGAACGCCATTGCCGGTGAGCTGGGCGTGAAGGCGCCGGTATCGCTGCGGGTAAACCCCGACGTCGATGCTGGCACTCATCCTTATATTTCTACCGGTTTGAAAGAAAACAAATTCGGTATCGATATTGACATCGCGCCGGCGATATACGCCCGCGCCGCTAGCCTGTCTAACCTCGACGTGCGTGGTGTGGATTGCCACATTGGCTCACAGCTGACCACGCTGGCGCCATTTCTGGACGCTCTGGATCGGGTTTTGGCCCTGGTGGACAATCTGGCAGAGCAGGGGATCGAGATAAAACACTTGGATTTGGGCGGTGGCCTGGGCGTTACCTACAACGACGAAACACCGCCGCAGCCCGGCGAATATGTGGAAGCGATCCTCGCGCGCCTGGGCGACCGCAAATTGGAGTTGATTCTGGAGCCCGGGCGTTCAATCGTCGCCAACGCCGGCGTGTTGCTGACCCGCGTCGAGTTCTTGAAATGTACAGAGCACCGTAACTTCGCGATTATTGACGCCGCCATGAACGACCTGATTCGTCCCGCGCTCTATGGCGCCTGGCAGGCCATTGTGCCGGTGGCTCCCCATAGCAAGGGTGACGAAAAAACCTGGGATCTGGTGGGCCCGGTGTGCGAAACCGGTGATTTTTTGGGTAAAGATCGACAGCTTAGCTTGAGTGCCGGTGACTTGCTGGCGATACGTTCGGCCGGGGCCTATGGTTTTGTGATGAGTTCCAACTACAACACCCGTAATCGCCCGCCTGAATTGATGGTTGATGGCGATCAGGTGCACGTGGTTCGCCGCCGTGAAACCTTGGAAGAACAATTGGCGCCCGAAAGTAGCTTGCCGTCATGAGTGGCAACGGGGAGCTCTTGGCCAACAGTGACGGCCCTGCCTCCCGGCACGGCGCCGGAGGCGCCTTTGTGGGTAGTCCGAGCGCCGCTCTTGGTGGCGTTCTGCGTTTTACGAAAATGCACGGCCTGGGCAATGATTTTATGGTGGTTGACGCCGTCAGCCAGATGTTTCGCCTGCGCCCGGAAATGATTCGCGAGCTGGCCGATCGTCATTTTGGCATCGGATTTGATCAGTTGCTGGTGGTGGAACCGCCAGGGCTGCCGGATGTGGATTTCCGCTATCGGATCTTCAACGCTGACGGCTCTGAAGTGGAGCAATGTGGTAACGGAGCTCGTTGTTTCGCCCGTTTTGTGCGCGATCAGCGCCTGACCAATAAAAAAGTCATGCGGGTGCAAACAGCGGGCGGCATCATTGAGCTGCGGATGGAAAAAGACGGGTTGGTGAAAGTAGATATGGGCGTGCCAAGGCTTGAACCTGCCACGATACCGTTCAGCGCTGACGAATTTGCGCCGGTTTACAATGTAGACGTAAACGGCCAAAACATAGAGCTGTCGGCAGTGTCTGTGGGCAACCCCCACGGCGTTGTGCTGACTGACGACGTTGACAACGCTTCGGTGGCAACGCTGGGGCCGCTGTTAGAGAAGCACTGGCGCTTTCCTGCCAAAGCCAATATTGGGTTTATGCAGATTGTGAATCGCAACCATATTCGCTTGCGAGTGTTTGAGCGTGGTTGCGGTGAAACCTTGGCCTGCGGCACTGGCGCTTGCGCGGCGGTTGTTGCAGGATGTTTGCGGGGCTTGCTCGATCCGCGGGTCGAAGTAGAGCTGCCCGGAGGCCGGCTTGTTATCGAATGGCAGGGCCCCGGAGCCGCTGTTATGATGGATGGCCCCGTTGCTAACGTTTTTGAGGGTCAGCTGCGACTGCCCGCAGAGCCCGGCACTCGCCGCCGTAAACCCGCCAGAACCAGCAGGCAACGATCCTGACACCCGGAGCACACGATGACAGATTCAGCGGCCCGCCAAGAGACCGGCGTTCCAAATGCAGAGCAAGTGGCGCAATACCTGCGTGACAACCCAGATTTTTTTGTTGGACAGAGCGACTTGCTGCGTGACTTGACGTTACCCCATGACAGTGGGCGGGCCATTTCGTTGGTTGAGCGTCAAGTTCATCTTTTTCGCGAGCAGCGAGACACTCTGCGTCATGAGCTGGTTGAGTTGGTGGGCATCGCGCGCCAGAACGACCAGTTGTTCCAGAAAAGCAAGCGCTTGCTGATGCAGATTATCGAAGCCAAAAATCTGAACGACATGGCGGCGGTGATTGATGACAGTATCCGCGGTGACTTTGGTCTGGACGCGGCCAGTGTGATCTTATTTACCGATGGCCCCCTACCGCAGACCGCCCAAGGCGCCCTGCATGTGGTGTCGCCGGCGGCAGCGCACAAGCGGCTGGGTAGTTTGCTGGACGGCGGTCGCGCAGTGTGTGGCCAGTTCCGCGAAAGTGAACGCGTCTTTTTGTTCTCTGATCGCGACGAGCCGGTCGCTTCGGTGGCGTTGGTGCCGCTGCGTAATCACGAACTTGTTGGTGTGTTTGCCATTGGTAGCTGTGTGCCGGGTTATTTTGACCAGAGCATGGGTTCGCTGTTTTTGAGTTATATCAGCGATATTCTCAGCCGGTTGCTACCGCCCATGGTGCAGCGTCATCTGGTAGCATTGCCACTAACCGACATTGCCGAATCGCGTTGACCGATGCTCTGAGCCGATGACAAGTCGTGACACAATGGCCTGTTTTAGGGTGTTGACGGTCTCATTCGCCCTCTGGCCTCTGAAAATGCCTGTCACCGTGAACACCGAGCCTGAGCTGATGCGCGAGCCGGTTAAGGTCAGCACCCACTAAACGGGCCAAGTCTGTTGACATCTCGTTCAGCTCAACAAAACCTTTGAGGGACCTCAGTGAAGTCTGCGCACGTTCTGATTTTGTGTTGGCTGTTAAGTGGTTTCTATACTCCGCTGCACGCCGAACCGGCGAGCGCGCCGGGAGCCGGCGCCAGCCCGGTCAATGAACCTGAGCTTGCCGCCAAGACGCCCTTGGGTCTGGCGCCGGAAAGCGTCGACCGGCTTTGGTTGGCCGAACACGAGCGGGTTACCGTGTCGGTTAAGGCGGAGCAGGTGCCGCTGGTGTTTAATACCGGGAGCGGTGCCTTGGCGGGCATCTATATTGATTACCTGGCCAAACTGTCGATAAAACTGGGCGTGCCGGTAGAACCGCGGCCGCCGGGCAGTGACGTGGATGCCGCACTGGTGACTCGTTTCAGCGATGCATCGCCGGCCACCGATTTTGTTCATACCCGGCCTTTGATGTCGTTAACCTACGGCTTGTTCACTCGCGCCGGTGACGGCATCATTCGCAGCTTGGCAGACTTGGAAAACAGCCGGGTGGCGGTGATTAGCAACGACGTGAATCAATACCCGCTGCTAAACCCTGTGGAGAACTTTGAGCCAGTTATGGTGGCCGACGTTGCCGAGGCAGTGAACGCGGTGCTGTCAGGGCAGGCGGTTGGATTTTTAGGGCCAGTGCCGGTGGTATCGGACTATCTGCAATCGGCGCGCGTGAGTGGCATCAGCCTGGCCGTCTTGCCAGATCAGAAAACCATTGATGTGGTGCTGCGGCTGCCTGCGAGCAAAGCTGAGTCACCCCTGTTGCGACTGCTCAACGACGCCATAGTCCGTATCGACCTCAACGAGCACCGCCAAGTGCTGGAAGCCTGGTTAACCACGGAAGTACCGCCTCAGGACAAGCCCGGCAACAGCCTGTCAGCGCGGGATTCGGCTTGGCTCAAGGACAACGCCAATTTGGTCGTGGCGTACCGCACCGACTGGCCGCCATTCGAGTTTCAGCAGGATGGCAAGCCCGTTGGCCTGGTACCGGATTTGATGTCGCGGCTGGAAGTCAAGCTGGGTGCGCGCTTTCAGAACACCATGCCGATTGACCGGTTGCAGGCTGAAGAGCAGCTCAAAACCGGCGAAGTGGATATTTTACCGGGCATTTCACGCACCCCCCGCACAGAACAGGATTTTCTGTTTTCCCGACCTTACCTGACCGTACCTATTGCTCTGGCGATCCGCGACGACGGCCGCTTCATTGGTGATTTGCGTGAACTACGCCAGGAAAAAGTGGGGGTGGTGAATCGCCACGCCGCTCACGATTACCTGCTGATCAATCACCCGAATTTGAACATCTATCCGATGACCAGCGTGGAAGAAGGCTTGCTGGCGCTGTCGAACGGCGATCTGGACGTGATGGTAACGCACATTCCGGCGGTCAGTTACACTGTGACCCGCCTAGGATTAACCAACCTGCGCATTACCAGCGTGACGCCCTATGAGTACGAATTACGCTTGGCGGTGCGCAAAGACAGTCCGGATTTGCAGCGCATCCTCAATAAAGCGTTGAGCAGCATGGAAAGCGTGGAAACCGAATCCATTTATAATCGCTGGATTCACCTGGACATAGAACAGGCGACCGATTACACCGTGGTGCGTCGGGTGGTTCTGCTGGCGGTGGTGGTGGTGCTGATATTCTTGTACTGGAATCGCAAACTGTCGCGCGAAGTGGACGAACGAATCCGCTCGGAAAACGCACTGCGGCGCAGTGAAGATGAACTGCGGGCGGCCAAGCTCGAAGCCGAGCGGTTGGCGCGGGAAGCGGAAGCTGCCAGTCTGACAAAAAGTGAATTTCTGGCCAACATGTCCCATGAGATTCGCACCCCGATGAACGCGGTGATTGGCTACAGCGATTTGTTGAGCAATACGGTAACAGACCCGCAGCAGCGCAGTTATCTGAACGCCATTCGTGCCGGCAGCCGCGCGTTGCTGATGCTGATTAACGACATTCTGGATCTGTCACGAATTGAAGCGGGCAAAATGCGGCTCGACTATGCGCCGGTGTCTATGCGCAGGATGCTTGGCGATGTGCTGCGCATTTTCGACCTGCGTGCCCGCGACCAAGACGTTACCCTGGAGGTCAGCGTGGGTAAAAAAATGCCGGCAGCGCTTATGTTGGACGAAACACGCCTGCGTCAAGTACTTTTCAACCTGGCGGGTAACGCTATAAAATTTACCCACGAAGGTGGGGTGACAGTACGTGCCAAGGCCAGCCCTTTACCGAAGCAGAGCTATCCGCCGGGCACCAAACCCGGAGAATCCGAGCACCCGCGTTACCGGCTGGAAATTACTGTCATAGACACCGGAATCGGCATTGCTACTGGCCAGCAAGAGCGAATCTTTGACGCCTTCGAGCAGCAGGAGGGCCAGAACTCGCGGCGCTATGGTGGCACTGGCCTTGGGCTGGCCATTAGCCGTAAACTGGCGCTAATGATGGGCGGAGAACTGACCCTGAAAAGCACCCTTGATGAAGGTTCAGTGTTCAAGCTGATTCTCCCGGATGTGGCTTCAACCGGCGAAGAAGTTGAGGAAGAAGGCAAGCCGGAAGAAGGTGAGCGCCTGCTGGCGCAGACCTTGAGTATGCAGGAGCGGGGTTGGCTGCGGCAGCAGTTGGCGGAAGATTTTGGTGACGAGTGGGAAAGCGTGCGCAAAAGCGGCGATCCGGAGAAAATGCGCGATTTTGCCGAACGCCTGGTCGCCTGGGGCCAGCGCTACCGCTCACACTCGGTCTCCAGCTACAGCGAAAAGCTGCTGGCAGACGTGTCGGCGTTCAACCTTGACGCGGTGAACAGCTCATTAGAGTCGTTCCCGCGTTTGCTGGGCCAGGGTTAAGGGCAGGGTGATTCGTCATTCTGATTCGATAGCAGAGGTAACGGCGTATGTTCCAGCTCATATTCAAAGGCGAGTGTGTTGCGGATACTGACCTCGCTGCAGCTCGCAGTAGTGCGCGGCAGTTATTCAAAGCCAATGATGCCCAGCTTGACCGCATGTTCAGCGGCAAACCAGTGGTTATTTGCAACCAGCTTGACCAGGCCACGGCCGAAAAATACCGCGCCTTACTGCAAAAGCACGGCATGCGGTCCTACGTTCAGACTATGGCGCCCGCGCAAGCCGGCCCGCAGGCACAACCGGCGCGTTCAAACCTTGCACCTCAGTCAGCCGCGGCCTCCCCTCCACCGCAGCGCAATTCCAGTAGCCCCTTCGCGGTAAATCAGGCGAGCGGCAGTGGCCTGCTCATCGCTGGCGAGCGCACCGATGAGGTGCTTGCGGGATCTGCGTTGACTCTGGATCCAGCGGGCGTAACCCTGGCTCAACCCGTGCTGATCGAGGCCCTGAGTTTTGATCATCTTGACGCCTGGAGCCTGGCGCCGGCCGGCAGCGATGTGGGCAGCAGACAAAAGTTGCTGCCGCCTATTGTGCCGGACACGTCGCACCTGGCCTTGGAGCCACTGCCGACCGCGGTGTAGCGGCAGCCCACCAAAATGGCCTTCTGGTCCATGACGCCGGCCTGGCAGGCAGAATCAGAATGCGTTCGTCATCCGGGGTACTGTGATGGGGGCCGCCAGCTCAGCTCTGGAGAGGTATCGCTGGCCCAGTTCCCGTCTTCTAACCAAGCCAGTTGTAACCCGGTTACCGCGGGGCCTTCGATGCAGCAGTGAGCGCCAGCTTGCTGAGTACCCGAAGTTCGCCGCTGAAATGTTCGTGCGCGGGTAAGCGTAACGAAGTTTCTCGCTGTTCAAACCGGTTCAGTAGATTGGTCAGCGCCTCGTCGCCCATGCGTCGCGCTTTAACGTACCCACCAGAGCAACAATAACGGCAATCGATGAGAGTGCGGGCATCTAGATTCCCGCACTGGAGGGCACTGCAGATGCGGTGTTGTAATGGGTCAAGATGGCACGGCGCCCGTTATCGGGCACATTTATGGCACTGCATGTGGCACGGCGGCCGTTGTGAGGCGCGCAGAATTTTTGTCGATGCAGCTGTTCCAGTGCTAATCTAGCGGCCAAAAGCGTTTTAAGGAAATATATGATGACTGTTGAACTCAATGCCCGCCAATCTGGACCGGTTGCATCCGGGCGTTTGCCGCTAATTGTCTTGCACGGGTTGTTTGGTTCGCTGGACAATTTGGGCGGAATAATCCGTCGTTTGGAAGACCGTTGGCAGATCCACGCCCTGGATCAGCGCAATCACGGCCAGTCGCCCCACACTGATGCCATGGACTACCCGGTCATGGCGGCGGACGTACTGGCCTATATGGATAAACAGGGCCTTGAACGCGCCTGCGTGTTGGGCCATTCCATGGGTGGCAAAGTGGCGATGCAGCTGGCATTACTGGCGCCAGATCGAGTTGACCGGGTGATTGTTGCCGATATTTCGCCGGTTGCTTATAAACCGCGCCACGATGTCATTCTTGAAGGGCTTACAGCCATAAACTTTAGTGCGGTAAGCTCGCGCACAGAGGCAGACCAGCAGATGGCAAACTTTGTGGCTGACGCTGGCGTTCGCCAATTTTTGCTGAAAAATCTGGAACGTATTCCAAAGGATCAAGCGATTGAAGGCGGGCCGGTTTTTCGCTGGTCGCTGAACTTGGAGACAATCGAGCGCTGTTATTCAGAGCTCACCGATGCTCCGCAGGGTGAAGGTCCGTTCGATGGGCCGGTGCTGTTTATTAAAGGTGCAGACTCGGCGTATCTACAAAGCAAGCACAAAGACGTCATCTTGCAGCTGTTTCCCAACGCCAGCGTAAAGGTGATTGAGGGCACCGGCCATTGGCTCCACGCTGAAAAACCGGACACTTTCGCTACCTTGTGTGTGGACTTTCTTGCCACCGACGACTGAGTCAATATGAGGCTAAGCGCGATGTCTTGAATCAAAGGACACGCTGCCTTATCTGATACACTTGAAATGTGCAGAGTTCACTATTATCTCTGCCGAACGATGACCAACCCCTTTGCCGGAGCACCCCATGGAAGACGCCGTTAACACCAGCATGCGAAAAGTAGTTTATGAAGAGTTTGGTGATCGTGATGTTTTGCAGCTTGTTGATGCTCCAGTGCCTGAGCCTCAAGCGGGCCAAGTGCTGATTAAGGTCCACGGCGCCGGACTTAACCCGATCGATTGGAAAACCCGCAAAGGTTTGGGTTTTGTGGCCAAACAGCTGAGTGAGCAAGAGCGGCTGCCGTGGACGCCGGGCTATGATCTGGCCGGTGAAGTTGTCAGCGTAGGCGACAACGTGACCACCCTGGCGCCGGGAGACCGAGTGATGGGGCTGGTGGGGTTTGCCCTGACGGCTGGCAGCTACGCCAGCTACGCGCTGGCTCAGGCCGATGAACTGGCCATTGTGCCGGAAAATCTGGACTTGGTGACTGCCGGGGCGTTGCCGTTGGCGGCGTTGACTGCCTGGCAGGCGTTATTCGAGGTGGCTGACCTGCAGGCCGGGCAGAAGATCCTGATTCACGCCGGCGCCGGCGGCGTTGGGCACTTAGCCGTGCAATTTGCCCTGACCCAGGGCGCCCACGTCATTGTGGCCGCCTCAAAGGGCCACCACGACTTTCTTGATCGCCTGGGTGTGCACGAAATCATTGATTACACCACCACCGACGTGGCTCAAGAATGTTTTGGCCTGGATGTGGTGTTGGACCTGGTAGGCAGCGACGCTGGCCGGCGCTCTTTAAACTGTTTGGGTGAAAAAGGCGTGCTGGTAACGGTGCCCACCGTGACCGCAGACGTGATTATCTGTACCGCCGAAGCCATGGGCCTGAGAGCCCACGGCATGACGGTGCGCCCGGATGTGTTTCATCTTGAGGAAATCGCCGAGCTGGTTGAAGACGGCGACGTCACCGTTCATATCGAAAAAGTGTTCTCACTGGCAGAGGTATCGGCTGCCCACGAGTTGCTTGAAGGCGGCCACGTGTGCGGTAAGCTGGTACTGGACTGTCGCGACTGATGAGTTACTTTGCGCCGTCGCCTTCGGCGCTATCGCGGTCTTTGCGGTCTTTCGATGCGCGAGCTGGAACCAGGCTGATCAGCGTAGAATCTTCATCAGCCCGCTCAGGGATTCCTTGGGCTTCAGAATGCTGTCGACCGGCACCTGCTTCACATTCATCCAGATACCCATGGTGGTCACCGTCAGCAGGCCGCCAAACACATTTTCGGGATTCAACTAGCCCAGCACCGGGCCTGACGCAACACCGCCGGCCAGCCAAACAGTGCCTACGGGCATAAAAATGGGTTCTGTGAATCAGGGTTAAGCGCGCAGTGCGATTTTGTTAAGCAGCCGCGAGGCCGCAAAAAACCCAAAGCTGGCAGTCACCGGGCTGGCGGCGCCGAAGCCGGTGGCGCAATCCAGCCGAACCGGGCCCGCGTTAACCGGTTTTTGCAGGCAGGTTGTGCCGTCGGCGGCGGGATACGTCAGCTGTTCCAGCGAATATACGGCTTCTACGCCAAAACGCCGTTGCGGATTGCGGGAAAAACCGTACTGTCGGCGCAGCAGGTTGCGCACTTTCGCCAGCAGTGGGTCCTGAGTGGTTTTGCTTAAATCGGCCACGCGAATCTGGGTTGGATCCATTTGCCCTCCGGCGCCCCCCGCACAGACAATCGGCAACTTGTTGCGCTGGCAGTAAGCCAATAAAGCGGCTTTTGGCTTCACACTGTCGATTGCATCAATGACACCGGTGATGTCGGCGGTTATCCGCTGCGGAACGTTATCGACAGTCATAAACGCAAACTGGGTGCGAATATCTGCGGCAGGATTGATGGCCCGTAAACGCTCTGCCATGGCATCGGTTTTGGTTTTACCATACTGGCCACCGAGTGCGTGCAGTTGGCGGTTGGTGTTGGATACACAGACATCGTCCATATCAATCAGCGTTAGCGTGCCAATACCGCTGCGCGCTAAAGCCTCCGCTGCCCAGGAACCCACACCGCCAAGACCGACAATAGCAATGTGGGCCTGGCGAAAGGCCTCAAGCGCGCTGCGTCCATACAGGCGCTCAATACCGCCAAAGCGGAAGGCGTAATCGTTGGCGTTCATAATCTCTCCAATGGGCTTGTGCCTGTTATTGTAACTCAGCGCTGGCGGATACAAAAAAGCTGAAACAGTGAAGTAATGGCGCGGAACGTTGACTCTTTGAGCTTTGGCAGGCGTACGTTTACTGCCTAAAACACAGCTTAGCTTTGCGTAGCAACGAACAGCCGTGCACAATTTTTTTAAAACCACCTTGGTGAACACTATGCGGATTTTGATTGCGGGTGTGTCTGGCGCGATTGGCGCAGCACTGGCCGAAAAACTCAGGGCCCGAGCCGACGTTGAGATTATCGGCCTCTGCCGCCAGACGGGGAAAGCGCCGGTGTTTCTGCGCGAGCAACATCGGGTATTGGCTTGGGACGCAGAAAAACCCGAGGCGTTGGGTCATGTTGCCGCGGAACTGGCCGCCATTGTGCCAAAAGCACAAGGGCTGGATATGATTATCTACGCTGCAGGCGTACTGCACGGATCGAACATGAAGCCAGAGAAACGCCTGGAAGATTTGCAGGTCAGTTCCCTAGCGCGTGCTATGGCGGTGAACGCGAGTGGTTTCGGGTTGCTGGTGCAAGCGTTATTGCCTTGGCTGCGGCACAAGCGCGCAAAGCGCATTGTGGCGATTTCCGCCAAGGTAGGTGGCATTGGCGACAACCGCTTGGGGGGTTGGTACGCCTATCGTAGCTCTAAAGCGGCACTGAATATGCTGGTAAAAACGCTGTCGGTAGAACTGCCCAGGCGTCTATCGCCGGTGACCTGTGTTGCGTTACATCCGGGCACGACTCGATCGGCGCTGAGTGAGCCGTTTTCGCAATCACTGGCCAACTTGGAGGTTCACGATGCGGATGAAACCGCAGTCAACCTGCTGGCAGTGATTGACCACATTGACGAATCGGCGAACGGCAGCTTTTTATCGTGGGACGGCAGCACGTTGCCTTGGTGAAGGCAGTGTACTGATCGTAATTTTCTTTTTCAGTCCGCAGGTTTGCTCAGCTCATGAAGGGGTTGAGCAGCCGGGTAAAAGCGCCCGTTAGTTTCAGCGGAGCACTGAGTACTGACAACGTGATGCAGTCTTCGTGTCCAACAGCGACCGGGCGATGATTGTCACTTTCGTCAAGCACTGCGAAATCCCACTGATTAAAAATACCGTTTTGGTCAGAGAATGCACCCTGTAAGACGATGGTAGTCTCGGTTCCACGGTGGGTGTGGGCAGGCGCTTTGCCTCCAGAGGACAATTTTTGCAATACCACCCGTTCTGTTTGTCCGGGAAAACGATCCGTTACGTCAAGCATGCTGACGTCGCCCAACTGGCGCTTCCAAGGCAGATCGTTGATGTCGCAACCCAGCAATTTCTTTATAAGGTCTTGGCGCCGTCGCGGAGCCTCCAAGAGCACCGTGTCGCTGTCAATACGAGCGAGTATCGCGTCGAATATTAAAGCAGCCGGCTCGGAGAGTTCATTCAAGGGTTGTTGTTCCAACATCACTGCGCCCAAGCTTTCAAGGGTGTCTACCCGGCTGCAGCAAAGCGGACACTTTTCAAGATGTAGCCGTATGCAAAGGGCATGAGGGTCAGACAATGTACCCGCACTGAACTCCATCAAGCTTGTACCTTCGGGATGATGCCGTGTCATTTGTTTTGATCCTGCAAAATCACTTTCAGTTTGTTGAGCGCCAGACGAACTCGGCTTTTTACTGTTCCTAGGGGTATTCGCAGTTCGTCAGCAACCATCTGGTGAGATTTGCTTTCCATATACACTTTGGCAATAACAGTCGTTTGTTCTTCTGGTAACAAGCTAAGAGACTCGCGTACTCGACGCTCTGACATCAAGCGGTGCAAGGAAGTAAAAGGCTCATTCTCGTGATCACCAGGAATCTGCCACAGATCTTCGGTCTCTACCGATATCTCGGCGCTAATGCGCTTCATTTTGCGCAACATATCGATGCGCTGATTTCGCGCAATAGTAAAGATCCAGGTGGATGCTGCTGCCTTGCGCCAATCGTAAAGGCACGAGCGGCGCCAGATCGACACAAACACTTCCTGCACAAGCTCTTCAGCGTGATTTGCCATGCCGTTGGCCATGGCATAATACTTAATCTGCGGGCCAAAATGTTCAAACAGCTGATGATAAGCTTGCCGGTCTTGGTTTTTCCCTACCTTGACCAGCAGGTTACTCCAAAGATCGTTACGCCTTTCAGATTTAACCGGCTTCTGCTCCAGTGTTGTCACCGGATGCTCCTTGACTGTTGCATGATTTGAACTTTGTATCGTCACCATTCTATGCATCCATCCCAGGTATGTCAGAGAAATTTTTACGCCCAGTCTCTGCGCCCGGATCACCATTCGCCGTAGTTTAGCCCTGAAAACCCGGAAAATCGTTGGTGATGGTCGGCGGTGGCGGTGACTTCGAGCTACGCCACCGCCCAGCTCCGCCCCAGTATTAGCTTGTCTGGGTAACGGGCGCACATCGATGCCTGCCGGTAGATGTGCGCCCCGTCGCCAGAATGCCCGCTTCCGGTAAAGTGGCGAGGCAGTATTGCGGTCGTGCTGGCCGCCGTAGGTGATCAGTTTAGGCGGTTCGCTAAAATTAGAGTGTTTCACGGGCTAGAGCTGCCAAGCGTTGCCATGTCGGAGAAGCAAGAAAAGCTGTCACCTGGCCGCTCCGATCAGCGTAAATCCTAGAGAAATGTCAGATTTCTAAAACAGAGGTTTCAAAACGCGAAGGGGCGCCCATTCGGGCGCCCCTTGTCACTACTGATGCTCACAGCTCTATTATTTGCTGCTAACAAACTCCGGATAGGCTTCCATGCCACACTCGGCAATGTCGATGCCCTCGTACTCTTCTTCCTCGGTGACGCGCAAGCCCATAACGGCTTTGATAATGCCCCAAGTAACCAAGCTGGCCAGAAACACCCAGCCAAATATGGTGGCTGCGCCAATTAACTGGCCGCTGAAGCTTGCGCCATCGTTGGTGACCGGCACCAGCAGCAGGCCAAGTAAACCACAAGCGCCGTGTGCTGAAATAGCGCCGACCGGATCATCAATGCGCAGTTTGTCCAGACCGATAATGCTGAACACTACGGCAATACCGCCGAGTGCGCCCCAAAGGGTTGCCTGCAAAGCCGTCGGTGTGGAGGGTTCGGCGGTAATAACCACCAGGCCAGCGATAGCGCCGTTCAGCAACATGGTTAGGTCTGCTTTGCCAAACAGTACGCGAGCGGTAATCAGCGCGGCAATAGAACCACCCGCGGCGGCGGCGTTGGTGTTCAGAAATACTACGGCGACCGAATTGGCACTGGCGATATCACCCAGCTTGAGAACCGAACCGCCGTTAAAGCCAAACCAGCCCATCCACAAAATAAAGGTGCCCAGAGCTGCCAAAGGCAGATTGGCGCCGGGAATAGCGCGGATTTCACCACTCGGGCCGTATTTGCCCTTGCGTGCTCCAAGCAGTATCACGCCCGCCAGAGCGGCTGCAGCACCGGCCATGTGCACAATGCCGGAGCCGGCAAAGTCACTGAAGCCAAGATCACCCAGGTTGTACAGGCCAAACACATCATTGCCACCCCAGGTCCATGAGCCTTCCATTGGGTAGATAATGCCGGTCATCACCACCGCAAAAACCAGGAAAGCCCAGAGCTTCATGCGTTCGGCGACGGCGCCGGAGACAATGGACATAGCCGTTGCCACAAACACGACCTGGAAGAAGAAATCTGACGAAGCAGAGTAGATGGAACCGCCTTCAAAACCGCCTTCACGGCCGGCAAAGTCGGCAAGCACTGAGGCTGTGTCTGTTGCGCCGATGCCTGACAGCAAAAATGCACCGTCATACATAATGGCGTAGCCACAAACCATATACATAATGCAGGCTACGGAGTACAGAGCCACGTTTTTGGTGAGAATTTCTGTGGTGTTTTTGGCGCGCACCAAGCCAGCTTCAAGCATGGTAAAGCCGGCAGCCATCCACATGACCAAAACACCGCACATCAGAAAATAAAAGGTATCAATCGCATACTGTAACTGAAAGACATTGCTGTCCATAAAGACCCTCCGCACAAGGCTCTGTTAGATAAAAAAGTTTTTGTGTTGGCAGTTAAGGCAATAGAGCGGGTTTAAACCGCTTCGTCGCCGGTCTCACCGGTACGAATCCGGATCGCCTGCTGCAGCTCGGTCACGAAGATCTTGCCGTCACCGATTTTTCCAGTGTTGGCGGCTTTGGTGATGGACTCGATCACTTGGTCCATCAGATCATCGCTAATGGCGACTTCTACTTTTACTTTGGGCAAGAAATCCACCACGTATTCGGCGCCGCGATACAGCTCGGTGTGGCCCTTCTGGCGTCCAAAGCCCTTTACTTCCGTTACGGTGACACCCTGAACACCGATCTCGGACAAGGCTTCACGCACGTCGTCCAATTTGAATGGCTTGATGATTGCTGTAATCAGTTTCATTGATTTCTCCTTGGTAAAACTACTCCGATCAGCAGCGCCACGAGGCTGCTAATTGAGACCGAGATGCGGCCACCCCGCACGGCAATTGTGCGGATTGTGTTAGGGGCTTTAGCATCGGATGTGCCAACGCAAAAAAACAGTTCAAAAACAGATAGATAAAAGTAAATCAATGGTTTTAGATTGATTTTACACGCACTACAATAGCGCGTTTTTAGAGTCATAGAATCATAATGGTGCGTTCGACTACACTCTTCCCTTCCTTACTACTCTGCGAGTTTGTCTCTGCCGTCACAGTATGGCAGGGCAAGCGGTGTGATACACTGATGTGTAGAAATTCTGCGGCAGATAGGGCCCGCGAAGCCGCTGCCGCAAAGCTTGTCACAGCGTGTTTACATAGATAAGGGGCGTTCATGAAAGGTCCACAGGACATTTTTTCCCAGCTTCAGGGTCGGTTTGGTCAATTCGTACCGGACATGGCCCGTGCTGCCAAAGACGACTTTGAAGCACAGGCACGGGCCAGTGTCACCTCGGTGTTGTCGCGTCTTGAATTGGTTACTCGCGAAGAGTTTGATGCCCAGCAAGCGGTATTGCTGAAAACCCGCGCTATGGTGGAAGCACTGGAAGCACGCGTAATCGAACTGGAGCAGTCAACCAAAGGCTGACGGAAAGTAATAACCACGGAAGGTTACTATGCTTGCTATTGTTCAAACCCGTGCCTGTGTTGGCGTGTCTGCGCCGGCGGTCAGCGTTGAAGTGCACCTGTCCGGCGGCCTGCCGGCCCTGTCGATCGTAGGTTTGCCAGAGACAGGCGTGCGCGAAAGCAAAGAACGGGTACGCAGCGCCCTGATTAACGCCGGTTTTGATTTCCCCGCACGTCGTATCACCATCAACCTTGCCCCTGCCGATCTGCCCAAAGAGGGCGGCCGCTTTGATTTGCCTATTGCCCTTGGCATTTTGGCGGCTTCTGGCCAAATTCCGGCCGCGGCGCTGAGCACCTGCGAATTTGTCGGTGAGCTGTCGCTAGACGGTGCGCTGCGTCCTTTGAAAGGCATATTGCCGGCGGTTCTGGCGGCTCGCGCAGAAGGTCGCCAGCTGTTGGTGCCCCTGGCCAATGCTGCTGAGGCGGCATTGGCCAGCGAACACGACGTACTGGCCGCTAGCCATTTGCTGGCTGTGTGCGAGCATTTGCACGGCCGTGCCCGGCTTGTGCCGCTGGCGCCTGCGGATCTAAGCGGCGCTGACAGTGAGCAAGCGACAAACGGCCCTGACCTGGCTGATGTTCGGGGCCAACAGGTGCCACGCCGGGCGTTAGAGGTAGCCGCTGCAGGTGGTCACAATTTACTGTTTTTTGGCCCGCCCGGAACCGGTAAAAGCATGCTCGCCAGCCGTCTGCCGGGCATTATGCCGGCGCTTGCCGACACGGCCGCAATGGAAGTGGCGAGCGTGCATTCTGTGGCAGGTCTGGCAGTGGCCGAGGGCGGTTGGCGCCAGCCGCCTTTTCGGGCGCCACACCACACGGCTTCGGCGGTGGCTATGGTCGGCGGCGGCAGCAGTCCACGGCCCGGGGAGATTTCTTTGGCCCATCGCGGCGTGCTGTTTTTGGATGAGCTTCCCGAATTTGAACGGCGGGTGCTGGAAGTGCTGCGCGAACCTATGGAAACCGGCGAAATTCACATCAGCCGTGCTGCGCGCCAGGTCACATTCCCTGCCCGCTTTCAGGTTGTTGGTGCTATGAATCCGTGCCCCTGTGGCTACAGTGGCCACCCCACCGTCGAATGCCAGTGCAGTCCTGCCCAGATTATCCGCTATCGCTCGAAAATTTCTGGCCCGCTGCTGGATCGTTTCGACTTGCACGTAGAAGTGCCGGTGCAAGGTGGTGATGTGTTCATGCAGCACGGCGAGCCCGGCGAAAGCAGCGCCCAGGTACGGGCGCGAGTTGTAGCGGCTCGCCACCTGCAGAACGTCAGAGGTACGTTGAACGCCGAATTGTCGGGCAAAGCGCTACAAACAGCCTGTCAGCTTGATAGTGACAGCGAGAAACTGCTGTTGCGGGCAATGGAAAAACTCGGGCTGTCTGCCCGTGCTTTGCATCGAATACTGCGGGTGGCGCGCACAATGGCGGACCTTGATGCCAGTGCCGATGTGGCTCGTGCGCACCTGGCGGAAGCTCTGGGTTACCGACAGTTAGACCGCCGTAACGGCCAAAGTTCTTTGGTTTCATCTTGAGCCTTTGTCGTTAGCTCGCCCTGTACTTTGGTGATCGAGCGTCTGGTAAACTGGCCGTATCGATTGGCGAGAATCCGCCAGCAACGGTTTGAGGATGCATAATGACTGAAGAAAACACCCCAAAGGATCACGCTAAAAACAGCCGTTCCGATGAGTCCCCGGTAACCACTCGCCGCGGCGTACGCAGCTTTGTGTTGCGCCAGGGCCGGATGACCGGGGCCCAGCGCAAGGCTTACGAACGCAGCTGGCCCACATTTGGCCTGACTCGAGAACAAGGCCTGATTGATCCGCGCCAGGTGTTTGGCCGCGATGCCGTGCTTAATCTCGAAATAGGTTTTGGTATGGGGCGTTCGCTAGCGGACATGGCTGAGGCCGCGCCAGAGCAGGACTTTATCGGTGTGGAAGTGCACCTGCCGGGCGTAGGTGCCTTGCTCAAAGACATCGACGACCGTGGATTGGAGAACATCCGCATCTACAGCATTGATGCCAACGATGTGATTGATCTGTGCTTGGCGGATGCCCACCTTGACCGGATAATGGTGTTTTTTCCAGACCCTTGGCACAAAAAGCGACACCAAAAGCGCCGTTTGATACAGCAGGAATTTGTTCAACGCCTTCGCCGCAAGCTAAGAGTTGGGGGCATTTTGCACTTGGCCACAGACTGGGAAAACTACGCCGAACACATGATGGAAGTGATGGCGGATTCCGAAGGCTTGGCCAATACCCAGAGTGACGATGGTTTCTCGCTGAAACCGGAAGGTCGTCCAGTGACCAAATTCGAGCAGCGCGGTGAACGCCTCGGCCACGGTGTCTGGGATTTGTTGTTTTATCGAACCAACTGATGAGTCGTCAGCGTAGCGTCCGTCGATGGTTCGCTGGCCGCCGTTTTCGATTTTGCTTTGCATCCTGCCTGTCCGTTCACGCGTGAGTAAGCGGATGCCGCCGGGCGGCGCGAATAATCACCAGGCCCGCGCTGCCCAGCAGTAAACCGGTAAATTTCACCAGCGCAGAAACTGTGGCAGCCAAGCTGAACAGGTCGTCTGGTTCTTTCAAATTGTTCAGTAGCAACAGGTTTTCAACGCAATCGCTGACGGCTGCCAGCCCAAAAAGAATGAGCACCCAGCGGCCTGCTGTGCGCTCGCGCACACCGGGGCGGTCTATTAGAAACCGGTGGGTTAGCAGCAGCAGAGTAGCGGAATAGAGCGCAATCATTAAGAAATCCAAGAGCAACGAAATTCTGGCCCACGCCTGTTGTTGCGGGTTCCAGCTTTGCAATACAGCGCGGGTATGTGCGGCATTGCCGGCCAGTTGTAGGTTAACAATGCCTTGAGGTGCCTGCGGCGTATGCAGCAGCTGGTTGATCAGCAGCAGGGCGATAGCGAGAAGTGCGGACAGCGCAAAGCCAACTTTCAGTTGCGTAGAGAAACCAGGCCGAGTGCGCTGACTGTTCGGCGGTCGTTGAATCGGGGCAGATTCCATCGGGTGTGCTCCCTTGCCAATGGCGCCAAGATGATGGCCGCCACTATCACTGCTGGCGTCATGTTGCCATCACTATAGCCGTCTACAAAAACCGCTGCAGCAGACTGTTCAGATAGCGTTGGCCAAGTTCGGTGGCCTGAATGCGTTGAGGGTGCATCAAACCCTCTTGCCTTAGTGTTTCAAGTTGTACCGCAATCGTGCTTAAGGGTAAACCCGTGCGTTGCTGAAATAGGTTTTCGGGTACACCCGCGCCAAGGCGCAGCGCGTTCATCAGAAACTCCAGCGGTCGCTCGGCCACGGCTATTGCCTCACTGCCGGCGGTGCGGCTGCCTATTCGATTCAAATAGGCTTGCGGTTGGCGGGTTTTCCAGTAACGCAAAATCTGGCCATCCGGCTGACTGATTTTACCGTGGCCCCCGGCGCCCAGAGCCAAATAGTCGCCAAACATCCAGTAATTCAGATTATGTCGCGACGCCATATTCTTCTGGCTCCAGGCGGATACCTCGTAGTCGGTAAAACCGTGGCTGCGCAAGTAGTCGCTGCCCTGGCTGTAAATATCCCACAGCCGGTCTTCGTCGGGCAGCACAGGTGGCTGGCTGTAGAACTCGGTGTTGGGCTCCACCGTAAGTTGATACCAGGACAGGTGCGGTGGTTGATACGACAGCGCCTGGGCCAGGTCGTCCAGTGCCTGTTCAGGCGTTTGCCCTGGCAGGCCGTGCATCAGGTCGATATTGAAGTTGTCAAAACCGGCCTGACGCGCCGCTGTTATGGCGTTGTGGGCGGCCTGGCTGTCGTGAATGCGACCAAGCACTTGCAGGTGCTCCGGGTTAAAGCTTTGCACGCCTATCGACAGCCGGTTGATACCGGCCGCGCGGAACGCCTCGAAGCGGCCCTGTTCGAGAGTGCCAGGGTTTGCTTCTAGAGTGATTTCAGCGTCGGTCGCAAATTCCAGCCGTGTTTTCAGCTGGCGAAACAGATCCCTGTAAAAACCACCGCTCATCAGCGATGGCGTGCCACCACCAATAAAGACTGTCTGTATGACGCGGCCTGCGGCCAGGCGTAAATCCTGATCGAGGTCGTCAAGCAGCGCTTTCAAATAGGCGCTTTCAGGAATATCTCCGGTAATAGCGTGGGAATTAAAGTCGCAGTAGGGGCATTTGCGCACGCACCAAGGCACGTGCAGGTACAGGCTAAGCGTAGGCTCGACGCTTGCAGGTGTCGGGCTTAAGTTCAAGAGGCGTCCTGCAGCTCGCGTTTCAACTGTTCGGTCATCTTAGCCAGCGCTTGGCCGCGGTGGCTAAGCTGGCCTTTTTCTACTCGGCTTAACTCGGCGGCGCTGCAGTTGCGCTCGGGCACAAGGAATATCGAGTCGTAACCAAAACCGCCGGCGCCTGAAGCCTGGCGCAATATACTGCCGTGCCACTGGCCGTGGCACACCAGCGGGGTGGGGTCTTCGGCGTGGCGCAAGTAAACCAGTACGCTGTGGAATTGGGCGTTGCGCTGGCCGTCAGGCACGTTTTCCATGTTGGTCAACAAGGCGTCTAGATTGTCGGTATCGCTGGCGTCGTCGCCGGCATAACGCGCAGAACGCACGCCTGGCCGGCCATTCAGGGCGTCTACTGCCAAACCGCTGTCGTCTGCCAATGCCGGCAGGCCGGTAATACGGGCTGCGTGGCGGGCTTTAAGAATGGCATTTTCAACAAAGGTGACCGCCGGCTCTTCAGCCTCACCGACGCCCAGTTCGCCCTGGGCAACGGGCACTAGGCCCAAGGGGGCGAGAAGATCATTGAATTCTGCAATTTTGCCAGGGTTGTTGCTGGCAATAACCAGTGTCTGGGGCATTGAAGGCTCAGTTGTTGAAGGTTTAGTCGTTAAACAGGGCCTGGGAAAATCGTACCGGCAGTTCCTGGTCGTGACCCGTTGGGCGCGCAGTGACATTGAACGTCAGCAATTCAGCTGTGCCATACTGGTATTCGGCAATGAAGTATACCGCGTCGCCTTTCTGTATGCGGCGAAATGCCAGAAAACGAACCTGTCGGATGTCGTTGGTAACTCGGCCTTCTACCTGGCCTGCTACCGGCGATAGAGCACCGTCGGCGTTGGTTTGCATAATGGCAACGTTCACAATGCCGATGCTCTTACTGCGCTGAAGATTGTTTTCTTTTGCAATTTCCGGTGTTAAAAATGTGGTGGGCAGTAAGCTCCAGGAAACGGTGTATTCACCGAAATCCTTACTGTCGGCTTGGGCTTGGGCCAAGCCAGCAAAGCACATCAGCACTAGCGCAAACGCCGAGTGCATAAAAATCGAGTGTTTGGCACTCATCATTGTGAATTCTCCCTGGTGATGCGGTAAATCGCGATTTCGCCCAGCAGGTTTGGCCACAAACGGGCCACCCAGCTGTTCTGATGCTGACCGTCTACAACCTTGCGGCTGGTGATGCGTATGCTTTTCTGGCGGCATAGAGCTTCAAAGTCTTGGAACGTACACAATCGTATATTGGGGGTATTATACCACTTATACGGAAGTGCTTCGGATTCGGGCATGCGCCCACTCAACGCCAACCCCCAACGCAGGCGCCAATGGGCGAAGTTGGGAAAGGTCACTACGCCTTCGTTGCCCAGGCGCAGCATCTCGTCCAGTACTTTGTCGGGCCGGCGTACCGCTTGCAGCGCCTGAGTCATCAACACGACATCGAAACTGTTGTCGTCAAAATTGGCCAGCCCCTGGGTGTCGAGGTTTTGTTCTATCACTGATACGCCGCGGCTCATACAGTGGGTGATATACGCCGGATTAATTTCCAGGCCGTAGCCGCTTGCGCCGCGTTCGCGCTGCAGAAAATCAAGCAGCGTACCGTCACCGCAACCCAGGTCCAATACGTGGTAGCCCGGTTTTATCCACTGCTGGATGATTTCAAGATCGGCTCTCATGCTCCAACCTCCCGCGCAACACGGTCCATATAGGCGGTAAATACATCGGTATAACGCGGCGTGGGAATCAGAAACCCATCGTGGCCCCAGGGTGCGTCGATCTCAGCGTAACTGACTTTGCGGCGGGCAGCGATCATGGCTTTAACCAACTCTTCAGAGCGTTCTGGTGCGAAGCGCCAGTCGGTGCTGAAGGATAACACCAGGAATTCGCAGCGTGCGTCCTGTAGAGCTTTGGCCAGGTCGCCGCCGAACTCGTAGGCGGGGTCGAAGTAGTCCAGAGCCTTGGTCATCAGCAGGTAGGTGTTGGCATCGAACGATTCGGAAAAGCGTTCGCCCTGATAGCGCAGATAGCTTTCTACTTGAAATTCCGCGTCGTAACCGAATTTGTAGGCTTTTTCACGTAACTCACGGCCAAACTTTTCGCCCATGGAAGCGTCAGACAGATAGGTGATGTGGCCCACCATGCGCGCCAGCATCAAACCGCGCCGGGGCAGCGTGAGGTTGTCGCTATAGCGCCCGGCGTGAAACTCCGGATCACTTGTAATGGCCTGCCGCGCTACTTCGTTAAAGGCAATGTTCTGAGCGCTCAGACGCGGCGTTGACGCGATAACCGCCGCGTGGCGTATGCGCTCGGGATAGCTAAGGCTCCATTGCAGTGCTTGCATGCCGCCCAGCGATCCGCCTACCACCGCCGCCCAGCATTCTATGCCGAGCTTGTCGGCTAGCCGCGCTTGGCTGTTGACCCAGTCAGCTACTGTGACAACTGGAAAATCTGGGCCATACAGTGAATTCGTGTCTGGGTTGGTGCTGCTGGGACCGGTGCTGCCGTGGCAACCTCCCAGATTGTTAAGACTCACCACAAAAAAACGGCGGGTATCAATGGGCTTCCCGGGACCAATACAACTGTCCCACCAGCCTGCTTTGCGTTCGTCGGCGCGGTGATAGCCAGCGGCGTGATGGTTGCCGCTAAGGGCGTGACAAATTAAAATCGCATTGCTGGCGCTGGCATTCATCTCGCCGTAGGTTTCCACCACCAGCTCATAGCGGCTTAGTACCTTGCCGCAGGCAAGCTCCAGCGGTACATCAAAATGGTAGGTCTGCGGGGTAACAAGCCCAACAGAACCTGCGGGCAGTGGATCGGGCATTGGCGCGATGACTTCCTGGCTGGAATCGAGAAATACGGATGCGCCACAAGGGAACGGCGCGCAGGCGTTTGAGTGTAAAGGCGGCAGCAGTGAGCTGCAACTGCCGCCGGGGAATCACATCTTGTGGTTGAATGCCTAAATGGTTGGCGCTGTAGCCACGTGCTCTCTCGATGGCTTGTTGGGTGCCGGGCTCACCTTGAAGTTCGTCCCACAGCATGTCTGTCTTATGCATCTCCGCAGAGCGACCGGCGCGTTGATCGGCCTGGTCGGAGGCGATAAAGTCACGCTAGATGGCCTAATCGCTAGCGGTTACGCCAGGCCGATATCAGAACCTGGCCAGGATTGGCCCGGTCGAGCTCCAGCATTTGCCCGTCAAAGCCCAACATGCGTGCTGAATCAGGTGTGACACTTTTTACCCGCGTCACTTCTTCTAATATCTGACGCATTCAGTCAAGGGTTTCCGGGTTTAGCCGAGGCTTTAACCAGCGATCGAGCTGAGCGTGCAGCTGGCGCAATGTGAATCCACCCACGCCGGTTTCTATGGGCAACAGCAGGAAGTCGTTCTCTTGATGGATGCGGTCAAAAAACAGCTCGACAGGGCACGTAGTGGTGCGCCCGGCCCGGCAGGGCAGTATGCGCTGACCGATGTCGTCAGAATACAGCCGGTTATCCTGTAGCCACAGGCGATGGCGGCTGACCTGCCGAATCGGCTTCTTTTTCCAGCTGTGATAAATCTATACCTGGTGAGACAGAGCCCCATGAGGTGTCATCGCAGAGTCTTTGAGCGTGCTTGAGTTGATAGGAATAGCGCGTAAAAAATAAAAAAGTCCGCGAAATCAGTAGATTGATTCAGCGGACTGGTGTGGTGGTGCGGCTTTTTTGATTGTTATAAAATGCAATTATGAGACTTAGGTTACATTCCTGCCAGCAGCGCCGGCATGCCGGCGGCTGCCTTCATGTGATCAATCATTACAGTCACTACTTGCAGTATCAGAAATACAATAATGGGCGATAGGTCCAAGCCACCCAGCGATGGCACCACTTTGCGAACCGGGCGCATCACCGGTTCGGTAATCTGGGCCACCAACTGTATCGCCGGGTGGCTGCTGCCGGGTGCGATCCAGCTGATGACTACGACAGCAATCACCGACCAGAAATACAAAGAGGCCACCAGGCCCGCCACGTTCAACACTGACCAGGCCAACAGCCACGCCGGATTGAACAGCGCTGCGCCGGCGTCATACAGCAGCAAGACCGAGGTAAAGGTGACGACCTGAATCAGTATGGCAAGCACGACAGCGGCGCCATCAATACTGCCCCAGCCAGGAACAAGCTTGCGCACAACGCGTAGCGGGGGATTGGTGACTTTCACCAAGAACTGCGAAATGGGATTGTAAAAATCGGCTCGCGCCAGCTGCAGCAAAAACCTCAGCAGTACCAAGGTCATGTAGAACGACGAGGTGATCGACAAAATTGTGAGCAGAATCTTCGGCAGCATCAGCGGGTGTCTCCGTTTGCCATGGTTATTTACCGGCCAGTTCTTTGGCCATTTCTTGGGAGCGGGTATGGGCCGCTGAGTAGGCTTTTTGCACCAGTTCGCGCAAACCGCCTTGCTCGAAAGTATTCACCGCCTGCTCGGTAGTGCCACCGGGTGACATTACATTCCGTTTGAGTTGCGCCGGTTCCAGGCCACTGCGCGCCGCCATTTCTGCGGCACCTGCCATGGTCTGGATGGCCAGCTCGCGGGATGTGTCTGCCGTCATGCCAGCGTTAGTAGCAGCTTCTTCCAGAGCTTCCAGCATCAGGAAAAAATAAGCGGGGCCGCTGCCAGACAGCGCGGTTACCGCGTGTAGTTGTTCTTCCTGCTGCACCCAGTTGACAGAACCTACGCTGTCAAAAATAGCCGTAACGTCAGTTTTCTGCTGTTCGCTGACCCACGAGTTGGCAAATAGGCCAGCGGCACCTTTGCCCACCAGTGACGGCGTATTGGGCATTACCCGCACCATGGGCACGCCACCGCCAAGCCATCCGTCAATAGTGTCGGCGGTCAGGCCCGCTGCGATTGAAACCATCAGTGGCCGGGTATTGCGCACCACCGCGGCAATGTCTTCACACACGCTGGACATGACCTGCGGCTTTACCGCCAATACAACAATGTCAGACTGCTGAGCGCAGTAACGGTTGTCGCTGGTCACGCTGATGCCGAAACGTTTGCGCAAGTCTTGCAGACGCTCGTCGTCTGGGGCGCTGACCCAAATTTCGCCGGCCTTATAGCCGTTATCCAACATGCCACCAATAATGGCGCTCGCCATATTACCGGCACCAATAAATGAAATGGTCGGTGATTTGCTCAAGATTCACTCCAGGGTTTGACCCAGTCGAAAAATAGTTTTGCCTGTTGACGATCATAACAGGAACCGCTGTTTTCAGCTCTTTTGGGCGCGTGGGCCGAACACGGCCGTGCCTACTCTTACCCAGGTTGACCCTTCTCCAATGGCCAGTTCCAGATCGTCAGACATGCCCATAGACAAGGTGTCCAGCGGCCCGGCGCCGGGCTGGTCCTGGCGTAACTGGGTCAGGGCATTGTTCATGGCTCGGAAGCTCTCGCGCAATGCAGCTTCTCCGCGATCGGGGTCTGGAATCGCCATAAGCCCGCGCAATGTCAGTTGCGGTAGTTCGGCAATGGCGGCTACCAGCGTCGGCAATTCGTCCAGCGAGCAGCCGGATTTGCTGGGTTCATTATCAATATTAACCTGCAGGCAAATATTCAGCGGCGGCAAAATCGTGTCGCGCTGGTCGTTCAGGCGACGGGCTATTTTTAGGCGTTCAACGCTGTGTACCCAGCAAAACGCAGCCGCTATCTGTGCGGTTTTATTGGATTGAATCGGCCCTATAAAATGCCAGCGTAACTCTGGCATATCCTGCAAGTTTGCTATTTTATCCAGAGCTTCTTGCAGATAGTTTTCACCAAAATCCTGCTGGCCTGCCGCCATGGCTTCGCGCAACTCGTCTGCTTGGCGGGTCTTACTAACCGCCAACAAGCGCACAGTATGGGGCTCTCGACTCGCTTGCAGTGTTGCTTTTTCAATGCGCTGGGTTACGCTCTTGACGTTGTCTGCTATGCTGCTCATGGTATGAAATCGCTCTTCTTGTACAGCTTTAGGTAACGGTACACGTTACCCGCAGGTCACTGAAATGCCAAGTGATCACCGATTTTTGTGTGCCAGTTAAGGCAGTCGGCAAAAAAGAAAAATTTCCGAGGAACTCTATGGATATTACCGAACTGCTTGCCTTCTCGGCGAAACAGGGCGCGTCAGACTTGCACCTTTCTGCCGGCTTGCCGCCGATGATCCGTGTGGACGGTGATGTACGCCGTATCAACCTGCCTCCTTTGCCGCACAAAGAAGTGCACGGTCTGATTTACGACATCATGAATGACAAACAGCGCAAAGACTACGAAGAGTTCCTGGAAACCGACTTCTCATTCGAAGTGGCCGGGGTTGCTCGCTTCCGGGTGAACGCCTTTAACCAGAATCGCGGTTCCGGTGCGGTGTTCCGGACTATTCCCTCGAAAGTGCTGTCCATGGAAGACCTGGGCATGGGCCAGGTGTTCAAAGACATTTGCGCGGTGCCACGGGGGTTGGTTTTGGTAACTGGGCCCACCGGTTCTGGTAAGTCGACCACGCTGGCGGCCATGGTAGACTACATCAACGACCACCGTTACGAGCACATATTGACCATTGAAGATCCCATTGAGTTCGTGCACGAATCCAAAAAGTGCCTGGTTAATCAGCGCGAAGTGCATCGCGACACCCTAGGCTTTAATGAAGCACTGCGCTCGGCGCTACGGGAAGATCCGGACATTATTCTGGTGGGTGAGCTGCGTGATCTTGAAACGATTCGTCTGGCGCTGACTGCAGCTGAAACCGGTCATCTGGTGTTTGGCACTTTGCACACCACCTCGGCGGCAAAAACCATTGACCGGGTGGTCGACGTGTTTCCGGCCCAGGAAAAATCCATGGTACGGTCGATGTTGTCTGAATCCTTACAAGCGGTTATCTCGCAAACCCTGATGAAGAAAATGGGCGGCGGGCGTATCGCCGCCCACGAAATTATGATTGGCACTTCGGCGATTCGCAATTTGATCCGTGAAGACAAAATTGCGCAGATGTATTCGTCGATACAGACCGGCGGCTCGCTGGGGATGCAGACTCTGGACCAGTGTTTGGAACGCCTGTTGCAAAAGGGTCTCATCTCACGCGAACAAGCGCGTTTGAAAGCAAGAATGCCCGATGCCTTTTAATCCTGACAGGATCTCCGCCGGCTGAGACAAAACGACTCGGGCGCGTGGGTGCGTCCAAAAAAAGGTATTGAAAATGGAGTTTGAAAAGCTACTGCGGTTGATGGTTGAAAAAAGTGGCTCGGATTTGTTCATTACCGTCGGCGTTGCGCCCAGTATGAAAGTGAACGGTAAGGTGTGGCCTGTCACAAAGACCGCCCTGACACCCGACATGACTCGTGAGCTTGTTTACGGCGCCATGAGCGACAAGCAACGCGCCGAGTTTGATGAAAGTCACGAGTGCAACTTCGCTATCAGCGCTCGTGGCATTGGTCGTTTTCGGGTTAGCGCATTTTTTCAACGCAATCAGTGCGGTATGGTGCTGCGTCGTATTGAAGTAAAGATACCGGAAATCGACGATCTGTCGCTGCCCGACATTGTTAAAGAGCTGGCCATGAACAAGCGCGGGCTGATCATGTTTGTCGGCGCCACCGGCACCGGCAAATCCACATCGCTGGCTGCGATGCTGGGCTTTCGCAACCACAACAGCCGCGGCCATATCATTTCTATTGAAGACCCGATTGAGTTTATACACCAACATCAGGGTTGCATCGTCACCCAGCGCGAAGTGGGCATAGACACCGACAGCTTTGAAGTGGCGCTGAAAAACACCTTGCGCCAGGCGCCAGATGTGATTTTGATTGGTGAGGTGCGAACCCGTCAGACCATGGAGTATTCCGTGCAGTTCGCTGAAACCGGGCATTTGTGCCTGGCGACTTTGCACGCCAACAACGCCAACCAGGCGCTGGACCGGATTATCCAGTTTTTTCCACCCGAACAGCATGGCCAGATCTGGATGGACCTATCGCTGAATTTGCGCGCCATTGTGGCGCAGCAGCTGGTGCCCACACCAGACGGCAAAGGCCGGAAAGCGGTTGTTGAAGTGTTGATTAATACGCCGCTGGCGGCCGATCTGATTCGCAAGGGCGAAGTGCACAAGCTTAAAGACCTGATGGCCAAATCCAACGAAATTGGCATGCGCACTTTTGATCAGGCGCTGTATGAGCTGTATTCCGAAGGTTCAGTGACGTATGAAGATGCTCTGGCACACGCCGACTCAGCCAACGATTTGCGTTTGATGATAAAGCTTGGAACCGACGCCCAAGGGGTGGACAAGTTGTCGTCTTCGGTGGACAAACTGACCATTCAGCAGGACTGATGCACTAAGAAAAATATCTCGAAGAATGTGTTATAAGCAATTGATGACAATTGCAATTGTGACGGCCGCAACCACCTGAGTATACTCTGGCCGTTTATAATCAGGAGTCATCAAAAAAATGAAATCGACCCGTCTTGCCTTTGTTATCCGCCAGACTACTCTGGCTGCCATCGCAGCGCCCGCGACTGTCTTTGCCGGCGGTTTTTCCCTTAACGAGCAGAGCGCCAGCGCCATGGGCGTGGCGAATGCGGGTGCGGCAGCAAACCCGGAGAACGCATCCACGGCGTTTTTTAATCCAGCGGGTATGAGCCAGTTGAAAGGCACCAATATGTCATTTGGTGTGGCCGTTCTGGATATTGATGCTGAAGCTAAAAGCGGCAGCACTATCGCGACTGACGCATTAGGCGATCCAGTTAAGGGCTCGGGCGGTGGCGATATTGCTGGCTTGGCCGTACTGCCCAACTTTTTCATGACTCACGAAGTGAACGATTCTATCGATGTGGGCTTTGGTATCCATGCGCCTTACGGGTTGGCGGCGGATTACGATGACGATTTTGCTGGCCGTTACTTTGCTGATAGAACCGAGCTGACAGCGATTTCTTTTACCCCTTCTATCGCTGTCAACAATGGCAAAGGTCTTTCAATGGGCGTGGGCGTCAACGTCATGTATGCCGAAGCTCGTTTGACAAAGTTCCAAGACATTAGGGCAGGGCTTGCAGCGCAATCTGATGATGCCACGGCTCGCATACTGGCAAAAAACTACGAAGCGGCTTACGGGGCGCCTTATTCTGATGTTAACGGTGATGATATCGCCGTTAACTTTCGCGCTGGCTTTTTGTATGAACTGTCTGACCGCACTCAATTTGGTCTGATGGCACAAACCGGAACCGAGTTTGAGTTGAAAGGCGATGGCGAGATAAGTGGTTTTCCCAAGCCGCAAGCACCAGGCGTATTTGTGCCAATCACGCTGAAAGAAGGGACCAGTGTTCCGCTGGCTATCCCGGAGAGCATTACCGTAGGTGCTCGCCATCAGCTGAATGATTCAGTGACCGTGCTTGCCGGCGCCACCTATGCGCGCTGGAACCGGTTCGAGGGCCTTGACGTGTTCAGTACGGAAGGCGATGGTGGCCAGATATCTCAGGCTCTTGGGCGTACAGGCGATCAACCGCTCAGCCACGTTACTGAAAAATGGCAGAATACTTGGCAGTTTAATATTGGTGGAATCTGGCAAGCTACGCCTGTATGGGCGTTCAAGGCAGGCTATGCGTGGGATGAATCGCCGGTCGACGAATTCGTAACCGCCCGCGTTCCGTCATCAGACCGTCATTGGCTGACATTGGGTACTCAGTGGAAAGACGCGCAAAGCGGCTGGACGGTGGACGCCGCCGTTGGCGCGTTGTTGTTCACAGACGAGCCAAAGATTAACGAGTTCGTTTATCAATATGACACCCCCAGTCAGAAAGATCCGGTCGCGCGCGATTCAAACTACAAAGGCGAATACGAGCTTGATGCCTGGAGTGCCTCGGTGCAAGTCAGTAAAGCTTTTTAACGATGGATTTCAAAAAAATAAAGGCAGACTGATTTAATTTAGCATTTGTCCGCGGTAGATGATTTTTTCTTCTGTGGCGGGTTCGCTCCCTGGCCTGCTCCCGCTGTCTTGGCTGCGGATGTGTCATCGATAACTTCGATTCCCCGATACACTTTGCTGGAGTGTTCCTCTGTTGTCACACCCAGTTCCGGCACTCGGACCAGCATGCGCTTCCAGGTATCGATTAACGTCTGGGAGCTGCTGCTACTGGCATAGTCTGCTATACGCTGTTTTAGGTGTTCTTCTGTCGGATGCAAGTGTGCTCCAAATTCGGATCCAACCAGCCGGCGGCACTGGTAAACAAGTTTCAGCCGGTTGCGGTCCGGTAGCCAGCTGCGCTCACGGGTCAGTCAAAAGGGGACCTAGTGTGCCTGATCCCAGTTATCACCCACGCCGGCTTCTACCAACAAGGGCACAGCGAGTTCCGCCGCGCCCGACATGCGCTTGATCAGTCCTTCGCGCACCGCGTTTACCATCTCTTCTTTTACTTCGATGATCAGTTCGTCGTGTACCTGCATGGTCATGCAGGCGCTGTCCGGGTATTCAGCCAGCAGCCAGCGCTCCACTTCAATCATTGCGAGCTTGATGATGTCGGCAGCGGTACCCTGCATGGGCGCATTAATCGCGGTGCGCTCGGCGGCCTGCTGCAGTTGCTTGTTGCGGGCGTTGATCTCGGGCAGGTACAAGCGCCGGCCAAACAGTGTTTCCACGTAGCCGTCTTCGTGAGCCTGTTTGCGAATGTTGTCCATGTACGTCAGTACGTCGGGGTAGCGCTCAAAGTAGCGGTCGATGTACTGCTGGGCCATTTTGCGCTCGATGTCCAGCTGCCGCGCCAGACCAAACGCTGACATGCCGTAAATCAATCCAAAGTTGATGGCTTTAGCGCTGCGCCGCTGGTCGGTGTTTACGTCTTCCAGCGTCACCCCAAACACTTCCGCTGCGGTGGCTTTGTGAATGTCTTCGCCTTTGGCGAACGCGGTTAGCAGGCCTTTGTCTTCCGATAGGTGCGCCATAATGCGCAGTTCAATCTGGGAATAGTCTGCTGCTAGAAGCTTGTAGCCTTTCTTGGCGACAAACGCCTGGCGAATGCGCCGGCCTTGCTCGCTGCGAATGGGTATGTTCTGCAGGTTGGGTTCTGACGATGACAGGCGCCCGGTGGCCGTGACTGCTTGATGATAAGACGTGTGCACGCGCCCGGTGCGGTGGTGGATCAGCTCTGGCAGGGTGTCTGTGTAGGTGGATTTGAGCTTGCTCAGGCTGCGGTGTTCCAGCAGCAGCCTTGGCAGTTCGTGGCGGTGAGCCAGTTCCTGCAGTACCGGTTCGGCCGTTGAGGGTGCACCTTTGGGCGTTTTTTTGAGAACTGGCAAGCCCAGCTTTTCATAAAAAATAGCCTGCAGCTGTTTTGGCGAGCCAAGGTTGAAAGTCTCCCCGGCGGCTTCATACGCGGCTGTTTCCAGTTCGGCCATGCGTTCAGCCAGTTCCTGACTGTGCTGGCGCAGGGTGCTGGCGCTGATCAGCGTGCCCCTTTGCTCCATGCGCGACAGCACGGGTACCAAAGGCAAGTCAATGTCTTCATACACCGACTGCAGCTTACCGGTAGCCGCCAGTTGCGGGCGCAGCGCCTGATGCAAGCGAAGGGTAATGTCGGCGTCCTGAGCGGCGTAAGGGCCGGCTTTATCCAGCTCCAGCTGGTTGAACGTCAGCTGCTTGGCGCCCTTGCCCGCTAGGGATTCAAAGGTTGTGGTTTCCTCGCCCAGATAATGCAGAGCCAGGGCGTCCATATTGTGGCGTGAGGACACCGAGTTCAGCACGTAGGATTGCACCATGGTGTCTTCGGCAATGCCTTCCAGGCAAATGTCGTGGTTGGCCAGCACGTTCTTGTCGTACTTCAGATTTTGCCCCACTTTTTTATGATTGGGGCTCTCCAACAGCGGTTTCAGCTGGGCCAGCACCGCGTCGCGGTCCAGCTGTTCGGGCGCGCCCATGTAGTCGTGGCAAAAAGGCACGTAGGCTGCTTCAAGCGGTTGTACGGCAAACGACACGCCAACAATCTCTGCAGTCATGTATTTCAGGCTGGTGGTTTCGGTGTCAAAGGCGAATCGCTTTGCGGCTGCTAAGCGCTCTACCCATTGATCCAGCTCTGCCTGGCTGGTGATGATGCTGTAGTGCTTGTCGCCGGGCTGAACGGGTTCCGCCGGGCTACTTTGATGTGTGGTGCTATTATTTGGAGTGCTATTATTTGGGGTGTTCTGATCAGGCGTGCTGTGGTCAGCGCGGGGTTTAGCAACCGCGGGGGCAGTGGTTTGGGGGTCTAAACGTTCAAGTTCGTTGACCCAGCTGCGCAACTCGTATTCGCGGAACAGCTCCAGCAGTGCGCTGTTGTTCTGCTCGCGTTCCTGCAGATCTTCCAGTCCGAACGCCAGCTCTACGTCCAGTTTGATGGTGGCCAGGGTCCGGCTCAGGGGTAAGGTTTCCTTGGCATCCCGAAGGTATTCCCCAACCTTGCCCTTGATGTCATCGGCGTTGGCCATCAGGTTGTCGATGTTTTGGTATTCCTGCAGCCATTTTACCGCGGTTTTCGGGCCGCACTTGTTGACGCCCGGTATGTTATCCACTTTGTCGCCTACCAACGCCAGGTAATCGATGATCTGCGCCGGTGTTACGCCGAACTTTTCTTCAACACCGGCGGTGTCCATGTGGGTGTTGTTCATGGTGTTGATCAGCGTTACGTGCGCGCTCACCAACTGTGCCATATCTTTATCACCCGTGGACACCACCACATCGATACCCTTGTGGGTGGCCTCAAAAGCCAGGGTGCCAATTACGTCATCGGCTTCCACGCCATCCACAATCAGCAGCGGCAGGCCCATGTGCCTGACAATCTGGTGAATGGGCTCAATCTGTACGGCCAAGTCCTCAGGCATCGGCGGGCGGTTTGCCTTGTAAGCTGGGTAAAGGTCGTTGCGGAAAGTTTTGCCTTTGGCGTCGAACACCACCACAATTTTGGAACCGGGGAAGTCCAAGTCTAGCCGGCGTATCATGGCAATAACGCCCTTGATGGCCCCGGTTGGGTGGTTTTTGCTGGTTATGAGTGGTGGAAGTGCGTGGTAAGCGCGGAAAAGATAAGAAGAACCGTCTACAAGAACCACGGGTGGCGTGTGTTGTTCAGTCATAACTGTCTGTGCCTGCAATCGTATTGAAGCGTGGGTTGCCTTGTGTAACTCTAATGGGAGCGAGTACGGCAATGATAAAATTATGATGATGATAGAAAAGTACGGCAATGATAAAAAAGTACGGCAATTATTTCAGGTGCGAAACCGGCTTGAAAAAGTCAGCAGACCGGCAATAAACGCAGCGTAAAAAGATGGCTAAGAGAGTATCACGAAAATGAAAACAATCATTTTACCACTTGTGTTGTTGGCTCGGCCGCTAGCGCCCATTGTTGCCCAGGAAACCGGCAATCTGGACGACACCTTCGTAGAAACGCCCACGCAGCCTGTGATCATTTCGGATTATCAGTCGTCTAACGCAGGCACCCAGATTGTTATCCGCAGCGGCGAAAACGAAGTGTATTACGAGTACCGGGTGAATGGTCAGGTGATGGAAATAAAGGTTGTGCCCCAAATGGGGCCGGAATATTACCTGGTACCTGCGGACGGTGGCTGGGCCCGTGAAAGTGAAACCGGCGTGCTGGTGCCAAGCTGGGTGCTGTTCCGCTGGTAGTGATGAATGCGTTGTTAACCAAGCTGGCAGAATAATTTTTGAACGATGTTTGCCTTTAATGCGAGCACGCTCACTTTTCTCCCTAAAGAGGGAGACTGATTCAGTCTTCCTCTTTAGGGTCGGTTAATTGTTGCAGCCTGCGAATATCTATTTCGTAAAGTGTTTGTTGGGTCTGAATGTCTTGGGTCTGATGGTCAATTTCCTGTTCAATACCTAGGATCTGAACTTCCAGTCGACGAATCTTCTCCAGGGTTGCCTCGGGAATCTTTTGCCCAGAGCGTTCCAGGTCGGCGGCGGGGCTTTGTTCGGCGCTCAGCTGCCCAGAGATGACTGTAATATTGTCTTTTTTCAGGCTGATTAGCCCTTCCAGCTCGCGAATTTTCCGGTTCATGGCGCTGCGTGCCTGATCTGGATGGCTAAAGCGCTTTAGCAGTTTTTGGTCTTGTTTGCGTTGGAGCTCCAGGGCGTTTTGGCGTTGTTGCTGGGCATTGCGCTCGGTTAGTTCGTGTTCTGTAGGGGAGGGCGCAATAACGGTGACGACACGCCCATTGTTGTTAAGAATGTCGTAGCCGCGCTGTGTTGCTTCCTGTGGAACGCTGCTGCCAATGACCACCTGGCCGGTTTCGTCCGTATATCGATACATGCCGGCGTGGGCCGAAGCGGCACTGATGGCACCGGTGCCAATCAGACTGAACATGAGGAGTGAAGAGGTCAGGTATGTCGCCATTCGTCAAACTCCGTAAGATTCTCGATAGCGCGTCACCGCATTGGCGTGTTGGCCGAAAGCGGGGTTGCAACTGATGTAGTCCAGTACCTGGTCGAGCCCGATAATGCTGACCACGGGTATGCTGAACTGTTGTTCTACTTCCTGAATAGCAGACAACTTGTCTTTGCCTTTTTCCTGGCGGTCCAGCGCGATCAATACCCCGGCGGGTTCGGCACCCGCCTGACGGATGATCTCAATTGCTTCGCGAATGGCGGTGCCAGCGGTAATAACATCGTCTATAATCAATACCCTACCGTTTAAGGGCGCACCGACGATGCTTCCGCCTTCACCGTGATCTTTCTTTTCCTTACGGTTAAAGGCAAAAGGTTTATTGTTACCAGCCTCAGCCAACGCCATAGCCGTTACGGTAGCCAACGGGATGCCCTTATAGGCGGGCCCGAAAATAATGTCATAATTCAGGGCACTGCGTTCAATGGCAGCGGCGTAGGCTTGGCTCAACTGTAGAAGATCATTGCCGGTGTTGAATAGGCCCGCGTTAAAAAAGTAGGGGCTGATACGTCCGGATTTGAGTGTAAATTTGCCAAAACGCAGGACATTGCGTTGTATGGCGAACTCAATGAAATTTTTCTGATAGTCCTGCATAGCGCGGCTTCTAGGGCTGTTGGTCTTTAAAAATTGCTTAAAATTGGTATCATACACACAAACCGAATCAGGGAATACGTATGCGGGTAGTATCAATCAGCGTCAACGGTCTTGAACAGGCTGTTGGGAAAGGTTTTTTTGACTGGATAGCAGGGCAAGATGCCGACGTTATCTGCGTTCAGGACCACCGCATGCGCGCCTACGAGGTTGAAGACCGCCAGCTGGTGCCAGAAGGCTATCAAGCCTATTTTATTGACGGCGAAAACAATGAAGATGGCGGCGTTGGAATTTATACCCGTCACTTCCCTAAAGCCATTATGTATGGCTTCGCTAACGAGCAGGCTGATCGCGAAGGCCGGTTCATTCAAGCCGATTTCGACAAGGTCTCAGTAGCCTGCGTGCTGGCGCCTTGCGCCCTTGGCTTGGAAGACGACCCGATTGGTGGTGACGACCTGACCGTTCTGGATCGCAAAGACGATTTTATGGATGCGTTTGGCGCACACATGCAAAAGACCCTGCGTAAACGCCGGCAGTTTATCGTGTGTGCCAACCTGCAAAGTGCTCATCATGTCACCGATGCCAGTCCGCGCTATCACAAATTGGACGTATCCGGCTTTTTGCCCCACGAGCGAGCCTGGCTAGACCGTTTGTTCGAAGACATGGGCAGCATCGATGCGTTCCGGGATATTAACAAACAAAGCAATCAGTTCACCTGGTGGCCGGAGTGGGCGTCAGGTTGGCGCAAGCAGTCGGGTATTCGGGTGGACTATCAGATTGCGACACCGGGTATTCGCAAGACCATTCAAGATGGCTGGATTGATGATGACACCCGGTTTTCTGATCATGCGCCGGTGGTGATGGATTACGACATCGAGATTGGATTTTAGGGTGACCACGAACATCGGGAACGGATTTAGACTCCGTCCCCGATTTGAATCAAGTCTTTGACTTTCGACACCCAAGGTTTTGAGTTAGCCGTTAAGTGCGTCGTTCTGCAGCGTAAATAACGTTTCAATACCCTGTTTGGCCAGTACCAGCATGCTGTCCAGTTCTTCCTGGACGAAAGGCGCGCCTTCTGCCGTGCCCTGAATTTCGATAAAGCCACCCTTATCCGTCATCACCACGTTCATGTCAGTTTCTGCAACCGAATCTTCCGGATAGTCCAGATCCACAACCGGTTTGCCTTTGAATACGCCGACGGATACCGCGGCAACCATCTGCTTCAATGGCGATTTCTTCAGGCGTTTTTGTGCTACCAAGAAATTCAGCGCGTCTACCAGCGCCACGCAGCCACCGGTGATGGCGGCGGTACGGGTGCCGCCGTCGGCTTGAATGACATCGCAATCGATGGTGATGGTGTGTTCACCCAGTGCTTTCAGGTCCACCGCAGCGCGTAGGGAGCGGCCAATCAGGCGCTGGATTTCAACCGTGCGGCCACCTTGTTTGCCGCGGGCTGCTTCGCGCCCCATACGGCTATTGGTAGAACGGGGCAGCATGCCGTACTCCGCGGTAATCCAGCCCTGACCTTCGCCGCGCAAAAACGGCGGCACCTTGTTTTCCACCGATGCCGTACAAATTACCTTGGTGTCGCCGAACTCGATCAGCACAGAGCCTTCGGCGTGGCGGGTGTAGTTGCGGGTAATGCGAATGTCTCTGGGTTGTTCGGGGGTTCTGCCACTGGGTCGCATATAAAAGATTCCTGATGGGTTAATGAGCAGCGTGTCTGGATCACAGGCTCGCGGGTGCCAATGAGTGCACGCAGTATAGCACGGCCGTGCCGGCCTCCGACCCGCCAGGCCCGAGTACTCTGACGCCGCCGTAGAATCCGCTTACTGCGGTTCACTGCTCGACGCTCTAGCCTGATAGACTCTGTAAAAGCTTGGCTGAACAGGCTGATAAACGATGCTGGAGTTACCATGATTCGAAGTATGACTGCCTTTGCGCGCCAGGAAACTCGTGGCGACTGGGGTGTACTGACCTGCGAAATTCGCACCGTTAACCATCGCTACCTGGAGCCATCATTCCGCTTGCCGGAGTGCCTGCGAGGGCTGGAAAACGATTTTCGCGAACAGCTGCGCAAACAATTGAAGCGCGGCAAGGTAGATGTGAGTCTTCGCCTGCACGCCAGTGACCAGGCTCAACACAGCTTTGCCATCGACGAGCCGCTGACCCAGGCGCTGAACGACGCGGCCAAACGCATTAGCCGGATTCTGGACAACCCTGCCCACATCAGCGCGCTGGACGTATTGCGCTGGCCGGGTGTTATGACAACGCCCGAGCGGGATTACACCGAAGCCAAAGCCGCCGCCGCCAGCCTGTTTGAGCAAACCACAAACGAACTGGTCGCGGCAAGAACACGTGAAGGCGAGCGCTTGCTGGCCATTTTGGAGCAGCGTCTGATTGCCATACACGCCCAAGTGGCTGACGCGCGTGAGCGCATGCCTCAGCTGCTTCAGGCTCAAGAGCAACAGCTGCGCGAGCGTTTTGAAAAAGCCAAAATAGAGCTCGACCCGGAACGCATAGCCCAGGAAATGGTGATGCTGGCGCAAAAAAGCGATGTCGCCGAAGAACTGGATCGGCTGGATGCCCACGTGGCTGAAGTACGCGATACCCTGGCCAGTGAGGACGCCGTCGGCCGACGCCTGGATTTTTTGATGCAGGAGCTGAATCGCGAAGCCAATACCTTGAGCAGTAAAAGCATTGACGCCGGCCTGACCCGCGCCGCGGTGGACCTGAAAGTGTGGATTGAGCAGCTGCGCGAGCAGGTTCAGAACATAGAGTGATGTTTTTTGGGGTTGCGATTGTCGATAAAGCGCGACGTAAGTCCGGTGTATGGCCATGGAGAATGAACGCATGAGTGCATTGGTTCAATCTGATAACGACTGTGGCTTAAGTGATAGCAGGCACGTTTTTGAGGCGATTGCGGCAGACTTGCTGGATAAAGGCTACAGTATCAAATCTACCGCTGTACCCAAAACCCTGCTGAACGGGCTCTGGCAACAGCTGCTCAGCAGGCCCCATCATCAGTTTGATCCCGCTGGTGTGGGGCGCCAGCAAGCCCACACGGTCAACAGCTCTATCCGCAGTGACGCCATAAGCTGGATAGAGCGCGATACGGCCGCGGGCGAGGATTGGCTGAACTGGGCCGCCGAGTTGCAGCAGGCTCTTAATCGCCGCTTATTTCTCGGCTTATTTTCTTTTGAAAGTCATTTTTCGCACTACGCGCCGGGTGATTTCTATAAAAAGCACCTGGATGCTTTCAAAGGCCAGCCAAACCGGGTGTTGTCGGTGGTGCTGTATCTGAACCCGGACTGGGCGCCGGGCGATGGCGGCGAGTTGACCCTTTATCACAGCGATCAGAACCATCACGGTGAACAGAGCCAGAGCATGCTCACAGTAACTCCCAGCATGGGCACCCTGGTGGCTTTTCTTAGCGAAGAATTTCCCCACGAAGTTCTCCCAGCCAAGCGTGACCGCTACGCCATAGCCGGCTGGTTTCGGGTGAACACAACCAGCACCGAGCGGGCAGATCCGTCTGATTAACGTGTTACCGAATTGCTAAGGCCCAGTGTTGAGCGGGCTTGAAACGCATCTCACAGCGCCGCCTAGTCCGTCTTACCCCTATTGCGATTGCGCCGGCAGCGCTCCGAGCAGTGCACCACTTCGTCCCAACAGTTTTGCCACTTTTTACGCCAGCCGAAAGGGCGCCCGCAGGTGGGGCAGGTTTTTTGCGGCAAAGGTTTTTTGGCGGTCATTAGCGTCTTCTTGGATGAAAGTTGTTACTGCTTGGTGCGTTTACGTGGCGTTGCAGTCTGCGCTAGGCTTCTTGCTTTACGTCCGGCCTGCATTTGAAATTGCGAGTAATGAATACCTGGTCCGTAATTCAGAAACAGCCGCGCCAAGTGATGTACGCCCCGCTGCCAGTCGATGTTCAGTAAATGACACAGAAAACTCACGTTACGTCGCGTTGCGTCAGTCGGGTTGCTGGTAAGCTCTTGGTATTTTGGGTGGAAAGCGGCATCATTTCACAACAATATGAAAGAATAAGCTGGTAGTAGGGCGTTTGTATTCTGCCGGTTTTGTCGGGATTCAGACAAGTAAAGGGCCAGAAGATGTTACACACTGTAAGCGAAACTTTGCCCACTTGTGCCGATGTTGTCGATTTGGCTCGCTATCCGATACACCGGCTGGGCAGCGCTGAGGGCCGGGCACTGACAGATAACTGTCGCCGCGCGCTGGTGCAAGACGGCTGCTGCACCTTGCCGGGCTTTTTACAGCCAGATGCGGTCACCGAAATGGTGCAGCTTGCAAACCGCCTTGAGCGCAGCGCCTGGGTCAGCAACAATTGTCACAACGTGTATTTTGAACCGTTTGATAGCTGCGTCGAGCCGCGTCACCCGCTGGCCCATCAGGAGCGCTCTGCCAAACACGGCATTGCTTACGATCAGATTCCAGACCAGGCGCCGTCGCGACGGCTGTACGAATCAGACGATCTGACGCGCTTTATCGCCGCGGTGCTGAAAAAGTCGGTGTTGTTCCGCAGCGCCGATCCGTTGGATGCGCTACAGATTACCCACTTCCACCCCGGTGAAGAGCTGGGTTGGCATTTTGATCGCAGCAAATTCTCCGTCACGATTATGTACCAGCGCGCCGAAGAAGGCGGCGATTTTGAGTACGTGCCGGCGTTGCGCACCAAACAGGACGAGCGTTACGACGATGTGAAAAACGTGTTGCAGGGTGATCGCAGCCGAATAACAGTGCAGTCCGGTGCGCCGGGTACTTTGGCGTTTTTTCACGGCAACTGCGCCATGCACCGGGTTACTTTGGTGAGGGGCCGTTTGCCCCGTATCAACTCGGTGCTGACCTACGGCGAGCACCAAAACATGCGCTTGAACGACCTGACTTCACAGCTGTTCTACGGCCGAACGTCGCCTATATAATCGCAAAAACCGGCCATGTGCGGAGAAGCTAAGGCAACTCGACTGCGCCAATAGTAGCAGTTGGGGTGCGGTGCTAGGTCAAAGGCCGTATAATTTTGGTTAACGGTTTTGCTTACGGGCTGCCATTTCAGATTGGGAGTTATTTGCATGAGTCATGCCGGAGAGCAGGGCACTCTGTTTATTATTTCTGCCCCCTCCGGGGCCGGTAAAACCAGCCTTGTGGCGCAGATGCTGAAGCACGACGCAAAACTTGAGGTGTCGGTGTCACACGCTACCCGCGCAATGCGCAGCGGTGAACAGGATGGCGTGAACTATCATTTTGTCAGCCGCAGCGCATTCGAGCTTATGATTGGCCGCGGCGATTTTCTGGAACACGCCGGCGTGTTCGGCAACTATTACGGCACATCGCAGGCATGGGTGCGCCAAACTCTGATGGCGGGCCGCGATGCAGTGCTGGAAATTGACTGGCAGGGAGCCCAACAAGTTCGGCGTTTGCAGCCAGATTGTGTGAGTGTGTTTATTGTTCCTCCGTCTGCTACTGCACTGCGAGAGCGCCTGACCGGTCGTGGCACCGATAGCGCGAGCGTGGTTGAGCGGCGTTTGGCGGAGGCTGAGGATGAGTGTAGCCGCGCCGTCGAGTTTGATTATCTTGTTGTTAATGACGATTTCGACCACGCCTTGGCGGATTTGCTGGCCATTGTTCGCGGTCAGCGTTTGCGTACGAACGTGCAACAACAGCGTCATGCTGCGCTTTTAGCCGGGCTTTGCAATCGTCGCGGGCTGCACGGGTAAGGGCTTTTACAGTGTACAAATCGGTTGCCTGGCAGTACACTAATTGGTCTGCAAGATACGTTATTCTATCTATTGGTTGAGGAAATCATGGCACGAGTTACCGTTGAAGATTGTCTTGAACACGTTGATAACCGCTTTCAGCTGGTGATGCTGGCGACCAAACGCGCGCGCCAGATTGCCACCAAAGGCGCAGATCCCATGGTGCCGCCAGAAAACGACAAGCCAACTGTCATTGCGCTGCGTGAAATCGCTGCGGGCTTGGTCAGCCGTTCGTTGCTGACCGAAGACATAGACGATTAGTAGTAAGGCGCTGAAATCCGTCCACACGGTTTTACAGCGTCACGATAGCCGCGTGCTTTAAGGACTAAGGAAAGACCCAAATGCACGCATTTGGGTCTTTTTGTTTCCGGGTTTCAAAATAAGTGAGGACGCGGTGTCATCAGAAGCAGCGGTAGACATGTTAACCAGAGAGCTGAGCAGCTATCTGGACACCAATCGCATTAATCAGGTGCGCCGAGCGTATTATTTTGCGGAACAAGCCCACGAGGGGCAAATGCGCAAGAGCGGTGACCGTTACATAAGTCATCCGTTGGCCGTCGCCCGCATTCTTGCTGAAATGCGGCTGGATCATCAAAGTCTGATGGCCGCCATGCTGCACGACGTGATTGAAGACACCGGTATACCCAAGGATGCGCTCGCTGACCAGTTCGGTGAAGATGTCGCCGAGCTGGTTGATGGCGTCAGTAAGCTGACCCAGATCGAATTTCGCACCCGCGCCGAAGCCCAGGCCGAAAACTTTCAGAAAATGACGCTGGCCATGGCCCGTGACATTCGCGTGATTTTGGTAAAACTGGCGGACCGCCTGCACAACATGCGCACCTTGGGCCCTATGCCCTATGAAAAGCGCAAACGCATTGCGACTGAAACATTGGACATTTACGCACCCATCGCCAATCGCCTAGGCATGCACAGCATTTCGACGGAGCTGGAAGACCTCGGGTTCTCGACGATGTATCCCATGCGTTCGAAGTTCATTTCCAAAGCGGTGACCAAGCTGCGCGGCAGCCATCGGGAGATCATCGATGAAATTCGTGGCCGCCTGCGCGACAAGCTGGAAGAGCGGGGCATGCCCGGCCGGATTTTAGGGCGTGAAAAACATTTGAACAGTATTTATAACAAGATGAAGTTCAAACAGAAATCATTTCGTGAAATCATGGACGTGTACGCGTTCCGAATCATTACCGGCAACGAAGACGATTGTTATCGAATTCTGGGCGCTGTGCACAGCTTGTATAAGCCCATGCCCGGGCGTTTCAAAGACTACATTGCGATGCCCAAGGTGAACGGCTATCAGTCGCTGCACACTACCTTGTTTGGTATGCACGTAAATATCGAAGTTCAGATTCGCACGGAAGAAATGGAGAATATTGCCAACAACGGTATTGCGGCTCATTGGCTGTACAAGAATGAGCCGTCTAACGGTACCAGCGTAAACCAAGCTCGGGTAGACCGCTGGGTGAAAGGCTTGATGGAAATGCGCGAGCGTGCTGACGATTCGCTAGAGTTTATTAAAAGCGTCAAAGAAGACCTGTTTCCCGATGAAATTTACGTGTTTACGCCGCGCGGAAAAATCATGGAACTGCCCGGCGGTGCCACGTCGGTGGATTTTGCCTATGCCATCCATACCGATATTGGCAACGCCACTGTGGCGTGCCGCATCAATCGCAACTTGGGCTCGCTGAGCCAGCCGTTGCAAAGCGGGCAAACGGTGGAAATCATCACTGCGCCCGGCGCCAGGCCAAACTCCGCCTGGCTCAACTTTGTGGTAACCGGCAAGGCTCGTGGCAGTATTCGCCATGTGGTAAAAAGCGACAAGCACGCTGAGTCCCTGGAACTGGGGCATACGCTGCTCAAGCGTTCTCTGAAAGGCTTCAATACGCGTCTGGGTGACATTACAGCGGTTCAAAAACAGCGGGTTGTGGCTCACAACCAGGTGAACAGTTTCGACGATCTGGTTAGCGAGATCGGCCTGGGCAATCGCATGGCCTTTCTGGTGGCGCGTCAATTGGTAGTGGGCGCGCCCGAGGCCGAAAGTGGTGCTCCGGCGGCTGGCGTGGCTGAGGAAAGCCGGCGCCAGGGCCCGGTAACCATCTGTGGTTCGGACGGCGTGCTGCTGAAATTTGCCAGTTGCTGCAAGCCCATTCCCGGTGACCCGATTGTGGGCATCATGGATTCGGGCAACGGCATGGTGATTCACTCGGATACTTGCTCACATCTGCCAGACGATGAGCAGGGCAGGGCCATGCTGACCGATTTGAAATGGGCCAAGGATATTACCGATCAGTTTTCAGTAGAGTTGCGGGTGGAAATGGAGCGACAGCGTGGCATTATTGCGGAAATGGCCAACGCGGTAGCGATGGCCGACGGCAATATTGAACGCATCAACGTGGAAGATCAAAACGCTCGTTTTGGCATTGTCAGCCTGGTGGTACACGTGACGGGCCGGCACCATTTGGCGCGAGTAATGCGACGGGTACGCAATATTCGAGCGGTTACCCACATCAGCCGGGTTCGCTACTAAAAGCACCGAGGTCTTTGCTATCGTAGGTTCGTCAGATTTGACACCCGGCGCTAGGGCGGGTGAAAAGTTTTATTCATTAACAACAGGGATATAAATAACCATGGCCAACAAATCGATTATTGAAACTGAAAATGCACCGCAGGCGATAGGGCCTTATTCTCAGGCCGTGAAGGCTGGCGATACCGTGTACATTTCCGGTCAGATTCCGCTGGTGCCAGAAACCATGGAGCTGATACAGGGCGATTTTGCGGCAAACACCCGTCAGGTATTCGAAAATTTGAAAGCGGTTTGTGTAGCGTCCGGTGGCTCATTGCAGGACGTCGTTAAATTGAACATTTATATGATCGATCTGGCCAATTTCGCGGTTGTGAACGAAATTATGGCCACTTATTTCCAGAAGCCGTACCCGGCCCGCGCCGCGATGGCCGTTGCTGCGCTGCCAAAAGACGTACCCATCGAAATGGAAGCGGTAATGGTGCTGACCTAAGCGTCCTTGCGCTGATCGATCAGTTCACGGTATCCGGCGCGGAAGTCCGGATACCGAAACTCAAAGCCGGTTTTCAACAGACGTCGGTTACTGCACAGCTTGCTGCCCGCCCGGCCACCGCTGCGAGCGTCTTCGGCTGGCTTTTTGCAGTCGGTATATTGGCGAACCCATCGCACCACTTGACCCAGTCGGACCGGCTCGCAGTCGCTGGCCAGATAGCAGGATTGCAGGGTTTCACCAGCCGCCGCCATGGTGCTCAAATGCACGATAGCCCGAGCGGCGTCTTGCTGGTGAATTCGATTGCTGTAATTTGAATGCTCGGGAGGATTCAGTCGCCCATCCATCACCGCTTGCAGAAAACCTTGGCGTGACGGGCCATAAATGCCGCTGAACCGGACTACTGTGGCGGGAATACGGCCGGCCAAGGCTGTCTGCTCTCCCAGCAACACTTGCTGGCCGCTGAAACCACTCGGCTGTGTAGCACTTTCCTCATCGACCCAACCGTTATCGTCTTGCCCATAAACTCCGGTGCTGCTAATAAAGAACAATCGGTTTGGTGTCTGGCCCTGTAATTCACGCAGCAGATTTTCCAGGCCTTCCACATAAGCTGCGTGGTAGCCCTGTGCGGTATAAGCCGACGGCGTCAGGCAATAAATAACCTGATCCAGCCGCGGCGGCAATGCGTCTTTCAGGGTTGCGAGCTGGGTTAAGTCCGCGGTTACTGGCGTAATATCCTGGGGTAGTTGATCCGTGCTTCGACGCAGGCCGAACACGTCGGCTCCGGATTGCAGTAGCAGGGTGGCAATGGCGCCTCCCAGATTGCCGCACCCTGCTAGCAAAATTCGTTGGTTTTTCAGGCCTTCAGCGATTGCCATAGACAATATCAATCCTTATGCTTTGAACCATAGATAAATCAGACATCGAACGCTGTTCAGCACCGGAGCCCGCCATGACTCTTACCGAGTTACGATACGTTGTTACGCTTGCCCGTGAAAGGCATTTTGGCCGCGCCGCGGAGCGCTGTCACGTTAGTCAGCCCACCCTCAGTGTGGCGGTACGAAAGCTTGAAGAAGAGCTGGGTGTGCCACTGTTTGAGCGCAGTAAAAGCAACATTCGGGTCACCGAAAGTGGGCTGCGCATTGTTGAGCAGGCGCAGCGGGTGCTGGATCAGGTGGGTGTGATTAAAGACATGGCGCAGGATGGCAAAAACCAGCTCATCTCTCCGCTTAAGGTTGGAGCCATTTACACCATAGGTCCCTACCTGTTTCCGCATTTACTGCCTGAGCTGCGGCGTGCGGCGCCAGATATGTCGCTGTATATAGAAGAAAACTACACCGCGAGCCTGCGTCAGAAACTGCGCCATTCAGAATTGGACGCTATCATTGTAGCGCTGCCGTTTGAGGAAGCCGAAGTGGTTACCCTGCCGCTTTACGACGAACCCTTTGTGGTGCTGATGCCGGCAGATCATCCGCTGACCGCCTGCGATGAAATTACCGCGGAGCAGTTGGCGCAAGAGCAGCTTCTGCTATTGGGGCCGGGGCACTGCTTTCGCGACCAAGTGCTGGAGTCTTTTCCGCCTTTGATTGCAACCGTTACCCGGCGCAGGGAAAGCAATGGCCCTACGCTGGTGACCGAAGGCAGCTCGCTGGAAACCATCCGCCATATGGTAGCCTCGGGCTTGGGTGTGACCGTTGTGCCGCTGTCAGCGGCCACCGGCATGCGCTATCACGAAGGCGTGCTGGCGGTACGGCCATTTGCTGCGCCCGTGCCCTTTCGGACCGTAGCTCTGGCTTGGCGGGTAACTTTCCCGCGACCCAAGGCCATTGACGTGCTGTCGCTGGCGGCGAGCCAGTGCCGGGTCGTGGCAAAAGCCAGTGCCGCCGAGCCAGCAGCGGCTAAGGGTTAGGCCAGCGGCGATGGCACTGGACGATATACCGGTCACCCAGCTGAAGGGCGTAGGCAACGCGCTTGCAGAAAAGCTGGGCAAGCTGGGCATCGCCTCGCTTCAGGATTTGCTGTTTCACTTGCCTCACCGCTATGAGGATCGCACCCGCATCACAGCCATGGGCAGTCTACGCATCGGCGACGTGGCGGTGGTGGAAGGTGAGGTCATGAAAACTGACGTTGTGATGAGCAGGCGCCGCAGCTTGCAGGTTACCCTTAAAGACCACAGCGGTTTTGTCAATCTGCGTTTTTTTCATTTTAACGCGGCCCAGAGTAACCAGTTTGCCGAAGGCACCCGGGTGCGCTGTTTTGGTGAAGTGCGCGCGGGTCGTTCCGGCTACGAGCTGTATCATCCCGAATACCAAACCAGTCCGACGCCTATGGTGGATGCAGGCAGTGCCACATTGACCCCAGTGTATCCACTTACCGAGGGTATTCAGCAGCCCCGGGTGCGGGCTTTGTGCCAGCAGGCGGTGGCGTATTTGAAGCGCTACCCTATTTACGATTGGCTGCCGCCTTGGGTACTGGTGGACTATCAGTTGCCGACCATCACCGCCGCGGTAGAACTGGTGCATTCACCCTCCGCCAACGCTTCGGTGGCGCAGTTGCTGGAAGGGCGCCATCCGGCGCAACAGCGGTTGGTGATGGAAGAACTGTTGGCGCACCAACTAAGTCTGTTGCAAGTGCGCGAACAGATTCAGACGCGCCAGGCGCTGCCGTTGCTGCCGCAGGGCGATTTAAGCGAGCGTTTTCTAGAGTCTTTGCCATTTCGCCTAACCGGCGCTCAGCGCCAAGTGCTTCAGGAAATTCGCCAGGACCTCACCCAGCCTTTACCCATGCTGCGTTTGGTGCAAGGCGACGTAGGTTCCGGCAAAACCGTGGTCGCGGCGCTGGCGGCCTTGCAGGCTATCGCGGCGGGCACTCAAGTGGTTTTGATGGCGCCCACTGAAATTCTGGCGGAGCAGCACTATCAGAATTTCTGCGCCTGGCTTATGCCTCTGGGTATTCAGCTCACGTGGCTGTCGGGAAAAGTGAAAGGCAAGGCGCGCCAGCGGGCCTTGGAGGCGCTTTCAAGCGGTGCCGCTGACATGGCTATTGGCACCCACGCGCTGTTCCAGAACGATGTGGTATTCGATCGTTTGGCGTTGGTGATTATTGACGAGCAGCACCGCTTTGGCGTGCATCAACGTTTGGCCTTGCAGGAAAAAGGCGCCGCCGGCGCGCTGGCGCCCCACCAGCTGATTATGACCGCTACGCCCATTCCGCGTACGTTGGCCATGAGCGCTTACGCCGACCTGGATACATCGGTCATTGACGAGCTGCCTCCAGGGCGCAAACCCATCGAAACGATTGTTGTGCCTGACGGTCGCCGTGACGGTGTGGTAGAGCGGGTACGCAATGCCTGTGAGGCCGGGCGGCAGGCGTACTGGGTGTGCACGCTGATTGAGGAGTCCGAGGTGTTGCAGTGTCAGGCGGCAGAAGTGAGTGCAACCGAGCTCGCTGAACGCCTGCCAAACCTGCGCATCGGATTGGTTCACGGGCGATTGAAAGGTCAAGAAAAAGCCGAGGTCATGGCGCATTTCAAGAGCGGTGCGTTGGACCTTTTAGTGGCCACCACCGTGATAGAAGTGGGGGTGGATGTGCCCAACGCGTCGCTGATCATCATTGAAAATCCTGAACGTCTGGGTCTGGCCCAGTTGCACCAGTTGCGGGGCCGTGTAGGGCGTGGCGAGCAGGCCAGTTATTGCGTGCTGATGTACCACCCACCGCTGTCGCTGAACGGTAAAGCGCGGCTGCAGGTATTACGCGACAGTCAAGACGGTTTTGTGATCGCGGAGAAAGACCTTGAGCTTCGTGGCCCTGGCGAAGTTTTAGGGACTCGTCAGACCGGTATGATGCAGTTCAGATTGGCGGATTTCGAGCGTGATCAGCATTGGATTGAAGTGGTTCGTGAAATAGCACCACGACTTATGGGTAATAAAATCGCGGTGCAGGGCCTGGTGCGGCGCTGGTTGGGTGAAAAAACCCGCTACGGTGAAGTTTAAACCTCATCTACATGCGATGAAGGGCTGCGTTGTTGTCTACTGTGATAACGAAAAAATGATCAACACAAGGTTATGCCTAATGGATGTTCCGTCCGCGGTTCGCCAGGCTTTTGGCGAATACGCAACCAGCATTTCAGTTCGCTTTGCCGCGCGTAGGAGGTAATCAACCCTGTTCGTCAGCACAAGAAATCCGACCGCTGCGTGCGCGCATCAAGTTTATAGCCAGGTCATCTGGCTGGTACGGCAGCTGCTGGCCGAACGCGAAGTAGGGTTGGCGATGGGTGTCCCTACTCCCTCTGGCATACACCGGCAGTCAATGCGGGGTGCGAAGCGCGTGTACAAGCGTTTCAATCAGCCGATTGCCAATCACGACAGCGTGCTGGAGATGGCCCACATGTTAACGCCTTGACGCTCTATTAGTTCACATCCTCGCTGAATACATGCACCCGAATGGCGGTGGCTGCGCGACGAATTTCGTCGGCGTGGCCTTGTTCAATGGCATAACGTTCTTTGTCCATTTTATTGACAAACTTCGGCTCCGTTTCCAGCCGGGCCTGATGAGTAGGCATGTGTTGCAGTTTGTCGTGCACCTGCTGAAAAACGGCAAACGGCGATTTTTGCAACAGCGTTGGCTCCACATGATCCAGCAGGCCTTTGATGCGCAAGCAAGCCTCAGAATACTCAACCTGATCCGCCTCTACCGCTTGTGCCAGGATACGAATACTTTCAATCATCGATTCACGCCGCTTGCGTGCGAACTCGCTTGCCTTTTTGCTACGTCGCTGATGAGTGCTTAATGCGCCGCGTTGGCGGTATATAAACAAGGCCAGAAAGATAATAGCGCTCAAGCCAAATGCGATTAACAGCCATTCTTGCCAGCTTTCCATGGAATGCTCCGTGATGACGATGTGTTTGCGGGCATCTGGGGATGCTGCAAACGCTGCCGGACGTACGGGTGGTGGGCCTTGCTGGACTTGAACCAGCGACCAATCGATTATGAGTCGATTGCTCTAACCAACTGAGCTAAAGGCCCGTAACGCGGGGTATTCTGATGCTTCGGTTTGCGAAGTACAAACAAAAGCGAGCTCTATTATAACGATGAGAGTAGGCGCTCGCCAGTGCTGTGACGCTTAAGTGTTGCCCTGATCGTCGATAAAGCCGCGCAAATGGTCCGAACGCGATGGATGACGCAGTTTACGCAGGGCTTTTGCTTCAATCTGACGAATCCGCTCGCGGGTAACATCAAATTGTTTGCCGACTTCTTCTAGCGTGTGGTCGGTGTTCATTTCGATACCAAAGCGCATGCGCAGTACTTTTGACTCACGGGCGGTTAAGCCGGCCAATACCGAGCGAGTGGCTTCGCGCAGGCCTTCGGCGGTGGCGGAATCAACCGGCGACAAGGCTTGGATGTCTTCGATAAAGTCGCCCAAATGACTGTCTTCGTCGTCGCCAATCGGGGTTTCCATGGAGATGGGTTCTTTGGCAATCTTCAACACTTTGCGAATCTTGTCTTCCGGCATTTCCATGCGCTCGCCCAGCTCTTCCGGCGTGGGTTCGCGGCCCATTTCCTGCAACATTTGGCGCGAAATACGGTTCAGCTTATTGATGGTTTCAATCATGTGCACCGGAATGCGGATGGTGCGGGCCTGATCCGCGATGGAACGGGTAATGGCCTGGCGAATCCACCAGGTAGCGTAGGTTGAAAACTTGTAGCCCCGGCGATATTCAAACTTGTCGACCGCTTTCATCAGGCCAATGTTGCCTTCCTGAATCAGGTCGAGAAACTGAAGACCGCGGTTGGTGTATTTTTTGGCGATGGAAATCACCAGGCGCAGATTCGCCTCTACCATCTCTTTCTTGGCGCGGCGGGCCTTGGCTTCGCCAATGGACACCCGGCGGTTGATTTCCTTGATGTCAACAACGTCTAAACCCACTTCCAGCTGCACGTTTTTGATGCGCTTTTGTAAGCGCACGATTTCGTCCAGGCGCTCGGAAATCGCAGAAGCATAAGGTTTCTTGCTGCGAGCAATTTTTTCAGACCAGTCTAGGTTGATCTCGTTGCCGGGGAACGATTTGATAAATTCTTTACGATCCATCTTACTTTCGCGAATGCAGATGCGCATGATGGTGCGTTCATTTTGACGGATCATGTCGTTGGTGGAACGAACAACGTTCACCAGTCCATCAAATGCTTTGTTGCCCAGTTTGAACGGGGCAAACACCGCGCCCATCTCGTTCAGGGCTTTTTGGGTGCGCTTGTCGCTGCGGCCGTGTTGTTCCAACAGTTCATTGGCGACTGCCAGTTTTTCTTTTAGCAGGTCAAAGCGCAGGCGGGTTTCTTCGGGATCTGGACCGCTCTCAGTTTCTTCTTCTTCGGCATCGTCCGCATCGTCGTCGCCGTCTGACTCTTCACTGCTGACAGGCGCCGCCGGGGCAGGCTCTTCTGGCATGAACGGCTCAGCGTCGTCCGGGTCAAGAAAGCCGGCAACAATATCGCTCAACCGACCTTCATTGTCGATAATGCGATCGTAGCCCTGGATGACGGTGCCGGTGGTGCCGGGAAAATGCGCCACTGCTGCCATCACGTCGCGAATGCCTTCTTCGATACGCTTGGCGATCACAATTTCGCCTTCGCGGGTCAGCAGCTCAACGGTACCCATCTCGCGCATGTACATTCTCACCGGGTCGGTGGTGCGCCCGGCGTCGGATTCTACTGCGGCCAGAGCCGCTGCGGCTTCGGCAGTCGCCGCTTCATCGGCGGTTGCATCACCATCAGTCATAATCAACGTGTCAGCGTCCGGTGCAACTTCAGATACCTGAATGCCCATGTCGTTGATCATGCGAATGATGTCTTCGACTTGGTCCGGGTCAGCGATGTCTTCCGGAAGGTGATCGTTCACCTCGGCGTAAGTCAGGTAGCCTTGTTCCTTGCCTCGCGCGATGAGGTCTTTTAAACGTGATTTTTGCGAATTGCCCGACATAGACACCCTGTAAGCCCGCTAAAGTAAATAAATATTAAGCAACTATTGTAGCTGCCGACCGAATGCTGTGCCACCGACTGGTTAGGTGGTGACCAGTGCTTAAATTTCAAGTCCCGTTGTTCTTTGTGCCACTGCTCAATGTACGTAATTCACTGCGCTCTTCAGGGCTCAGGTTGACAAAGTTCCGCAGTAACGCGGCCAGTCTCTGCCGCCGCGACGCTTCTTCGTCCGGGCTGAGAAGCTCCCGTGCCGCTTCTAAAGTCTGTTCGCGGGCGGGCATATGCTCAATGCCGTCAAACATATGAAAAAAATGGTCCCTTGCCTGAGCGTCCGTAGCCAAGGCACTGATCAACGCTGGCTGGTTGGCCAGTTTGCGTTCCAAAATCCAGCTGGCGAACGCCGCTGCTTGAACAAACTGCCGTGAGCTGCGAGCCGCTTCGGCCACTTCGGCGGCCAGATCCGGCGCTTCAGTCAACGCCAGGCACAGCAGGCTGTCTTTACTCAGTTTTACGTCAATTCGCTGTTCTTGTATTCGTTCCCGCTGCCAGCTTTTGCTGCCGCCCCGTTCCTGCCAGGGCTTTTTCTGCCATTGGTCGCGGCCGCTGCAAAGGCGCAGCATTTCATGCCACATAGCGTCGCGCAGCGTACACTTAGGCATCTTGTTGAGCATAGGCTCAGCCCGTGCGCGCAACTCTCCGCGGTGCTCGGGCAGCTGCAGGTCCAGGCCGTTACTCTGGCGATCGAACAGATAGCGCGACAGCGGTATGGCCGCTTCAATCCGTTTGCTGAAGGCTTCGGCGCCCTCTTTACGAATCAGTGTGTCTGGGTCTTCACCTTGGGGCATCATCAAAAATTGCAGATGCAGACCGTCGGCCATCAGTTCTAATGCGTTTTCCAGCGCGCGATCTGCCGCGCGATACCCCGCTGTATCGCCATCAAAACAGAATATAATGTGGCGTACCTGGCGCATTAAAGCGCTCAGGTTGTCCTGATTGGTGGCGGTACCCAATGTGGCCACGGCAAACTGAATGCCATGCTGGGCCAGGGCGATGACGTCCATGTAGCCTTCAACAACCAACAACTTGTCCAGCTGCTTCAGGTTTTGCCGTGCTTCGTACAGGCCGTATATTTCACGGCTCTTATGAAAAACGTCAGACTCCGGCGAGTTGATGTATTTTGCTTTGTCGTCACCCAGAGTGCGCCCGCCAAAGGCGATGGTTTTGCCGCGGGTGTTGCGGATTGGAAACATCACTCGGTTGCGAAACAGATCTCTGGGCCGGCCATATTGGTCGGACACCGTTTTGGTTTCCAGCAGCGGTTCTTTAAAATTGGTGCCCGCAGCGTCGCATAACGCGGTGCCACCGGCGGGGGCAAACCCCAGCTGATATCGCTGGGTAACGGCCTGATCCAGCCCGCGCTGCTGCAGGTAGTCGCGGGCAAAAGCACCGGCTTCGCCGCTCAGCGCCTGTTGATAAAAACGGCTGGCAAAATCCAGTGCCTCTGTGAGCGTGCGAGTTTGCTGCATTTCCTGCTTCGCAGCCTGATCGTAGGGCACTTCCATTCCGGCTTTGCGCGCCAGATCTTCAACCGCCTCGGTAAAACCCAGGCCTTCGAATTCTCTTAAAAAACTGATTGCGTCGCCGTGTGCGCCGCATCCGAAGCAGTGGTAAAAACCTTTGTCTGGCCGCACGTTGAACGACGGTGTTTTTTCATCGTGAAACGGGCAACAAGCTTTGTAATTCGCACCGGCTTTTTTTAAGGTGACGCGGGAGCCAATCAGCTCGGCCAGATCGATCCGGTCTAGCAGATCTTCAACAAACCGTTGCGGGATCAGTCCGCTCATTCGGGCTCCGAGTGTGGCCTTAGACGGGGCCGTAACAGCAGGATAGACAATAGACAAAAATGCCGCCGAAACCAGGCCTCGGCGGCATTTTTAAATCGCTTTAAGCAGCCTGTGGCCGTTCAGGCGATTAATTTTTGCAGTCAAGCAGCGTTGCTAAAGCCAAGCAGCGTTGCTGGAACCTAGTACAAACGTTCAAACTTGCGCTGTTCACGCTGAAGCTTCTTGAGGTGACGTTTAACGGCAGCAGCAGCTTTACGCTTGCGAACAGAAGTCGGCTTCTCGTAGTGCTCACGACGGCGCACTTCGGAAAGGACGCCTGCTTTTTCGCAGGAACGCTTGAAGCGACGTAGGGCTACGTCAAACGGCTCATTCTCTTTCAGTTTAACAGCTGGCATTCGAAAATCACCTACCTGGTCTATTCGGTTCTATGGGTTCCGCTGGGCTTGCCCTGAGCGGTTCTAACACTGGCAGAAATGATTAAAACGTGACCAGTGCGTAATTTAGGGCGGCAACTATATCCCTTGGGCAGGGCTTAGGTCAATGTCTGTTCTGTGAAACTGTAGGTGCGCCCCGGGTTTCTGCTAAAATGCTCAACCTCTGCATTTTACTTCTTTTACTTTAATGGCTAATAACGATGCTGATCTTAGGTATTGAAACATCTTGTGACGAAACCGGCGTAGCACTTTACCACACCGAGCGCGGTTTGCTGGCCCATGCGTTGTTCAGTCAGGCAGCGATACACGCTGACTACGGCGGGGTGGTGCCCGAGCTGGCCTCCCGCGACCATGTTCGCAAGCTGTTGCCCTTGATCGAGCAAATTCTGGCTGAGGCAGGGCTTGCACGCACAAGCATCGAAGGCATTGCTTACACCGCAGGCCCCGGCCTTGTGGGCGCGTTGATGGTGGGCGGCGCCGTGGCTCACGCCCTGGGCTTCAGTATGGGCATTCCTGTACTGGGCGTGCATCACATGGAAGGGCATTTGCTGGCGCCAATGCTTGAGCAGAACCCACCGGCTTTTCCCTTTGTTGCATTGCTAGTGTCCGGTGGCCATACCCAGCTGGTGCAAGTCAGCGGTATCGGTGAGTACATTCTTTTGGGTGAGTCAGTTGACGACGCTGCCGGAGAAGCGTTCGATAAGACCGCCAAAATGCTGGGCCTGGATTACCCGGGTGGGCCCAGAGTCGCGGCGTTGGCTGAAAAAGGGCAGGCCGGACGTTATCGCTTCCCGCGGCCGATGACGGACCGCCCTGGGCTTGATTTTAGTTTCAGCGGGTTGAAAACCTTTACTTTGAATACTGTTAACGCCGTGCGCAAGGCGGGTGATTTGGGCGATCAGACCCGTGCTGATATTGCCCTGGCCTTCGAATCGGCGGCGGTGGACACCCTAGCGATCAAATGTAAGCGTGCGTTACAGCTCACCGGGTGCAAACGCTTGGTGATCGCTGGCGGCGTCAGCGCCAACACGCGGCTTCGAGTTTGTCTTGAGGCGATGACGGCGACACTTGGCGCGTCGGTGTTTTACGCGCGGCCGGAGTTTTGCACCGATAACGGAGCGATGATTGCCTACGCCGGGGCCCAGCGCTTGCGGGCAGGGCAACAAGATGGTGATCGCATTGCGGCGGTGCCGCGCTGGCCGCTGGAGTCTTTGCCGCCCTTGAGTCAGCCTTGCAATGAGGGCCTGGCGGGTGCTTGATGATTAGATTCTGGGATGCAGGCAGTCCTGATACGTCAGAGTAAGCACAGATTAAACGCGGGTTTCGCGCCCCTGCGCCGTTCGAACCAGGTTGTTGCGATGGCGAACAAGCGCCAGTAACGCCGATAGGCTGAGCGCCAGCACACAGCAGTACCGCTAAACGAAGGCGCTGACAAATGTCATAGTGGCGTGCTCTGGCCGGTGCAGACGGCTTGAGTCAAACTGTGCGATCATAGCTGAATTTTTTGGGTCTGATAGTCAGCCTTAGCCTTGCTGTCGGGCCGACTCAATCTGAAAAGATACAGTATCATCTGGAGTGCCTGTGGTAGATCGTGTGTTTATTGAGGGCCTGGAGGTCGAAACCGTTGTAGGGGTGTATGACTGGGAGCGGGACATCACCCAACGCTTGGTGGTAGATCTGAGCATGGATTGGGACAACCGCGTGCCCGGCGCGTCTGACGACGTCAAGGACGCGCTGGACTACGCCGCGGTGAGTGACTGCGTGACCCGCTGTCTGCAGGCGCTGCAACCCAAATTGATTGAGCACGCCGCAGAGGTACTGGCGGCCGAGTTGCAACAGGCGTTTGGTATCGAGTTTTTGCGGCTGAGCATTCGCAAGCCCGGCGCCGTGCCGGCAGCCTCCGCGGTGGGCGTCAGCATCGAGCGTGGGCGCCGCCTGTGAGCACTTCGGTGCTGGTGGGCATTGGCAGTAACCAAAATCGCGAAGCCTGTTTGCAGGCCGCGTTAGACGCCTTGGCTGACTGGTTTGGCGAATTGGCTCTGTCGCCGGTGTATGAGAGCCCGGCGGTGGGTTTTGACGGTTCCCCCTTTTTGAATATGGTTGCGGGGTTCGATACCGCCATGCCGCTGATAGAGTTGTCGCGCCGCTTTAAGAAGCTGGAGGCCGATCACGGCCGGGTGCGGGGCAGCGCGCGCTTTGCAGTGCAAACGCTGGATATTGACATCCTGACTTACGGTGACAAGGTTGGCGTGTTTTGCGGTATAGAATTACCACGTGCCGAAATATTGGTGAACGCGTTCGTGCTTAAGCCCCTGGCGGATGTGGTCGGGTCGCGTCTGCACCCCCAGTGCGGACAAAGCTATCAGAATTTATGGCAGCTACACCGCGCCGGTCCGCTGTTGCACAAGATCAACTTCAGCTGGCGCGGCCGTATAATTTCAAGCGCCGTTGGCGGCGCGGAAGCGAGCGATCAAGGCGTCGGTTGAGCTGTCGCTATTACCCGCGTTTGCCGGTGCCGGCTGGCCCAGCAGGCGCGGCAGAATGTTTTGTCCCAGCTGCTTGCCCAGTTCCACCCCCCACTGGTCGAACGAGTTCAGGTCCCAGATAACACCCTGTACAAAGGTGCGATGCTCGTACAAGGCCATCATCGCGCCGAGTGTACAAGGCGTAAGCTGCTGCATCACCAGAGTGTTGCTGGGTTGGTTTCCAGGCACCACTTTGTGCGAGGCCAGGCGGTCGACGTCTTGCGCGGACCGGCCTTCAGCAACCAGCTCGCGTCGGGCTTGTTTCAGAGTTTTTCCGACCATCATGGCTTGGGACTGGCTCAGGCAGTTGGCGAACAGATCGGCGTGATGATTCGCAATGGGGTTGTGGCTGACCAGCGGAATGATGAAGTCTGCCGGAATCAGCCGGGTACCTTGATGAATCAGCTGATGGTAGGCGTGTTGTCCGTTGGCGCCGAGCCCGCCCCAGATGATGGGGCCGGTATGGTAAGTGACCGCAACGCCTGCGCGCGTCACGCGCTTGCCGTTGCTTTCCATGTCTAACTGCTGAAGATAATCTGGCAGGCTGCGTAAATATTGGTCATAGGGCAAGACAGCGTGGCTGCTGGCACCCCACAAGTTGCTGTACCAGACACCCAACATGGCCATTACTACGGGCATATTCTGTGCCAGTGGCGCTTGCATGAAGTGTTCGTCCATGGCCTCGGCGCCCATCAGCAATTGGCGAAAATTGTCCATACCAATAGTCAGGGCCACCGGCAGACCGATGGCCGACCACAGCGAATAGCGCCCACCGACCCATTCCCACATCGGGAACAGGCTGTCTGCTCCGACACCGAAGGCTTGAGCGGCGTCGACGTTGGCGGACACCGCCGCAAAGTGGCGCGCAACGGCGTCTGTCTGCGGGCAGTGCTGAATCAGCCACTCACGAGCCACTTTGGCGTTTTCCAGGGTTTCGGGAGTTTTGAAGGATTTTGACTGCACCAGAAACAGCGTGGTGTGCGGACTTACCTGGCGCAAAATTTCACAAATTTCAGTGCCGTCAATATTAGCTGCGTAATGGCAGCGTATGCCGCCGTGGTGGTATGGCGTTAGTGCCTCCGTCGCCAATTTTGGTCCCAGGAATGAGCCCCCAATGCCAATGCTGACGACGTCAGTAAAACGCTCGCCCGTGCAGCCGCGGCGTTCACCGCCGGTGACAGCGTCAACAAACTGCTGCATGTGTTCCAGCGTGGCGCGAACTTCCTCCATCACGTTTTTGCCGTTTACCTGAACGGTCTGATTCGCGCCTGCTCGCAAGGCGGTATGAAGCGCGGGCCTATTTTCAGTGTTGTTCACCGGCGCGCCGGCATACAGTGCCTGGCGGCGCGAGGCCAGTTGGCACTCTTCGGCTAGGGCCATCAGATCGGCCAAGGCGCCGTCATCAAGGCGGTTTTTGGAGAAATCCAGGGCCAAGCCAGCCGCTTCAAGCGAATAGCGTGAAGCCCGTTGGCTGTCCTCGGCGAACAGCTGCACCATGGGCTTTGCGGCCAGCCGCTGTTGATGGTCCAACAATGCTTGCCAGGCTTTGGTGGCGGCGGGTGTTGATGCACGGTCTTGCATGATGGCGTCCTTTGCAAAATGGCCGGCGTTTGGGTCGCCGGGCACAGAGTCTTCCGCCACAGGGCGGAGCCGGTCAGCGGACCAGTGAAATATTGTCGATGAGCCGGGTCGTGCCTAGAAACACTGCGGCCAGAATGGCGAGCTCACGATCATCGGTGGTTGCCGGCTTCAGGGTCTGGCTGTTAACAATGTTAACGTAGTCGGGTCGCAAACCCGCCTTCAGCAGGTCTGTTTTCGCATGTTCAGATAGGCCTGCAAAATGGGTGTTACCAGATTGCAGGTCTTTTGCAATGGTCTGAAGAATCTTGTACAGAGCCGGTGCAAGTGCCCGGTCTTCAATGCTGAGATAGCCATTACGGGAACTTTTTGCCAAGCCGTCGCCGTCGCGCACGATGGGTATGCCAATAATTTCGACCGGCAGCATCAAATCGCGCACCAGCTTGCGAACAATCGTTAACTGCTGCAGGTCTTTTTCGCCAAACAGAGCAACATCCGGTTGCACCATGTTGAGCAACATAGTGACCACGGTAGCCACGCCGTCAAAGTGGCCGGGCCGGCTGGCACCGCAGTGGCCTTCGCTGATATCGGACACCACCACTTTGGTCTGATGAGCCAGGCCAGTTGGATAAATGTCCGTAGCGGAAGGCGTAAACAGCAGCGTGTTACCGGCTTCCACCAGCATGCTCTGGTCTTTCATCAGGGTGCGGGGGTAGCTGTCGAGATCTTCGCTGGCACCAAACTGCATGGGATTCACAAAAATGCTGGTTACCACGATGTCTGCGGCTTCTGCGGCCTTGCGAACCAAGGCTAGGTGGCCTTTGTGTAAGTTGCCCATGGTGGGCACCAGCGCGATGGTTTTGCCTTGCTGACGCCAGCCGCGCACCATGGCGCGCAGTTCTTTAAGGGTGTTGACAGTTCTCATGCTTTGAACGTGTGCTCCTCTGCGGGGAATGTGCGCTCGCTAACGGCTTTTGCGTAGGCTGCCAGGGCGTTGGCAACGGAGCCGTTCTCAGCCAGAAAATCTTTCACAAAGCGCGGTTTGCGGCCGGGGGTCATGCCAAGCATGTCATATACTACCAGCACTTGGCCGTCGGTGTCGGCGCCGGCGCCAATACCGATCACCGGTGCTTTGACGGCTTTTGCGATGCGTGCAGCCAGAGCGGCGGGCACGCACTCCAGTAGAATCACATCGGCGCCGGCGGCTTCCAGCTCGCAGGCGTGCTCAACCATCAGGTCTGCAGCCTTGCCGTCTCGCCCTTGCACTTTATAGCCGCCGAACTTGTTGACGAACTGCGGCGTCAGGCCTAGGTGCGCGCACACGGGAACACCGCGTTCGCTGAGCGCCTGAATGGTATCTCGCATCCAGCCGGTGCCTTCCAGTTTGACCATGTGAGCGCCGGCACGCATCAGTTCTGCCGCGTTTTCCAGAGCAGCTTCGGTGGTGCCGTAGCTCATAAATGGCATGTCGGCCATCACCAGCGAGCCGCGATTGCCTTTGGCGACGCAGCTGACGTGGTACACCATTTGGTCCATGGTGACGGGCAAGGTGCTGTCGTTGCCTTGCAGTACCATGCCAAGCGAGTCTCCAATCAGAATGACGTCTACGCCGGCTTCGCTGACCAGCTGGGCAAAGGTGGCATCGTAGGAGGTCAGCGCGGAAAATGCTTCGCCGCGCTGTTTGTATTCCCGCAGTGTGTTGATGGTAACGGCCATATATTCCTCGCCTTTGCGATGGTTGGTCTAAATACCGGTCATGCCGGATGCTCACAATTGAACCTACTGCTGAAGCAGTAATGCTCCAGCTCTAACATTAGCAAATTTCGGGCGGTTAGGAGTGATCGTTTCTAGCGGCCGGGGGCAGTTTGCGCAATTGGTTGTCAGGGCATTGCTGGCGCAGTAGCGCTAACGGGACGCCGTCGGGCAGGGTCAGTTCTGGGTTTAAGTCCAGCAAGGGCTGCAAGGCAAAATCTCGCTGCGACAGTTGCGCGTGGGGTACTGTCAGGCGGTCATCGTTTAGAGTTTGCTGGCCGAACAGCAGCACGTCTAAGTCCAGCGTGCGTGGCCCCCAGTGTTGCAGGCGCTCGCGGCCGTGGGTCTGCTCAATACTCTGCAAATGGTTCAGCAGTACGTGAGGCTTCAGGCTGGTATTCAGCCATGCCGCACCGTTAACATAATCTGGCTGGTCTTGGGGCCCCACCGGTTTGCTGGCATAAAATGGAGATTGCGCAACCAGCGTGGTGTTTGGCAATGTTGCCAGTTCTGCAACGGCGCGACCCAGCTGCGCGGCTGGGTCTGCCAGGTTACTACCCAGGCCAACGAACACGTCGGTCATCATGAATCTTGTGGGGGCCGTTTAACCGGTTTACGCCGGCGTTTGCGAGGTTTTGCTTCACCGCTGTCAAGATCTGTAATCATGCGTTCCTGGGCGCGCTCGTCCAGGCGCTGAAACTGTGTCCACCACTGGCCAAGACCGGGCTCAATCTCGCCGGCGCTCTCGCGCACCAATAAGAAATCATAGGCGGCACGAAAACGTGGATGCCCCAGGGTTATCAGTGCGCGTTTGCCTTGGCGCCGTGGCAGGCGCATCTGCAGTTCCCAGATTTCCTTCATGGGCCCGGAGAATCGCTTGGGGATAGACGTCGCCTGTACCTGGCGGCCAATGACCTTGGAAATCGCACCGTGCAAAGCAGGTTGTACCGGATCTCCGTTGTCTTGGCGCCGGCGCCATTCGGCTTGTAGCGCTGGCCACAACATGGCGGCGAACAGGAAATACGGGGTAACGGATTTGCCTTGGGCTATGCGTGCGTCGGTGTTGCGTAGGGCCTGGCGAATGAGTTCGTCGGGTTCACCGGCCGCCAGCGCGCTGGCGGTGTCGGGAAATAACGGCGCCAGCAAGTCATAGTGGCGCAGTTTGTCAAAGGTTGCTTCGCCATAACCGGCGGAAAAGAGTTTTAGCACTTCGTCGAATAGCCGCGCTGCGGGAATATGGGTCAGCAGAGGTGCCAGTTCTCGAATGGGGGCCTCGGTGGCCGGCTCTATCGCGAAATCGAGTTTGGCAGCGAAGCGAATGGCACGCAGCATGCGTACAGGGTCTTCCCGGTAACGGGTTTCCGGGTCACCAATCAACCGCATCTGGCGCTTGTTCAGATCATCAACGCCGTTCGCGAAGTCAATCACGCTGAAATCGCGGATGCAGTAGTAAAGGGCATTGATGGTGAAATCCCGGCGCAGCGCATCTTCTTCAAGATTGCCGTAGACGTTGTCGCGCAGCAGCTGCCCGTGTTCGCTGGTTTTGCGATCGTCATCGTCATCGTCGGCGGGATTGGCATTGCCGCGGAAGGTTGTTACCTCGATAACTTCGCGGCCGAAGACTACGTGCACAATGCGAAACCGGCGTCCGATCAGGCGCGAGTTGCGAAACAGCTCGTGCACTTCTTCCGGTGTTGCGTCGGTCGCAATGTCGAAATCTTTAGGTTGGCCGCTGAGCAGTATGTCGCGCACGCCACCACCCACCAGGTAGGCTTCATAGCCGGCTTTGTTGAGGCGATGCAACACTTTTTTGGCGGGCTCACTGATTGCCGTGCGGGAAACGCTGTGCTGGTCCCGTGAGATGTCCCTCCGCTGATAGCCAAGGGGTTTTTTCCGGGAGCTGCCGGGCATGAACGAGCGCAGTTTGTCGACGAGTCTTTTAGGCATTGAAATCCGTTGCGGCCATAGCGGCGATGAGCAAAAACGTTGAGTTTAACGGTTTGCGCCGCTTTTGCACACGTTTGCTGCGGATTGCTATGGTTTACCCGTGCTCGGACATTCACCCGAGCCCATAAATTAAAGGGCGGATCCGCTTACACGAACCCGCCCACTAAAATCTGACGATCTAAATTATTATTATTATTGCCGAGATTTTTTTTTTTTTGTGTCCCACCATAAGCCCCAATATCAGGGTATTTCAAACAAACAGATAGCTTTGAATACTTAGAGTGATAAAAAGCATTGTTCAAGTCTTGCGTATCAGCAGCGCCGTCTAGGTGACGATTCTTATCCGCTTCGACAACTTTCACAAGCGAGGGTATCGCTAAAAAGCAAGGCATTCAAAACACTCAATTCGCTCGCGCTCTATTTTTGTTTTTGTTACTGAACGCTTCTCGCAGCTAGTTTTTGTTTTTGTTTGCACGCTGCACTGTCACATCTTGTTTTTGTTGTTGTGCCCTTTATACAAAGCAGTCGCCGTGCCAGTTTTACAAATAGTATTTTAATCAATGGTTTGGCGTTTTTCAGGGGATAGGTGTTACCCCGTATTTGAAGAAAGTGTTACCGATAGGTCATAAATGCAGGGCAGAGTGTTACCAATAGAAACAGTTGGTAACACAAGCCAGAACTGCCAACAGCAGCTGAGGTCAGTTGCCGGACGTTTTTTTGCGCGGAATGCCAAGGCGCTGACGCCTTTCCCATAAAGATTTACGACTGATACCCAGTTTTTGGGCCAATTCGGTTTCACTCATGCGGTCCTGATTCTCCAGGACAAAGTGTTGAAAGTAGTCTTCCAGCGACAGATCGCCCTGGCTGTCTGCAACTTGGGCATTGGTTTGCTCGTTATCGCCAGCCACCAGAGTTTCAGGGATGTACTCACTGTCACCGTCGCCATTCAGATCCAGCAGTGCGGGGGTAATCAGTTCCGAGTCACATAGGATAGTGGCCCTCTCAATGGCATTTTCCAGCTCCCGCACATTTCCCGGCCAGCGATGCCGCTCTATCGTGCGCACGGCGTCTGCGCTGAACTGTAAATCGGGTTTGCCCATTTTGGCACCCTGGCGCTTCAAAAAACGCCGCGCCAGTATCAGAATGTCTCCCTGGCGATCCCGTAATGGGGGGATGCGCACCTGCATTACGTTCAGGCGATAGAATAAATCTTCGCGGAACTCGCCGGTGCGGGTCATGGCTTTCAGGTTACGGTGGGTGGCTGCCAACATGCGCACGCTTACTTTGAGGCTTTGGGTCGAGCCCACCTTACGGATTTCGCCTTCTTGCAGAACCCGCAATAGCCGAGCTTGAGCTTCGGCAGGCAATTCGCCTATTTCATCCAGAAACAGACTGCCGCCGTTGGCTGCCTCAATAAGGCCCGTACGGGCGCTGACTGCGCCGGTGAACGCGCCTTTTTCATGGCCGAACAGTTCCGACTCAATCAGACTTTCGGGAATGGCAGCGCAGTTAACGGAAATCAGTGGAGCCGCCGCCCGTGGGCTCATCAAGTGCAGGGCGCGGGCTGCCAGTTCTTTGCCGGTACCGGATTCACCCTGAATAAGCACCGTGGTTTCGGTGGGTGCCACCTTGCGAATCAGAGTGAACACCCGCTGCATCGGTTCGCACTGACCAAACATGATGCTGGCGGGGTCTGACTCGGCGGCCTGGGTCACCGTTTTAGTGGTCACGGCGCCTCTGTCATCAGCCGCCGCAGGCGTAGATTTGCGCGCTAGAATGGCGGCTACCGACGCCAGCATTTCGTCGTGATCAAAAGGCTTGGCGATGTACTCCACGGCCCCCAGTTTCATGGAGTCAACGGCGGAGCGCAGGCTGGCGTAGCTGGTCATAATCAGCACCGGCGTTGCCGGTGCGCGTCGGATCATTTCGGTGCCCGGAGCACCGGGTAATCGCAGATCGGATATGATCAGGTCGAAACTGCCCAGGTCATGTTCTTCGGCTTCCTCCACTGAGCCTGCGTCGGTGACGTCGTAGCCGGCGTGGGTCAGCATCTTGCGGACTGCGGAGCGAATGATGTGTTCATCTTCAACAATCAGGATACGGGGCATATCTGTGCTAGGACCTTTGGTTCTGGCTGCAGGCAGCGGGTGTGTCTTCGGGCTCGTAAGCAGGCAGCTTCAGACGAATGCAGGTGCCCGGGTTGGGGCTGTCTGCGGCGTTGAGCCGAGCCGGACCCTTCGCCGGACTCTCCGCCTGAATGTTGCCATAGTGCTCTTCAACAATGCTGTAAACCAGTGCAAGACCAAGACCTGTGCCTTTATTGGTGGGTTTGGTGGTGTAAAACGGCTCGAAAATGTGGTCAAGCTTGTCGGCGGCGATACCGCTTCCCTGGTCAATGACTTCGATGATAGCTGAGTAGCCATCAGCCTCACCAATCACCTGCACTTCGCCGCCATCTGGCGAGGCGTCACGGGCGTTGGTCAGCAGGTTTACAAACACCTGCACCAGGCGCTGCTCATCCCCCAGAATGAACAGTTCTGGCGGACAGGCGTTGAGGTACGAAATGCCCAGCCCCTGGTCGCTCAACGACAATAAATTAATGGACTCCTGCACGCAGCGGCGTATTTGTACCGGCTCGTAACGATTGGCGGGGGCGTGATTGCCGGTGCGAGCGAAATTCATCAGCGACTGCAGAATATTTGAGATGCGCCGGGTTTGCTGCTGTATCTGGTCGGCGGTGTCCAGAATATCCGGGTTATCGGTTTCCAGCCGCAGATTTTGCGCCAATGAAGAAATGCCGGTAACCGGGTTGCCGATCTCGTGGGCAACACCGGCGGCCAGCCGACCCACTGAAGCCAGCCGTTCGCTGTGCATCAGTTCGTCTTCCAGCAAGCGAATTTCGGTTTGGTCTTCCACCATAATAATGCTGCCGCTTTCGGCATGGTCGGGACCGCTCAGGGCGGCTTTGTGCAGGTTCAGCCAGTGCGGTCGGCCACGCAGGTCCAGGCGGTGTTTGTAGCGGTGCACGTCTTCGCCCTGGATAAAGTCGTCAAGCAGTTGGTGCCAGTGTGGTGGCAAGGTGGTCAGGCGCGCGCCAACCACTTCGTCGGCGCTAATGCCGGTCAGGCGCTCCATGGTTTGATTCCACATCAGGATTTCGCCGTCTTCGCCGACTGAACAGGCAGGTATAGGCAGGTTTAATAGAGTTTGGCGATAATGGCGGCGCAGATTGTCTAGCTCACCGGCCAACCCGGTGAGCCGGTTCTGATAGTCGCCCAGGGCGCGTTCCACGTAGCGAATATCTTGTGCTGCGCGCTGCATGGGTTTGAATCCCAAATGGCGTTTGACCATGTCGCGGGCAATTTCCGGCCCCATCAGGCCCGACAGATTGGCTTCCACCTTGTCTCGCAGGCGCCTTAGTTGATAAGGACGGTACTCTACTTCGGGCAGTGTCAGTTGTAACAGTGCGCGTTCCACCTCGCGTCGGGCGCCGTCTTGTCCCAGAGGACCGCTGAGCTGGCGTACAAAGTCTGCAGACGAGGTGACCAACAATTCGCGCCGCTGCGGCCGCGACAAGGCTCCGAGCGAGCAGGCTTGGGCGGCATTGCGTTCTTCACTGTTGCTGGAGCTAAGCACAGACACCACCACGAACATCGCGACGTTGGCGCCGAGACTGAGGAACACAAACAGATGCCAGTTGCCAGCGTTTGGCACTGTCGGGCTGCCCAGCCACAACAGCAGGTTTGCAGCGCCGGAAAAGGGGAGCATCAGGGTAGTCACCCAGATCGCCAGCCCGGTCAGCAGACCGGCGATCAGGCCGCGGCGATTGCCTTCGGGCCAGAAGATGACCCCCAGGGCGCCGGGTAACAGCTGTAAGGTACCGGTCAGAGAAATTGCCCCGAGAATCGACAGCTGCAGATTTTTGCCCAGGGTTTCATGAAACATCAGAGCTAAAAACAGGATCAGAGCAATCAGCAGCCGCTTGACCCATTGCAGCCAGCGATAGATGTCGGCCCGATCCTTGGGCGTTTTCAACGGCAGCACAATGTGGTTCAGGGCCATGCCCGCAAGCGCCAGGGTGCTTACAATCATTAAACCGCTGGCAGCAGAGAGGCCTGCAATGTACATCATCAGCGTTAACGCGGGGCTGCCCAAGGCCTGGCCAACCCCAATACTGTAGTAACTGGCCGCGGTGGTTACCCCAAGCTCCTGACCGCCCCAGAGAATCAGCGGTATCGGCAGGCCCAGCAGCAATAAGTACAAGGGAAGGCCCCAACTGGCTTTGGCCAGTGACGCCGGAGACGGATTCTCGCTGAAAATCATGTGGTACATGTGTGGCAGTACCAGTACCGACGCAAAAGACATCAGCATAACTGCCCGCCAACTGGCGTCGTCGATACTCATGGCCATGTCAACGACGGGTGCTTGCTTCTGGTCTAGCCATACTTGAAGAGCATCTGGGCCGCCGAACACGCCAAACAGAATGATGCCGCCTAATAATAACAGTGCCAGCAGCTTGACCAGCGAGTCAAAGGCGATCGCAACCACCAGCCCGCGGTGATTGCTGGCGTGGGCGTTGCGGCGGGTGCCAAACAAAATGGCGAACAGCACCACGGTTGCGCTGAACAGAGCGCTGATAACGTTAGGCGACACATCGGGGGCAAGAATGCTGGCGGAATTAGTGACGGCCTGAATTTGCATGCTCAACAGAGCCAGAATGGCTGCGCCAGAACACAGCGTGACCAAAGTGCCGGCCCACTGACTGCGGTAACGATAGGCAAAAAGGTCAGCCAAAGAGGTTAGCTGATACGCCCGTCCGATGCGCATGTACGGATGCAACAGCACCGGCGCTAACAAAAACGCACCGCTGATGCCCACATAGTAGGCCAGAAAGCCATAACCGGTTTCTGCCGCCGCACCCACCGATGCATACACTGACCAAATGCCGGCGTATACGCCCAGGCTCAGCACGTAAATGAGCGGGTGGCGCACCAGCTTGCGTGGCAGCAAGCCGCGCTCTGATACCCAGGCAATGCCGAACAGCAAGCTTAGATAGGCAACGCTGACCAGCAGCAGGCCTGCAGCACTAAAATTCATTGGGATCACGCCGCCATTCCAGCCATACGCCAAGGGCAATCAGTCCGGCCCAGATCAGATACGGGCTGTACCAGGCACTGCCAGACGATATCCACCAATCAAGGATGTTGGGAGAAAAGACGTAAATCGCCAGGACCAGCAAAAAAACCAGGCGATAGATATACATCTAGAGTGACCGTGTCGCAGTGTATTCACAGCGTTATAGCACGATCGAGGCGCTGCTGTCAGAAATGGCGAGCTACCAGTGCTGGGCGGCTGGCACAGGAATCGCGCTGCGCTGCCAGTGAGTCTGGGCCCAAGCAAGAATTGCGGTGGGTGATTGCGGGGCCAGTCGCGCTGGCGGCTGCTGACCCAAAACGCGCAACGCGGCTACCAGATTTGCGCTGGCATGGGTGTCGTCCAACGCTGGGGCGTGGTTCTGTTTGCTCAGCTTTTGGCCTTGCTGGTTGCGTACCACAGGAATGTGCAAAAACTGCGGCACTACAGCACCCAACGCCCAAAACATCTGGTGTTGGGCGGCGGTCATGGTACGCAGGTCTGAACCGCGCACGATGTGGCTGATGGCTTGATCGATATCGTCGACTACGACGGCCAATTGATAAGCGTAGAAGCCTTCTTTACGCAGTATCACCGGGTCGTCTGTTTCTGCCTGCAGGCTCTGTTGCTGCTCACCCAGCAGCTGGTCGGTCCAGCGGCAGCGTTGGCTGTGCAAAGCAAAGCGCAGAGCGAAGTCGCCGGGCGGCCAGGGGCGTTCGTTGGCCGCACTTGAGTTGAGGTAATGGTTGCGGCAAGAGTGGGGGTGTTGACCCTGGTTGGCCTTCAGCTGTTTGCGTGAGCAGTGGCAAAAATAAGCGCGCCCGGTCTTCATCAGGGTTTCAGCAGCGGCACGGTAAGCGCTATGGCGTTGGGATTGGTAGTGCACAGGTTCATCGCCAATCAGGCCGTGGGCGCTTAGGCTGTGGAGTATTCGGGGCGTGGCATTTACCGGTTGGCGCAATGGGTCCAGATCTTCAATGCGCACCAGCCATTGACCTTGGCAGTGTTTTGCCTCCAGATAACTGGCCAGCGCGCTCACCAGTGAGCCGAAGTGCAGCGGGCCGGTGGGCGATGGAGCGAAGCGACCGCGGTAGAAAACGTTAGGCGTCATGGTAAACGACGCCGGTGCAATCGCAGCCGGCGCGGTTTTGACAGGCGGGTAAACAGGTCAGATGCCGGTCTGGCGCTCGCGGATTTCCGCCAGGGTTTTGCAATCAATGCACAGCGTGGCAGTGGGCCGGGCTTCAAGCCGACGAGCGCCTATTTCTACACCGCACTGGTCGCAGAAGCCGTAATCGTCTTTGTCGATGCGATCAACGGTTTTGTCGATCTTCTTAATCAGTTTGCGCTCGCGGTCGCGGGTGCGCAGTTCCAAGCTGAACTCTTCCTCTTGGGTAGCTCTGTCGCTGGGGTCTGCGTAATTGGCAGCATCTTCCTGCATGTGGTGCATGGTGCGATCCACTTCTTCCATTAGCTCTTGCTTCCAATTCAGTAGCAGGCCTTTGAAGTGTTCAAGCATGTCCGCGCTCATGTACTCTTCACTCTTTTTCATTTCGTAAGGCGTGAAGTTGGTGAAGTTTTTGCTTGAATTGGCTGTTCTGTTGGTCATTAAAACCGGCCTCTTGTGAGTACTGCTACAAGAACACTTTGTTTCCTTTCGCGCCAGCCCCGTGGCTGTGCGGTACAAAACCTGGATTATAAAGCATTCGCACTGAAACGAGATTTGGCGGAAAATAGCAGATAAGTTGCGGGGGTGCCAGCTTTGCTGCAATACATATGACGTAGAGGTACGCATGAAGTTTGAACAACCGTTACTGGAGGGGCGACTTATTCGCCGCTACAAACGCTTTTTGGCCGATGTACGATTGGCCGATGGCAGCGAGGTAACCGCCCATTGCGCGAACACTGGCAGCATGCTGGGCTGCCAACCGACAAACGGCAGGGTGTGGTTAAGTCGCAGCAATAACCCTGCGCGCAAGCTGCCGTATACTTGGGAGCTTGTTGAAACGGTTCCTGCCGCCTTGGCCTGTATCAACACAGCAAGACCAAACTCTCAAGCCCGCGAGGCAATTGAAGCGGGCCGTATCAGTGAGCTGACTGGATATGGCCATTGCCGCTCAGAAGTAAAATATGGCGAAGAAAAAAGCCGGATTGATCTGTTACTCTCCGGGCATCAAGCGAAGCCAGACGCCTGGGTAGAAGTGAAAAACGTCACGCTGGAGGGCAACGGCCAGGGCTTTTTTCCAGACGCTGTGACAACCCGTGGGCAAAAGCACTTGCGAGAGCTTATGGCCCAAGTTGCGCGGGGTGATCGTGCGGTGCTGTTTTTTGTGGTGAATCACACGGCCATAAAAACGGTGCAGCCGGCGGACCATATAGATCGGCACTACGGCCTGCTGCTGCGACAAGCCTGCAGCGCAGGCGTAGAAATCATGGCTTACCGGGCTAACCTGGCCAATGATGACGGCAGCCCGTCCGGCGGGATGACTCTAACCGAACCGGTGCCGGTTATTCTTGAAGTTTGACGTCCGGTTCAGTTCAACAACCCAGCTTTATCTGCCTGCTTGTTACGTGCCGGTGCTGTACCGCATTCGCGTGCCGTGGTTCAGAGACATCAAGATCTCATCGGCTTGAAGCCGATCAGGAAAGAAACTACCGGAAATCTTGGCACCCGCAAGACTGGCTCCCTCCAGGTTTGAGTGACTGAAGTCTATACCCCTTAGGTCCGCGCCTCGAAAATAGGCGTGGCTCATGTCGAGCCCCGAGGCATCCATGCCACGCAAATCAAGCCCTCTGAAATCCCCATAAGAAAAACTGGGTAGGTCGTCCCGGGTTAATTTTATGGCATTGAAGGCGCTCGTATTCTCCGTGCGAAGCGTTTCGTAGAGCGTATCTTTAATATGATGCACGGCGCTGGTTGACATGATGTTTCCTTGTAGCGTTGTGTTCCGATTTTATAACGAGCATCGTTAATCCAGTCCGTTTTGGCCTCGGTAGCGTCAGGAACTTACCGGGGGGAAAAGCTAAAATGCCGTCGAATCCGGTCTGAGACGGCTTCGGCCACATGCTCTTGATCGGTACGAAGATGAACGGTACAGATTTTTTCTTCGGCTGTTAGGGGTTCAAACCAGTCTTTTTGCGCTTCCAGCAATGCTTCTGTGGCTTCCGAGGCGTCGCCCTTGCGTTTGCGTGCCCATTCTTTTCGCAGCTCATCCGGTGCTTCGCAGTGAATCAGCGCAAAGGGCACTCCCTGGCTTTCCGCAACAGCGGCAAACAGCGCGCGCTCCTGTTCTTTCAGACAGGCTGTGTCGGCGATAACCGGGAAGCCCGCAGCGAGCAGGCCGCCGGCAAGCTTGGCCAAGCGGTCATAAGTCTTGGTGTTGGCGTCGGCGGAGTACAGGTTGCCCCCGGCGGGCGACTGACTGTGGTCCAGCGGCGCCAGCCCATGCAGACGTTTGCGTTCAACGTCCGAGCGCAGTCGAATAAGCCCCAGTTCTCCAGCCAAAGCGGCGCTGACGCTGGTTTTGCCGCTTGCGGATAAGCCGACGGTGGCAATGAAGTAGCGGTTAGGAATGCGGCTGTAATCTTCTGCAAGCTGAGCGTAGGCGTTATAACGCTGCATCAGTTCTTCTTTCTCACTGTCGCCCAAGGACGGATTGCCCATAGTGAACAGCGCAATCTTCGCTCGCACTATTGCTCGATAAGCCTTGTAAAGCGGCAGCAGAGGCAGCGCCTCAAAATCGTCGCGATATTCCAGGTAGGTGTTCAACACCAAGTTGGCCTTGGCGTTTTCGCTCCGGGATTCCAGGTCCATCAGCAGGAATGCCAAGTCGTTAATAACGTCAATCCAGCGGAATGGCTCGTTGAACTCGATGCAGTCAAACACGGTTACCTGATCGTTATAAACAGTGATGTTCGCCAGATGCAGATCGCCATGGCATTCACGTACCAGGCCTTGTTGATGGCGTTCAGCAATCAGTGGCTGATGGCGCTCGAAGGTGGTGCGGGTCCAGATTTCCAGATTGTCCAGCTGTGCACGCTGGCCGGCATCGCTCAGCAGCGGCCGAATCTGGTCGAAATTTTCCTGCATAGCGGCGTAGACCGCGTCGGGCGCTCCTAGCGGACTTGCGGGGTCAACCGGCGGCAGGCTGTCATGAAACTCCGCTGCCTGTTGGGCCAGTGCGGCCAAGCGGCCCGGTTCCAGTTCGCCCCGTTCTTGCTGGCGATCAAACAAATCGTCCTGGCGAAACTGGCGCATTTTCAAAACGTACTCAAAGGCTTCCCCGCTGCCACCCAGCACCGGATTTTGTGGCGTGCCGGTAACGGGAATGACTTGCAGGTACAAAGGCGCTGCCAGGCGTCGGTTGAGTCGCAGTTCTTCTTCGCAGAAATGCTTGCGCCGCGGCACAGTAGAAAAGTTGAGGAAACCAAAATCCATCGGTTTTTTGATTTTGTAGGCAAACTCACCGGTTAGAAGAACTTGGGAAATGTGAGTCTCGATAACCTGAAACTGGTGAACCGGATGGTCGTACAAAGCTGGATTCTGTAAAGCTTGAACCAGTGTGTTCGCAGGCGAATCGCTCAAAGTGTCTTCCTCGTGTTGCTTGAACCCATTAATTGTTTATGTGACATCATAAGGGCTAGATTACGGAAATAACACACAACTGGCCTACTGCGAAGGTTAGCGTCTTGTCTGGTGAATTCGCAAACCCTTCAGAAGGTCATTAGGTTTGCCAATTAGTCACACCAGGCAGCAGAGCGTTCGCTATACTGCCGCCATGAAAAATACCGATAAGACCCGCAAACCCGGTCGCAAAAAACCGGCTTCCCGTAAACAGCTTGCCGCCGCACCGTCCGGCCGCATGGGTTTCTGGCGTGTTTTACTGCGTCTGGCACTGCTTGGTCTGTTCTTATTGGCGGGCTGGACGGTGTATCTGGATGCTCAGGTCACATCGCGCTTTGAGGGCCGCCGCTTCGAGGTGCCATCGCGGGTTTACGCCCGGCCGCTGGAACTTTACAGCGGTGCGCCGGTAAGTGCCGCGGCGCTAGAGCAGGAGTTGATACTGGCGGGCTTTCACAAAGGCGATGGTTCACGCTCGGGCAGTTATCAGCGCAGCGGCGAGCGCTTTCTGATCAGCAGTCGCGGCTTTGATTTCCCCGATGGCAAAGAGCCGCGGCGGCACCTGGCGTTGAGTATAGCGGGCGACCAGGTGCAGAACCTACAGGTTGTTAAGGGCCCGGATAGCGCGATTGTGCGTCTGGAGCCGGCGCAAATTGGTGGTATTTATCCGGCGCATCAGGAAGACCGAATTTTAGTACAGTTGGATAAATTGCCAGAGTTGCTGGCGGCTGCGTTGATGGCGGTGGAAGACCGCCGTTTTTATGACCACCACGGCATTGCGCCGCTGTCGATTGCCCGTGCCATGCTGGCGAACATTCGCGCCGGCGGTATTGTTCAGGGTGGCAGCACGCTGACTCAGCAGCTGGTAAAAAACTTTTTTCTGACTCGCGAGCAAACTCTGTTGCGCAAGGGTAACGAGGCCTTGATGTCGATTCTGCTGGAACTGCGCTACAGCAAGAGCGACATTCTGGAGGCCTATCTTAACGAGGTGTATCTGGGCCAGGCGGGCGCACGCAGCATTCACGGGTTTGGTCTGGCCAGCCGGTTTTATTTTGCCGAGGCTCTAGAGGATTTACTGCCCCACCAATTGGCGCTGCTGATTGGTATGGTCAAGGGGCCCAGTTATTACGACCCTCGTCGCCATCCGCAACGTGCCACGGCAAGGCGCAACCTGGTGCTGGACCAAATGCAGCAGGCGGGCCTGTTGGGTGAAGCCGACGCGCAGCGCGCACGGTCTTTGCGCTTGGGCGTGAGTGACAACGCGTCTTTTTCACAGAATGGCTATCCGGCTTATATCGACCTGGTTCGCCGTCATTTGGCACGGGATTACAAAGAGGAGGACCTACGCAGCGAAGGCCTGCGAATTTTCACCACTCTTAACCCCGCCATGCAGACGGCTGCGGAGAAAGCGGTAACAGAGACGCTGCCGCGGCTGGGCGACAAAGCGCTGGAGTCGGCGTTGGTGGTGACGGCGAAAGACAGCGGCGAGGTGCTGGCTCTGGTTGGCGGACGCGACCCGCGTTACGCCGGTTTTAATCGAGCACTGGATGCCAGTCGCCAGATTGGCTCACTGGTAAAGCCCTTTGTGTACTTGGCCGCGTTGTCGCAGCCGCAGCGTTACACGCTGATTACGCCGTTGCAGGACACACGCTTCACCCTGAAATTTGACAACGGCACGGTATGGCAGCCAAAAAACTACGACGGCCTGGAGCGGGGCGAAGTGCCCCTGCATCAGGCGCTGTCTAAATCCTACAACCTGCCGGTGGTTCGGGTGGGTCTGGACATTGGGCTGGCCGAGGTGAAATCCACGCTGCAGGCGTTTGGCACCCGCTCGGCTGTTTCCGACTATCCGTCTATGTTGTTGGGTGCTGTAGCGATGACGCCGGTGAATGTGGCGCAGATATACCAGGGCCTGGCGACCTCAGGGTTTAACACCCCGCTGCGCACCATTCGGGAAGTGACCGACGCGGGCGGCGAACCGCTCAGTCGCTACAGTTTGCAGGTGAACCAGGTGGCCGACCCGGCCGCAGTGCATCTGCTGCAATACGCCATGCAGGAAACCATGCAAGAGGGCACCGGCCGTTCGGCCTATAACACGGTGCCCCGCGCTTTGGCGCTGGCGGGCAAAACAGGCACCACCGACGACGGCCGCGATGCCTGGTTTGCCGGTTTTAGCGGCGACTTGCTGGCGGTGGTCTGGGTAGGGCGAGACGACAACGGCGCTACCCCTTTGACTGGGGCCAGTGGAGCCTTGCCGGTGTGGTCGAAGTTTATGGCTCAGGTGCCGCAACACAGTTTCACGCCGATAGTACCCGCCGGCGTGCAGTACCACTGGGTAGATGTACAACAGCAGGCGTTAACCGATGAACAATGCGAGAATGCGCGCCTGATGCCGTTCATTACCGGTAGCGAGCCGGCGCAGACAATCACCTGCGCGGGCGCTTTGCCACAAAAAATTCGTGGTTGGTTTGAAGGATTGTTTCAACGATGAGGGTACACAAGGACATGCAGAATAAAACACAAATGTTTCGCTGCGCAGTTGTTTGTGCCGTTTTGCTACTGGCGGGCTGTGCCAGTGGGCTTGGCGGCGGTATTTACGTGCCTGCCGGAGAGCGTCCGCAGGCGCCCAGACCGCCGCTGACCGACGGCGCCGCCAAACCAGCCGATGAACCGCAGGTATGGCGCAAGAGCGAACAGCCGCTTGAGCCGACACCGGAGCAGAAAGCACAACAGCAAACAGCCGTGCCCGGGTACCGCGAATCTGGTGACCAGATGCCTGCTGCGGCAGCGGGTCTGGTAAAAGAAGCCGGTACTCTGATGGCGCAGGGTAATGGGGCAGCGGCGATTACCCGCCTGGAACGGGCGCAGCGCATTGCACCGCGGTCTGCGGCGGTGTATTTCAAACTGTCTGAAGCGTACGTGATGACCGGCCAGTTTGGCAGCGCTGAGCAGTTTACTCTTAAGGGGTTGTCGCTGGCGGGGCGTGATGAGCGCCTGCAGCGTTCAGGCTGGTTGCTGCTGGCCGATATACGCAGGGCCAAGGGCAACGTGGCCGGCGCGCAGCAGGCCGAAAGCCGCGCCGCGCGGCTGTAATTCAGGCAGAACAGTCGCCTAGACAAGAACAGCGGGCAACAAAAAAGCCACTGCGTTTAGCCGTGGCTTTTTTGCTTGGGGCAACGCCGTCACAACATTTTAAAGCGTTGCAAGTACCTTGCGCGCTGCGTTCAGAGTGAACTCGATGTCTTCATCGGAAATGGCGGCGCTGGTAAAGCCGGCTTCAAACGCCGACGGTGCGAGGTAAATGCCTTCCGCCAGCATGCCCTGAAAAAATGTCTTGAAGCGTTCGATATCGCATGCCATCACTTGGTCAAAGCGGGTGACGGATGACTCTTTGCTGAAGAAGAAGCCGAACATAGCGCCGGCCCCTTGCACCGCCAGCGGAATGCCTGCTTCGTCGGCGGCCGCCTTCAGGCCCGCGCAGATTTTTTCAGTTTTAAGGGTTAGGGCGTCGTGAAATCCGGGTTCGGAAATCGCGTTCAGTGTGGCCAGACCAGCGGTCATCGCCAGCGGGTTACCGCTCAAGGTGCCCGCCTGGTAAACCGGGCCCAAAGGCGCGATGTGTTCCATGATCTCGCGTTTGCCGCCGAAAGCACCGACCGGTAAGCCACCACCGATCACTTTGCCCAACGCCGTCAGGTCTGGGGTTACGCCGAACAAACCCTGGGCGCCGCTTAGAGACACCCGGAAACCGGTCATCACTTCGTCGAAGATCAACACCGTTCCATATTCGTCGCAGATCTCGCGCAAGCCTTCTAGAAACCCCGGAACCGGTGGAATACAGTTCATGTTGCCGGCGACCGGCTCCACAATAATGGCCGCAATCTCGTGGCCCACGGTACGAAAGGTTTCGCGCACGTCATCGATATCGTTGAAGTTCAGGGTCAGGGTGAGTTCGGCCAGGCAAGCGGGTACACCTGGAGAATTTGGTATGCCCAAGGTCAGCGCGCCGGAACCGGCTTTCACCAGCAGGGAATCAACGTGGCCGTGGTAGCAACCTTCAAACTTGACCACTTTGTCGCGGCCGGTGTAACCACGGGCGAGGCGCAGCGCGCTCATGGTGGCTTCGGTGCCGGAGTTCACCATACGGACCATTTCGATAGACGGTACCAGTTCACACACTTTCATGGCCATCTCGGTTTCGATGGCGGTGGGTGCGCCGTAGCCTATGCCTTTTTCAATCTGCGCGTGCAAAGCCTCTTTTATAAGCGGGTTGGAGTGGCCAATAATCATGGGTCCCCAAGAGCCGATGTAATCGATGTAACGGCGATCGTCTTCATCGTAAAGATACGCGCCTTGAGCGCTTTTGAAAAAGATGGGCGTACCGCCAACACCGCGAAAAGCCCGTACCGGGGAGTTAACTCCACCAGGAATGTATTTTTGGGCCTGCTCGAACAGGGTTTCGGAGTGTGTCATGTCTTGGCTCCTGCTAAGTGTTTTGAGAAAATTGAGAACGGTGTTGGGCAAACAGCCGGCTAAATTCGCGGGCGCGCTTTGCGGTGGCATTAATGTCAGTGCTGAAAAGCCCACCGGCCACCGCCAGCAAATCGGCACCGGCCCGAATCAGAGGTTCGGCGTTGCCCAGGGCAATACCGCCAATAGCGGTCACCGGGAGCTTGAACTTTTTGGCCAGCCCGAGTACTTGCGTATCGGCGGCGGGAGCATCGGGTTTTGTGGTTGATGGATAAAACCGGCCAAATGCCAGATAACTTGCACCTTGCTCGTAGGCGACTTGCGCCAGCGCTAAGTCGGCGTGGCAGGTGATGCCAATAATGGCCTGCTCACCGAGCAGGTGCTGGGCGTCGGTCAGGGTGGTATCACCTTGGCCCAGATGCACGCCGGCTGCCTGCACCCGCAACGCCAGCTCGACGTTGTCATTAATCAGTAGCGGCACACCGGCGTTGCTGCAGGCGAACTGCAGGGCGCTGGCCTGGCGCAGTTGTTCTGCTGCCGGCAAGTGTTTTTCACGGTATTGGACCAGTACTGCGCCGCCTTCCAGGGCGGCTTCTACCGCCGCTATCAGTGTATCGCCGGGGGTTAAGTGGCCGTCGGTAATGGCGTACAGACCGGATTTCAGCGTCAATGTTCCCATAGAATTCCCCGATCGGGCACAGGTTGCCCCTCACCCACTTTCAGCGCCTGAAGGATGGCACGGTGCACGTAGTTTTGCGCCTGCTCGACAGCGGCGTGCTGCGGCAGGCCATAAGCGCGGCCTGCGGCAATCGAGGATGCCAGCGTGCAACCGGTGCCGTGATACTCGCCACCAATACGCTCAATATGCCAACGTTGGGGCTCGGCATTACGGCGGTACAGCACATTGATGATGACTTCGCCGGTGCCGTGACCACCCGTGGCCAACACGCCACCGCAGCCAGCCAGCTGGAGTTTCGCGGCGGCTTTTTGCGGATCAGGTTCGCCGGTCAGCAATTCCAGTTCCACGCCATTGGGTGTGATCATTTCCGCCAGAGGAAACAGCCGCGTCAGCATGGCGTCAATGAGTTCCGAGTCTGCCAGATCACCGCCGCCGGCGGCTTTGATCACAGGGTCTACAATCAGCGGTATGTGTGGGCGTCTGCGGGCGAATTCTACCAGTACGTCCACCACGTCAGCATTGCCCAGAGCGCCGGTTTTTATGGCGTGAATAGGCGTGTCACTGGCCAGGCATTCAAGTTGACGACGAATCAGATCGGCGTCAACCGGCACCGCAGCATAAACGTTGCGGGTGTCTTGCACGGTTAGGCAAGTCAGCACGGGCAGCGGATGACAGCCCAAGGAAGTAACAGACTGAATGTCGGCTTGCACACCGGCACCACCGGAGGGGTCCAGCCCAGACAAAATCAATACTTGAGGACGGCTGCGGAGTTTGATGGCTTTCTCCTTGTGCTGAAATGGTTGTTGGAAGTAACAGTGCAGTGGCGGCCTAGAACGGCCGTACAACCGCAAGAATAACCACTGCCAGCAGCACAAATACGGGCACTTCGTTAAACCAGCGGTAAAACACGTGGCCTCGGGTGTTGCGATCGTCGCGGAACACTTTGACCAAGTGGCCACAGTAAAAGTGATAAACGATCAACAGCGCCACTAATACGAGTTTGACCTGAAACCAGCCTTGGCTAAAGTAGCCAGACACGCTATAACTGACCAACCATACGCCAAAAAATACGGTGGCAATCATGGCCGGCGTGGTAATCCCGCGATACAGCTTGCGTTCCATGATTTTGAAGCGCTCGCGGCCCGGTGTGTCTTCGCAGATCGCGTGGTAAACAAACAGCCGCGGAAGGTAAAAAATGCCGGCAAACCAGCACACCATCGAAATTATGTGAAAAGCTTTAATCCAAAGCATGCTCAACTCCGCCGATATTGATAATAACTGTCGATATCTGACTTCAGCACAACGCCATAAATTCTCTGGATCATTGGCGCCACGTGACGCTGAACATACAAAGCTTCTGCGTTGCTGTTATCAAATTCATACAATGCCTCTTCAAGCGTGGCCTGATATTGCACCGGCGTCAGGTTGCGACGATTTGCCGGTATGTTCATCAGATCAATCTGCTCGGGCAGGGTTCGGTCTTCGGTTTTCAGCCGTTTTTCGCTGTCCTCCAGGAAACGTGCCAGATCTACCGCTGGCATCAGCGACGTGGGTCCCTTGCTGCCGTCAATTACCAACCATTTGGGTTCGGATTTCAGAATCTTGCGGGCTTGCTCAGGCGTTAGCCTGCGCTGAATGCGGAGGATACTCTTATCCATGATGGCCGCCACCGACACCCGCCGCAATGCCTGAATGACCGGAGAATTCTGATAGCTTAAGCCTTGAGACTTGAGAAGGGTCAGAAAGAGCGATTTACGGCCAAACGCTTCGCTGGTGACCAAGCTTGACGTGGTAATGATCAGCATTCCCGGCAGAATAATGTTGGGGTTACGGGTTAACTCCATCAGGGCCATCAGTGCCGCTAGCGGCGCCTGTAATACGGCACCCATCATGGCGCCCATACCCAACATGGCGTAAAATCCCACCGAAGACGCCAGCTCTGGCGCAATTTTTGCGCCGATCAAGCCCATGGCGGCGCCCAGGGTGGCACCCATGAAAACCGTGGGGCCAATCACTCCGCTGGGCATTCCTAAGCCTATGGTTGTTGAGGTGATCAGCAGCTTGGCTATCCCTGCGATCAGTAACAGCCAGAACCCCAGATGACCGTGAATAGTATCATTAACAGTGTCGTAGCCAATGCCCATGGTCTGCGGAATCAGTACAGCAAAGGGCACCATCAATAGCCCAGCTACACACAGGCGCAGCAGTACTGGGCGTTGATGAAAACGGCCCATCACATCCACCAGCTTGATAAACAGCGCGGCTGCGACACCAATAATGACGGCGATCACCAAAATCCAGGGTATTTCCAGCAATGAGTTCATGGTCAGCGCTGGCACGCTGAAGGCGGGCTCGGAGCTGTACACCACTTGGCTCACGACGGCTGCGCTCACCGCGGCTAGAATAATAGGGGTGAAGCCGGCTATCGTGTATTCCATCATCACCACTTCCATCGCGAAGATTACCCCGGAAATGGGCGTATTGAACGAGGCCGAGATGGCGGCCGCACAGCCGCAGGCAACCAGGGTACGAATGCTGTTGTTGGGCAGCCGCATCCATTGGCCCATCAGGCTTGAACAAGCCGCGCCCAAGTGCACTGCAGGGCCCTCGCGGCCCGCCGACTGGCCGCTGACAACGGTCAGTACCCCGCATGCAAACTGCACAATGGCGCTGCGTAGGGAAATGTACCCTTGATGATAATTCAAGCGTTCCATAATATGCACAATGCCGACTTTGCGATCGTGAATCGCCAAGCGATGCAGCATTAGCCCCAAGGTTAGAGCGCCGGCAAGTGGCAGCAGTCCGCGAGTGATGATGTGCAGCTGTTCAAAAGATTCGAAACTATCGCCTGGCAAAAAGTAGTCCAGCGGCCACTCGATCGCCTGCCGAAACAGCAGTATTACCACGCCGGTCACCAACCCCGATAGCAAGCCCAGCACGGCCAGTTGAGGTAGCGCGTCTGCCCCGGATAACCGGCGTCGAAAACCGGCCTTCATTTTCGCCATTAGCGGACGTACGGAGCGGATCATAAGGGGTGCACGCAGGGTTTGGGCCGGTTGATGATCTTCACACCGGTACTGATCCGGCGCAGATTGTCTTTGGTATTGTAGCCACCCCTGTCAGGGCTGCAATAAGCGGTTGTCTTATCATGATAGAATGAGAACTGAAAAGGCAATGTCAGAAACCAGACGAGTGGGAGCTTAAACGTGATTAAAGTAGGCATTGTAGGTGGCACCGGATACACCGGCGTGGAATTGTTGAGGGTTCTGGCGGTGCATCCGCAGGCACAGGTGCATTGTATTACCTCGCGGTCAGAAGCGGGTATGCCCGTTGCTGATCTTTACCCAAATCTGCGCGGTCACTTTGATCTGGCGTTTTCAAAACCCGATGTTGCTGTACTTTGCCAATGCGATTTGGTGTTTTTTGCCACGCCGCACGGTGTAGCCATGCGCACGGTGCCGGAGTTGATGGCAGCGGGTGTACGCGTCGTGGATTTGTCGGCTGATTTTCGCTTGAAAAATCTGGACGTGTGGGCCAAATGGTACGGTATGCCTCACGAAAGTCCGGAGTGGGCGGAAAAAGCCGTTTACGGTTTGCCCGAAATAGTGCGCAGTGAACTCCACGATGCCCAGCTGGTGGCGAACCCTGGTTGTTATCCTACTGCGGTGCAACTGGGTTTTCTGCCCTTGTTGGAAAACAGGTTGGTAGACAGTTCTCGCTTAATTGCCGATGCCAAATCGGGCTCCAGTGGTGCAGGCCGTCAAGCCAGCGTGGGCATGTTGCATGGCGAGGTGGGTGAAAGTTTCAAAGCCTATGGTGCCTCTGGCCATCGCCACCTGCCGGAAATTCGCCAAGGCTTGAGCCAGGCCGCAGGTACCGCAGTGGGCGTTACATTTGTGCCGCACCTGGTGCCGATGATTCGCGGCATAGAAGCAACGCTTTACGCTGAATTGCACAGCTTAGGCGATTTTGACCGGCTGCAGACATTGTACGAAGAGCGTTATCGCGAAGAGCCCTTTGTCGACGTGATGCCGTTTGGCAGTCATCCGGAAACCCGCAGTGTGCGCGGTGCGAATCATTGCCGCATGGCGCTGCACCGGCAAGAAAACAGCAACGTGATTATTGTTACCTCGGTGATCGATAATCTGGTGAAGGGCGCTGCCGGTCAGGCCGTACAGAATATGAACGTCATGTTTGGCCTGTCGGAAACCATGGGCCTGGAAACGCCAGCTATGCTGCCATGAATGCCGTAACAGCTGTAACACGAGCCGCTGGCGTGGCGTTCGAGGATGGCTAAATTTCAGTGAAAGTGTACGCTTGGGCCAAATTGAAGTTGAGCGTAACCGGAGCCTTGCACGCACTTTTTTATGGAGCAAACTGGTGGCGAACCGGCCCGTGGTCGAAGGTGTTGCGATGTGTAATGTTTGCGCTCTGGTAATAGTTGATTGTTTTAGTCAGGAATACGATAATCGCTGAAATTCAGCCAACATTCCGGAGGGGAACTTGAGCGCAGTTCAGCAACAGGTATCAGCCCCGCTGTTTTTCAGTGACAGTGCGGCGGCCAAAGCCAAAGAGCTTATTGATGAAGAAGGCAACGCCGACCTCAGGTTGCGGGTGTATGTAACCGGTGGGGGGTGTTCTGGCTTCCAGTACGGGTTTTCATTCGATGACGCGCAAGACGATGAAGACACAATTATCGAGCGCGGCGGCGTGAAATTACTGGTAGACCCGATGAGTTACCAGTACTTGGTAGGTTCTACAGTCGACTATCTGGAAGGTCTACAAGGATCGCAATTTGTGGTGAGCAACCCCAACGCCAGCTCGACTTGTGGCTGCGGCAGCTCCTTTTCCATCTAACTCTAACGAGCTGTTGGTTTTGCCTACCGACATTGCCTGACGAACTGTTGGAACTCGGCGTTCATCAGGCCGGGTAGATGGCCCCCAGCACTCTTGTTCCGCCGGCGCCGGTCACTTCTGGCAGATTGCCGCTCAGCCCCAGAACGGTACGGTGAGCCAACCAAGCAAATCCTGCGGGTTCCACCCATTGCGGGTCAAGTCCCAGTTCTTCAGTGCTGCACACGGCAGCCGGGCTAAGCGCCCGAGCGAGTTCGCGCATTAACACGGGATTCAGTGTTCCTCCGCCACACACATACACGGCAAGCGCCGTTGATTGTGGCATCTGCCGTGCAATACTGAGCACCGTAAGCTGCAGCAGTGTGCGCTGCACATCGGAGGCAAGTAAGTCCGGGTAACGCTGCAGACGAGTTTTTATCCAGCCTAAGTTAAAACGTTCTTTGCCGGTACTTTTTGGTGCAGGGCTCGCAAAATAGGCGTCAGTAAACAGATCACTAAGCAGCGCTTCGTTGACAATACCTTCTTCGGCCAAGCGGCCGTCACAGTCAAAATGACGGCCAGTCTGGTCGGCACACCAAGCATCTAACAGGGCATTGGCCGGGCCTGTATCAAACCCGTAAACGCTTCCTGTTCCGGCCTTTGGTAGCCAGGTAATATTCGCGATGCCGCCCAAATTGATGATGCAGCGATCTTCTTTTGCGCTGCTGAAGAATGACTGGTGAAACAGTGGCATTAAAGGCGCACCTTGCCCTCCAGCGGCCATGTCACGGCGACGAAAATCGGCAACGGTCGCGACTCCGGTGTACTCGGCAATAATGCTTGGATTGGCAATTTGCAGGGAAAATGGCGCGCTGCCGCTAGGCTGGTGGCGTATCGTTTGGCCATGGCTGCCCACCGCGCCAATGCTCTCTACAGGTATGCCGGACTGCTGTATAACGGCGTTGGCAGCTTTGGCAAACAACTGGCCCGTTAGTGTATCCAGCTCACCCAACTCGTCGGGTGTTGCGTGGTTCTGGGCGGCCAGTTCTAGTCTGGCTCGAAGTTCGGCGGGGTAGGCCAAGGTGTGGCAGGCGTGAAATTCTATGGCGTTGGTGCTAAATGACACCAGTACGGCGTCTATACCGTCCATGCTGGTGCCCGACATCAGCCCTATCCAGGCGGTCATGCTTACTTCCCTGAGGCCAGAGTTAAAGGCTGTTGTTCATTACCGCGCAAATCGTCGAGTTGTGCCAGCTGCTGCTGAGCGAATTTCTTGAAGCGAGCCAATTCAGTTTTTGGAATAGGCTTGGCGTCTGGCAACTTCACGGTGCGTGAGTTGCGCGGTGCACCGTTAACCCGGAATTCATAGTGCAAGTGCGGGCCTGTGACCATGCCAGAAGAGCCAACGTAACCAATGGTTTCACCTTGCTTGACCCGTCCGCCATTTTTGATGCCTTTGCCAAGTTTGCTCATGTGGGCATAAAGCGTCGTAATATTGTCGCCGTGTGACAGCACAACCGTACGGCCGTAGCCACCTTTCCAGCCGGCAAATTTGATCCGCCCGTTGCCTACTGCTTTAATGGGCGTTCCGGGGGGAGCTGCATAGTCGGTGCCTTCGTGTGGCCTGACCACATTTAGCACCGGATGCCGACGCTGCAAATTGAAGGGTGACGACACTCGAGCGTTTAACGGCACGCGCAAAAAAGCCTTGCGCATACTGCGACCAGTGGGGCTGTAGTAATCGGTTTCACCTTGGGCGTCCGTGTACAACATGGCGATGTTGTTTTCGCCACGATTAACGAAGTTTGCCGACAGGATGCGTCCGCTGCCGAATTTCTCGCCGTCCAGATACAGCTCTTCGTAAACCACTTCAAAGCGATCGCCCTTGCGCACGTCGTACACAAAATCGATGTCCCAGCCAAAAATGCCGGCCATCTCCATGGTTAGCCGGTCGTCCATACTGGCAGCACGGGCGGCCAGGTACAGGGAGCCATCGATGGTGCCACTGGCAAAAGCGGTTTGTACCTCAGGCTCACGAACAACCTTTTTGCCAATGAACCCGTCTTCACCGCGGGTAATGCTAAGGCTTTCCAATGTGCTTCGCTGCAGTTTGACCTCGGCAAGGGATCCTGCAGAATCTATGGCAAAACGGAGAGTTTCGCCGGCGTACAGGCGCTGCAGTTTCTTGGCTTCGCCTGCGCCGCGAATAACCGATAGCATAATGCCGTCGTTAAAGCCGGCTTTTTTGAACAGAGACGACAAAGTGTCGCCCGAACGAACATCAAACGACTGCCAGTCTACGGTCGATTGGCTAGGGCCAGGAATAAGAGCCTCCGCTGCTTCGGCTGTAAGCGTGACGGCGGTTGTCAGGTTTGGATGTGTGTTGGTTGCAGCCCCTGATGCTTGGGTTGCTTTTGTCTTAGGCGCTAACGATGCCAGTAGCGCAGGAGGTGCGACAACGGCGGTGGTTGCGGCCGATTCAAGATCAAGTGTGATGGACATGCGCTTGGCTTCTACTTCTGCACTTGGGCCCATCAGCATGGCAGTGGTAACAACAACGGTGGCTGCTGCTGCGATGGTAATGTGGGTCTTGGGGAATGTCTTGAACACGTATTTCACCCGTTTAAGTCAGTATTTCGGCAGTCTGTGCCGCTGTAATAAATCTGATTTTAATAGTCTAACTGTTAGATTACCGTATAAGAAACATTGGCAACAGATGTCAACACTACAGTTGCGGTGTTTGTTACCCGGATTTCTTGGGGCGCGACGGCTATAATGCGTTGCCACGACGACTCAGCGATGGTTAAAAACTGAGCGAGTTTACGTTAGCAAAGTCGCGGCGAATAGGCAGGGGTGTTATCGAACTCTGTGAACCGGAACTGTTTCAAGTCAAATTGCGAGGTGGGGTGTTTATGGCATCGATTGATGAATCGTTAGCGCTGATCAAGCGTGGTATCGACGAGCTAATTCCCGAGGAAGAGCTAGTCGCCAAACTTAAAGAAGGGCGCCCGCTGCGGATTAAGGCTGGCTTTGACCCCACAGCGCCTGACCTTCATCTTGGCCACACGGTGCTTATTAACAAGCTGCGCCAGTTCCAGGATTTGGGTCACGAAGTCATTTTCCTGATCGGCGACTTCACTGGAATGATTGGCGACCCGTCGGGCAAGAGTGCTACTCGGCCGCCACTGACCAGTGAGCAGGTAGCGGCTAATGCAATGACCTATAAAGAGCAGGTGTTCAAGATTCTGGACCCCGCCAAAACCCGCGTTGCTTTTAATTCTGAATGGATGAATAAAATGAGCGCCGCTGACACGATTGCTTTGGCGGGGCAGTACACAGTGGCTCGTATGCTTGAGCGTGACGATTTTGACAAGCGTTACACCGGTGGTCAGCCGATTGCGATACACGAATTTCTGTACCCTCTTATTCAGGGATATGACTCGGTCGCCTTGGAGGCAGACGTTGAACTGGGCGGCACCGATCAAAAGTTTAACCTGCTGATGGGGCGGGCACTGCAGAAGAATTACGGCCAGCAGCCGCAAGTTATATTGACGGTGCCCATTCTTGAGGGTTTGGATGGAGTGCAGAAGATGTCCAAGTCGTTGGGTAACTATGTCGGTGTGAATGACGCGCCTGGTGAAATGTATACTAAATTGCTATCGGTACCTGATGAGCTGTTGTGGCGTTACTTTGAATTGCTGAGCTTCCGGTCTTTGGCTGAAATAGAAGAGTTTCAGGTCCAAGTAAGTTCTGGAGCCAACCCGCAAGACTACAAAAAGCGGCTGGCAGAAGAGCTGATTACTCGCTTTCATAACGAAGAAGCCGCGAAGACTGCTCACAAGTCTGCGGGCAATCGTGTGATGCTAGGCGAGATACCCGACAACGTGCCAGAGGTAAGCATTGCGCTGGAGGGGCAGGAACAGTTGGCAATTGGCACGGTGCTGCGTATGGCCGGGTTGGTCAAAAACGGTGCAGCAGCGCGGGATGTGCTGGGCCGTGGCGCGGTCTTTATAGATGGCGCAAAGCTTGAGGGCGATAGAATGTTCGCCGAAGGCGACACCTGCGTTATCCAGGCTGGGAAGAAGAAGGTGGCGCGTATTACTATGGTGAAGTAGGTCGATGACGAGGATTTGAAATTTTTTCACTTTCCCCGTTGACCTGTTCTGAGAAGTCTGTAGAATTCGCATCTCGCTTGAGGGCAAGCCGCTTCAAAGGGGCAGGAATTGAGCGTAGATTGTTTGGTAAGACGTTGAAAGGTTTGGAG